>ERZ809407.2749-NODE-2749-length-11125-cov-5.594038_pt1 | contig 11125 bp, 10 predicted proteins | sample MGYA00520792_ERZ809407 | MGnify/ENA primary metagenome ERZ809407 (study PRJEB31576, sample SAMEA3212665) | Homo sapiens | biome: human-gut; feature: human gut; material: fecal | place: Sweden | collected 2012 ...
GTGCTCTTCCGATCTAAAATGGTACAGTTATCGCAGCAGTGCAGTCTTATGCTGTTTTTGATTATATCGATGGTGTTTTGTCTGCAGCACCGTACAATTACGATATTACAGCAAAAGTCTACAATGCTCTCGATTACGGTGCCCCGCAGAAGAGAGAACGGTTTATTATTGTCGGCACAAAAGAGGGGATGGTTTATGTTCCTCCAAAGCCTGAGTTTACAAGTGATACATTTCGCACTGTGCGAGACGCTATTGCGGACTTGCAAGATGTCCCTGCTGTAACAGAGGTCAATGCACCCCCTGTTGAATTGCAGCGCATGGATAATTTGAGTGATTTGGCTCAAGTCCTTCGCGGCAAATTGCTGTATAATCACGTGTCCACTGCGACCCGCGAAACCGCGCAAGCTCGTTTCGCAGCATTAAAAGAAGGCCAGAATTTTCATGATCTGGGTTCTGAGTTAAAAACTACGTACAGCAATGCAGACAGAACGCAAAACACTATTTATATGCGATTGAAATACAACGAGCCTTCTGGTACTGTTGTGAATGTCAGAAAATCCATGTGGGTACATCCCGAGTTGGATCGAGCTATATCTATCCGAGAGGCCGCCCGCCTGCAGACTTTCCCAGACACCTTTGTTTTTGAAGGTTCTAAAGACTCACAGTATCAGCAGGTAGGAAACGCAGTTCCTCCATTTTTGTCAAACGCAATTGCGCGAAGTTTGGTCAAAGCATTAGACACTGAGAAGAAATAAGAGAAGGGTGACCCGAGTAACTTGCTTGGGTCACCCTTTTTGTCATTTAGCAAGTTCACGAGCCTTCGCCAGGATCTTGTTGTAAATAGTATCATAAGGCAGGCAATCCAGAATATATGTGCCACCCAGTAGGTTTAGTTACTTTGATAGTTCTCCAACTATGTCAGTGTTGATATTCAATCCTTCTGCACGTGCGGTAAGGATAGCACTTACAAATGCGCGAATGATGGTAGGGCTGTTGGACGTATTGCGTTCAATAATGTGCAGCGCATGGTCAGCATTTTCACACACGAACTTCGTAAGTTCATAAGGATCGGGACGAGAGTCATCATAAGTAAGTCTGCCAATCCACCATAGACGGGCGAGCGCATTTCTGCTTAACGACCGCCGCGCACCAAAGCCGAAAAAGTAATGTGCTTTTACATCTTGTTTGGTACATTTTTGGGCTATTTTCCATCTGTATTGTGTGTACTCATAAAACGGTCCCAAACACAGACCCGCCCACAAGCGTTCATCCGATGCCTGAGAGTCAGAAATGAAGCTCAGTTTTCCGTAAAACTCCTGGACATTAGCCGCATCTGTTAAATAGGCCTTGTCCATCGGTTGAGACATATCCAGATGAATATCCGGCATTGGATACTTTGTGTTGAGAAATGGGGAATGTCCCAGTTCCTCTTCGATCCAGGCATTGGAAGGCAGAGCGAACTTGCTGACATACTGATCTAAGTTTTCTTTTATAGCATTTAGATCGTCCCAGCTTATAAATTGCAGATTCATTCCTCATCCCCTCCTGTGGTTCCAAAGCCATCACAGAGAACTTTAAAGGCTTCGGTAAGCGGATCATTAATCAAGCGCTGTGCCAGCACAACCATATTCTGCTGATTGAAATCGTTACTTTCAATATCGACATCAAATTTTGTTAGCAGAGTTTTTCGCACAGTTCTATACCAGCCACACTCGGACAACTCCTCGCGTTCCTCAATACTTCTGCATTTCAACTCCTCCAGCGCATATGTGAGTGCTGGGATAATTGTAATAGCATTCAGAACAGGCTGTGTTATAGGAGCCTTAGCGAGCTGCTTATAACTGTAGTAGTCGTTGAGCGGCAGTTTCACAACGATTTTCTGACCGTCAATACCCACAATCATGTGTGTCACTAATGGATCTGCGTTGCGAATGATACTGAAAACAGAGGGGGTGTTTGCCAAATCCTCCATTTCTTTAGCAATGGTCGCATTGACCTGCTTCCCCACCGCTAAGACGCATCCTGCTTCAATCTCAAAGGTCGTTCCGCTGTAGTCATCATGAAATCCCGGATTACTATACCCGGTAATATCCTGAGTCGCAACAATAAACGGGCATATCTGTAACTTGCCGCATATCTTCTTGTCTGAAAGCATGCGGCTTTCCGCTACCTTTTCAGTAGTCACAACCTCACGGAAACCAGTCTGAGCACATTCCAGATGGTAAACATACCGGGCCTGTCCATCATGAATTAGCTTCTTCAGTCCCTCGTTGGTAAGAGAGGCCATAAAGTCAATACGGATGTTATAGCCATCTTTCTGCAAATCAATGGTAGTATCAAAACTACCGTCTTTGTAATCATCAGAATAATATGCTAAGACAGGGTAAGGATACAGTTTATACCTTATTTCCATATGCTTTCACCTCCATCGAACAGTAGTCGTGGAAATCAATCTTTACGGATAGTTTCACAGGAACATTTTCGGTAAAGGTTAATCCGCTGATTTTATTTCCGCTCACCGTCAGTTCAGCACCTTCTGCGGTTGCAGAAATAACTGCTGCATCGTAGTTCTGGGATTCCGCAGACATGAAAAGGCTGATAATTCCGTCTGTTGCAGATGCATTGGGAACAAAAGTGACAGTATACTCCCCCTGACTCTTGTTCGTACACATAACACGTGACTTTACTGCAGACACTGCAGCCAAACTCTTGCGGTGTTCAGTAGGCTTGTCACCCTTTCCAACGCCTTCTCCGCTTCCACCGCCGCCATTGCCGCTGCCTCCGGCGGCAGTGCCTTCGCGACTGCCTTCACCAGGAATATCATCTATGATAATATCTCCATCGGGATCATCGACTTCAGTAGTGCCTGTACCAGCTTGGCTCATACTGCCCGGCTTGGGACTGCGGGACACAGTCTTTGTTTCAATCACTTGTATGGCATCGTTGATGTTTTCGCCCTTATCTTCGGGTCTCGGTTGTGCTGAATCTTGCTCAGCGGCGAGATACTCTCCAACAGAAGGGTCAAGCGCTTCTTCGCTATCATCATTTTTCAGCTCATCCAAACAGGCTTTGATAAACTTAGTAAGGGCGGATAGAACACCCTTAGCCTCAGATTTATTTTCAGCACGCTCAATTTCCCATTTTGTGTGTTGAGGATTCTCCAGGGTTCTGAGATATTCGTTGAGCTTGTCACCTTCGATGTATAACACGCCTGCAAAGGGAATTAATCCGTTGATATTACCCTTATCCATAATTTTCATACCTGTTCGGCGAACCATTGCAACCCTTCTGTGAAAATCAGGCTGTATCATGAGGCGAAGTGTCACCTTACCCATTGTACCGATGTCTTTTGTGTATGTGGGCGATTTTTGCTCGTCCGCAGTAAGTACCTGATAGTATTCGTCAGCATATTCGGAAAAATATGCTTGATGGGATGCAACCAGTTCTGGCAAGGTCTCCTTGCTGATGATGATATCCTCGACCTCAACAATAAGTTCTCCGGTATATACCGCATACAAAAAGCCGTCAAGGACCGATGCTACCATATCATATTTCCAATCCTTGCTGCCATTGAAGCCCAAAACAAAGATGTCTGTGCCGCTCTTTCCTATCTCGCGGCTATAGGAAGGATCAATGGATATTTGCTGTTTTACAGGAGCATTTTTATCTGCTCCGTAAAATCCGATACCCTGCGTAGTCTCACCTTTTTTATCCTTAAAGCTGGTAAGACGGGCTACTCCCTGATACGCAACTACACCATCACTATCCAAAGTGCTATAAAAAACAGTTCTAAAAGCAGAGCAGGCATAAGGTGCAAATTTACCAATGCCAAAAGAGCCGCCGTGAGACCCGCTCTTGTCAGATGCGCCCTGAGACTTGGTAAGATTACACCAAGGAGAATTGTATTCTTCATCAGAGCCAAGCAACCCTGTGGTGTTGGTATCACTGATTCTTAAACAGGTAATCTTAGGCTGCTTTGCCAACTTAAGAGCAGACTGAAAAAAGCTCTTTGCTTTAGTAGATTTCTGCTTAGACCAGTATTCCAACGACCTGGAAAATGCATCGTCTAAGTCATCAAAGTCAGGAATTGCAGACGGCGCAATCTCAAATGTACGAAAAATAATACGAGTAGGTTCACCGTTCTTCAGATTTGCATCGATGGAATTCTGGCAAATCTCGCGCGCCAAGGATTTGATGGGAGTGCCATTAAAGGTTTCAACGCCAGAATCTGCAATACCAAAAATCTGACCATGGTTATTAGACGGAAAATTCCAAGCATATCTGTGAAGAGAGAATAGAGCCATTCAATAACACCATCCTTACTTTAGGGTAAACCTGGAGGTTCTGTTGCTTTCAACTTTCTGGTATTTTTTCTTTGCTTCACGAAGTTCAGTTTCGATGGCAGAGAAAATCTGATCGACATCCTGTTGAGTATACTCATAGGTATTAGTGTTTGCACAGTTCCCCAGCAATTGAAGCATATCGATGATTTTGTTTGTCCTGGCTTCTGCCAACCTAACAAATCTATCGCGCTTGGATTCGGACTTTTTTTCCATAATGACTGCTCCTTCGACTTAATTTGATTTTATTATATAGACCGATCGAGTATATGTCAATATATTTTTCAAATAATTTTTGTATTTTTAGAATATTGTATCTTATTTTAATTTTGTGGCGTTCATTTCGTGTGTACGCTTATCGTCAATTTTCAAACCGCTTATTTCATTGTTTATGCGGCGCAATTTTTGAGGTCAGCCCATGGCGCCAATTTTGTTGCCGTTCTCGTACATATCCTCGGCATACTCGACATGATTGGGTCCTTCGCTTTGTATCCAGCCAAAGCCGGGGACATAGACCATATCCGCCAGTTCATTATCGTTAGCTATTGGCTCCGGTGCCGATTTAGGTTCAGGTTGCGTGGGCTGTACCGGGATGGAATCTGTCTGCGTAGGAGGTACATATTCTTGTTCTGCCTCGGCTTCATCTTCTATTTCCGGTACAGGGATGGGCAACTCCTCGGTGGCTACTTCCAGGGCTGATTCATCTTCCGGCATTTCCGTTTCTTTCTTTTCTGTTACCACTGGCAGCACCGGTTTCTCTGCTTCCGGAAGCGTCGGCTGTGGAGCGATCACGGCGGCCGTTTCGCTCAGCGTGGGTGTTTCCCCGACCTTTTCGGTCTGTGGCCACACAGCGGCACACAGGGCGAGACAGGCGGTGAATGCAGCGGCAATGATGATTCTATTTTTCATTCTGTTTCCTCCTCTTTGAATGTAAAACGATTGAGTTCTGCGGACAACTCACCTTTTGCGGAATATCTATCAGAATTTCAGAAGAGTATCCAGAACATTTGCCGCCTGCTGAAGCTCGCCCTGAGTGGCTTCGTTTGGTATATCTTCATCCTTTTGCACCTTGTGCGGCAGATAAGGTTCATAGTTCTGCCGGGTTATCGATGGCCGGTAATGTCCCAACATCCGCGCCAGTTCCTTGGTTTCCATGCCGTTCCGCAGAGATAGAACGGCGCAGGTGTGCCGGAGATCTGTGAATCGGATATGGTCAAGCCCCGCTTCTTTGATGATCTCATCGTGCATCCGGCGCACCATCTGCGGCGAGTAAGGTTTCAGCGTGGCCGGGTGCATAAACATGAGCGGACTGCTTGGGTGCTTGTCGTGTTCCCTGATTAGGAGGTCGATTACCTCTGGTGTCAGTGCTATCGTCCTTGTCTGACTGCCGTACTCCACCAGCTCTCGCCGTACCACGGCACGGTTTTCTGCGATGGTCAGCGTCCAATTTTCGATATCAAGGTCGCTCCATTTCAGGGCGATTAGCTCGCCTTGGCGTAGGCCTGTCGTCAGTGCCAGCATGAACATGGGGAGGTAGCCCAGCCGCTCGGCGGCGTCCAGATAGTCCTCCATCTCCAGCGGCGTCAGCACATCGGCATTGACCTTCTTTGGCTTGGAGTAGTGGAACGCTCTGGCGGGATTATCGCTAATCAGGCCATCCCGCATGGCTTGGTCCAGGCATTGCTGAAGCAGGCGGTGGATGTGCCGCATGGTTTCTTCCCCCAAGCCAGAGCTGCCGGGTCGATGATTGCCGAAGCGGCGCCGTTCTTCCAGAAAATCTCCAATCATCTCCGATGTCAATTCAGAGAGTGGTATATCTCCCAGGCCGGGGAGGATATGGTTCTTAAATACATAGTTGTGTGCCGCATAGGTAGTCGGCCTGCTCTGATGCTTGTCATAGGTTTCCTGCCAGAAGATGATGTATTCCCGAAGCGTCATATGCCCACCTCCATGCACTGGCGCTGCAGATCCCGAAAAGCCACCCATGGGAGCCGTGCCCGTTTTAATATCTTCTTGTGCAGATAGTAGAACTCGTGGAGTTTATACTCCGCTCCGGTTTTGGGATTGCGGAACACATAGGGCGAGTCAGTTTCCGGTATCTGCTTCAGAAGGCGTTCTGCTTTGGCGTTAAGCGTCAGCAACCGCTGACCCTTGAGGATGTACCTGTAGCGGATATGAAAATCGGCCCACGACAAGGTGATCAGTTCACATTGCCGCAGACCGCTTGAAAGTCCTGTGTAGATGAGGGGGAGTACGCCGAGCTGCTCTGCTGCGTTCAGGTAACGCTGGAGCTGGCCCAGGCGCAGAGGGGCTGTTTTGTATTCCTCTGCCTTGGGCTCCTGGCAGAGCCGCACCGGGTTGTATGGAATGAGCTGTTCCCGTGCCGCTTCGTCCATGCACCGCCGCAGAAGCAGGTGGACGCACCAGACACTTCTGGCACTGAGCCCCCAGCTCTGCAGGCTGTCGTAGAAATCCGTGACCGTCTGCTCTGTTAGGTCAGAGAGCTCCATATTTCCGATGCTGGGGAGGATGTGGCTGTAAATCAGATTGCGGTACCCGCCCTCGGTGTTGCCGTTCCATTTGTGCCGATTGGCGGTGAACCACCGGCCGCACCACTGCTCGACTGTCAGGGTATTTTCTTTCTGCATATCGTCGCCTCCTTTTGGCAAACGAACAATATCACAGAAAGCAGGAAATAGCTACTGAAAAGGACAGAATATTTGCAAAATGAAACTGTTCCGAATAATATATCTGTATTGTTCGGAATAATACAGCATCATTCGGAACAATACACTTCCTATTGTTCCAAACGATCTGGATTACGGTGCTCGATGGAGAAATCACAAAAAATGAGCAAGTTTTTTCTTTGTCTGCACATTTTCTGAGGGAGTTTTAGCGACCACAACACATTTTCCGTTTATCGAGAGGGTGGGTAATATCACGCCAGCGCTTATTTCTTTGTTTATGCGGCGCAGTTTCTGAGCTGCTCTCTGCGGCAAAAAGCACCCGCTGTTGGAGGTAAACCCGGTCGGAAGCACTTTTAATATACAGAATTCAATCCCACACAAATCCCAAAAGCCGAAAGCGGTGCCTGAAATAAACAGGCCAATAGAGTTCCAAAGAGGAACCGCAGAAGTGCCGGAAAGTGCCAAAGAGGGCGACTCAGTTCTGCCTGAAGGTTCAGACATAGGTTTGGGACCACGAGGCCGCGAGTTTGAGCCTCGCCACTCGGACCAAAACCCCTCTGAAATCGTTGATTTCAGAGGGGTTTTTCTTATTCTTTGTCTATTGCGGCGCAGGAGGTGAACTTATTATTCTTGACATATCTTTTCGACAAACGCAGACTTAATATTGTAATTTTTGCCGAATTGCAGTATAATTGATTAATAGTAAACCTTTGTGCCATCAAGGCAACCGTGCGAGGGATTGCGCAGATACATTTACACTTTAAGGTGAATATGTGCCGTATTTGAAAGGTAAAATGGTATTGTACTTTTCAATAGGAGGCATATTTCATGAACCCTGAATTTTTATGGCTGTATTCAGATCTTGAAGACATAATTGATATGGAGTTTATAGCTACCACAAATGAGGAGGAAAAAGCAAATGACAGAGTCTATGTTGCTCCGTTTAGCTATGGTCCTACAGAATCAAGCGCCGAGCACCCTAAATAAATATATTTGCAAGCTTGCTGAGGCTATCTTGTTGGAATACCCTGACGGATTAAATGTATATGCGCTTAGGGCAGCACTTATCGAGCATTTTAATTTGTCTTTTACTGAAGATGAAATTGAGAAGGCAATATCCCAAAAAGGGCAAAATAGAATCACAATGTCCAATACTCTGATGCTTCTTGCGCCAGCAGCTCGAAAAAGTCTTGAACTTCAGCCTTTACTTTCTGAAGAGCTAAACAATGTAATCCGTGAATTTATCAGTGTGTTTCCTCATTGCGGAACAGCAGAGGTTGTATCAACATTATTGCTTAAATATCTTTATTTTTGTTTTAACTCCAATGTCAACAATCTATTGCACTTGTTTGAACGGAATGTCGCTCACGAGGGGAGTGCATTCGAAGCAACTCCAGAAGAGATTACGACCATAAACGAATTTTTAACTTGGGATAATAGCAAAAAGGACTTTATAATATACAGACTCATTGCAATCTGCTATGAATACTGTATGTTAACGATAAAGAAAGATAATATACTTTCGGCGGAACTGTTCCGAGGAAAGCGTTTTTATCTTGATGCCAATATCATTTTTAGAATGGCTGGCATCAACAACGAAGAACGTAAAATCGTAACCCAGGACTTCGTACGTCACTGCCAAAAAGTGAACATTGAATTGTACTGTACAACTACATCTCTTGATGAAATATACAGAGTTGTTGCTGCGCAAGTAGGGTATATTAAAGGAATTGCGGGATCTTCGATGCCAGTCAGTAGCAGCATGTTGGAATCAGTCAATCCTAACATGGAAGTGAATGACTTTTACAAGATTTATTATGACTGGTGTCATACTTCGGGTAACAAATATGGCGATTATATCTCTTTTAACCGCTATCTCCTCGATTTGATCCAAGATACATTGTCACAGCTTAGAGTTCGAAATTCCAGTGCATACAAAATCGGCAATCAAGCCAAGCAATACGAAGAAGAAGTCATAAGCTTAAAAAACTACAAAAATAGCAAACGTGCATGGAGGTATACATCAACAGCTTCTGCTGAAACAGACATCACCAACATAAGAGACACGCTCAGTTGGCGTTTAGGAACAGGTTCTAATATCTGGCAGACTAATGATTTTATTGTTTCCGCTGACCAATTATTAATCGGTTGGACAGGAAACGCTTTTTCCGGAGTCCCAATAGTCGTTCTGCCAAGCGTATGGCTATCAATTATTTTGCGTTTTACTGGGCGAACAGATGATGATTATAAATCATTTTGTCTTTTCCTTACACAGAGGCAACACATTAGCACAGCAGATACTATTGATCCAATACAGCTTCTGAGAAACATCAATACGAAAACAACTCAAACAGAAATCAAAGAGCAGATAATTGCCGAAATCATCCAGAACAAAGCGCAGTATACATTTGATTCTGCGGAGGATTATGATTCGAGCACAGACCGTGCATTCGATAAGGTGCTGGAAGAGATGTACGGCAAGGCCTCCCAAGAAATAAATGATGTTCGTGAAGAAATGCACCGTCAATTGGAAAGTCTCGCTAAGAACTCGAAAGAACAAATCGAAGAACGAGAGAGAATAAGTGCAGCCACTGAACGCGAGAAAACCATCGTTACTCTTTCAAAAAAACAAGCCTCTCAAAAAGTAGGCGTTTTCCGAACACTTAGCAATTGGGGATGGCTACTTTATGTTCTTGCCGGTGGCATAATTGTATCCACAATTGTCGTCTGGCTCTTTGAAGTCCCCCCCATTTATTCATGGATATTTAATCTTCTTCCTCCGAAAATAAAGAATTCCTTAGAAATTTTTATGGCTGTATGGACGTTTGTGTCCATTGCAATTGGATTGCTTTCAGCAGGCTTACAAAAACTTATAGCCTACTTAGGCAGTGACAGTAGAGAAAATAAGCTATACAAAAAGTTCTACAAAGAAAACAAATCTGCACTTAGTTAAATGGGCTTTGCATTTTCTACATAAAGCCGTTCAATTTCTTACACAAAACCACCTACATGGGTGCCGATTACTTGGTACCCATGTAGGTGATTCTTTTTACTTCTCCTTCTTTCCCTGCTTATCCTTCTTCTCCGGCGGTCGCCCATCGCCCTCGCCCAAATCCATCAGCCGCTTCGCTTCCGCAATCTCTGCCTTCATCTCCACGATCAGCACTTTCAGTTTCTCCTCGCACTCCTCGCGGGTGTGAGCGTAGACATTGCGGGCGTGTTTTTTACCGTCGGGCCACTTGGGGGAGTAGCGTCCCTCAAAGAGACGGTCGTTGATCTCGGTGATACAGCCAGTGCCAGACTTACGCTTGCGGCCCACGTAGGGCTTGAAATCGGTCATACTCGGCTTTTCCGCCTGGACTGGGGCAGTTTCCTGCCCCGGCTCTGAAGCGTCTTCCTGCGGCGCTGCTTTGCCAATACTTCGGTCGATGTTGGCGGCGGCTGTGAGCCGCATATCGTCGGTGATGTGGGTATAGATGTCCAGCGTAGTGGCCGCCGACACATGGCCCAGCATAGCGGAGAGCGTTTTCACATCCATACCGTTTTCCAGCGCCAGCGTCGCGAAGGTGTGGCGCAAGTCGTGAAAGCGTACATGCTTGCATCCTGCGTGCTCCAGAATGAGCTGCAATCTGCGCCGTACCACGCCGGGTGTAATGGGACAGTCCTCCTTTACTGGCGAAGGGAACATCCAGCGGGAGTCCACCGTCTTTTTGTACTCCCGCAGCACTGCCACCACCGCGGGCGGCAGAACGATCTTTCGGATGGAGTTCTTCGTCTTGGGCGTGCTGATCTGGAGCTGGCCCCGCACATCGTAGACCTGCTTGTTCACATTCAGCACGCCGGTTTTGAAGTTCAGGTCGTCCCACTGCAGCGCCATGAGCTCACCCCGGCGCAGGCCGGTTGCTAAGTCCAGAAGGAAGACTTCGTAGTAGCCCTCGAACTTTGCCTGAATGAGAAACCGTTGCAGCTCCTCCCGCGTCAGTACCTGCATCTCCCGCGCCTTCTTGGGCGGCAGCTTGCAGCCGATGGCCGGGTTCACACGGATCAGCCCATCCTGCACCGCCTTCTCCAATGCGGAGCGGCAGGTGGCGTGACACA
>ERZ809407.2760-NODE-2760-length-11056-cov-7.585220_pt1 | contig 11056 bp, 8 predicted proteins | sample MGYA00520792_ERZ809407 | MGnify/ENA primary metagenome ERZ809407 (study PRJEB31576, sample SAMEA3212665) | Homo sapiens | biome: human-gut; feature: human gut; material: fecal | place: Sweden | collected 2012 ...
CGGGTGGGGATGTTCTGGGGGTAGATCTGGTGGCCGCAGACCAGCGAGGACAGGATGGCGATCTTGCGGCAGGCGTCGCGGCCGTCCACATCGTCGCCGGGGTCCTTCGTCTCGGCGTAGCCCAGCTCCTGGGCGATCTTCAGAGCCTCGTCAAAGCCCAGACCCTCCCGCGCCATCTTGGTGAGCATGAAGTTGGTGGTGCCGTTGACGATGCCTTCCACCTCGGTGATGACATTGGCCGCGAGGCACTGGTGCATCGGGGTGATGATGGGCGTGCCGCCGCCCACGGAAGCCTCGAACAGGAAGGCGCAGTTGTGTGCCTTGGCCAGAGCCAGCAGCTCTGCGCCGTAGGTAGCCACCATCTCCTTGTTGGAGGTGCAGACGCTCCGACCGCTCTCGAGGCAGGCCTTGACATAAGGGTAAGCGAAGCGGGTGCCGCCGATGGTCTCGACGACGACCTTCACTTCGGGGTCTTCCAGAATGGCGTCAAAATTCTTTATAAACAGCTGTGCGGCCGGATGATCCGAGAAGTCCTTGGGGTCAAGGATGTACTTGACCTCCACCGGTTCACCTGCACGGCGGGAGACGCCTGCGGCGTTGCGGCAGAGCACCTCGTACACGCCGCTGCCCACCGTACCAAAGCCCAGAATCGCAATTTTTGCCATGATACTGCCCTCGTTCCTTTTTCTATGAATGTACTGTCACAGATTGTATCCGCAGTGTACGCCCACGACCATCCGCTGGCGCGAAAGCTTTTCCGTCAGCTCCTCGGGGGTCATCTGCATGGTGTCGGTGCGGATGGTGACAGCCACCAGCGCGGCTCCATTCTCCGGAGTAGACTGATTGATGGTCACGATGCTGGCACCGGCGGCACTGATGCCGGCCAGAAGGCTCTGCAATGCACCCGTCTCGTCCCGCAGGGTCGCCATGACAGTGATGACCTCGCGGCCATTCTCCGAGTCGAAAATGCAGTCCTTATATTTATAAAATGCACTGCGCGACAGGTCTACGCTGCGGGTCGCAGCCGAAATGCTGCGTGCCTCTCCGCTGGCCAGAAGCTCCTTGGCCCGGACGACCTTGAGGAAAACTTCCGGCAGGACCTGCGCATCCACCAGATAAAAACGGCGTTCCAACTTGTTCACCTCTCAAACACAAGTGTTCTTGCAGAAAATATAATAGCATCCGACTCCCCGCATTGCAAGAGGTCGGATGCTATTTTGTCAGATTATCCAGTTTTGAGCCGTGAAGTACCCCTTCAGCGCACCGAATCTGCAACCCGATGTGCCGAAAAGTACGATTTTTGCCTCAGTCGGTGTCGAGGCCAGTGGTGTCCGGCTCAGGCGCGAGGGGTTCGCTGGCGACAGCTGCCTGACCATGGGAATAATTGCAGACGTCGGGCAGGTCGTCGGCACGGTAGTAGCCCACTGCCGTGCTCGGGCAGGAGCCGCTGGCCAGCAGGCCGCTCTGGGTGCAGTAGCTGCGCTCCACGACGCCGTCAGCCGCCGGGAATGCCTTATAGGGCAGGTCTGCCTGGATCTGCTCCATCAGGGCCTTCCATGCCATGACACAGGTGCGGGTCTTGGCCTGCTGCTTGCCGAGGGTCTTGGTCATATCGAAGGGCGCGTCATAGCCCCACCACACAGCGGTGACGTAATAGGGCGTGCCGCCCACGAACCACAGGTCCTTTTCATCGCTGGCCGTACCGGTCTTACCGAAGGCCTCCATGCCGTTGGAGTTGGGGTAGCGGCCGCTGGCCGTACCGACGCTGGAGAACAGGACGTTCTTCAGCAGACGGTTCATGACGTAGGCCGTCTGGGGCGTCAGAGCCTGATAGCTGGTGTCGTTGCTCTCCATATAGATGTTGCCGTCCCGGTCGAGCACACGGGTGTAGAGGTGAGGCGTGGTGTACTCGCCGTCGTAGAAGATCTGGAATGCCGCCGCCAGCGCCATCGGGGTGACGCCGTGGGTCTGGCTGCCCATGACCATCTGTGCAAGGCCCACATCGTTGACGGGGTCCAGCGTGCTGAGCTGCAGGGTATTGTAGACGAAGTTGAAGATGTTGTTCGCGCCCACGAGGTCGCCAACGCGGATGGCGATGGTGTTCAGGGAGCGTGCGAGGCCGTTCCAGAGCGGCAGGTCGGAGCCATCGCCGTAGTTTCCGCCGTAGTTGCGGGGCCAGCTGCGCCATGCGTTGGGGTAGGCTTTCAGCTGCTTGTCCGTCAGGCCCATGAGGCCGTTCCGGCGGCAGTAGTCCTCGTCACGGATGACCATGTCCTGCTTGAGGTAGAGGGGCGAGTTGTTGAGCATGGTAGACCAGTTGACCAGACCATACTCGATGCCCAGCGCATAGGCGCCGATGGGCTTGATGGTAGAACCGGTCTGACGGGTGACGCCGTAGGCGCGGTTCAGGGAAAGGCTCTTGGTCTTTTCGCCCAGACCGCCCACCATGGCGATGACATTGCCGTCATAGTCCAGCGTGACCATCGCCGCCTGGGTGCGGACGTTGCGGTAATAGTAGACCGTACCGTCGTCGCCGGTGCGGGTCTTGGGGGTGCCGTCCTCATTGAAGACCTGCACATCGTCGTCGGAGATGCTGGTCACCTCTTCCTCATGCCAGCCGGCCGGGAAGTAGGCATCGTCGGTGTTGAGCATCAGGTTCTCCATCGCGGTCTGGATCTTGGGGTTGACCGTTGCCTCGATGGTATAGCCGCCGGTGTAGAGCATACTCTGGGCGGTGGACTCGTCCACGCCCTCCTTGGCCATGATGTCCTTCACCACCTCGTTGAAGAGGGCATCGGTGAAGTAAGAGGTGGTGGAGCTGCTCTTCTTCGTGTTGTCCGTCTCTGCCAGCACCAGCGGCTGGGCAGCGGCGCTGCGGTAATCATCCTCCGAGATGACACCCTGCTGCCACATATTGTAGAGCAGGAAGTTCCGGCGGTTGATGAGGTTCTCGGGGTTGGTGTAGGGGTTATAGTTGGTGGGATTCTTGGTGATGGACGCGATGGACGCGCACTCCCAGAGGGTCAGCTCGCTGACATCCTTATCGAAGTACTCGTTTGCCGCCGTCTGGACGCCCTGGATCGTACCGGTAAAGCTGATGGTGTTCAGGTAGGCTTCCAGAATGGTCTCCTTGGAGTAGCTGCGGCTCAGGATGAGGGCGCGGTAGATCTCGCGCAGCTTGCGCAGTGCGCCCTCGATGCCGCTGGCGCTCTTGTCGCTGGTCAGGTTCTTGATGAGCTGCTGTTCCAGCGTAGAGGCGCCCTGCTTGGAGCTGTAGATGGGCAGCAGGTATTCATTGATCATCGCGCCGATGGTGCGCTTGAAGTTGACGCCCGGCTCGTTGTAAAAGTCTTTGTCCTCGGTGCAGATGAATGCATACTGTAGGTTGGTGGGGATCTGCTCGAGGTCCGCCCAGACGCGGTGGCTGTTGGAAGAGCGCAGGGTGGCGTACTCCACCTGTGCGCCGGTGTCGGGGTCGGTGGCCACCACAAGGCTCGACTGGCTCAGTTCGATGTTGTCGAGGTCCAGCAGGTCGCCGTCACTGGCCGTAGCCTGCACCACATAGTACACAGCGCCCACTGCCACCAGACTGCCCGCCATAATGCCCAGACAGAGGAGGGTGACGATGGTCCGGCCCAGGAATCCGAGAACGGGATGGCCGTGCTTTTCTCCCTGCTCCTGCGGTTCGCGGGGCTCACGGACCCGCCGGTTCTGCTCCCGGAGCGCACCATCACTGTGGAGTCTCCGTCTTTCATTGTTTGAGATAAGGATCGCCTCCTATCGCAATTTTCACTGTTCTGCATCTCAAAGCATCCTCTGACGATGCCGTTCGCTGTTCCTGCTGCGGCCAGACTGCCCGCAGCCATAATAATACATTATAGTCCGCACCGCCCGCTTCCGCAAGGGGGAATCGACCGGATACGATGCTAGTATAGCACATCTGCCCCGCCAAAGTACAGCATCCGGGTGTGAAAATTCTGCATCCCTGTCTGAGGCAGTTTTCTTTTGCACATACTACCGTCTGAAACACCATTTCAGCCGAAAGGAGTCCACTGCCATGCGCAAGGTCTGGCTCTGCATTTTTTATGCGCTGTGCATTTTTACCATCGTGTTCAGCCTGTTCTGGATGGCCCTGCCCAGTCTCCCCTTCCCTGCCGACTCCGGCGAAGAGACGCCGGCCTCCGAGCCGGGTCTGGCCGCGCAGGGCTCCGCCGGGCAGAGCGGCACCGACTTCTACCTCTGCGACGAGGGCGGGCGGGTGGTCGTCTACACCTGCTCCGACAACGGACTGCCCGACAAGCGACTCCTGCGCACCGGCATCTATGTCAATCTTCTGCCTGAGGCCGATGCTCTCCGGCTCAAGCAGGGCCTCTACGTCACCGGCGAAACGGCCCTCCGGGCGCTGCTGGAAGACCTGGGCGAATAAACAAAAACAGTGCAGACCACCCCGGGGAGGTCTGCACTGTTTTTATCCTTGATCAAAATCAGGCTTCGAGCTGCTCCAGCGGGACGAGGTAGTCCTTGCGGCACTGCTCGTAGTTGAGCATATATTCCTTGGTGGGGTTGTGGTGCATCATATTCTTGAGGGTATGGGAGTCGTAGTCCTCGCCTGCCTCCATGCCCACCAGACGGGCGGCGATGTTGGAGCAGTGGTCCGAGATACGCTCTACATTGTTCAGCACATCGAGATAGACGACACCGGTATCAATGGAGCAGGCACCCTCCTTCAGACGCTTGATGTGCTGCGCACGAAGCCGCTCCACGAGGATGTCGATGACCTGTTCCAGCGGCTCCACCTGGCTGGCGGTCCGGGCGTCGTCGAACTCGAAGGCGTCCGTGGTGAGGGTCAGTATCTTTTCCAGCGCATTGTCGAGAAGCTTCAGCTCCTGCTGTGCCTTCTCGCTGAAGGTGACTTCCTTGTCGGTCAGCTCCTGCGCTTTTTCTTTGATGTTGACTGCATAGTCGCCGATGCGCTCGCACTCGGTGACAAAGTTGAGCAGCTCGGTCACCTCATGGCTCTCCGCGTCACCCAGCTCCTGGTCTGCCAGCTTGATAAGGTAGTTGGAGATGTCCACCTCCATCCGGTCGATGAGGTTCTCGCGGACATCGATGGCACTCACGACGTCCTCATCCATCTTGAGCAGCAGCGGGGTGGCGAGGCCGACGTTGCGGGCTGCGCGGCGGGACATCTTGACCACCGCGTTCTTAGCCTGCTGCAGAGCCACAGCCGGGCTCTTGAACAGACGCTCATCCAGCACAGGCATGCTCAGCTCCTGCGCCTCCTCCGCGCTGTTCGGCACGGTCATCATGGCCAGCCTGGACAGCACGCCGCTGCAGGGCAGGAAGAGCAGCATCGCAATGACGCTGGTCATGGTGTGGATGTTTGCGATGCTGCTCTTGTTCATCACATCGCCCCACATGGGGATGCCGATGGTGAACTGGACTGCATAGACCAGCGCCAGCAGGATGACGCTGCCGATGATGTTGAAGTACAGATGAATGAGGGCGGCGCGCTTGCCGTCCTTGGAGGAGCCGCCGATGGTCAGCAGCGGGGTGAAGGCCGTGCCGATGTGGGCGCCCAGCACGATGGGGATGGCCGAGCTGAAGGTGACGAGGCCGGTGCTGGAAAGCGCCTGCAGGATACCCACAGAGGCCGAAGAGGACTGGATGATGACCGTGACCACCACGCCCACGAGAACGCCGAGGATGGGGTTGGTCATGGTGACGAACAGCTCCTGGAACGCTGCGCTCTCACGCAGGGGCGACACGCCGGTATCCATCAGGCTCATGCCCGTGAACAGGATGCCGAAGCCCAGCATGATCTGGCCGATGTTCTTTTTCTTCGCGCTGCGGATGAACACATAAAAAATGCAGCCGATAAACGCCACCACCGGCGCAAACGTCTTGGGCTGGATGAGGGTCAGGATGAGGCTGTCGCCCGAAATATCCGCCATGCGGATGAGCTGACCGGTGACCGTAGTACCAATGTTTGCACCCATGATAACGCCTACCGACTGCGTAAGGGTCATGATGCCGGAGTTGACGAGGCCGACGCAAATGACGACCGTACCGGCCGACGACTGGATGACGCCGGTGATGAGGGTGCCGAAAATGACGCCCTTGATGGTGGACGAAGTCAGTTTCTGCAATACGCCCTGCATCTTGCCGCCGGCCAGCTTTTCGAGGCCGGCACCCATGATCGACATACCATACAGGAACAGCGCAATACCGCCCAGCAGAGAGGTGATGTGTGTAATGTCCATAAAACAATGCTCCTAAAATCTTCCTATTGCTCCATTGCACAAGACGGCTGTGCTTAGCTCTCCATACGCAAAACGCCGTCCTTTTTATTATAACATCGAACCCCCCGGCTCAACAAGCATTATTTTACAGGAAAATCACTTTTTTGACCGGAATTTTAAGATTTCCGGGCCTTCCTAGACGGTTCTTTTCTTGAATTTTACATTCATTTTACATTAGTATTTTCTAACTCCCGCCCGGTGCTTCCCGGTATTTCCGGGAATGCATCAGGCGGCATCCAGCTCTTCCATCGCCTCCCGCAGAGTGTCCGCCGAGAACAGGAACGCGCCCGCCTCCGTATACACCTCCACATGACCGCCCACATACCGCAGTTCAACGTCTTTCATTCCTCTTCCCTCCTGTGTCTTTTTGTTCTGACAGGAGTATAGCAGAATAAAAGTCCAATAAAATGTACTTTCAGGCAGTTTTTTGAGCAAAAAGGCGCAGAAAGCCTCTCCCTTTGGGAGAGGTGGCATCGCGCAGCGATGACGGAGAGGGCAAGCCCGTCTCCCGAGAGCCGCCATGCAGCGATAAGCAGGTTCTTTGAGAGAGCCAAACTCTGTCCGAACTTCTCCATTCACGCAGGAAACCGGGTGATTCGCGCAGGTCTTATTGATTTTTCTCCGCAGATGTGGTACATTCAGGGTAATTAGACACCCCCTGTTTTTCACCGTTCAAAGGAGGTTTTTGTATGTTGTCTTATCGTAAGCTTGCGATGCGTGTTCTGGGTCGCCCTCTCCATACGGGGGGTAGCGATTCACCCCGTCCGGCCTCTCAGCGGGCAGCAGCGTTTGCCCTGACTGCCGCAATGCTCATCACCCTTGCCGCCCCGGCCTTTGCAGGGACATGGCACATCGAAAATGGTGACATTACGATTTCGGCGGGTGAGAGCGGCAACGACGTCACCCAGAACAATGTGACCACCAAAAATGACACCAACACCATCATCACAAATGAGAACAAGGACATCGCTTCTTCCCACACCGTGACCATCGACGCCGGGAACGATAAGGTCGAGGTCACGCTTGAGGATGTGAACATCAAGGCCGACTCCGGCTCCGCCCTCATTTCGAACGGCGACGTGACGCTGACCCTGAAGGGTGACAACTCTCTCACCGGTGGTATCAGCGGCAACGGCTCCGGCCGCAACGGCATCGCCAGCAGCGGCAGTCTCACCATCTCCGGCGGCGAAAAGGACAGCCTGACGGCCCAAGGTGGTAACGGCGGCGACGGCATCTACGGCGGCGACGGCATCACCAGCAGCGGCAGCCTCACCATTTCCGGCGGTACGGTCACTGCCACCGGAGGCGATAGCACGGGCAGTGTTGGCTCCGGCGGCAGCGGCATCTACAGCGTCAGCGGCGACGTCACCATCTCCGGCGGTACGGTCAACGCCAATGGCGGCGACGGCAAAAACGGCTCCGGCGGCGGCGACGGCATCACCAGCAGCGGCAGCCTCACCATTTCCGGTGGTACGGTCACTGCCACCGGAGGCAATAGCACGGACAGTGTTGGCTCCGGCGGCCGCGGCATCTACAGCGTCAGCGGCGACGTCACCATCTCCGGCGGTACGGTCAACGCCAATGGCGGCGACGGCAAAAACGGCTCCGACGGCGGCGACGGCATCTCCAGCGACAGCCTCACCATCTCAGGCGGTACCGTCACGACCAAAGGCGGCAGCGGCGATGACGGCGGCAGCGGCGTCCTCATCTACAGCAACGGCAGCCTCACCGTCTCCGGCGGTACGGTCACTGCCAACGGCGGCAACAGCGGCGGTATCTTCAACGGCGGCCGCGGCATCTCCAGCTACGGCGGCGTCACCGTCTCCGGCGGTACGGTCAACGCCAACGGCGGCGACAGCGAAGACGGTGACGGCGGCAGCGGCATCTTCAGCTTCGACCGTGTCGCCATCTCCGGCGGTACGGTCGAAGCTGCTGGCGGCGTCGGCAAAAACGGCTCCGGCGGCAGCGGCATCTACAGCAGCGTCATCGATCTGTCGGGCAGCCTCGAACTGACCGCCAAGGCCGGTAGTCCCACTGGCAAGGCCCTCTTGCAGAACGGCCGTGAGCTCGACCTCGACACCATCAAGGACAAGCTGGGCCCGGGCGCAAAAGTCACCGCCATCAACGCTAATGGAGATTCCAAGCAGGTCTCTATCCCCCGCCCTGTGGAGCCGGAAAAGCCTGTTATCCCCGAGGAGCCTTCTTCCTCTTCTGACGGCGGCTCTTCCGCCCCGTCCGCACCCGCCTCTTCCCTCCCCGGCCTGACTGTCACCGACAAGGACGGCCAGCGCATCTCCTACACCAGCACCCAGAGCGGCAATACCCTCACCGTCTGCGTCGGACGGTTCACAGCTTCCCTCCGCATCTCGCTGTCCACGCTGCGTCAGCTGCGGGCTGAGGGCATCGAGACCATCACCTTCCAGACCATCCTCTGCTCCACCACCCTCTCGGTGGACGAGCTGCTGGCCATGGGCGGCGAGGACGCCGAGGCTGTCCTGACCCACCGGCTCACCGATTCCAGCCTCACCGTGGGCTGAAGCTCCACTCTCCCCTTCCCACAGGCATAGAAAGGCCCCGCTGCCCTGCACATTTCATGCAGAGCGGCGGGGCCTTTTCCTGTTTTACTGCACCCCGGCAGAGACCGGGACTCGTTTTTCCTGCTTTTCGGGCTTTCTGCGCTGCTCTGCGGCGGCAGCGCGGGAGCGGTCGTAGCAGTAGCGGATGATGGCCTGACGGCGGACGATGCCGATGAACATTCCCCGGTCATCCACGACGGGGACGAAGTTCTGGTTCATGGCCGCCTCGATGAGCTGGTCCATGCTCGTGGTGACCGTGACGGCCTTGTAGTCCCGCTTGTGGGCAAAGTCCCGGATGGGGATGTCCTCTGCCGCCTCAAGGTCGAGGCCGTGGAACTTTTTCAGCCCCCAGAGGATGTCCCCTTCCGTCAGGGTCCCCACATACTCTCCCTTGCGGTTGAGCACCGGGATGGATGCGTAGCGGTTGTTCTCCCATTTTTCCAGCGTCTGGCGAAGGGTGAAGTCATCGTACACATACATCAGGTCCTGCTTGGGGGAAAGGAAAAACAGAATATTCATGAAAACAACTCCTATTGTGAACTTTTCCGCCGCCGGGCCGCAGCTCCTGTGCAGCCGCAGCAAATTCCTGTCTTCAGCACCTTGGCAGCCGAATGCCCCGGCATCCTGCGCCGGATACAGTCTTACTCTTGCCACCTTAGATTTTAGCACTTTTTCATAGTAAGATAAAGATGTCTGCGCCATCTTTTATATTTTATTCACAATCACCTTTTGTTTTGTCGGATAAATATTCACGAAATGGATGCACTGCGAAGGATTTTGTGCTATACTAACAACAGGAACGCGGCCCTTTGCGGCTCTGTCTGTCTTTCAGTATACCGGCATTGCAGTGTCGAAACAGACCGAGACGGGTAAGCCGCGCCTGACTTTTTTCTTTCTGTCAGCAATTATATGCTGTACAGCTTCCTCATAAAGTTGTATAATAAAAGTGGTACGCCGCCTTCTTTGGCCCGCGCACCGCCCCGCCGCCGTGCGGACCGGGGTATCATAATGAATAAAAGGAGCAGAGCGACTATGATCACTTCCCGTTTTCCGCTGGGAGATGTCAGCTTCTCAGCCGAGTATTTTTCCACGCTCGTGGGCGAAGCAACCAAACAATGCTACGGCGTGGCCGCAATGGCCCCCCGTGATCTGACCGACCGTGTCCGCAGCGCCGTGCGCGGCGTGGACGATTCGGCCAAGGGCGTCCGTGTCACACAGGAAGAGGGCCGTCTCGTGATCGAGCTGCACATTGCCGTCAGCTACGGGCTGAACATCTCCACCGCCGCGCGTTCCATCTCGCACCGCGTGAAGGACGAGGTGGAGCAGGCCACCGGCCTGAAAGTCGCCCGCGTGGTCGTATCGGTCGATGACGTGGTTGCCTGATGAGACAAAGCCCGCCCGGGGGTACCGGGAAGATATAAGGAGTAAAAAGCAATGATTTCTGGTAAGATCCTGCGCGACGCCATTATTTCCGGCGCAAACAACATCAACAACCAGCGCTCCCGCGTGGACGAGCTGAACGTGTTCCCCGTCCCCGACGGCGACACCGGCACCAACATGGGCATGACCGTCGGTGCAGCCGTCCGTGAGCTGCAGGCCATGGACGACAGCTGCACCGTGGGCGAGGCCGCAAAGACCGCCGCCTCCGCCATGCTGCGCGGCGCCCGCGGCAACTCCGGCGTCATCACCAGCCTGCTGTTCCGCGGCTTCTCCAAAGCTCTGGAGGGCAAAAAGGAGGCTGACGCCGCCGACATCGTGGCTGCACTGCAGAAGGGCGTCGAGGGCGCTTACAAGGCTGTCATGAAGCCCACCGAAGGCACCATCCTGACTGTCGCCCGCGTCGCTTCCGAGGAAGCTGCTGCCTGCGGCAAAGAGGATGTGGCCGAGCTGTGGGACGTGGTGCTGGCCGCCGGTCAGAAGGCTCTGGAGGACACTCCCAACCTGCTGCCCGTCCTGAAGAAGGCCGGCGTCGTGGACGCCGGCGGTCAGGGCATCATGGTCATCTTCGAGGGCATGGGCAAGGTCTTCCACGGTGAGGCCATGGTGGCCGGCGGCGAGGCTGTCCCCAACAAGGCCAAGCTCTCCACCGAAAACGCCGGCAAGGGCGTCTTCACCGACGACCTGATGAAGGTGGAGGACATCAAGAACGGCTACTGCACCCAGTTCCTCATCAACAAG
>ERZ809407.2765-NODE-2765-length-11041-cov-4.637994_pt1 | contig 11041 bp, 9 predicted proteins | sample MGYA00520792_ERZ809407 | MGnify/ENA primary metagenome ERZ809407 (study PRJEB31576, sample SAMEA3212665) | Homo sapiens | biome: human-gut; feature: human gut; material: fecal | place: Sweden | collected 2012 ...
AATTATAACATAAAAAAAGGTTTATTACTATTTAATTCATTAGACAAACTACAGACGAATTAAACAGGGGAGGGGATTTGGGGACGAGATGCGAGAGCTTCTGCTTGCTCGAGAAGAGGTTCACTGGCTCGTCTGTTTATTCACCCAACCACAAATTACTATTTTCCTTTTGTTTGCATATATTAAAGTAAGCACCTTTCAGGAGTATCAGAATATGTCTCAAAGTACAAAAAAGCAAGGAACATCCATAGTCCTTTTTCCACTATGGGTGTTTATATTCTGCCTTTGCCTCAACGGTTGCACCGTCTTAAACATAAATAGTTTTCATTTCGGCAAACTGGGAAAGAAAGAGCAGGGGCAGGCGGTAAAGTATGAGATATGCAGTGGGAAGAATATGCCGGAGCGACTGCAGAAGATTATTGAAGAGAGAAAAAAGAAACCGGGAACATTTGCATATAAGAATTCGAAATATACATATTTGGTGGTCTGTTATGGGGAGAAATCCTATAGTGGTTACAGTGTCAGGGTGGAGCAATGTTGGAAAGATAAGGAGCAGCTTTACTTAGAAACGCAGTTAATAGGTCCGGCAGCGGGGGAAGAAGTAGTGGAAACGCTGACGTATCCCTTTTTAGTTGTGCGTTGTGGGCGGACAGAACTTTTGTGCCGGATTGAGTCCTGAAAAAATCATAAACCAGCCAGAAGCAACATATACTGATAACGAAGCCGAAAAGACGGGCAGAGTGTGTCCGCATAAAATATAGCAAGTTTTATTGGGTGGAGGTTTATTTATGAAGGTTGAAAAGAAAGCGGTTCGTTCAGGTATTTTAAAGTTAGAAAAAAATGTGCAGATTACGCTTGATGAGGATATGAATGTGCCGGATACCCGGCCAGATGTGGAAAAGATTATAGAGAGCCGAGGCGAGGTACATATTGATGAGATAGAAGTGCTGACAGACCGTATGCGCCTGCGGGGGAATTTCCTCGTGCAGATTTTGTATCTGAGTACGGATAAAGAGCAGCAGATTTCCTGCATGGAGCATGAGTTTTCCATAGAAGAATTTATGAATGTGGAGAGTGCAGAAAGCAGCGATATCGCAAAGGTGACGGCCGACCTTGAAGATCTCACGATTTCCATTATCAATTCCAGAAAATGTGGTGTGCGTTCTGTTATATATTTTCACATAGCCATTTCCGAAATGAAGTTTGTGGAGTGTACGACTGGAATCGAGAAAAAGGAAAATGTCCAATGCTTATATGAGTCTCCGTCCATGACGGAAATTATCATGAATAAAAAAGATATTCAGAGGATTAAGGCAAGTGTCAGCCTGCCAGCAGGTAAGCCGAATATCAAAGAGATTCTCTGGAATTCAATGCAGCTTCGGGATGTAGATATCCGTATGATGGAAAATAAATTATCTATCCGGGGAAGTCTTTTCCTGTTCATTCTTTATCAGGCAGAAGAGGGTAGCGAATCACTGCAATACTACGATTGGGAGATTCCATTTACCAACGAATTAGACTGTGCGGACAGTCAGGAGAATCTTATTGGGAATATAGCGGTAATGCTCGGAAACCATCAGGCAGTGATTAAGCCGGATATTGACGGCGAGCCAAGAGATGTGGAAATAGAGGCGGTATTAGAACTTGACCTGAAAGCTTATCGGGAATTTAAAATGCCTTTGCTTAAAGATATGTATGCAAATGACCGAAAATTAAAATTAAAAACCAGTCCGATTACATTTGAAAATCTCATTTTCCAGAATAACGCGAAAACAAAGGTAAGTCAGCGGGTGGAGGCAGCAGGAGAGATTCATAAACTTTTACAGGTTCTTAATGTAGAAGGAAATGTACGAATCGAAGACTTTCAGCTTACTAAACAGGGCATCGCAACGGAGGGACTCATTTTCTGCAAAGTTCTTTATATAGCAGGAGATGATACCGCGCCGATTCAGTCCAAAGAAATCGTTATTCCATTTGAATATTTAGTAGAAATACCAGAAGTAGCCGAGACAGACCGCTGTGAGATTCGCGGTGTGCTGGAACAGATTGGTGGTTATGTTGTGGACAGCAACGAATTAGAAATCAGGGCGGTTGCCGGAATCTATGTAACCGGTTTCTCACCACAGACAATGTATATGATTGATGAAGTAGAGGAAATTCCGTACAGTGAGGAAGAAATTTCGAGGATTCCGTCTATTACAGGCTATATCGTAAAAAGCGGAGACACTCTCTGGAATATCGCAAAACATTACGGAACGACAATAGAAAAAATGAAGCAATATAATGAAAATCTCACAGAACCATTAGAAACAGGGCAGAAATTGTTCCTGTTAAAAGAAATGGAAAGTCTCATAGGGGAGTGACATCCTCCACCTGCCGTAAAGATGGGAGACTTCTTGCTGGAAGAGGATAAATACATAAAAGTAATGAACAAAAATGCCGGGGTCAGAGTAATTTCTGATTCCGTCTTTTTTGTGCTTAAAAATATATAGAAAAAGTACGCATTTACATTAAATAATTGCGTTTTATGTAGTATAAGCAAGAAAATGATAAAAATATTGTAAAAAAAAGGATAATTCTTTTCAACTTATTGATAAGAAAAAACGAGGATTGTAAAATAAGAAACATAAATAAGACACGGCATTAAGACGTATATACAACATCTATATTATGGGGATATTAGATGGATCATGTATGACGTTGCAGACATTAATAAGATTGAGAGCATAATTAAGAATTAAAAGCCGGGGAAAGGTTTAGTTATGGCAGAGAAAGAATTAAGAAGGATGAGTCGTCCTGAATTAATAGAAATTATATATGCGTTAAAATCTAATGAGGAATCTTTGCAGAAGAAGAATGCAATCGTACGATTCAGATTTCAGAGGCAGGCTTTATTGCAGAGGCTGCCCTTCAGTTGAACGATATATTTTCTACTGCCCAGGCCGCAGCCGATGATTATCTCACATCTATTAAAGCAGCGAACGTTTCAATGGAAGAAGAACAGAAAGCCGCAGAAAAGGAGCAGATGCTGAATGGAGCGGACGAGTAAAGAGGAAGTAAACATCCCCTCGATTAAAGAGATACGTCTTGAACGTCGGCGGTTAGCACGACAGAACCGTAAGCGACGCATATTTTTTAATACAACAATTACATGGGATGGTACAAATCGTACAGGTGTGCTTACTAGTTTGACTGGTAATCAGGAAGATGGAAAGATTACATTTGCACCTAATGATGACAAGAGTGAATTAGTTACAAACGTAGTCAACAAGAAAGGTTCCACTCTCCCATCCACCGGTGGTATCGGTACAACAATCTTCTACGTTGTTGGTGCTATCTTAATGGTTGGAGCAGCAGTTCTTCTTATCACAAAGAGACGTGCTGAGAACTAATCCGTTCTGAATGTTTATAACAACAATTTGATATTATGAGATTTTCAGGGGCAGGGGCTTTTAGCTCCTGTCCCAATCTTAAAGGTAAATATATGCCTGCACAGTTACACAAACAAGATTTTGTGAGAGCATAAATATACAAAAGGAAATGACATCAGGGAGAGAACTATGAAGTCTGGAAAGAAGTCAGAGAAAAAATCAAAGAAAACATTGAAAAAAAAGAAGTTGAGTTCGAATATTACCACTATCATTTTAATATTGATTTTCCTCGTGGGGCTGTCCGTGATGTTATATCCGACCGTGAGCAATTATATTAATCAGAGGCATCAGTCAAAGGCGATTGCGGCATACGATGAAAAGGTGTCGGAAATGAAGCCGGAGGATTATACGAAGTATTTTGAAGCGGCGGAGAAGTACAATAAGAAGCTTGCGAAAAATCCATCTGCATTTTATAACCCGGATGAAATTAAAGGTTATGAGAAAATACTTGATATTAGTGGTACAGGTATTATGGGTTATATCACAATCAAGAAGCTTGGTGTAGAGCTTCCGATTTATCATGGAACAGATGAGGGTATTTTACAGATTGCGGCCGGACATTTGAAAGGAACCAGTTTTCCGGTTGGCGGAGACAGTACGCACAGTGTTATTTCTGCCCACCGTGGTCTGCCGAGCGCAAAGCTTTTTACAGACCTCGATAAAATGGAAGTAGGAGATACATTTACTATTACAATTTTGAATCGAGAGATTACTTACGAGGTTGATGATATTTCTATCGTTCTTCCAGATGAAACGGATAGCCTGCAGATTGAAGATAAAAAGGATTACTGTACCCTGATGACCTGTACACCGTATGGTATTAATACACATCGTCTGCTTGTGCGTGGCCATTGTATCGGAACCGGAGAACCGCAGCATATCCATGTTACAGCAGAAGCGTTCCAGATTGACCCGACAATCACGGCATCCGTTATGGGAATTATTCTTCTTATCATGCTTTTAATTCGTGTCCTTATCCGTACACGGAAAAAAGGACAGGAAGGAAAACATTTAAAATGTAATCAGGTATTTCTTCATCTGAAAAGGGGAGATTTGATAGGCAATAATAAAAAAACAAAATAATAAAAGGCATTTAAAATGAAAACCAGCCACAAAGAGCAGATTTTCTCTTGAAGGAAAGAGATGCTTCTTGTGACTGGTTTTGTATTTTGTAAATTTTGCATAATAGGGATGCCTGACTTTCGTCCGCCCTTCCTATGCTTCCTGAATGTTATTAATTACTTCCTGCTGTTGATTAAGCAGATGTGTTTTCATCAGTTCCTTTGCCTTTATAGAATCTCTGCTGGAAATGGCATCAAGCAATTCCCGATGTTCCTCCACAAGATTAGAGCGCTGGCGAATATCTTTCACATATTCCATGCGGTAACGATAGAACTGTTCGCGCAGATTATTGATAATAGAAATAAGGCGGTCATTGTTTGTTGCGCGGAAAATGGTATCATGGAAAGTCTCATCTTTATCTACGATATCGAGAATATCCCCATTCTCTACGGAACGGATGAAGTCCTCATGAGCCTGACGTAAATCATGAAGCCCAGCCTGATCAATTCGTTCGCAGGCAAGAACAGCAGCGAATTCTTCAAGAACAGTACGGATTTCGATGACATCACGAAGATTTTTTTCTGTGATTCTGGCTACTTGAGCGCCTTTTCGTGGAATCATGATAACCAGGCCTTCCAGTTCTAACTTACGAATAGCTTCTCTTACAGGAGTACGGCTTACACCGAGGCGGTTGGCAAGAGAAATTTCCATGAGACGTTCTCCTGGTGCGAATTCACCAGTAATAATTGCCTGGCGAAGTGTGTTAAATACAACGTCACGAAGTGGCAGATATTCATTTACATTAAAGTTAGTGTCTTTCATTAGTTGTTTCTCCTTCCCTTTTTCGCTGTATATTTATCCCCCTGTGTCAGCGAACTGTTTTTTTTCGAAAAATGATTATGATTTTTCTGCGATTTCGACCGTGGGAGATTTTTACTAAATGGGCGGACAACGGCGGTCTGCCGGATTCCCGGGTCATTATGGAAAAATTCAGCTGCCTTTCCGGCGGCTTCTCTTGAGGTAAATATACCAAATACGGTGGAGCCACTTCCGCTCATAAGCGCATTGACAGCTCCTAATCTTCTCATATCTTTTTTTATCTGTATGATAGCTGGATAATGCTTTTCTGTAACCTGTTCCAATACATTACCCATACGGTCGGTGATACCTGTAAGGTCACCGTGGCTAATGGCCTGAATCATTCCGTCTATGTCTGGATGGGCTGTCTGTTCATCGAGATGCAGGTGCTCATATACAAACTTTGTAGACATAGAGAAAGATGGTTTTACAATTAAAAACCAGCATGGCGGAATAGAAGGAAGAGGAGTTAATATCTCACCGATTCCTTCAGAAAGTGCGGTTCCTCTCATAATGCAAAATGGAATGTCTGCGCCAAGGGTAAGCCCATGTTTAATAAGCTCGTCCTGTGTTATTCCAAGAGAAAATAGCTGATTCATGCCTACCAGAGCAGCGGCAGCATCGGTACTTCCGCCGGCCATTCCTGCTGCAACAGGGATGTGCTTTTCAATTGCTGCATCAACACCGTCTGAAATATTATATGCAGTACGTATAGTGTCAATGGCCCGATAGACAAGGTTCTTCTCATTGAGGGGGAGGTAAGGCAGATTCGAAGAAAGACGAATCTGTCCGCATGTATTCTTCTGTAAAGTAATGTAGTCAAAAAGCTTCACTGTCTGCATAATCATTCTGACTTCGTGGTAACCGTCTTCCCGCCTTCTAAGTACGTCCAGTCCCAGATTCACCTTGGCATATGCTTTCAAATGTAAGGGCTGAGTCATAAAAATTGTACCTCCTCTGTATCTTGTATACAATTATTATAACGCATTTTTGCAAAAAATCAAGAAAGAAACACCTGTATAAAAAAGAAAAAATTTCTCAATACTAACAGAGTATTTTTGCGGAAAATATAGGGAGAAATATTCTTAATGTTATGTGGGTATAACAATTTGAGATTCCAGTAAAATATTAAAAGTTTGTAAGCCTGCAGGCAAAAGTTTAAGAATAATAAATAAGAGATTTTAGTGGCATATTTTTAGTGGCCTATTAAAAAGAGCTGGAGGGGAAAAGTGCGAATAAAGTATAACAGAGACCAGAAAATAAAAGGAAAGCTTACCCGGAATTTTGATAAAGATTACGCATTTTTGGAGAAAGCATTAGACCGGAGCGGGGATATTGTAAAAAATGTATTTTATGTAGGAGACAACGCTGATATACAAAGTATTATGGAAGAGCAAACAGATGCAAATACGGACAGTGACACAAACAGTATTATGGAAGAGCAAACAGATGCAAATACGGACAGTGACGCAAACAGTATTATGGAAGAGCAAACAGATGCGGATACAGACAGTGACATAAGCAGTGCTACGAAGGGGCAAACAGATGCGAATACAGACAGTGACATAAACAGTGATATAGGTAGAAAAACAGTTTCGAAAAGAATAGTGAAAACTACGCAGAACAATAAAAAAATAAAGCCTAAAAAAGCAGCAGTCATCTATGTCGATGGAATGACGGATGCAGATATGGTGGAAGACTTCGTGATCCGTCCTCTCCTTAAAAATAAATGTGAAAAAACAGGGCAGGATTTCCTCTCTTATGTAGAAAATCATGTGATGGAAACAGTGGACTGGAAAGAGGATGAAAGTTTTGAAGATATTTTAACAGATATCTTATCAGGAAATACCCTGCTTTTGCTGGAAAGCTGCCCGAAAGCAATTATTTTATCTACAAAGAAATACCCATCAAGAGGGGTAGGGGAAACCCAGCAGGAAATGGTTATCCGCGGTCCGAAAGATAGTTTTACAGAAAATATGCGAATAAATACGGCATTGATTCGCCGCCGAATCCGTGATTCTCGCCTGAAAATGGAGCATACGATGGTTGGGGAGCGCTCCAAAACAGATTTGGCAATTGTATACATGGATGATCTTGTTCAGCCGGAACTTCTTGAAAAGGTAAGACAAAAAGTAAATGCACTCAGCTTTGATGGTATTTTAGATGGAGGAATGGTAGAGCAGCTTTTAGAAGAAAATGTATGGACACCATTTCCACAATTTCAACATACAGAACGGCCGGATAAGGCGGCAAGTGGATTACTGGAGGGGAGAATCGTTCTTGTTGTGGATAACTCTCCGGGCGTGTTAATTTTGCCCGTCACTTATCAAATGTTTTTTCAGGCAGGTGACGATTACTATACCCGATTTGAAGTGGCATCATTTGCCCGTTTGCTTCGCTTTGCAGCTTCATTGTTTGCGATAGGATTTCCGGGATTGTATGTTGCCATAGCAGCATTTCATACAGAAATGCTCCCAACCTCCTTTTTGTTATCCATTGCAACAGCACGAACTGGCATCGTCATTCCAGTTGCTTTAGAAGTTTTGCTTATGGAATTTCAGTTTGAATTATTAAAAGAAGCAGGAATTCATTTGCCCGGACAGCTCGGAGGAACAATCGGTATTGTCGGCGGCCTCATCGTAGGCCAGGCAGCAGTGGAAGCGGGAATTGTCAGTACAATCGTTGTTATCGTTGTATCTTTTACAGCTATTGCATCATTTATTGTGCCAAATGAATCCTTTGGCGCCGTATTTCGTTTGTTAAAGTTTCTTTTTATTGTTACTGCAGCAATATGGGGAATTTACGGCTATCTTCTCACTTTTGCCGCATTATTATTGCATTTATCTCAGATAGAATCCTTCGGTGTTCCATATATGCTGCCTTCTGTTTGTGGGGAAAACTTAAATTATGATGATAAAAAGGATCATTATGTTCGCTATCCATTTGCTTATATGAAAAAAAGACCAGTATTTACGAGAGAGGGCCGGAGAATTCGAAAAAGATAGATACGCTATCAAAAAATTTACAGGCAGAAGATGTGATGATTCGTGTAGGTGTGTTTGCCTGGTTCGGATAGGAGAATTGAAAAAATTTACAGGCAGAAGATGTAATGATTCATAAAAGGATGAAGAAAAGAAAACGAAAATAGAATAAAAATAAAATGGGGGACGGTCAGAGAGGAGGATGTATAAAATGTATGAAAATAAGATTTCTGCAAGGCAGTTACGCAGAATGATCTTTATAGAAACATTTGGAGCGGGAGCATTATCTATACCGGCATTTGCCTGCTATAAAGAACAGAATGGCTTTTGGAGCCTGATTTTTTATGGGGTGTTTTTGGCGGGAACGATTGCCTTTTTTATTATTTTTTCTGGGAAAATAAGTGAAGAAAATTTTGAAAACAGAAAAATAGGTAAGACAGGTCTGGCAAGGGATGCAAATATCAATGTTTCAAAAATGCAAACAAGGCTTAAATCTATAAATTTTCCGGAAGTTTTACCACAGCCAATAAAATTTGTATACATGATTCGTTTTTTCATAAATGCAGTAGCACTTTTTTATTTCTTTGGTAAGACAATTCAGACTGTTTATATGCCAGAAAGCAGCTTTTTATTTATTATTTTTCCTGCTGCGATTTTGCTTTGCTACAGCTTGTATACAACATTACAAAAAAGAGCCAGATTTTTAGAAATCATTTTTCCGTGGATTATCACGACGTATTTTATTGCTGTGATTTTATCATTTATCGGAATTGAAAAAGCAATGCAGATAGGGAATGCAGGAGAACTCTGGCAAGGAATTCTTTCAGATAATATTTTCCGAAGCATGGGAAACGGATATTTGATGTTACTGTGCAGCAGTCCAATAGAATTTCTCTTGTTTTTGAGGCCTGCTGCCGAAGAAAGAGGAACCGAAACAAAAAATAGAAAAGTAGAGGACAAAAATAATAAAGAAGGTAAAAATAATAGAGAAGGTAAAGATGATAAAGCAATACGGGACATAATAACAGCCGTCGCAGGTGCGATTCTCTGTAATGTTTTATTTTGTTTCCTTTCCGTGCGAACACTTGGCCCAACTCTCACAAGCCAGTCAGAATGGCCAGTCATCAAAATGATGCAGCTAATCCGAATGCCGGGCGGGTTCTTAGAACGATTTGATATCCTGCCGATTATATTTTGGATACTGTGCATGATGGCGGTTTTAAGCGGTTATCTCTATTATGGATGGAGTATTTTTCAAACACGCTCTAGAGGATGTTTGAAAAATTTTTTAGGAATTACTTTTGTCTGCTTAGTGCTCTTGACTTGCGTTGTGGAAAAACACACTCTTTTGTGGACGTTTTATCTCAAATATAAGGCATTTGTGGATTTCCCGCTGTCCTTAATATTGCCACTTGTAGTTTGGCTTTTTAAAAGACAGAAAGATTTCAATTATCAAGAAAAAACAGAAAAAGATAAAGAAGAAAGAAAAAATATTGCAAAATATAAGAACAATAAGCAGGTAAAGTATTTTGCAGGAATAACTCTTTTAATCTTTTTCCCAATTCTTTTTTCCTTAACTGGCTGCCAGCGCCTTACAGATGTAGAAGAAAAAAACTATATCTTATCCATGTACGTTGATTATCCCGCTGATGAAGAAAATGCTTATCAGTTTTGGATAGCTCGGGCAAATTTAAGCGAAATGGAGGGGCAAAGCGACGAAATTCCCTGCCAGATCACAAAAATAGAAGCCCGGAATCTACAGCAATTAGAAGAAAAATACTTGGAAATAGTCCCCGGAAAAACCGAGTGGAATCATATTTATACAATTTTCTTAGGCTCGGGAATAGCAGCAAATAAAACAGCATGCACTCATCTGCTAAAAGAATGGGATAATGAGTGGCAGAAATCTCCGAATGTTCTTCTGGCACTATGCCCCGAAAACCCGAAAGAACTATACAAAATAAAAAATATTCCTGCCGGAGCAGCAGGACAGGAAATAAACCTTCTCGCAGAACAAAACAAAGAAAAATATTCCGGACAAATCTGCGAAACGCCAATAGACTACCTTCGTGCCAAACAGCAGCAAGAGGATAAAATTACACTGTACCGGGTTACTATAGAAAACGGGAATTTAAAAATAATGACAGACGAACTCTGAAAGATACCGCATTCCTATTTGTGACTTTAGTCGCAGCAGGTTGGATGTGAGCGTATAAGTGAACATTCAAACCGCCGCGACTAAAGTCGCAAATATAGGGGATAGGTTCTCTTCGGTGGCGTCTGTTTATTCTTCGAATTAAATGGTAATACTCCACCTATGAAGACTTTTAATAAAATAACAATATCATTCACACTTTTAATATGTTTATTATTTAGTTACAGCCTGCTTTATCAGGTGTATTTAGAACAAACCGGTCCAATATACGATAACACTCTGCGATTTCATGTGAGAGCAGATTCTGATAAAAAGGAAGCCCAAGAAAGAAAGCTTATTGTCAGAGATGCGGTACTGCGTTATGTAAAGGAGGATGTATACAGAGCAGACTCCGCACAGAAATTGAAACAGAATCTTGCAGAAAAAACAGAAGAAATCGCACAGGTGGCAGCGAACGCTTCAGACGGGAAGCCTGTCCGTGTCTACTTTACCAAAGAAAGATTTCCAATACGCCATTACGGAACTGCCAGATCGGAAGAGCACACGTCTGAACT
>ERZ809407.2768-NODE-2768-length-11029-cov-3.529980_pt1 | contig 11029 bp, 1 predicted proteins | sample MGYA00520792_ERZ809407 | MGnify/ENA primary metagenome ERZ809407 (study PRJEB31576, sample SAMEA3212665) | Homo sapiens | biome: human-gut; feature: human gut; material: fecal | place: Sweden | collected 2012 ...
TCAGACGTGTGCTCTTCCGATCCTACACCGCTGCAAGCCATGTTTCCCACATCGCTCTGAGCGGCGCCGGCCTGAAGGATGGCTTCTATGCCATCAACGTCAACGGCGAAAAGGTCAGCCAGGTCTATGTGAAGAACAATGAGGCCAACGCGACCATCACCATGCCCGCCGGTGAGACCAATGTCGTGACCATCACGGCCGATCCGAACGGCGAGAATGCCGCTCCGCAGGCCGCCATCAAGGTCTCCAGCGACGATCTGCAGGCCATCGTGACCTACACCCTGACGGCCGTTGCCTCCGACGACGGCTATCCCGGCAACAGCCTGACCTATCTGTGGGCCTTTGAGAGCCTCGCAGGCGAGGGCGCAAGCGCATTCCTGAGCAGCGACACCGCTCCCACGACGCAGTTCAACGTCAGCGAGGCGGGCGAGTATGTCATCTCCCTGACCGTCAGCGACGGTGAGAAGTCCACGAAGGTCGAAAAGACTCTCGTTGTCGGCGAAGCGCCCGAGCGTCTGGCCCCGACGATCAATTCCGCGACCGGCACGCCCGTTGTCGGCAATCCGACCGTTGCCGATCTCAAGGCCGAAGCCACGGTCGACCCGCTGTATCAGGGCGTCCCGCGCTTCCACTGGGAGCTGGTCAGTCAGCCCGAGGGCGGCAATGCCATGATCGGCAATCCGAACGAGAAGGAAGCCAAGCTCCGCGTCGACAAGGGCGGCGAGTATGTTGTCCGCCTGACTGTCACCGACGAGGACAAGACCTCCTCCACGGAAGTCACCGTCACCATGACGGATGCCGCCGACGGCATCCAGCGCGTGAAGACCGTCATCACGCAGGTCGGCGTCGCGCCGACGCTGCCGAACGGCGTGGTCGCTGTCCGTGACGACGGCACCTACTCCGGCGGCGCAGTCGATTGGGACGAGATCTCCGAAGACAAGTATGCACAGGCCGGTGAGTTCGAGGCCTACGGCACGCTCCGTACCCAGACGACCCGCGTGGCCGTCAAGGTCATCGTCGTGAAGGGCGACCGCAAGAATGTTGCTCTGTTCGCGACCCCGACCGCCATCATCAACACTCCGTCCGATCTCGGCGGCGTTGCCGGCCTGAACGACGGCTTCGACCCGAGCAGCTCCTGTGATACGAGCCACGGCGTCTGGCACAACTGGCAGGGCGCGCAGGGCGACGCAGCATGGGTCATGTACACCTGGGATGTGCCCGTCACCATCGACGGCGCGGATGCCTACTACTTTACCGACGGCAACTTCGCTCCGAAGGATGCCAAGCTCGAGTATCTGGCGGAAGACGGCCAGTGGCACGAGGTCCCGAATGTCAGCGGCCTCGGCATTGAGCTGGACCGGTACAACACCACGAGCTTTGATCCCATCACCACCACGAAGCTCCGCATGACCATGAACCCGAAGACGCTCGGTATCGGCGTCATCGAGTGGAAGGTCTACGGCTACGGCGAGTTCGTCGATCGCTCCGCACTGAAGAACGCCATCGCAACTGCGAAGGGCATCAACACGAACCTCTTTGTCGAAGGCAGCAAGTATCTGCTGGATCTGGCCATTGCGAAGGCACAGGCCGTTCTGAGCGATACGGCCGCTACGCAGGAGCAGGTCGATGCCGCAGCGGCGGAGCTGAATGCGGTCATTGCCGGTCTCGAAAGTGCGGACGGCAACCTCGCCTACTCCGCTTCCGTTACCACGAGCTTCTGCTCCAGCTGGGAGTCCCTGTCCGCCGTGAACGACGGCATCGTCCGTTCCAACTCCTACAACCCGTCCAAGCCGCGCTACGGCACCTGGGGCAACCGCTCCTCCTATGAGACCGTGACCTACACCTGGGGCAGCGAGGTCATCATCGACTCCACCGACCTCTATCTGTGGTACGACGGCACCGAGGGCGAATACACCAGCGGCGGCATTCTGGTGCCGAAGTCCGTGGAATTCGAGTACCTCGATGCGGAAGGCAACTGGAAGTCCGTTCCCAACGCCGAGGGCCTCGGCCGCGAGATGGACAAGTTCAACAAGACCACGTTTGATTCCTTTACCACCACCGCTCTCCGTGTGAAGCTGAACAAGCAGTCCAACGACAGCAACGGTGTCGGCATCATGGAGTGGAAGGTCTATGGCAAGGTCGCCGGCGGCGAGACCCTCCCGACTGCGGTGAAGGTCGTCATCGCCCGCATCGATGCCATCGGCGAAGTCACGCTCGACAGCAAGGACGCCATCGAGGCCGCCCGCGCTGCGTATGACAAGCTGACTGACGAGCAGAAGAAGCTCGTTCCGAACTATGAGACCCTGACAAAGGCCGAGGAGACCTATGCTGCGCTGGCTGACGCCGCTGCCGTGAAGGAAGTCGAAGACCTCATCGATGCCATCGGCACGGTGGACGAAAACAGCAAGGACGCCATCGACGCTGCCCGCGCCGCCTATGACGCGCTGCCCACGCGCCTGCAGCCCGAGGTCAGCAACTACGACAAGCTCGTCAAGGCCGAGAAGGATTACACCGATCTGCTGACGGCCGTCGAGGCAGCGCAGAAGGCCGCCGAGGATGCCCGCAAGGCATTCGAGAACGCCAAGACTGCGCAGGAGAAGGCCGAGGCCGCGAAGGCTGCCGCCGAGGCCGCACAGAAGGCCGCCGAGGAGGCCGCACAGGCTTCCGGCGAAAACAGCGAGGCCGCCAAGAAGGCACAGGCCGCTGCCGAAGAGGCGCAGGAGAAGGCTGAGGCCGCCCAGGCTGCTGCCGAAGAAGCACAGGCCGGTGCTGAGGCAGCGCAGAAGGCTGCCGAGGACGCCGCCGCCGCTGCCGCCGCGAACAACACGCTTGCTGCCGAGGCTGCCGCAAAGGCCGCCGAGAAGGCTGCCAAGTCCGCTGAGGAGGCCGGAAAGGCCGCTGCTTCCGCCGAAGCGGCTGCGAAGTCTGCTGCCGACGCCGCCGAGGCCATGCTGAAGGCTCAGAAGGCGCAGAAGGCTGCCGAGGATGCCGAGAAAGCTGCCGAGGAAGCCGAGAAGAAGGCCGAAGAGGCCCGGAAGAAGGCCGAGGAGGCCGCTGCCTCCGCCGCTGAGGACCGCGAAGCCGCCGAGAAGGCCGCAGAGGAAGCCAAGGCAGCGCAGAAGGCCGCCGAGGAGGCCCGCAAGTCCGCCGAGGACGCCAAGTCCGCCGCGGAGCTGGCTATGCAGGCTGCCGAGCAGTCCAACAAGGAAGCCGCCGCATCTGCTGCGCAGGCTGCCGAGTATGCAAAGAAGATGGCGGAGGCCTATGAAGAGATCGTCCGCATCAAGGCCGAGCTCGTCGAGTACCTCGCCAAGGCACAGGCCGAGGCCGAGCGCGCCGAGGCTGAGCGCAAGGCTGCCGAAGAGGCCCAGAGAAAGGCCGAGGAGGCCGCCCTGGCCGCTGCCAAGTATGCCGCCGCTTACGAGCTGGCTCAGCTCCAGCAGAACGGCGAGGGCCTGACCGGCCACGCGAAGGAAGCGTATGACAAGGCGCTTGCCGACGCCGCTGCCGCCATCGAGGCCGCAAAGACGCCCGCTGAGGTCGACGCCGCTCTGGCTGCCGCCCGCGAGGCCCTGAACAACGCTCTCTGCCCGAGCGCCGCGTTCACGGATGTCGAGGAGAACGTCTGGTATCATGACGGCATCGACTTCATGGTGAGAAACGGCTACATGAACGGCGTTGCCGCCGACACGTTCGATGTCGAAGGCAGCCTGACGCGTGCCCAGCTCGTCACGATCCTCTACCGCATCGCCGGTGAGCCCGAGACCAGCGCCGCCATCCCGTTCGCGGATGTCGCCGACGGCCAGTGGTACACGAAGGCCATTGTCTGGGCCGCCGAGAACGGCATCGTCAAGGGCGTGACCGAGACGACGTTCGCCCCGAACGATCCCATCACCCGCGAGCAGATCGCCGTCATCCTCTACCGCTATGCGCACGAGGAGAACACCGAGGACGGCAAGCTCACGAGCTTCCCCGACGCAAAGGACATCTCCGGCTACGCGCTGGAGGCCATGAACTGGGCGGTCGCCAGAGGCCTCATCAACGGCTCCGACGGCAAACTGCTGCCGCAGGACACCGCGACCCGTGCACAGATCGCCGTGATCCTTGCCCGGTACCTGAACGCCTGATCCTTCCCCCTGCTCCCCATGCGGCCGAAGCCGCATGGGGAGCCCCCCAGCATTTCCCGGCAATTGGACCCAGACAAACAATATGCTCGAAAATCGAACTTGGGAGGAACAATAAACCATGAAGCATGTGAAACAGCTGCTTTCTGCACTGCTTGTGCTGGCTGTTGTACTCTCGCTGCTCCCGGCTGGCGTTCTGAAGGCATCTGCCGCAGAGGCACCCGCAGCGCTGGACATCGGCTACCCCACATTCAAGAACACAGAGCTTCTCGACGAGGTCTATGACCTGTCGAAGCTCGGTGTGTCCTATTCCGAAAAGGACATCATGATGGCGATCTATAAGCAGGATCTCGCCAATGGCGGCGACTCCTTCTATATGGACCGTATCCTCGCCCGTGAGGGCGTCTGCAACGGCAACGCCGGTTCGAACGGCAACGCCGACGGAAACACCTTCCTGACCCGCGGCCGCGCGCTGTATATGTACACGAGCAGCCCGTCCGTCATCGGCTTCGGCGGCAACACCGCCTATCATCAGCCGCTTGGCCGGGGCGATCTGGTCCGCGTTCTCTTCTCGAACGCCGACGGCAGCCTGACCACGAAGGAAGACACCAGCAAGCGCGTTAATGCGCCGAGTAACTGGTCTAGCACCTACTCTGTCGGCAGCAACCTGACGCTGGATGTCGTGAAGTTCATCCATCAGGAGAACGTCGCCGTCACGACGATGACGCTGACCAACAAATCCGCAGAGGATCAGGCAATTACGGTGGCAGCGGACTCCATCTTTGCGACGGAGCCCGGCAAGGTCACGGTCAATGGTGCAGAGCAGACAGAGCTGACCGGCACCTGCTCTTCCCCTGCAGGCCTTACTACCATCTATGCCCGCATGACCGGCGACGGTTTCGAGGCCGCTTCGTCCGACGACTATTGCTGGCTGTCCCGCGACGTCACCGTCCCCGCGGGCGGCAGTGTGGAGCTGAAGGTCGTCATCGCCTTTACGACGGAAGAGATCCCGGAGTCCACCGAGCAGTACCTCCGCTTCGCAGGCCTCGGAAACCTTGAGGCTGTCCGTGCGCAGAAGGCGGAATACAACCTCTACTGGGCGGAGAACCTGCCCTACATCGACGTGCCGAAGAAGGCCGTCCAGAAGGCGATCGATTATCGCTGGTGGCTGGAGCGCTTCAACTCGCTCGATGCCAACATCCCCGGCTATGACTATCAGTACCCCGTCACCATCGAGGGCGTCCTCGGCTACAACAACGCGATTATCCTGACGCAGCCGATGCACCTGCAGGATACGAAGTGGCTCCGCTCTCCGTATCTGGCCTATGGCCAGCTGCTGTCTGCGGGCAACTCCTCGCAGAGCAGCGCCTTCCTTGATAACCCCGGCAACCGCAACAACTGGAACAACCACTATGGTCAGTATCTGGCTGAGGCCGGCTATGAGGCGTTCAACGTCATCGGCGGCGGCGCGGAGGTCGCGGAGAACTTCGCGTACTACTTCGGCCACGATGCTACCGGCCAGCTGGAGCACTACGGCAACCACATTGAGGGCCGCGACCTCATCGCTTACCGCAACAACTACATGACCGGCAACGACGCCGATACCATCTCCATGCATGCTCCCGGCACCGGCACCTGGAAGGCACACGGCGAAAACGCCTACGTCTGGGCCGCTGCCGACGCCGCCGCGAAGCTCTATGAGCAGCTGGGCAACACCGAGCAGGCCAAGTATTACCGCGATCTGGCCGACAAGATCAAGGCCGACGTCCTCGAGCTCATGTGGTGCGAGGAGTGCCAGAAGTTCGAGACCTATGCCGTCCGTCCGACCGGCACACAGCATAACGCTAACCAGCCCAACCTCGTCAAGTACACCGAGTCCAACAACTACAACTACTTTGCCGTGGGCCTCGTCCCCGACGACGCCGCTTCCGTCACGAAGTACAAGGAAGCCCTCAAGGCCTTCTCCAACGGCAAGGAGTTCCCGATCTTCCCGTTCTACACCGCCAACCAGGTCCACAACCAGGAGGTCAGCGGTTCGAACAACTTCTCGAACATCAACTTCACCGTGCAGCTCCGTCTGTATGAGTCCGCTCTGCGTACCTATGACAAGGAGCAGACCTACATCACCGACGACATGCTCGCCATGATGGCCGAGTGGATGGCATGGAACGTCTACCCCGATGCAGGCGACGTCCGCTATCCGAACAACAACGAGTTCCACAACATCGACGGCAGAACCTATGAGAACTACTATCGTTCCTGGATCTACCACAACATCCTCGGCAACTACACCTACCTCTTCATCGAGGACATGGCCGGTATCCAGCCGCGTTCCGATGAGAAGATCGAGCTGAGCCCGATCGACTTCTCCTATGACCACTTCATGGTCAACAACGTCCGCTATCACGGTCATGACCTGACGGTCGTGTGGGATAAGCCGGACGACGGCAAGACCTGGTACAACGAGTGCCCCGAGGGCTACTCCCTGTACATCGACGGCACGCTGGCCTTCACCCTGAAGGATCTGGCCCATGTCGTCTATGACTCCGCCACGAAGGAAATCTACTTCCCACACGGCGATGTCGAGATCGTCACCAATAACGGCGGCGCTGCCATCCCCACCGCGATGAACACCGCCATCACCGAGGAGAAGGTCCTCAACATGCTGGAGAAGTCCGGCGTGCACGGCATGACGAACCTCGCCGAGGGCGCGGAGGTCACCGCCACCTTCACCCCGGACAAGGCCCGCGCCGCGTCCTGGGCAGAAAAGCACCGCGCTGACGGCAGCGACTCCACGTCCAAGGCCGTCAATGAGACAGCTCCCGATCCGCAGGCAGTTGTGGACGGCACGACCGTCGATATGCCGTTCTGGGGCAACTACGGCAGCGTGAACGAGCGCGACAGCCTGACGCTGAAGCTCTCCTCCAAGCAGACCGTGGACATGGCGACGCTGTACTTCTACAACGACCGCCAGACGAACGGCTACTCCGAGCCCTCCAAGTTCGCAGTCGAGTACTGGGACGGCGAGGCCTGGCAGGCCGTCCGGCAGCAGACCCGTACCCCGTCCGCTCCGCGCGCGAACTACAACGCCGTGTACTTCGCACCGGTTGAGACCGACCAGTTCCGCTTCACCTTCACCAACAAGGACAAGGGCTTCACTGCCGTGACCGAGATCCAGCTCTTCAACGAGGGCGGCGACCGCGATCATCCCGCGCAGAACACGGCTCCGTCCGTCAAGCTCGCGGAAGACACCTCCATGACCGGCAACCTCTACACTACCCTGAAGGCGACCTGCACCGACGACGGCCTGCCCTATGACAAGGACATGAGCTACGCCTGGGAGCTTGTCTCCGCTCCGGAGGGCGCCGAGGTTATCCTGAGCAGCGCCAACAAGCCCACCACGACCATCTCCGGCTCCGTGGAAGGCGAGTACACCGTTCGCTTCACCGTCAGTGACGGCGAGCTGAGCGCGACTGCCGAGCTGACCGTCACCCTGAAGCAGGGCGCAGCGGGCGGCCTCGGCGAGGACGTCGCTCCGGACGCCGCTTCCGTCGAAAGTGACTACACCTCCAGCTGGGAGAACCTGAACGGCATCAACAACCCGAGCTTCGAGCCGACCAGCTCCAACGTGGGCACCGGCAAGGGCTGGGGCAACTGGCGTCAGAGCGCCGGCTCCGAGCACTATGTCGGCTATACCTGGGATGAGGCCGTTACCATCGGCGGCGCCGATATCTACTGGTATGACGACGGCGGCGGAACGCGAATTCCGTCCAAGCTGCGCATGCAGTACCTCGATGCCAGCGGTACCTGGCAGGATGTCAACATCACGACCCCGTTCGAGAGCAGCATTGCAAAGAACAAGTACAACCGCATTGAATTCGACCGCGTTACCACCACCCGCCTGCGCCTGTATGTGACCGTCCGTTCCGGCGCGGAAGCAAACGGCATCTACCGTTTCAAGGTCTATTCCTCCGTTGACGTCGCTTCCCTGAACGAGGTCTTCCTCGCCACGAAGCCCGGCGTCATGCCCACGCTGCCCTCCAACGTCACGGCAGTTACCTCCGACGGCGCGCTCATCAGCGTCCCCGTTACCTGGGAGACCCTGACGGCTGACATGATCGCCACCGACGGCGAGGTCAAGCTCCGCGGCGTGAACAACTCCACCGGCAAGATGACCACCTGCACGATCTATGTCCGCAGCGACATGGACAAGGCCACCATCACGAGCGTCGAGCCCGTTGAGGTCACGACGATGCAGGGTATCGTCCCGGCGCTGCCGAAGACCGTGAAGGTCGGCTACAACAACGGCGCATTTGACAACCAGACCGTCAAGGTCACCTGGCCCGCCATCACGGCTGCCGAGCTGGCCAATGTCGGCGACGTGAACTTCGAGGGCGAGGTCGAAGGCACCGCCACGAAGGCCATGCTGACGATCCACGTGCTCAAGGCCCCGGACGATCCCGCTGTCGCTGCGGTCAAGGAGCTCATCGACGCCATCGGCGAGGTAACGCTCGAGAGCGGCGACGCCATCGACGCTGCCCGCACCGCCTATGACAAGCTGCCCGAGGCCAAGAAGGCGCTTGTCGACAACTATGAGAAGCTGACTGCGGCAGAGGAAGCTTACACCGCCCTGGTCGACGCCGCTGCCGCAAAGGCAGTGGACGACCTGATCGATGCCATCGGCGAAGTTACTGCCGACAGCGGCGACGCGATCAAGGCTGCCCGCGCCGCCTATGACGCCCTGACCGACACGCAGAAGGAACTGGTCAAGAACTATGAGAAGCTGACTGCGGCAGAGGAAGCTTACACCGCCCTGGTCGACGCCGCTGCCGCAAAGGCAGTGGACGACCTGATCGATGCCATCGGCGAAGTTACTGCCGACAGCGGCGACGCGATCAAGGCTGCCCGCGCCGCCTATGACGCCCTGACCGACACGCAGAAGGAACTGGTCAAGAACTATGAAAAGCTGCTCGCTGCCGAGGAGCTGTATGAGGAACTGACGGCATCGGCTGCGGCAATCGCCCAGAAGGCCGCTGAGGAAGCCAGGAAGGCACAGGAAGAGGCCGAAGCCGCGCAGAAGGCTGCCGAGGAAGCCGTTGAGGCCGCCGAGGCCGCGCAGGAGGCCGCTGAGGCCGCCGCTGCCAAGGCCGGTGAGAACAACGCCGCTGCCGAGGAAGCCCGCAAGGCTGCTGAGACCGCGCAGGCCGCTGCCGAAGCCGCACAGACCAAGGCGGAAGAAGCCCAGAAGAAGGCCGAAGAGGCCAAGGCAGGCGCTGACGCTGCCCAGAAGGCTGCCGAGGAGAACAACGCCGCCGCTGCCGCTGAGGCTGCCAAGGCTGTCGCCGAGGCCGTGAAGGCTGCGGAAGAGGCAGGCCGCTCCGCGCAGAGCGCCGCACAGGCTGCTCAGAGCGCTGCGCAGGCTGCCGACAGCATGCTGAAGGCACAGGAAGCCCAGGCTGCCGCCGAGGCTGCGCAGGCTGCTGCCGAAGCCGCCAAGGCAAGAGCCGAAGAGGCTCAGAAGAAGGCCGAGGAGGCCGCTGCTTCCAGCGCCGAGGACAAGGAAGCTGCCGAGCGCGCCAAGGTTGAGGCCGAGGCCGCGAAGAAGGCTGCCGAGGATGCTCAGAAGGCCGCAGAGGAAGCAAAGGCCGCTGCCGAGCTGGCGCTCGAGGCTGCGAAGAAGTCCGAGGTCGAGGCTGCTGCCTCTGCCGCCGAGGCTGCCGAGTATGCCCGCCAGATGGCCGAGACCTATCAGAAGGTCGTTGAGATCAAGGCTGAGCTCATCGATTATCTGGCCGAGGCCCAGGCTGCTGCCGAAAAGGCAGAGGCCGAGCGCAAGGCCGCCGAGGAAGCCCGCAAGGCTGCCGAGGAAGCTGCGCTTGCCGCTTCCAAGTATGCCGCCTCCTTCGAGCTGGCACAGCTCCTGCACGAGAGCGAGACCCTGACCGGTCACGCCCGTGAGGACTATGCCAAGGTCATCGAGGACGCCAAGGCCGCCATCGAGGCTGCCAAGACGCCCGAGGAGGTCGACGAGATCCTTGCGGCCGCACGCGAGGCCCTCAAGACCGCAGGCTGCCCGAGCACGAACTTCACCGACGTGGAGGAGAATGGCTGGTATCATACCGGCGTCGACTTCATGGTGAAGAACGGCTTCATGAACGGCGTCGCGGACGATGCGTTCGACGTCGACGGCAACCTGACCCGCGCCCAGCTCGTGACGATCCTCTATCGCATCGCGGGCGAGCCGGAGAGCACGGCCACGAACCCGTTTGCCGACGTGGCGGACGGTCAGTGGTACACGAACGCTGTCATCTGGGCAGCGGAGAACGGCATCGTCAAGGGCGTGAACACCACGACGTTCGCCCCGAACGACCAGATCACCCGTGAGCAGATCGCGACGATCCTCTTCCGCTATGCCAAGGCGGAGAAGGTCGAGGGCAAGCTCGCCGGTTTCCCGGATGCCGAGAAGGTCTCCGATTACGCCGCCGACGCCATGGCGTGGGCAGTGGAGCAGGGCCTCATCAACGGTATCTCCGAGAGCGACGGCAAGACCTACCTCGCCCCGCAGGAGACCGCGACCCGCGCCCAGATCGCCGTCATTCTGATGCGCTATCTGACTGCGGAGAACTGATCCAAAAAAATCCCTGTCCGCCGATGCGGGCAGGGGAGGAGCCGCCCACCGGGCGGCTCCTTTTTGACTTTTGCGGCGCGCTGTCGATCGTACCCTTATTGTAGGGGAGCGGCATGCCGCTCCCGGCGCTGCACTGACGATTTGCACAGGCTATCGCTAAAACGGCGATGGCTCCCGATTTGTCATTGCGAGGGCGCTTTGCGCCCGTGGCAATCTCGTGCAGGCAGCTGCAATTTCGCCGGGAGTACCCTGTTAGATCGGAAGAGCACACGTCTGA
>ERZ809407.2777-NODE-2777-length-10999-cov-14.174433_pt1 | contig 10999 bp, 9 predicted proteins | sample MGYA00520792_ERZ809407 | MGnify/ENA primary metagenome ERZ809407 (study PRJEB31576, sample SAMEA3212665) | Homo sapiens | biome: human-gut; feature: human gut; material: fecal | place: Sweden | collected 2012 ...
CTTCTCACTTGCACTCCTTATATCCTAAAATCCTTCGTATCTTTCGACATGATATTCATGGAAATGCTGCACTCTGCCAGATGTTCATAATTCACTTCCAGCTTATAATCGACTTTGATGTCAATATTATCTTCTGTCTCATTCACTTTGACATCCGTTGCATTGATTCCCACCAAAAGATTTCCGAATGGTGTGTTGTAGTAAGACATATTTTTCTTGTTTTTCTCAAACATCATATGTACGTTGGTGACACCTTTTTTCGTGACATCCAGAAAATCATCATTCACTTTGATAACGCTTTTCGTCACGCCGTCAAAGCCTTCCTGCACTTCATCATACAGAATATAGTGCTTTCCATTTTTCTTATAGTAGTTTCCGGTTGTGATAATCTCTACCGGGCCGTTATCCTGATCTTCTGCAAACTGTAAACCACTGATTTTCACAAGTACATCTTTTGTCATTTATGTAAACCTCTTTTCTGTTTCGCGTCATTGTCTTTTCAAGCCATATATTAGCGTGTTTCTTATAATTTAGCAAGCGTAAGCTTTTTGAAACATTGTTTTCTTATAAGTGTGCTGCTTTATTTTAGTTTTCAGCCAGCTTCTCCAGATACGGATTCAGCCACGAAAAATATTTCATTCTGACCTGATAGTCTCCTTCTGCCAGCACCTTCTCATACTCTTCTGTTGTCAGTACTTCACGCAGCTTTTCTCCTGCTTCCTTATCGACCACCTCATACATGCTGTCTGAAAAACACATGTTAGGATACATCACACACCACCAGTTATGTCCGTTTCCTTCTCCGATCACAATACGGAGTGCCTCGTAATCTCCCGCCGGAAAGGTGTAGCTTCCATAGTTTTTTACCGGAAACGAAGTGTGTTCCAGCTCCGCTGTCACATCATAGTCATAACCGTTTTCTGCGATTGTCTCTGCCGCGGCTTCCTCAATTTCACCGAGGCTCTGGCGCACAACCAGCTCACATTCTTCCAGATTTTCCACAGCTGCCAGTTTTTCCTGCATAAAACTTCCCACCGCATCACGCACTGCAAGTTTTAAGTTCTGGTCTGCCTCACTGTCGCTGTTCGCCAGCACATGAAACCGCAGCACTTTGTCCGAAATCGTCTGCTGCAGTCTCGCCTGTCTTGTATACAAAATACCACATCCCAATGCAGCGCACATCAGACTTCCAACTCCTATGTATCCGATCCATTTTTTTGCCATAATTCAAATCTCCTTTTCACTTGCCAAAATCAGATAAATGTAGATAATATTTATATTTATCAGGCTGTGTCGTTGCTTGCGAAACTCGCTCATAGAATATGTTATATTGCAAAAAATAAACAGAAATATAGTACCGCTGCGAGTGACACATAGCGGGAGCGTGTCTTGAATATTTTTGTTCATTTTTCGCAATCTTCATAACCTAAATTCGAGTTTCGCTCATCGACCTTCTATCCCTACATTGAATAATTCCCGAAAACTTTGCATTTATTCCGATTTCCAGTTTATTTTTACCAGATATTGGATTTTGATGTCTTTCTCATAAGCGGCAGGAGTGTTTTGATACTTAAAATACCATGTGCGGTTATCGGCACCGAGATTCCGGTAACTGTTAGTAATATCGATTTCTTTCTCAAGTGCATGTGTGGCGGCCGCATTCAGATAGTCCTCCATCCGGGTGTTGAGAAGCTGCTCTTTTTCACTTGCGGAAACTGTGCCGCTTAAGATTTCGCCTTCTCCGGTCACGGTCACTGTAACAATCTGCTCTGTCAGACCTCCGACACCGATTTTTTTCGTTTCTTTGACTCGACAGGAAGCTGCATCCACTTTCACATAAAGTTCCGGTGCAAGTTGTAAGGTGTAATCGTCCGCAAAGTTCTGCGTGAAGAATGCTGCACGCGCGGTATCCGTATCGACAAGCCCCGCCGCCCTTCCACGTTTCCAGACTTCGTAGGCTGTAATCTGCGGTTTCTCGGTATCATCCTCCACTGCCCCGGACTGCTCCCCCTCTATATCCACAAAAGGAATATAAAGTGTCTCCAAGTGATTCGCCCGCTCCTCATAGAGCATGCCAAGCGTCGGGTACGCTTTCTGATCAATGCCCGATGTGTTTTCCAGCAGTTCTTCCAGATAATTTCCAAGCAGCACATCAAGTTCTCCCTCTGTCTGTGCCAGACGGTCACAGCTTTCCGTCGTCATCACATAAGCGTTCCACGGAACCTCTTTTTCCTGCTCCAGCATGGATAGCATATCTTCCACTTCCGCCTCTTTTTCCAGAAAAGACCTCTCAATGAGCACCACTTTCAAATGGTTGTAATCCACCTCTTTGTTTCCTGCATACTCATGATTCAGCCACACATTTTGGAAATCGTCCTGATCTCTGATATTCAAAAGAACCGGGAATGCCTTATCCTCAAGTTCTGCGACATTACACCCCTGCAAAAAAAGACACCCAAATAAGAAGCATACCAACACCACCACACGCACTTTTTTCTTATGATTTTTTCTCTCATCCTTATTTTCTTTGCTGCTACGCTCCTCCATTCCTCGGTTCGGCTTTCTTCCGGTCAGACACAACAGTACCGGCACGCCAACGACAAAAGGTGTTCCAATCTTCCACAGCAGGAATGTCACGCAGTCCAAAAACTGCTGATTTCTGTAAAACAGCACTGTCACGCCATACACCAGAAGAAGCAGAATGAGATACGGTAGCATTCTTTTTTTCCCTTCCAGATAACCGCCGCAGTCACGGATCACTTTTTCAGCCAGATTTCCACTGTAAAAAACCATGCTGTTTAGCATCGCATACAGCGTAAAAAACCAGATGCTGAACATAAAAGCATCCGTCCTCTTCAAAAATCCGCCCGTCACCTGCACGCGGCTCATCATCGTGACCGCCGGAAATTTCATCTGAGCCAGTGCCCCGACGCCAAACAGCCCTATCAGGATCAGGTACAGTGCTGCAAATACGCCGCCGGAAAACCAGACCGCTTTTTCTGCTGCGCCAACGCATTTCTTACGATCCGCAACATATTCTTTCAGGAACAGTACGATCGACACCATGGAATAACAGAAAAGCACATAATAGCTGCCGCTTAACATTTCTTTTCCATCCGCCACAAAAACCGGGCTCCAGTAGGCTGGCTTCACCTCCCTGCACGCCGCAAATAACATCAGAAACAGCGGTATCATCAGAAACCAGAACAGCATCTCGTACACTCTCGCCCTGCCCTCGATCCCGCCCGCCATTCCATAAAACGCGAGCAGCAATATCAACAACAGCACCAGATAAAAGCTGATGTTTTCCACAAGCCCATTCAACATCAGCGTGGAAAACAGATACGCCGTGTACGAAGCCATGAGGATAAAGTACAGAAAATATCCGCCCCAGAGCACATAACCGCATACTTTTCCACACTTCTGCTTCAAAAAGTCGGGATAACTTGTTTTCATGCCTTTCAACAGATATCTCAATAATTTCAAGTACAAAAACGTGGACAAAATCCCCGCCAGAATGCAAAAAATCCCGTCGCGTCCTGCCGTATCTGCAAGCATTGTCGGCAGTAGCAGCGTCCCCATTCCAAGAAAGTCATACGTCAGAAGGCGGAACACCTGTCTGCCTGAAATTTGATTGTTTTCTGAGAACATACTTCCCCCCTATTTTTTCCCTGAAAAAGTCAGCTTTGTACGCTCCTTCGGGTTCGCATAAACCGGGCGCCTGCGCAATTTCCGTAAAGGCTGCCGCCAGATAAAATCCCGCTCGTCCTCATAGTCATTCAGATCTGCACCCACGAATGGCATGAGATACGGAATACCAAAGCTTGTCAGATGCGACAGATGTGTGAGTACCGCAAGCAGTCCGAGGAGCATGCCAAAGTAGCCAAGCCACGCACAGACCGCAATAAAAAAGAATTTCAGGATACGGAAGGCTGTGGCAAATTCTTCGTTCGGTATTGCAAAAGAACATAGCGCAGTAAAAGAGATGACGATCACCACGATCGGACTGACCAGATTCGCCTCTACCGCTGCCTGTCCAATGATCAGTCCTCCCACGATTCCGATGGTATTTCCCATTGCACCGGGAAGCCGCACGCCCGCCTCCCGCAAAAGTTCAAACGACAATTCCATGATGAGTACTTCCACGACTGCCGGAAATGGGACACCCTGCCTCGCCTCAGCAAACGACAAAAGTAGTGTAGTTGGAAGTATCTGTGTATGAAAATTAGTCACTGCAAGATAAAATCCCGGCAGCGTCATTGCAAAAAAGGATGCGAGATACCGCAGGATCCGCCCGAACGTCGCAATCTCAAAACGGCTGTAATAATCGTCACTGGTACGGATAAATGAATTGTAATCTGTCGGCAGTATCAGACCGATCGGAGAATTATCGCACATCACGATCACTCTGCCCTCTAATACCGCCATGGCCGCCCGGTCAGGACGCTGTGTTGTCTGAAACTGTGGAAATGGCGAATACCATTTTTTCTCTGCCAGCTGTTCTAACATTCCGCTGTCTAATATCCCATCAATCGTGAAATCCTGCAGCCTCTTTTCAATTTCTTTTACAAGTCCCGGATTCGCAAGATCCTCCACATACACAAGATAGACGTTCGTGTTCGATCTGATCCCGGCTTTCAGTCCTCTCACTTTCACACGGGGCGAACGGATCCTTTTCCGGATCAGCGCCGCATTCTGCTTCACAGAATCGCAAAAACCTTCGTTGGAACCGCGGATTACTTTTTCCGAATCAACCTCTGTGATCCCCATATTCGGATAACCGTCATCCGGTATTTTTACTGCCCGGTCAAAACCATCCACAAAAAGGATCGCCTCCCCGGTGAGCAGGCCGCTCACAGCCTCCTCAATGGTCGAAAAATATGTTGCATCCGAAATTCCAAGCGCATTTTCCTGCAGTGTACAAAGGATCTCATCCCTTGTCAGTCCATTTAAGTATTTTAAAGTCTCTCCGAGTGCGGACGTTCCCATGTCCACGGACACTTCTATAAAGGTCAGATAACAGGCGGTATCCTGATTCCTGCCAAGCTTCATCTGCTTCTTTTTAATATCCGCACAGTCATGAAAATAAAATTCCATTTCCTCTATATTTTGCGTTAAATCCGTCGATACCGGACATTTCTGATTTTCCGACATTTCCAGCTTGTTTCCTTTCTATTAATTCCCCCTAATACGAAAGAGGATAAGCAAAATGCTTATCCTCTTTCTAGTCTGTACGGTTTTCCATTTTTTATGCAGTTTTCCTGTCCTCCGGGCAGTTACTTCTTATTCCTGCTCCTGGATCATAGCCTTAACTGCGACTGCCTGATTCTTCACATGCTGGTGCATCGTCTCTGTCACCTGCGTTTTGTTCTTACGGACTAACCCTTCCACAATATCTTTATGTTCTTTCATCAATGTCGGATAGTTATTCTCATCTTTCAGATATTCCACACGATAGCGGTACATCTGCTCCCGGAGGTTATTTAACATATTCACAAGCTTCGGGTTACCGGTTGACTGGTAAATAATATCGTGAAACTTTACATCCGCCTCTGCGATTTTTTTCACATTATCTGTCTTGGTGGATTCCTCAAACTCATGCATGGTCGCAACCAGCTCTTCTAACTGTTCCTCAGAAATCTGCTCACATGCAATTTTTGCCGCAAGCTCATCTAACGCTTCGCGGATCTGAAGGACATCCTCCATATCTTTCTCCGTCATTTTGGCAACTTCCGCGCCTTTTCTTGGGATCGTAACGGCAAGTCCCTCCTGCTCAAGCATACGGATCGCCTCACGGATCGGTGTACGGCTGACACCAAGTTTTGCCGCAAGCTGCAGCTCCATCAGCCGCTCGCCCGGTTTTAATTCCCCTTTTAAAATAGCCTCTCTTAACGTGTTAAACACAACATCTCTCAGCGGAAGATACGCATCCATATTCAATGTTAAATCTTCTGTCATCTTTGATACCATGCCTTTCTACTTACGCGCGTTATTATAAATACTCGTTAAATATACCTGTTTTGCAAGACCGGAGGCTTTCATCGCCTCGTATGCCTCTACTGCCGTCGCTTCCTTGTCAAAAAGACCGAAAACCGTCGGACCACTGCCGCTCATCATAGCATTCACAGCGCCATGCTCCATCATGTGATCTTTGATGTCTGCGATCACTGGATAAGCCGGGATTGTCACTGTCTCTAAGACATTTCCCATATCTGCTGCAATTTTATATAAATCTTTCTCTCTGATATCTGCCACAAGCCGGTCAATATCCGGGTGTACCATATCAGAGCCTAACTTCAGATTGTCATAGACGAACTTAGTAGAAACACTGATCTGCGGTTTTGCGATCAAAACAGGACATTTCACCATCGGCGGAAGCTTCGAAAGCTTCTCTCCTATGCCCTCTGCCAAAGCCGTTCCACGCATAATGCAGTACGGAACGTCTGCACCAATCTTCACACCGCGCTCCATCAGTTCTTCCCTTGTCAGTCCCAGATCAAAAATCTGGTTCATACCATATAACACTGCCGCTGCGTCCGTGCTTCCCCCTGCCATCCCGGCAGCTACCGGAATGTACTTGTGCAGCCATACATGCACGCCATCTTTTATCGCAAACTCATCCTGCAAAAGCTTTGCCGCTTTATAGACAAGATTGTTCTCATTCGTCGGCAAAAAAGAAAGATTCGTTTCCATCGTGATCTCACCGGAAGTATTCTTCGAGATCTCCAGCCGGTCAAACAAATGAATGGTCTGCATCACCATGCGGACCTCATGATAACCATCCTCTCTTTTTCGTACCACATCCAGCCCAAGATTGATCTTAGCCAGCGCCTTTACTGAAATATCCTTCATCGGTTAGTTTCTCCTTACCAAAATCGTCGCTAACACGCATTGATTGTACCTAAAATAAAACTTGTTTTTTTTGTGTTTTTTGTATACAATTAGTATCTTATCATTTTATGTCCAAAAGGTCAATCGGCACTAAACTTTTTTCTTTGCCAGTCCGATATAATTAACAGAACCATGGAAGGTTAATAACTATTCATTCAGGTGGCTGAACATTTTGTTTTCTGTAAAAACAAATGCATCCAGCTTCGCCAGACAAGGAGGATCATATGGCAATCAATTCCATTAACACTGTGACTGCTGCCGCAGCAGCATCTACACAGACAACAACAAAATCAGCAGAAAAGACATCCGAGACAACGAAAAAGGCAGCTTCTTCCAAGACAGCTTCCGGTGTCATTTATGAGAAGAGTTCTGACTCCAGGACAGACAAGGCTTCCAATAAAACAACAAGCAAGACCGACAACGCAGCGATCGTTGCAAAGTTAAAAGCTGACGCAGAGCAGCGCACTGCACAGCTCCGCAGCATCGTTGAACAGATGATGACCAAGCAGGGTGTTGCGATCGGCACCGCAGATGATATGTGGAAATTCCTTGCAAAAGGTGATTTTACCGTATCAGCCGATGTGAAAGCACAGGCACAGGCAGATATCGCAGACGACGGTTACTGGGGTGTAGAGCAGACTTCTGACCGTATTCTTGATTTTGCAAAAGCTTTATCCGGTGATGATCCTGACAAGGCAGACGCTATGTTAGAAGCTTTCAAGAAAGGTTTCGAACAGGCAACCAAAGCATGGGGAGATAAACTTCCGGATATTTCCCAGAGAACCTACGACGCAGTTGTCGAGAAATTCAACAAATGGAAAAACGGAACAGAGGATGCTTCCACTGAGGCATAATTCATAAAAAAGACCTGCGTGTACCTATGTCATGCGAACATCATGACATTGTACACACAGGTCTTTTTCTTTTGCTTTTCAGCGGTTAAAAACTTACTATTATTCTCCTAAAAGCTTCTCAATGCTTGCGAGCTTGACACAGACAACAAAGATGTCGATCGCAGTCGTAAGATCTTCCAGGCTTGGATAGGATGGTGAGATACGGATGACAGAATCATGCGGATCTTTTCCATATGGGAAAGGCGCACCCGCCGGAGTCATCACAACCCCTGCTTTTTTTGCTTTTGCCACAACATTTTTTGCACATCCATCCAGTGTCTCATATGTGATGAAGTATCCACCCTTCGGGCTGTACCAGCTTCCGGCTCCGAGTCCTTTTAACTCTCTTTCAAATGTATCCAGGATCATTTCAAATTTTGGACGGAGAGAATCTGCGTGTTTGCGCATATGCTCTGTGATTCCGTGGATATCTTTGAAGAAACGGACATGGCGCAGCTGGTTTACCTTATCATGACCAATGGTCTGGATCTTCAACTGTTTCTTGATATCCTCTAAGTTGTTGGCAGAAGTTGCGATCGCTGCCACACCGGAACCTGGGAATGTGATCTTGCTTGTAGAACAGAATTTGTAAACCATATCCGGGTTTCCTGCCCTCTTGCATTCTTTTAAGATCTCGATCAGATGATCCTGGTTAATATCATATAAATGATGCACGCAGTATGCGTTATCCCAGTAAATACGGAAATCTTTAGCTGCCGGTTTTAATCTTGCAAAACGGCGGACCGTCTCATCCGAATAAGTGATTCCCTGTGGATTGGAATATTTTGGCACACACCAGATACCTTTGATCGCCTCATCTTTGCTCACAAGGTCTTCCACCATATCCATATCCGGTCCGGTCGGAAGCATCGGTACGTTGATCATCTCAATGCCGAAATATTCTGTGATCGCAAAATGTCTGTCATATCCCGGTACCGGGCACAAAAATTTTACTTTATCTAATTTACACCATGGAGTATTTCCCATTACACCGTGCGTCATGGAACGGGAGATGGTGTCATACATAATGTTAAGGCTTGAGTTACCATAAATGATGATATTGTCCGGATTACACTCGATCATATCACCGATAAGCTGTTTTGCTTCACTGATACCGTCCAGCACACCATAGTTTCTGCAGTCTGTACCATCATCACAGGTCAGATCAACACCGGAAGTCAGTACATCCATCATTCCCATCGAAAGGTCTAACTGTTCCTGGGATGGCTTACCTCTGGACATATCAAGTTTTAAGCCTCTCTGCTGGAATTTTTTGTATTCCGCTTCCAATCCTTCCTTCTCTTTCAATAACTCTTCTTTTGTCATTTCCTCGTAGGACTTCATCTCTAATTCCTCCTGCTTTTTTATGTATTTGAAGCGTTTACGCTTTCTAACAAAATCAGTTACGGCTGTTCTTCCCCGTAAGTTTCACCCTTGATCTTTTTGAAATATTCGCGGATATTCTTCTCGTAGCCATTCTCACTCGGAACGTAAAACTTCCGGTCTGTCAGTCCATCCGGCAAATATTGCTGATCCACATAATGATCCGGATAATCATGTGCATATTTATATCCAACACCATGTCCCAGTTTTCCGGATGACTTGTAATGTGCATCCTGTAAATGAACCGGAATCGGCGCTGTTTTCGTATTTTTTACTGCTTCCATCGCATCTGAAATCGCATTGACTGCCGAGTTGCTCTTTGGCGCACTTGCCACATAGGTAACCGCCTGAGACAAAATAATCTGTGCCTCCGGCATACCGATTCGCTCAACCGCCTGTGCTGCCGACGTTGCGACAACAAGTGCCATCGGATCGGCATTGCTCACATCCTCTGCCGCGCAGATCATAATTCTTCTTGCGATAAACTTAATATCTTCCCCCGCGTAAAGCATTCTGGCAAGATAATAAACTGCTGCATCCGGGTCAGAGCCGCGCATACTTTTGATAAAAGCAGAGATCGTATCATAGTGATTGTCTCCGGTCTTATCATAACGCACCACACGCTTCTGGATACATTCACTGGCAACCTCAAGTGTGATATGAATCTTTCCATCTGCGCTCCGTTCCGTTGTCAAAATACCAAGTTCAATTGCTGTGAGCGCTGCTCTTGCGTCTCCGTTTGCCACGTCAGCAAGAAAATCCAGTGCCTCCTCGTCAATGACTGCATCGTAAGCGCCCATTCCTTTTTCCTTATCATTCACCGCCCTGAGGATCAGCGTCTTAATATCTTCCGTGGACAGATTCTTCAGCTCAAAAATGATGGAACGGGACAAAAGCGCTCCATTCACCTCAAAATATGGATTCTCGGTTGTTGCACCAATTAAGATCACGGTTCCGTCTTCCACAAACGGAAGGAGATAGTCCTGCTGTCCCTTGTTGAACCGGTGGATCTCATCGATAAACAGGATCGTCTTTTTTCCGTACATGCCTTGATTGTTCTTCGCCTGCGCAATGACATCCTCCATGTCTTTTTTCCCGGCGGAAGTTGCATTGATCTGAAGGAACTCAGCACTTGTGGTATTGGCAATGACCTTTGCCAAAGTCGTTTTCCCGGTTCCCGGCGGTCCATATAAAATAATGGAACTTAACTTGTCAGCCTTGATCGCACGGTAAAGCAGCTTGTCTTTTCCGATGATATGCTGCTGCCCTACCATCTCATCCAGCGTCGCTGGACGAAGTCTGGAAGCTAACGGCGACTCCTTTTCTCTGTTCTGTTCTCTCATATAATCAAATAAATCCATACAAAAAGCCTTTCTTTTTGTCCGTGTACTGCGTACACTTGACTATTTTGAATATTCTGATTTCAAAACTTGCAATATTTGAGATCATAAATTCAATTTTTAGTATTTCATTTCAAAAATATGACGGATTTTATTCGTGAAAATTCATCGCAATTACTACATTACATGAATTTGCCATGTTTGACAAGTGGATATTTCATTTTATCTTATTTTCCACAATTTAATTATGTTTTCTATAAGTTTTGCAATTACCTATATTGTCATTTTGACCTGTGTCATGTTTCTGAACTTAATAATATCATTATCTGTCCTTTGGATAGATAATGATATTATTGCATACATAGCCCTGCAAAAGCAACCTGTTTTATGTGGGGATATCCAACGAGCAGGAGGCGGTGTCTAACCGCCATCCTCTCAAAATATTTTCTCTGAACTCTTTGTGCCTATCGTTGAAATAAACTCTCCTTATGG
>ERZ809407.2788-NODE-2788-length-10944-cov-3.822022_pt1 | contig 10944 bp, 6 predicted proteins | sample MGYA00520792_ERZ809407 | MGnify/ENA primary metagenome ERZ809407 (study PRJEB31576, sample SAMEA3212665) | Homo sapiens | biome: human-gut; feature: human gut; material: fecal | place: Sweden | collected 2012 ...
GATGGAGGGCGGTCATCATGCGGTAATAGGCCTGCAGCTCCTCGTCCTCGCGGCCCCATGGATAGCAGGCGCGGCAGAACGGATCCTCAAAGCCCTCCATCCCGGCCTCGTCGCCGTAGTAGATGCAGGGCATACCGGGCAGGGTAAACTGCAGGAAGACCGCCATGCGCAGCCGCATCAGGGCGGTCTTGCGCTGCACCGGCGTCATGCGGCGGTGCGCCCGCTCGTCCTTCGTGCCGCGGAACGGCTCACCCAGCACGGTCAGGATGCGCGGCGTGTCATGCGTGCCAAGGTGGTTCATCACGCAGGAGAGCACCTCGGGCGGATAATTCTCCGCCAGCGTCATCAGGCTTTCGCCCAGCGCCGTGCCGTCATCCGCATCCGTCAGGAAGGCCACAATGGCGTTGCGCCACGGGTAATTCATGACGGAATCCAGCTCGCCGTCGACAAAATAGCGGCGGGAAACGCCATAGGCACGCTTGTTCGACGCGTCCTCCCAGACCTCGCCGAGCAGCAGGCTCTGCGGATCGATCTGCCGCATCCGGCGGCGCAGGCGGCGAACAAATTCATCCGGCAGCTCGTCGACGACGTCAAGCCGGAAGCCGTCCGCTCCGAGGCGCAGCCAGTGGGCGATGACGGAGTCCTCATCCTCGATAATATAATTGAGATACGTCTCGTCCAGCTCCTCGACGCATGGGAGCGTGCGGATGCCCCACCAGGCCTCGTAGTCGTCGGGATAATGGTGGAAGCGATACCAGCGGCGGTACGGCGAATTCGGGTCGGACGCCGCGCCGTGGCCAAACACATGCTTCGCGTCAAAATAGACGCTGTTGCTGCCCGTGTGGGAGAACACGCCGTCGAGAATGACGCGCATGCCGCGCGCGTGAGCAGCGTCACACAGGGCGCGGAAGTCCTCCTCCGTGCCGAGCATGGGATCCGGGCGGCGATAGTCCGCCGTGTCATAGCGGTGGTTCGACCACGCCATGAAGATCGGGTTCAGGTAGAGAACGCCGACGCCCAGCTCCTGCAGATACGGCAGCTTTTCGCGGATGCCCGCGAAATTTCCGCCGAAAAAATCGTTGTTGCGCACCTCGCCATGCGCATCGGGGCGGTACTCCGGCAGCTCGTCGGGGCTTTCATGCACCCAGAACGGCTGGAGCTTGCCGGTCAGGTCGCTGCTCCCGCTGCGGGCGAAGCGGTCGGGGAAGATCTGGTACATTACGGCCCCCGGCGCAAAGTCCGGTACCCGGAAATCGGCGGGAATGACGCTGAGCTGCCACTTCTCCCCCGCCTCCATATTCGTATCACGCCCCTGTCGGAACAGGCGGAAGCTGCCGCCGCCGCGCTTGTCGATGCGGAACCAGTAAAAATGCAGCCCGGTCTCCTGCCGCGTGAATTCCAGACGCCAGAGCTCATAGCCGTCCTCGCCGCGCGAGGCGAAGGAAAACGGCAGCTCGGCGCACACAGCGTGCTCGCTGTCCTCCAGCATCAGGCGGACGCCGGAGGCGCCGACCTCCGTCGGGATGCGGATCTGCAGAACGCAGCACTCCCCCGTCCGGAGCGTTCCGAACGGGGTCTTGTACTGCGTCTGACGGCTGTCAAACAGGATGCGCATCTCAGTCGAGATCCCAGATCTCGTCCGCGTATTCCTTGACGGCGCGGTCCGAGGAGAAGATGCCGGCCTTGGCGATGTTGATAAGGGACATGCGGGCAAAGTGCTGCTTGTCCTGATAGACCGCGGCGACATCACGCTGCGCGCGGGCGTAATCCTGGAAATCGGCCAGCGTCATATAGGGGTCAGCCGTGCCGAAGCGGTTCGTGAGCAGCGAATCGACCAGATCGTCGAAGCGCTGGCCGAGCACGCCGGACGTGAGCATGTCGAGCACGGCCTGCAGCTCCGGCGTGACGAATTCCGTCGGATGATAGCCGCGCTGCCACAGCTCCTCGACCTCATGGGCCTTCATGCCGAAGAGGAAGATGTTCTCGTCGCCGACCTGCTCGTGGATCTCGACGTTCGCGCCGTCGAGCGTGCCGATGGTCACGGCGCCGTTGATCATGAGCTTCATGTTGCCGGTGCCGGAGGCCTCCTTGCCCGCGATGGAGATCTGCTCGGAGATATCGGCGGCCGGGATGATGATCTCCGCAAGGGAGACCTTATAGTCCTCGAGGAAGACGACCTTCAGCTTGTCGTTGACGTCCGGGTCATTATTGATGAGCTTCGACGCAGCGACGATGAGGCTGATGATCTGCTTGGCGCGGATATAGCCCGCGGAGGCCTTGGCCGCGAAGATGAACGTGCGGGGCATGAAATCGCCGTGCGGATTGGCCTTGATCTGGCGGTAGAGATACAGAACATGCAGGATGTTGAGCAGCTGGCGCTTGTACTCATGCAGGCGCTTGATCTGGATATCGAAAATGGAATCCGGGTCGACGCGCACGCCGTTCTGGTTCTCGATGAGAGCGGCGAGGCGCTCCTTGTTCTTGCGCTTGATGGCCATGAGGTCCGCAAGCACCTTTTCGTCATTCTGATACGGCAGGAGCTTCTCGAGTGCGCGGGCATCCCGCAGGAAGTCGCCGCCGATGAGCTGCTTGAGATAATCCGTCAGCAGCGGATCGGACTGGCACAGCCAGCGGCGATAGGCAATGCCGTTCGTCACGTTCAGGAAGCGCTCCGGCGTGATCTGACAGTAGTCACGGAAGATGCCGTTGCGCAGGATGTCCGTGTGCAGCTTGGAAACACCGTTGACCTTGTGGCAGGCGGCAAGGCAGAGGTTCGCCATGCGGACCTCGTTGTTCGCGATGACGGCCATATAGTTGATCTTGCCCCAGTCGTTCGGGTAGACCGCGCACAGGTGCTCGATGAGGCGGCGGTTGATCTCCTGGCAGATGGAGTAGACGCGCGGCAGCTGCTCCCGGAACAGATCGACGTTCCAGCGCTCGAGCGCCTCGCTCATAACGGTGTGGTTCGTATAGGACAGCGTGCGGCAGGTGATGTCCCACGCCTCGTCCCAGCCGAAGTCGTGCTCATCGATGAGCAGGCGCATGAGCTCCGGCACACACAGGGCCGGATGGGTGTCGTTGATGTGGATGGCGACCTTTTCCGGCAGGTTCGTGTAGGTGCGGTATTTCTTATAGTGCTTCTTCAGGATGCTCTGCAGCGAGGCGGAGACGAGCAGGTACTGCTGCTTCAGGCGCAGGCGCTTGCCCTGGATGTGGTCGTCCGCCGGATAGAGGACCTTCGAGATGGTCTCGGCCATGGCGTTGCGCTCGAGCGCGCGGACATAGTCGCCGCGGGAGAACGCAGCCATGTCGAAGCTCTGCGGCAGCTTGGCGCTCCACAGGACGAGGCGGTTGGCGGCATCGCTGTCATAGCCGGAGATATACATGTCATACGGCACGGCCATAACGGAGCTGTAGCCGACCTGCGCGACCTTGAAGCGGTCGTTGTCCATCCACTCGCGGACCTCGCCGCCGAACTTGACCTCGACGGCGTCGTCCTCGCGGGCCTGCAGCCACACGTCGCCCATCTCGAGCCAGTTGTCCGGGAATTCCATCTGCCAGCCGTCGACGATCTTCTGCTTGAAGATGCCGAATTCATAGCGGATGGAGAAGCCGGTCATCGGGTAGTCCATGCCGGTCGCGGCATCCATATAGCAGGAGGCCAGACGGCCAAGGCCGCCGTTTCCAAGGCCGGCGTCGGGATCGATGGCGTAGATCTCATCGATGTCGAAGCCTGCATCAGCCAGTGCCTTGCGGAACTCCGCCTCCAGCCCGAGGTTAAAGAGGTTATTGCGCAGGCTGGTGCCGACCAGGAACTCCATCGACATATAATAAACTTCCTTGCGCTCCTTTTCGGTGCAGCGGTTGCCGAAGACGCGGTTCTTCTCCGTCAGCAGCTCGCGGACGCTGATGCACAGCGCGCGATAGACCTGCTTCTGGGTGGCGTCGGCAAGCTCGCAGCCGAAAATGCGGCGCAGCGTGTCGTTGAGCAGCTCCGTGGGCTGAATGGCGCGCTCGGGACGGGCGTCATTCTCCGCAAGCTTCTGGATCTTCTGTTTGGAATTTTGCTTCTTGTTCATGGGGCCTCCTAAAGTTTTCCGTAATTCCGGAATCAGCGTTTGAAATCATGATTTATTACTGCTTGCCGTAGAGCAATTCGCTGTACAGCTGCATATATTCGTTGGCCGGGACCTGCCAGCTGAAGTCGCACTCCATATCATGGCGGGCCAGCCTGTTCCATGCGTCGCGGTCGCCGTAATACAGGCCTGCTGCGCGGTCGATGGCGCCGAGGAAATCATCGGCGTTGTAGCTCTGGAACGTAAAGCCGCGGCCCTCACCCGTTTCGGGATTGTAGGGCGGGACGGTGTCGCGCAGGCCGCCGGTCGAGGCGACGATGGGCACGGTACCGTAGTGCATGGCGATGAGCTGGGACAGGCCGCAGGGCTCGGACTTCGACGGCATGAGATACATGTCGCAGCCCGCATAGACACGGGAGGCGAGCGCCGGGTCGAAGCACAGCCGGACGGCGATGCGGCCGGGATACTGGCGAGCCAGTGCGCTCAGAGCGTACTCATACTGCTTTTCGCCCGTGCCGACGATGACGAGCTGGATCTCGCGCTCCATCAGGCGCTGGCCGATGTAGCACAGCAGGTCGATGCCCTTGTGCCCGGCCAGGCGCGTGACCATGCCGAGGATGGGGGCGTCCGTGTCGGTGTTCAGGCCCATCTCCTCGCGCAGGGCGCGCTTGTTGACCCATTTGCCGCTCATGTCGGCGGCGGAATAATTCGCGCTCAGGGCGCAGTCCGTCTTGGGGTCAAAGACGTCGGTGTCGATGCCGTTCGTGATGCCCCACAGCCACGCGTTGCGCAGCACGCCGTCCAGGCGGTGGGCATAATACGGATAGCGCAGCTCCTCGGCATAGGACTTCGAGACCGTCGTGACGATGTCCGAAAGCTCGATGGCGCCCTTCATCATGTTGATCGCACCGTCGAACGTCAGGCTCGCACGGTATTCATCCGGCAGGCCGAGAATATTGTCGAAGAACGACGCATCGGCCCAGCCCTGATACTCCACGTTGTGGATGGTAAAGACAAGCTTCGTCTGCGGGCACCAGTCATGGTACAGCGCGCGCAGATATACCGGCGTCATGGCCGCCTGCCAGTCGTGGCAGTGCAGGATATCGGGCTTGAAGTCGAGGAAGTACAGCGCGGCCATCACGGCCTTTGAGAAATAGGCGAAGCGCTCACCGTCGTCGAAATCGCCGTAGACGGTGCTGCGCGCGCCGAAATAGTAGTCGTTGTCGATGAAGTAGACCTGCAGCTTCTTGCGGCGGGACTTCAGACGCAGGATACCGACATAGCTCTCGCGCCACGCCAGCTCCATGGAGAACGAGCCGACCTGTTCCGTTTCGACGGCCGGGTTTTCCTTGATGCGCTTATAGTACGGCAGGAACAGGCAGATCTCGTTGCCCTTCAGCTTGGACAGTGCATTGGGAAGCGCCTGCATCACGTCGCCCAGGCCGCCCGTCTTGACAAACGGCGCAGCCTCGGAGGCGACCATTGCGATCCTCATACGACCTCTCCTCTCTTGAACACCAGCGGATGATCCATGGTGCCGCGCAGCACGGCGCCCGGACGGACGACGACGTCCATATCCATGATGACGCACTCCAGATCGGCACCCTCGCCGATGGTGCAGCGCTGCATGATGACGCTGTTGCGCACGGATGCGCCCTCGCCGAGCTTCACGCTGCGGAACAGGACGGAATTGACGGCGGAGCCCTCGAGCACGCAGCCGTCGGCCACGACGCAGTCGTCGATCTCGGAATGCTCGCCGTAGTAGGCAGGCACCTCGTCGCGGACCTTCGTGTAGATCGTCAGGTCCTCGCGGGCGAACAGGCCATGGCGGATCTCCGGGCGGATGAGGGCGAGGCTGTTGTGGAAGAACTCCGTCGTGCTCTCGTTGAACAGCGCCACGCCGTCATAGCGGTAGGCGTTGACCTTCATGCCGGTCTCTGCGAAGCCGTGCATGACAAGGTCGCGCTCGAAATGGTAGCGGTTGTGGGCCACGGCCTCCGTGACCTCACGCATGAGCAGCTCGCGGCGGATGACAAACAGGCCCATGGAGGCAAGATACTGCTCGCCTGCGCAGTAGTCGACGGCCACGTCCGTCACGCGGTCATCCGCGTCGACCTTCACGGCCAGATCGAGCTGCTTCTGCCCGTTGCAGATGCCGTCCTTCACCACGACGGTGACGTCCGCGCCCGAGGCGGCATGCGCCTCAACGATCTTTTCCAGATTGATGGCGCACAGCACGCCGCTGTCGGCCAGAACGACATATTCCTCCGTGGAGATTTTCAGGAAATTCATGGCGGAATCCAGCGCCTCGAGCTTGCCGCGGTAGCTGCCGTTGTGGCCCATGGCAAACGGCGTCAGGAATTCCAGGCCGCCCTCACCGAGCTCCAGATCCCACTCCTGCCCGGAGCCGATGTGGTTCATAAGGGACTGATAATTATACTTCGTGATGATACCGATATGGCGAATGGCAGAATTCGTCATGTTCGACAGGGAGAAATCGATCTGACGATAGCGCCCGCCATAGGGCAGAGACGCCATGGTGCGCTTGTTCGTCAGCTCACCGAGGGAGCTGTCATAGATGTTCGCAAAGATGATGCCCATCGTAGTCATGGTTCTTGTCCTCCCTCTCAATAGATCTCGCCCGGCTTGATGGCGGTGTTCTCGGCAATGGTCTTGGCCTTTCCGACCACACTGATCTTCTTTTCCTCACCGGGGGCGAACGAGCCGCCGATCACCGCGCCGCGGCAGATGCGGCAGTCCTCGCCGATGATGGCGTGGCGGATGATGACACCGGACTCGATGTGGACGTTCGGCATGATGACGCTGTCCTCCACGATGGCGCCGGAGTCGACCGTGCAGCCCGTGGAGATGATGGAGTGCGTGATGGTGCCATAAATTTCGCAGCCCTCGGCGATGAAGCAGTTCTTATTCTTCGACTCGCGGGCGATGATGCTCGACGGCATGGCGTAGTTCCGGGCATAGATGCGGTTGCCCTTCTCGCCGTAGAGGTTGAAGGCGGGGTTCTTGCCCAGCAGGTCCATGTTGGCCTCCCACAGGGAGCTGATCGTGCCGACGTCCTTCCAGTAGCCCTGGAATTCATAGGCGAACAGGCGGTAGCCCTCGTTCAGAATGGCGGGGATGACGTTCTTGCCGAAGTCGTTCTCGGAACGCGGGTTCTCCTCGTCCTCGATGAGGAACTTTTTCAGCACGCTCCACTTGAAGATGTAGATGCCCATGGATGCGTTCGTGCTCTTCGGATGCTTCGGCTTCTCCTCGAATTCGTAGATGGAGCCGTCCTCGCGGGTGTTCATGATACCGAAGCGGCTGGCCTCTGCCAGTGGGACCGTGCGCACGGCGATGGTGCAGTCGGCCTCCATCTGCTCGTGGTAGCGCAGCATGGCGGCATAGTCCATTTTATAGATGTGGTCGCCGGAGAGGATGATGACATCGTCCGGATCATAGCGCTCGATGAAGGCGATGTTCTGATAGATCGCATTGGCCGTGCCCTTGTACCACTCGGATTTCTTGCTCTTGGCATAGGGCGGCAGGACCTGCACGCCGCAGTGGCTGCGGTTCAGACGCCACGGCTGGCCGTTGCCGATGTACTCATTGAGCTCGAGCGGCTGATACTGCGTCAGCACGCCGATGGTGTCAATGCCGGAATTCACGCAGTTGGAGAGAGGAAAATCGATGATGCGATACTTACCGCCGAACGGGACCGCAGGCTTTGCCGTGTTCTCCGTCAGCACCATCAGGCGGCTCCCCTGCCCGCCCGCCAGCAGCATCGCGACGCAGTGCTTTTTCTGGAAGTTCATGGTCATTTCTCCTTCTCGTCATTCAGGATTTTGCCGTTTTCTTGCGCGGGGCTGTCTTTTTGCGGTAGAAGGCCACGGAGAGCGGCGCGAGCGTGAAGCTGCCGGAGAAGGGCAGGCCGTGCAGCGGCTCCTTTTCGGCCGTCACAACGGGAAGCTCCGTTCCCTTGCCGCCGTAGCGGACCTCGTCACTGTTGAAGACCGCCTCGTATTCGCCCGGCTTCGGCAGGCCAAGGCGATAGTCCGTCCGGGTGACCGGGCAGAAGTTGCAGATCACGATCAGTTCACAGCCGCGGCGATCGATGCGGCGGAAGGCGATAACGCTGTTGTCGCGGTCGTCGGCGGAGATCCACTGGAAGCCGTTCCAGTCGGAATCGTTGTTCCACAGGCTGCTGTGATCCAGATAGAAATGATTCAGATCGCGCACATAGTCCTGCATCTGGCGATGGCGCTCATAGTCGAGCAGGAGCCAGTCGAGCTGCTGTGCGTAATTCCACTCGATAAACTGTGCAAATTCGTTGCCCATGAAGCTGAGCTTCTTGCCGGGGTGGCCCATCATGAAGCCGTAGAACACGCGCAGGTTGCTGAATTTATCGTCATATTCGCCCGGCATCTTGTTAATGAGGGAGCACTTGCCGTGTACCACCTCGTCATGTGAAAGCGGGAGAATGAAGTTTTCGGAATAGGCATACGTCATGGAGAACGTCAGGTCGTTGTGGCTGCCCTTGCGGAACAGCGGATCGAGCGACATATAATGCAGCATATCGTTCATCCAGCCCATGTTCCATTTGAACAGGAAGCCGAGGCCGCCGTCGTAATCCGGCTTCGTCACGAGCGGGAAGGCCGTGGACTCCTCGGCCGCCGTGATGGCGCTGCGCCGCACGGAGAACACCGCGCGGTTGAGCTTGCGCAGGAAGGCGATGGCCTCGAGATTCTCCTTGCCGCCGAACTTGTTCGGGTGGTACTCGCGGCGGCCGTAGTCGAGGTAGAGCATGGCGGCCACGGCGTCGACGCGCAGACCGTCGATGTGGTACTGCTCCAGCCAGTACACGGCGTTCGAGATGAGGAACGACTGCACCTCGCCCTTGCCGAAGTCGAAGATGCGGGTCGTCCAGTCGGGGTGCTCGTTCATGAGCGGGTCTTCCAGCTCATAGCAGCAGGTGCCATCGAATTCATAAAGGCCGTTCTCGTCCTTCGGGAAGTGGGCCGGGACCCAGTCGAGCAGCACGCCGATGCCGGCCTCGTGGCACTTGTCCACAAAGCGCATGAGCTGCTTCGGCTCGCCGTAGCGGAACGTCGGAGCATAGTAGCCCGTGACCTGATAGCCCCACGACGGCTCATAGGGATATTCGGACAGCGGCATGAGCTCGATGTGGGTGTAGCCCATGTCCTTCAGGTAGGGCACGAGCTCATCTGCCAGCTCGTCGTAGGTATAGAGGCTGCCGTCCGGCTTGCGCCGCCACGAGCCGAAGTGCATCTCATAGATGTTCATCGGGCAGTTGAGCAGCTTACGCTTGCCCTGCTTGCGGCGGTAGTCGGCATCGCCCCAGGTATAGCCGTCCAGCGTACAGATACGGCTCCGATCTTATAGACGGCGGAGCCGTCGCGGCGGCGGATATAGAATTTATAGGCGTCGCCCTCGCGCGCATAGGCGGAAAAGGCCTCCCAGATGCCGTATTCGACGAGCGTCATCGGCAGGTCCTCGGTGTTCCAGAAGTTCCAGTCGCCGGTCACGCTGACGCCCTGCGCCCGCGGGGCCCAGACACGGAAAACATAGCCGTGGACTCCGTCGCGCTCTGCGGCATGGCAGCCCAGGAAGGTATAGGCGCGCAGCTCGTCGCCGAGAGAGAAACGTTTGAATGCATTATGCAGCGTCTGTTCCATGGTGATCTCCTTCTTTGCTCAGCTTGCGGGGATACGGGAACCTCTGATTGCATCAGAGCTTCCTTAAAATCATCCATCCATGCTTATTATACAACATTGCACAAAAATTTCAACTGTTCCGAAAAATTTCTGGCGCGTTTGTCGGTTTTTCCTGCGATGTTATTCTTTTTGCAGGCTTTCCGCCCATTGTACGCCGTTTTGGCCGCAAAACATGCGGAAAAATATGGGTTTTCCCGGACAGCGCCGTATTTTTCCCGCCCGCAGGACGTAAAATCCGCGTAAAACGGGGTGTCAGGCATTTGCAGTTCGTACAGGGCAACGATAAAAACGTACAAGCCGATTGCGTCTGTAGGGCGTTCCCTGAGCGCCATTGGCAACTGCAAGTATTGGGACGATAATTCGGCGGCATGAGGCTTTCAAATTTGTCATTGCGAGGAGCGAAGCGACGTGGCAATCTCGGGAAGGCACTCGCAGATTGTACAGGCCGCCGTTGAAACAGCATGCACCGATTGCGTCTGTAGCGGCGGTCAGTGACCGCCTGGTAAGCACTAACAGCCGGTACACGGCATCGTTAAAATGGTGAATGCCCCCGAATTGTCATTCCGAGGAGCGAAGCGACGTGGGAATCTCGCAGTGCCCAGTCCGATAACAGGGCAGCCTCGGCGAAATCGTAACTGCCTCCCCGAGATTGCCGCGGCCCCTTCGGGGCCTCGCAATGACAAATCCGGGGGCATTGCGCCACTGAATTTGTGCCGTGATCATTGCCATCCCGCATGGCGCTCACTGAGCGCCGCTACAGACGCACGCAATTGGTCAATGCGTTTTTATCGGCAGCCAGTGCGAATCGGCAATGCCTTCCCGAGATTGCCGCGGCCCCTTCGGGGCCTCGCAATGACAAATCCGGGGGCATTGCGCCACTGAATTTGTGCCGTGATCATTGCCATCCCGCATGGCGCTCACTGAGCGCCGCTACAGACGCACGCAATTGGTCAATGCGTTTTTATCGGCAGCCAGTGCGAATCGGCAATGCCTTCCCGAGATTGCCGCGTCGGCCTGCGGCCTCCTCGCAATGACAATTCGGGGCTGGTGCCATTTTAACGCCAACCTGTACCGATTGTTCCTGCAGAGCCGGGTGGGGCTACTCATCGTGCAAAAACGCTGCCCCGCTTTGG
>ERZ809407.2808-NODE-2808-length-10874-cov-5.185784_pt1 | contig 10874 bp, 8 predicted proteins | sample MGYA00520792_ERZ809407 | MGnify/ENA primary metagenome ERZ809407 (study PRJEB31576, sample SAMEA3212665) | Homo sapiens | biome: human-gut; feature: human gut; material: fecal | place: Sweden | collected 2012 ...
ACCATCCGCCGGATAAAGACCGCAGTATACCATCGGCGTTACCTTCTTGTAACCCGGAAGCGGCTCTGCACATGGGTTGTCCAAATCGGTAATCGTATCGCCCACGCGGGTATCCTGCACATTTTTAATACTGGCAGTCACATAGCCAACCATACCGGCTGAAAGCTCTTCGCACGGAATAAACTGACCTGCGCCAAAATATCCAACCTCCACAACCTCGGCAGCCGCTCCGGTCGCCATCATTTTCATGCGTGTGCCTTTTTTGATCGTACCGTTCTTCACACGGCAGAATACGATAACGCCCTTGTAAGAATCATACAGGGAGTCGAAAATAAGCGCCTGCAGCGATGCCTCCGGATTGCCCGCCGGTGCCGGGATCTTCTGCACGATCTCCTCCAGAACTGCCTCGACATTTAAGCCGGTCTTCGCAGAAATACGCGGTGCATCTGACGCCTCCAGACCGATCACATCCTCGATCTCCGCTGCCACGCGCTCCGGATCCGCACTTGGCAGATCGATCTTATTTAACACCGGAATGACCTCCAGATCATGATCCAGCGCCAGATATACATTCGCCAGCGTCTGCGCCTCGATTCCCTGTGCCGCATCCACAACCAGAATCGCACCGTCGCACGCCGCCAGGCTTCGGGAAACCTCGTAGTTAAAGTCCACATGTCCAGGCGTGTCGATTAGGTTAAAAATGTACTCCTGACCGTCTTTCGCCTTATATACCGTGCGGACTGCCTGCGACTTGATGGTAATACCTCTCTCCCGCTCCAGATCCATGTTATCAAGCACCTGCGCCTGCATCTCACGGCTCGTTAAAAGTCCCGTCATCTCAATAATACGATCTGCCAGCGTTGATTTGCCGTGATCGATATGTGCAATGATGCAGAAATTTCTGATTTTGCTCTGATCTATAATTGCCATCCGTTCATTCCTCTCTCTGTATCACTTTGTTTGACAGCAAAATGTTTGCTGCGATATCTTATTTTTTATTTAAAATCATCTTTTATAATAAATAACACCTGATCTAAATGAATATACCATTTTTTCAGGTACGCCGCAAGTCCTGAAATAGAAAAAGCCTTGACATTAGCCCATCAGCACCTGATCCAGAAGCTGCGCCAGCGGATCCATCGCATTGACCGCCTCTTCATATGTATTCGTCTGTGCCCCGACCTCGATCAACGCCGAGCGCGGGCGTAGATGTAGATTGTAACGAAGCCCCTTTAAATAAATCGTCCGCGTAAACCCAGGATATATCTGATCGGCATTCCACTTCATCTGAAAACTGAACGCCAGATTTTCCTTCCGGCAGGGATTTGCCAGATACTCGATCGGTCCGTCCGGCGTCTCGCTGGTACCGTTGAAAAACATGATCTGTGCCGTTGGTTTCCCTTCTATCTGCGTGACTAGATGCGTCTGCTCGCTGACACCGTCCCGGTGCACATCTAAAATCACCTGAATCGACGGATACTTCTGCAAAAGGTTCGTGACACCCTCGCAGGCATATGTATAGGCACGGCTTCGGTCGAGATGCCCCGACTTCATATCATAGGCAGTTGTATCGTGCCAGACCTGATACCCTTTCGCCCGCAGCCGTTTTGCCAGCTCTTCCCCCAGAGACACCACCGCGCCCTTTCCGTCGCTTCCCGCATAATCTCTATAATTTTCCTGCGAATGGGTATGATAAATCAAGATCTGTGGTCCGTCCGCCTCGTCCTTCCTGATTGTCAGATCCATCGACAAAAATGTCTCTGCGTTCATCAGGCTCCGGTCAATCGACGCCGTCGGGTGGATTGTAAAAAAATGCTGGATCAGATAATCATAATCTTCCAGCTTTTTCCGCAAACGCGGGCTGTCCACCAGTGCGGCAGGATTTGCCCTCTCTGTCTTTTCTCCATTCTTTCCAGCACTATACAGCCTCTCTTCGTCTGTCTCTCCGCCGCCCTGTCTCCCACTTCCATGAACAAGCCCGTTCCATTTTCCAAGTAAAGTTCCATCCACCAGCCTACTCCCGGAAAACTGTGCCAGGAAATCCGTATACTCCTGCCGGACTTCCTGTTCTTCCAGATATTTATAATAGGACGGATCGGCTTCTCCCTGCGTCTGTTTCTTCCACCCGGCAAGTCTATGCCTTTTCCCCTCCTCCGAATCTGGTATATCCCGCAAATTAGTCCCCCAGACCGGATACCAGGACCTTACCACCGCATTCTGCACAGCTGTCCAGATGAATGCACGCATCTTCCAGCCGATTGTCAGCAAAAACAGAACCATCAGGAGCCCGGCTGCCCTCTGCCACCACCGCACCGCATTCATCTCCCTTCTTTCCTGTTCTATCCTATGCGGTTAGCAAAGTGTAGTTTCCTGTTTAGTTCTGTTTTTCAATCTGGCATTTTTTCAGTGTTATCTTTCTTCCTCCAGCCGTTCCACTGCCCGCCGGATCCCCTCGGCGATTGCTGCGCTCAGCTTGCAGATACGTTCGTCCATATCCTGCGGGGTCACAAACATCGCTCCAAATTCAGGTTCCAGAAGTTCCCGGATCAGCTCATACTGGCTGTCCGAATCCAATTCCCGGATGTATTCACCGTACCGGCTGCCCTCTTTTGAGGCGGTTAGTGTCCGCACTAACGCATTGACCGTCCCGTGAACGATCGCCGCCGCGCCCACAACCGTCGGAACGCCGATCGCGATTACCGGCACGCCGAGATTTTCCCGCGTCATTCCCCGGCGGTGGTTGCCGACGCCGGAACCCGGATGAATTCCTGTATCCGTCAGCTGAATGGTGCTTGCCAGACGGTGGACGTTTCGCGCCGCCAGCGCGTCGACCGCGATCACCAGATCCGGGCGGCTCTCCCGCACGACGCCGCGGACAATTTCTGCCGTCTCCATCCCTGTCTGTGCCATCACCCCTGGATGGATACCGCTAAGAACCGGATGCACCGTCCGCCCCGCTTTCTCAGCCGTATAGAGGTATGTGCCATTTCTTCTGCCTGGCTCCGTCCGCAGATGGCGGTTCATCGAAAGCCCATCCACCACGCGCGGTCCCAGCGAATCCGGCGTCACCTGCCGGTTTCCCAGTCCCGCTACCAGAATCGAAAGTCCGGCCATGGTTGAAGCACAGTTTTTCCGGATCAGGGACGCCAGCTGCCGTCCTAACTCCCCGGCAGCCGCCTCACAGTATGCGTCCTCTGTCTCCGACAGACCCGGATCTTCCATCGTCAGGTAGGTTCCCATCGGCTTTCCCATTGATTCCGCACCTTTTTCGTTCAAAATCGAGACTTCCGTCATTCGGATCGAACTGCCATGACAGCGCCATTCCCGCAGCGCCACACCGCCGATTTCGCCCCCATTCCCCTCAAAACTTTCTCTCTCCTCCAACGCCAGATCCGTCCGATTTTCAAACATGGCTGCTCCTTTCTATTTATTTTCCTCAATTCTTATGTTTTCCAGAAATATATGTTTTATTCTCTCAAAAAAAACTAACGCAAAAAACTGCGCCACCCAGCCCAGATATTTGACATCGCCCGCAAGGATAGGCGCCGCCTGATATCCGGTCAGATACCGCAGTTTATACGTTTATTTTTCGAATTTTTCTAAAACTCTATTCTATTTCTCGCCGTCCGTACTCTCCACCGGCATCTCTTCCCCCGGATGTTCCACTTTCCAGATCTCCGTCTCCAGATAGTTCCAGATCTCTTCTCTGCCCTGTTTTGTCTCGGCGGAGAACGGAATCATCATCACTTCGGTGCCGACTCCCAGACCTGTTCTGAGAATCTTTAACTGTTTCTGGAGCTGGCTGCGCTTGATCTTGTCAGCCTTGGTCGCAATCAGGATCGGCTGGAAGCCCTGGGAAACAATCCAGTCGTACATGAGTTTGTCGTTTGAAGACGGCTCATGACGGATATCAATCAGTAGGAAGACGCAGCGAAGCATCTGCGATTTGTGCAGATAATTCTCAATCATCTTGCCCCACTTTGCCTTGACCTCGACGCTCGCGCGCGCGTAGCCGTACCCCGGCAGATCGACGTAGTAAAACGCGTCGTTGATATGGTAAAAATTGATCGTCTGGGTCTTGCCCGGCTGCGAGGATGTTCTCGCATAAGATCGGCGGTTCATCAGCGCATTGATCAGGGACGATTTGCCGACGTTTGATTTGCCTGCAAACGCGAATTCCGGCTGTGTATTTGCCGGTAGCTTACTGGTGATACCGCAGACGGTTTCCAGATTTACATCTTTTATAATCATATTTTTTCTCCTACTAAACCGCTATTTCTCCGGTACAAATGCCTCTCGGATGACTTCGTTCATCTCCTTGATGTATACGATCTCCATTCCTTTCGTGATTTCCTTCGAAAGTTCCTCGACATCCGGCTGATTTTTCGCCGGTACCAGTACCTTTTCCACCTGCGCCATGCGGGCTGCGAGCAGTTTTTCTTTCAGACCGCCGATCATCAGCACATGACCGCGCAGCGTTATCTCGCCGGTCATCGCCACACGCGGCAGTACCTTCCGTCCTGTCACCGCCGACAGCATCGCCGTTGCCATCGTGATTCCGGCCGACGGACCATCCTTCGGCACCGCGCCCTCCGGGATATGCAGGTGAATATCGTGTTTCTCGAAATAGTTCTCCTTCACGCCGTAATCAGATGCAACCGAACGCACATAGGTCAGTGCAATCTGCGCCGACTCCTTCATGACATCGCCCATCTGACCCGTCATCTGCAGCACGCCTTTGCCCGGCATGACATTGACCTCGATCTGCAGTGTATCGCCACCGACGCTCGTCCACGCCAGACCGCGCACGATACCGACCTGTGCCTCATTTCCGGCTGCATCGAAGAAGACTTTCTCGCGTCCCAGATAATGATCCAGATTCCGCTCTGTCACGCGGATCGACGTTTTCTTCTTCTCCAGCACCTCTCTGGCTGCCTTGCGGCAGATATCGCCAACCCGGCGCTCCAGATTTCTGACTCCAGCTTCCCTGGTGTAGCTGTGAATCATTTTCTCCAGCGCCGAACCCGTAATATTTAACTGTTCCTTCGAAAGGCCATTCTTCTCCAGCTGTTTTGGAATCAGATAGTCTTTTGCAATGTGATATTTTTCATTTTCCGTGTAACTATTGACTTCAATCAGCTCCATACGGTCCAGCAGCGGTCCAGGGATCGTCTGCGTTGTATTCGCCGTCGCGATAAATAATACCTCCGACAGGTCAATCGGGATCTCCACATAATGGTCGCGGAATTTCACATTCTGCTCACTGTCCAGCACCTCTAAGAGCGCCGAGGATGTATCTCCCTTATAATCGCTGCTGACTTTGTCGATCTCATCCAGCAGCATCAGCGGATTGGCAACCCCTGCCTGCTTGAGCCCTTCCACGATGCGTCCCGGCATCGCGCCGACGTAGGTCTTTCTGTGACCGCGGATCTCCGCCTCGTCGCGCACGCCGCCCAGGCTGATGCGGACATATTTGCGTCCCATCGCCTTCGCAATCGAGCGGGCGATCGAAGTTTTACCGGTTCCAGGCGGTCCCACCAGGCAAAGGATCGGGCTGGTGCCCTTCTTCGTCAGGATGCGGACTGCCAGGTATTCCAGCACGCGCTCTTTGACCTTTTCCAGACCATAATGGTCGGCTTCCAGAATCTCTTCCGCATGCTTCAGGCTCGCGTTATCCTTCGTCATTTTGTTCCACGGCAGTTCCAGCACCGTTTCCAGATATGTCCGGATCACATTCGCATCCTGGCTGCCAGCCGGCATATTCTGAAAACGGTTGATCTCCTTGCGGATCCGCTCCTTTACTTCCACGCTGGCTTTGATCTTCTTCAACTGTTCCTTCATCTCATCCGCATCAGAAACCGGATTTTCCTCTCCCAGCTCCTCCCGGATCACACGCAACTGCTCCCGCAGAATATAATCACGCTGATTTTTATCCAGCGCCGCCTTTACCTTCGTCTGAAACTCGCGTTTCACGCGGTAAACCTCTAATTCCGTCAGCAGAAGCTGCAGCTCTGTCTCATACATCTCCGTCAGCGTCCGGCATTCCAGCACCGACTGACGTGCTTCATAGTTCCACGGGAACTGGGCTGATATCTGGTTCATTAATTCGGTCAGATCTGGCTGTGCAATCAACGGACTTAGTACTTCACGTCCCGCTGCCACATTTAATTTTCCGTATTCTTCCAGCTTTTCTTTCAGAATCCGGAGCATCGCCTCTTTCTGAATCGTGTCCAGATCGTCCTCGACCGGATCCAGAATCTCCACGATCGCAGTGCAGCATGCCTCGCCCTTCTCCATCTCCAGAAGCTCGGCTCTCTCCTGCCCTTCCACCGTGACGCGCACCATGCCGCCCGGCATCTTGACAAGCTGTTTCACGTAGCCAATCGTTCCTACCTGAAAAATCCCATCAATATCCGGGATCACCTCATCCGGCTGCTTCTGCGTCGCCAGAAATACTCGCTGATCGCCCACCATCGCCTGCTCCACCGCCGCGATGGATTTATCCCGGATGATATCGAAATTTACCGTCATCTGCGGCAGCACGGTCAGTCCGCGCAGCGCGATCATCGGCATTGTCAGTTTCTTATCTTCCATAACACCTTTATCTTTCTTAATCAAACGTATCGTTATTTCCTGTGAAAAGAAAAACAGGGGTCTGCCTATGGCAGTTCGCCATCTCACAGACCCCATTAACAGCCGCCATTCTCAAGCTGCTGCATTTATTTTCCTTTACATTTACGCAATCTCGCCGGTTCTGTCTTTCTTAGAACGTCCTGTAAAAGACTTGCGGGGCACCGTATTGTCGCGATATACCAGCTCCGGCGCACTCTTTCCCTCGACTACGTCTTTGGTAATCGTGCAGATGCCGATCGTGGAATCGGACGGAATCTCATACATGGTATCCATCATCAGGGACTCCATGATAGAACGAAGTCCTCTGGCTCCCGTCTTTCTCTCGACTGCCATGTGGGCGATCGCCATCAGCGCATCATCCGTGAACTCCAGCTTCACGCCGTCCAGATCGAGAAGCGCCTGATACTGCTTGATCAGTGCATTCTTCGGCTCTCTTAAAATGCGGACCAGCGCCTCCTCATTGAGCGTCTGGAGCGATACCGTGATTGGCACACGACCGATAAACTCCGGAATCAGACCAAACTTCGTCAGATCCTGCGGCATTACCTGTTTCAGAAGCTCATCGATATCCTGATGCTTGCGATCCACAATATCGGAGTTAAATCCGATGGAACCGGCACCTAAACGGCTGTCGATGATCTTCTCCAGACCGTCAAATGCACCGCCGCAGATGAACAGGATGTTGGTCGTATCGATCTGAATCAGTTCCTGCTGCGGATGCTTTCTGCCGCCCTGCGGCGGAACACTGGCAATAGTTCCTTCCAGAATCTTTAAAAGCGCCTGCTGTACACCTTCGCCCGATACATCGCGGGTGATAGATACATTTTCAGACTTCTTCGTAATTTTATCAATCTCATCAATATAAATGATGCCGTACTCTGCCTTGCTGACGTCGTAATCAGCCGCCTGGATGATCTTCAAGAGAATGTTCTCTACATCCTCGCCGACATATCCAGCCTCGGTCAGAGTGGTCGCATCGGCGATGGCAAACGGTCCATTTAAGATCTTCGCCAGCGTCTGCGCCAGGTATGTCTTACCGGAACCGGTCGGTCCGAGCATCAGGATGTTGCTCTTCTGAAGCTCTACATCCTGCGTGGACTTGGACATAACTCTCTTGTAATGGTTATAAACCGCTACGGAGAGCACCTTCTTGGCGTCGTCCTGTCCGATGACATACTCATCGAGAAATTCTTTGATTTCCTTCGGCTTCAGCAGGTTGATTCCGCTGAAATCCGGTCCTTTTTCCTGATCGGCAAATTCCTCTTCCAGAATCTCCGAGCAGAGTTCGATACAGTCATCGCAGATATATACATTATCTGTGCCAGCGATCAGTTTTCTAACCTGATCCTGTGTCTTGCCGCAAAATGAGCAGCGTATTTTGTCGTCTGTTCTGCCTGGCATACTTCCACCTTGTTCCTTTCTATTATTCCATCCAGAAATCTAATTAGTGGTTGGTAATGACACAATCAATCAGACCATACTCTTTCGCCTGCTCTGCTGTCATGTAATTATCACGCTCTGTATCACGCACGATCACGTCATACGGCTGGCCTGTATTGGCTGCCAGAATCTCGTTTAATTTCTTCTTGGTACGAAGAATATTCTCCGCTACGATCTGGATCTCGGTTGCCTGTCCTCTCGCGCCGCCGGATGGCTGGTGAATCATCACTTCTGCGTTCGGAAGTGCATATCTCTTTCCTTTGGTACCGCCGGAAAGCAGGAATGCGCCCATGCTGGCTGCCATACCCAGACAGATGGTAGATACATCACATTTGATATAATTCATCGTGTCATAGATCGCCATACCTGCGGTAACAGAACCGCCCGGGCTGTTGATATATAAGCTGATATCCTTATTCGGATCCTCTGCCTCCAGGAACAGAAGCTGTGCTACAACCAGGCTGGCTGTCACATCATTTACTTCCTCTCCCAGGAAAATGATACGATCTTTAAGCAGACGGGAGTAGATGTCATACGTCCGCTCGCCGCGGCTGGTGGATTCAAGGACATAAGGTACTAAACTCATGATTCTTCCTCCTATAATTGAGAATGAATGTTTATGGCAAAAATTCTATGATGCCTTAGGACATCATAGAATTCTGCCGTATTTCAGTATTCGCTTTTATCGGTTTAATTAAGCAAGCTTTGCCTGCTCTACCAGTAAATCGATCGCTGCCTGAACTTTCAGGTCCTCACGGATCTGCTCTTTCTCGCGCTCACCCATCATTTCTTTCAGCTTAGCGCCTTCCAGTTTGTAGGATGCTGCGATCTCGTTGATCTGCTCGTCAAGCTTCTCATCGGAAACTTCTACGTTCTCAACTTCAACTACTTTCTCAAGAACCAGTCTGGTCTTGATTCTCTTCTCTGCTTCCGGACGCATCTGCTCCATCAGCTTCTCCGGTGTCATGCCGGTATATTTCATGTAATCGTTGATGTTTAAGCCCTGGCTCTGCAGACGGCGAGCGTAGTTCTCTACCATCTCTCTTGCCTGAGTGTCAACCATCGGCTGCGGCAGTTCCATCTGAGCGTTCTCAACTACTTTTTCGATTACGTTGTTCTCGTTCTCTACTTTAGCGTCCTGCTCTTTCTTCTCCTGCAGTTTCTTGCGGATGTCTGCTTTGTACTCATCCAGAGTATCGAAATCAGATACTTCGCTTGCGAACTCATCGTTCAGCTCCGGAAGCTCGTTTCTCTTAACTTCTTTGATGGTTACAACGAACTTAGCCGGTTTGCCAGCCAGCTCATCTGCATGGTACTCAGCCGGGAAAGTAACGTTTACGTCACAGGTCTCGCCTTTTTTCTTGCCGATTAACTGATCCTCAAAGCCCTCGATGAAGGAATGGGAACCGATTACCAGCGGATAATCTGTACCAGCGCCGCCGTCAAATGTCTTGTCATCAATGTAGCCGGTGAAGTCGATGATAGTGTTGTCGCCGTCCTCGATTGTGCCGTCTTCTACGTCGATCAGTCTGCCGTTTTTCTTACGTGCTGCAGTCAGCTCGTTCTCTACATCCTCGTCTGTCACAACAGCTTCTGCCTTCTTAACTTCTACGCCTTTGTACTCGCCCAGAGTTACTTCCGGTTTCAGAGCTACGGTTGCCTCGTAGATGAATGCCTTACCTTTTTCGATCTGAGTCACTTTGATCTCCGGAGTGGAAACGATCTCTTCCTTGCTCTCCTCTGCTGCCTTCGGATAAGATGCGTCGATCACTTCGTTTGCTGCATCCTCATAGAAAATGCCAGCGCCATACATCTTCTCCAGCATAGCTAACGGTGCTTTACCTTTACGGAATCCCGGGATGCTGAATTTGTTTTTGTTCTTGTTGTACGCATTTTTGATTGCTGCATCAAACTCTTCAGCCGGAACTTCGATGGTCAGCTTTGCCATGTTCTTCTCTAATTTTTCTACCTGTAAACTCATTTTAAGGGGTCCTCCTTGCTTCTATATGTGAACCGCCATTCTACCGGGCGTTACACTTCAAGATAGCATTATAGCATATTTGCGTGCTAAATACTAGCGGAAAATATAATTTTGCGTTCACTTTTTGCGGGTTTATGAGTGGTTTTAGGTGGGTTTTATGCCATTTTTGATGTATTTTCTGTGTGTTTTTTAGTTGAAACTACACCTGGTCATACTGAATTGAATCTTTGACCTGTAATGCTACCGGGCGATCGACTAAGAGCGATGCCAGCTCAATTCCCAGATCCAGCGCATATCCAAGTCCACGCGCCGTTGTGATATTGCCGTCCGTCACAACGCCCGCACCCGTCAGCTTCGCACCGGTCAGGGCATCCTCAAAGCCCGGATAGCAGGTTGCCTTCTTGTCCTTCAAAAGCCCCAGCTGCCCCAGAATGCTCGGAGCCGCACAGATCGCTGCCAGGCGCTTTCCAGCAGCATCTGCCTGCACCAGTGCATCGCAGAGCGGTTTGCACGCCATCAGATTTTTCGTTCCCGGCATACCGCCCGGAAGAAACAGAAGATCCGCTTTCATCGGATCAATCTCATGCAGCAGGGTGTCTGCATGAATGCCAAATCCATGTGCGCCCTTCACCTCTTTTTTACCCGTAATCGAAACCAATTTTACCTTCACACCCGCGCGGATCAGCACGTCCGCCGTCGCCAGACATTCCACTTCTTCCAGTCCATCTGCTAAAAATGCGTATACTACAGCCATGATTATTTCCTCCTGTTCTTTGTTTTTAGCAGATGGACTAGATCGGAAGAGCACACGTCTGAACTC
>ERZ809407.2815-NODE-2815-length-10840-cov-9.806212_pt1 | contig 10840 bp, 9 predicted proteins | sample MGYA00520792_ERZ809407 | MGnify/ENA primary metagenome ERZ809407 (study PRJEB31576, sample SAMEA3212665) | Homo sapiens | biome: human-gut; feature: human gut; material: fecal | place: Sweden | collected 2012 ...
CCTTTTGGCGGTCCTACTTCTGCAGAAACTACAAATTCACCACGGTCGAATAATTCTTTCATTTTCATTGTACATTGCTCCAATCATTATAATCTATTTTAATTCATCGTCTGTTGCAAAGTTATGAATCTGTGTCGGACATTTCAGCGCGTCAAGGCGTCCGATCTCTTTCAGACGTCTGTAGATGCGTTCCCATCCACATTCCATTTCGCTGTCCACTTCACATTTACCGTTCTTGGAACCGCCGCACTGGCCATTCACAAGGCTCTTTGAACATGCTGTGATCGGGCAGATTCCGCCTGTCAGGTTCAGGTAGCATTCACCGCACTGGTCACATTTGTACTCTAACGGTGTCACGCCCTGGAAACCTGGTACCGGGTATGTATCGCAGGCTGCACAGACCATCTTATCTTCCAGATATTCTGAAACGGTCTGTACACCAACACCGCAGGAGAATACCAGAACCAGATCTGCTTCCTGGATCTTGCTCATATGTTTCTTAAGACGTAATTCCATATTTTCCGGATTACAGATGTAATCAGTTGTCATGATTCCTGTCACATTTCCTTCAGCTGCAAGTTCCTTCTGAAGTCGGGCAGCTTCTTTTTCCGGAAAACGAACTTCCTTACATCCATGACAGTTGATAATGAAAACTTTCTTTCCGGCTGTCAGTGATGTAATCGCTTCTTTTGCTTTTAACTGGGTAATCAACATATTACTTCATCCCCCTTACTGCATTTTTTCCGGCTTTGATACTGTTAATGATCGGAATCTTGGAAGAACAGATATACTGACAGCATCTGCACTCAACACAATCCATAACGTTCATGTCTTTCATGCCCTGCCAGTTCTCGTCTTTCGCATATTTCACGAAATACAGAGGTGAAAGCTCCATCGGACAGACATCTACGCAGCGTCCGCACTTGATACACGGCTGTTCTTTTGTCTCATCCGGTTCAACGGCAATGATACCATTGGAGCCTTTCATCATCGGTACATCCAGTGTGTTCAGAGGGAATCCCATCATTGGTCCGCCCATCTTAACCAGAACATCGTCATCTGTAAATCCGCCGCAGTAATCGATCAGCTCTCTTACGCTTGTACCGATCTTGATAACGAAGTTTCCAGGATTCTTGATCTTCTCGCCTGTTACTGTAGCAACACGCTCAACCAGAGGCATTCCTGTCTGGATCGCATCGGAGATTGCTTTTACTGTACTGATATTATCTACTACAACGCCGACATCTGCCGGAAGACCGCCGCTTGGAACAATTCTTCCCATAACTCGCTTAATGAGAGTTTTCTCAGCGCCCTGCGGGTATTTGGTTCTTGCAACAAATACTTCCATGTTTCCGATGTCAGCAACTTTTTTCTGCATTAATTCAATGGCATCCGGCTTATTGTCCTCGATAACGATGATACCCTTCTCGGCACCTGTTGTCTTAAGGACTGCTTTCAGGCCAAAAATAATGTCATCTGCATACTCAAGGAGTACTCTGTGGTCTGCTGTTAACAGAGGCTCACATTCACATCCGTTGAGAAGGATGGTATCTACCGGTTTTGCAGGTTTAAGTTTGACACAGGTCGGGAAACCTGCACCGCCCATACCAACGATTCCGGCTTCACGAATGATATCAATGATCTCATCCGGAGTAAGATTGTCAAGATCACCATGTGGCTGTACGGATTCGTGCAGAGTATTTTTTCCATCCGATTCAATAACAACAGCCATCACTTCGCTTCCACGTGTGCCATGCATACGCGGTTCAACAGCAACTACGGTTCCGCTTACGCTGGAATGTACCGGAGCACTGATAAATCCGGCAGCTTCACCGATCTTCTGACCAACTTTTACAGTGTCACCAACCTGAACGATCGGATTAGCCGGTGCGCCCAGATGCTGTGACATGGAGATTACAACTGTCTTCGGATCCGGGAATTTCTTCAGAGCGATGTGCTCACTGAATTCCTTGCGTTCTGACGGATGAACACCGCCGTAATATCCGTCCAGTCTTTCTTCTCTGATGGACTTCACATAGTCGTTGATCACTTTGAAATTAACTTTGGAGAAATCACGAACCTGTACAGGCTGGTTTAAGAATTCTTCCAGACGTCCCTGTTTTGCAAGTCTCTGGTAAATCTTCTCCCATGCACAGTCTTTATTCGGATCTACTTCGCATTTTCCATTCTTTGCTCCACCGCACTGTCCATTGACAAGACTCTTTGAACAGTCAACGATCGGACAGACACCTCCGGTAATGTTCAGATAACACTGCGCACATGCGTCACAGCTCTTCTTGGTAAGTGCCATGCCATGATGACCTCTGTAGTTAAGGGTGTTGCTTGCAGCAACTACCGGCTTACCTGCCAGATCCGCAACGGTCTGAATACCAAGGCCACAGGAAATTACTACTACATTCTCTGTACCTTCCGGAATCAGATCCTGTAATTTTCTTTCTGTGTGCATCTTGTTGCATAAGAAATCAAATTTTGCACTGCCTGTAACATTCTTTCCCTGATCTGCAGCGAATTTCAGAAATTCGTCACAATCCGGTTCGTCAACAGTTTCAAATTCTTTGAAACATTTGTTGCAGGCAATCACAAACAGGTTGTCCTTACCGTCAAGCACTGATGCAAGTTCATCACTGCTTTTCAGTTTGTACTTAGTATAGTTTTCCAATTGCTCACCTTCCTCACGATAAAATTTTATCCTTATGATATCTGTTCTTATCCGTTCCCTCCATCTCTGCACTCAAAAAAGGGCTAATAAAACCAGATAAATAAGTTCAATACATATACCTTATTAAATGTAACATAAAATGCACATTTTATCCAGTTTTATTAGCAAATTTTATAAATTTCTTCTATGATTTCATCCTAAAATTCTATGAAGTGCAGATATTTGTACTGTAAAAGATATGAAATTAGCAAATTGTATACAATATACCATATTCTATAGCAACCATGACGATTTAACGCCTTCACACAGTTACGCTCTCAAACTCAAATCTTTAGAAATCGCCTTCGGCGATGGAATAGTGTTACTGTTCACTCCATTCACAGTAACTTAGCCAAAATTCATTCTCGTTTTTATGAACACTCCTGATAATCCTCTCTCACAGTACTTGTATCATGAGTTAAGACGCTGTCCGCAATATTCACAATTGCTCAGACGTCCTTTTATTACCTGATTCTTTGCACCGCAGCTGGTACAGGTAACTGTAATATAAATCTTTTCATTTACACGTCTGTTTGGTGCAGTAATCATAATATAATTTCCTTCTCTGTCTATCTGGATATTCCGGATATATCCCCTGGCAATAAATTTTTCCAGTTTTTTTACTGCGCCTTTTCCCAGTTCCTGCTCAAGTTTCTCAAATGAGACCGTATTCTGGGCATAAGATTCAAACCAGCAGGCAATTTCCCTGGCTTTTTTCTTCCGTAATGCTTTCTGAACTTCCCTGAAAGTCGGATATAAAAATAACAGACAGAGCAGGATCTCTGTTGCTGCCATTCCCCAGCGTCCTTCACCAATATACTTCTCCGATGCACCAATAGCTCCCAGGGATAAAAGTATGCAGAAGCCACAAAGAACCCACTTCAGTTTTCCCAACACCCCTGCTTTTTTATTTTTTTCTGTCAAAAAATCATTCATGTCTGTTTCCTCTTTCTCTGATTAATCAAAATTCTATAATATATTGGTGAAGCTTCTGTCAGCCTGCCCCCAGCAGAAGCCATGCATCACCTGACGGATCATAATAATAAACCACATTGTCTCCTACTGCATAATAATGTTCTTTTGTAAAATGATCCTCATGATCCGTTCCCAGAACAAATACCGGACAATTTCTTCCTTCAATGTACTCCTCAGTGCCTGTATACCACAGAGACATCCCAAGACCAAGGTAATAGCTGACTTCATCTGTCTCAGAAAGCTGTTCTCTGGCAATCTTTATATTCAATGCTGAATCATGCTCCGGATTACACTCTTGGTCGTACTCTGACTCATACACGGGATTATATTCCGGATCATACTCATCCCAATTATAATATATGGAGAAATCATAGCAGTGGGTTTCTGCTGCAAGATGTCCATCCTTTAACGACACCATAGGATGGTATTGTATACTCATATTCTGCTTCTGTACAGAAACCATCACATTGGAATGAATCTCACTCACATTGCAGCGCAGGATAATGATTTCATTCTCCTTCCCTGTATAATATGGGGCGTTCAGATCATCCAGATATTCCCCTTCTTCCGTAGGCTGAGCCGGATAAACGCTGACCCTGCAATCATCCCCCGGGACAATGGCATAAATTTCATATCCCCCTGCATCAACCACTGTTCCATCCTGTAAAAAAGGATACGCAGCTGCCACTTCTCCCTGTCTGGTATATTCAAGTATCTCTGCTGCCTCTGCACCTTCATAGGTATATCCCAGAAATGCCATTCCGGCCTGACATTCATTTTCCCTGATAATGTCCTGCAGAATTGCCAGATTCTCATCTGCCCCAGGTGCTCTGGCAGATACTTCTCTCATACCTCCGCCATGAATACCAACAGAAAACAGTACCGCACAAACACATACAGCAACCGAATATTTTTTCATACTCTCATCTCCCTTCTTATCAAACGGATATTTGCACTCCGCTTCGCTTTCTGCTCATAACAGAATAACTTCGCAGTTTATCAGCTTGCTATTTTAACGTAGTTACGATCAGTTTACTTTCCAGTGCAGCCGCTATCAAATCTTCTTTACAGCTGTATCCTGCCCTGGCGATCATTTCCTGAAAATTCCATCTCACCCCGGAGGTAGAGCATTTCATTTCCCGCGCAATCTCTGAATATGACATTCCACGAATATACAGGCGGAGCATCTCCAGCTGTCTGGGACTGATATCACCGCTTGTGATCCAGTTAAGCTCCACCTTCGGCGTCATATCCGGAAATACATGCTCACCATTTAAGGTTCTGTGGATCACACTCCGTATTTCCTCTTCCCCGTGATCCTTATACCAGAGACTGTCTGCGCATCCACTTTTTGCCCTCTCCAGCACCTTAGGATCAATCAGGGAAGTAACAATCAATACCTTTGTATATGGGTACTTTTCCCTGATTTCTTTTCCGGCACTGAGCCCATCATGATTATGAAACGTCTGCACATCCATGATCACAAGATCAATTGCCGAATAATCACAGATTTTTACAGCTTCACGTGCATCTGAAACCGTCTGGATATGTCGGAATTCCGGCTCCTGCATAATAATATATTCAAAATACTTCTGCATGATCTTCTGATCTTCTACTATCAGTATCCGTACCATCGAATCCCATCCTTTCTGTCAGTGGCATTTTCAATATCAGACAAAACTCAGGGGAAAAAGAAACCTGCATCCTGCATTTTCCTGATTCAGCTGCCTTTCTCAGTGCAGATAAACCACCGCCTTCTTCCGCATTTTTGTCAGGCACCTCTCCATCATTGGTAATCTGAACAGTATATTCATCTGCATTTTTGTCTATCTTCACCCAAACAGTACTGCCATGGGCATGTCTGGCACAGTTTGTCACACATTCACGGATTGCCCTGTCTGTCAGCAGCCTGTAAGATGGATGCATGGGAAAGTTCCCACTGATCTGAACTGAAATTCCAAGCTCTTCTGCATGTCTGATCGTATCCTCATATACTTCTTCCATACTCTCAACAGCAGAACCGGTAAGAATATAAACCAGATGTTTCAATACAGACAATTGTTTATCCATTTTATCCGGATCTTCTTTTCTTTCCAGTATTCTGCGTATTGACAGAAGGCTTCGTCCAAAATTGTCATGAACCTGCATTTTCATGACAAGCGTCTCCTGCTCTCTGATTTTATCTCCGATTTTTTCGTACATTTCCTCCAGCTTATGATTCAGGATTTCCAGCTTTTCATTGTTTGCCCTGATCTTTTCACCATTGTAATAAATTTCTGATACATTAACTGCCACTGTCTGCAGATATCCTGCACAATCCGGCTCCTGCAGACCATATTCCTGAAACATCCAGACAGAACCATCAGGAAAATAAAACACATTGCTGTCTTTGCTCAATCTGCAAAGACCTTCCGATTCAGGTTCCCCACTCATTGCTTTCCTTAATGCTTCATAATCCTGCAGATAAGAACCTGTCATGATTCTGCTCAGTTCCTGCATCTTGGTATTACACAAAACAATCCTTCCAAGAGGATCCGAAAAACAGACCCCACATGGAACATCATTCACAGCTTCATTCACGGACCAGTAAGACAGGGAATGATTATATCTGCGTCTCTCGCTCCGGATTACCCAGCAAAGATAAAGCAATAATCCTATAACCACCGTCATGAAAACACTGACCGGATAACCCTGAAGCATTGGCTGATAGGAACTCTCTCCCAGGCAATATCTGTGATCATTCATCAGAGCGCCCATGAACATGAAGGAAACTACAAAGACAGCCACTACCGTTACGATTTTCTTTTTCCCGGAAAAGCAGGTGATTCTTACCAGCAGGAGGATTAATTCCAGAATCATGCAGATTTCAAGAAGAATCATCAGAACATTCTGTATTGCCATACTACATTCCACAAAACTGATCATCTTCCGCCTCTCTTTCTGAAGACGATACAACTAATAAACCATTCGTTTTCATCTTCCTGCTGCACTTTTAATTCCGGCCTTTCCGATATGAATCCACGCAGATCCGCCTCTGATACAATATGAACTGAAACCCGCAAGGCATCATCAATCTGCGACACACGGTAAAAAACAGACTGCATGGTATCAACCAATCGTTCCACAAGCCATTCAAAGATGTCATAGCATTTTAGTATATCATCTGCATTCAGCCGCACATCCACATTTTCCACGTAGTAAGCAGCCCGAATCCTGCATAATTTTAAGCTGTCACAGGATTCCGCCAGGCTTTGTCTGAGATCTTCCATTGTAAGCAGATTTCCATCTGATGCATATTGTGTCAGCACCAGATTCTTTCTCCGCTTCAAATACGTACCAACAACTACAATTTTACCGAGAATCCGATCATATTGTTCCCTTGATTCTGTCCGTTCCAGCTCATCCATAAACTGTGACAGCAATTCCAGCTGACCTGCTGTCTGATTCTGTATCATATTTAACAGACGGTTCTGTTCTTCTGTCTTTCTCCGCTCAGCCTCTTTCTGATAAGCTTTCTGTAACAGACGGTTTCTGGCAGTCAGTTCCTCCTGCTGTTCCCGAATATCCTGATACTGATCCAGCAGTACCGAAATATCCTCTGACCAAAACAAATGTCCTCCCCTTATAGGAATATGGTTGATCCGGATTCCCTGTTCCTGTACGGATGATCTGTCTATTATGATTTTACGCAGTTCAGGCGACAACTCAGGAAAGTCACCGGAATGATAATAGCGCTGAAAAGAATGATCCGTAATCTCTGCATCCAGTCCTCCGGAAGTCTGGAATAATTCAAAATATCGATTATTGGTCTGTATCAATCCACATAATATACAACCCTGAAAAATTGCTGCCATTAAAAGGCAGCACACTGCCGTCATATCCCCTGCAATGATTTTGATGAAAGGCAGGCGGAGTATATTTCCGATATTCCATCCCAGAAGCAATATTCCCGGAATCACCGGCAGCCAGAACTGTTTCTTTCCCGGAATTCTGCTTTTTCTGATCAGAATAATTTCCATCCCTGTCAGACAGATCAAAATCCATCCCTGAATCACCATAAAAACAATGCCATAGCTGTAATCTTCATCCGAAAATGGGGGCTGTTTGGAAAAACGAAATACCAGCTGATGCAAATCATTTGTAAAAACACTTACGATCAATATCGCTGCCACGGTCAATAAAATTATAACCTTTCTGACCGTTTTCTCTTCCTCCTTTTCGCCCAAAAACATTGCTGCTGCCAAACCCAGAACCGGAATCAGGAGCATGGGAATATAATATAGATACCAGCAGATATGTTCTCCAAGAGGATCATGAAAAATATGAAATTTTACTGTCCGCACAAAGAACCAGAATACCATCAGACAGCCAATTGCAGTCAGACATCTGCGCGTTTTTTTATGTACTACATGCTTTCCCAGATAAATCACCCAGGCACAGTACATTCCCAGATAAATACAGCTACGACACTGATCTGCCAGATTTCTCATAAAAACATTTTCCGTTCTCACCTGCCTGCAGAAATAAGCCAGCAACACACTTATCAGAATCACTCCATATGACAGAGTCCTCTTTTTACTGTATGTCATGAAAGTTCCTCTCTTACCGGAGCGGGTTTGAAAAATGCTTTACGCAAGATGTGCGTCACAATTTGCAGGAATGATTTTTCAAACACACCCAACCTATTTTTGTAATAATTATACTATAAAGTACTATTTTATCATATAGTTTTCAGAAGAATCATCTATTTTCAGAGTTTTTATCACAAACAGAGTGAACAATCCTGTCCACTCTGTTTCCCATTGCTTAAAACGGTCTTGGCTGACCACAGTATTCACAAAACTTTCCGGTATTCTCTGCACCGCACTGACATTTCCACGAACTGTTATTCTGTTGCATTCCTCCAGTCATGTTCGTTTCTGACATTCCCGTCTGCTGCATTCCTCCGTTCATGTTCATTCCGGGCATTCCGGGCTGCATTCCTCCGTTCATGTTCATTCCCGGCATCCCAGACTGCATCCCTCCGTTCATGTTCATTCCGGGCATCCCGGGCTGCATTCCCACATTCATGTTCATCCCGGGCATCCCAGACTGCATCCCTCCGTTCATGTTCATCCCGGTCATTCCAGGCTGCATTCCCGCATTCATGTTCATTCCTGACATCCCGTGCTGCATTCCCGCATTCATATTCATCCCGGGCATCCCAGACTGCATTCCTCCGTTCATGTTCATTCCCGGCATCCCAGACTGCATTCCTCCATTCATGTTCATTCCCGGCATTCCGGACTGCATTCCTCCGGTCATGTTCATTCCTGACATTCCGGACTGCATCCCGGCTGCATTTGGTGTCAGTGCCGCAATAATCTGATAAGCAGTCTGCTCCACTTCCATCAATTCCCTTCTGTTATCACTGCTTATAGAGAAAGTATTCAAGCGAAAATCCATATCATCAAACCACTGAGTTCTCACTTTAATACGCATGGTATAATCAAATTCATATTTATATACCGGTGGCTGATAACTTACAGTTTCTCCATCCTTTGTATATGTTTCCTCATGCTGCTGTTGGTCTACATCAACCCTGCACTGTACAATGGCTGATAAAGGAACTATGTCCGGGTTTTCATTGACATCCAGTTTCCGCGCAACAGTAAAATTCCCCTTATTATCATCAATAAAAACATTGTAATTTCTGGTATTGATCTGACGGGTTATACAAAAGTCCATTACCGCTTTTTTGTTTTTTTCACGATATTCCAGCTGGCGTTTGATATCCTCTACTGTACTGTGCCGCCGCTCCTCAAACCATGGTGATAATTTTTTCGCACAATCCTTACACAGATTTCCGTCATCCAGTTTTCGATTTCCCAATAAACCAATTTTCTCTCCGCAGATGTCACAGATTTTCTTATCAAATAATCCCATACCCTATCCTCCTTTTTTATCTGAAAACCCATACTGCCTCACCGGAATGGTGCGGCAGTATTTTACCTTATTCTGTAACAATTATTTTTTCAAAATATGTCTTTACGGAAAAATCAACTTCACCTGTTTCAGAATCATCTGCTTCTTCGCCGTCATCAGATTCCTCTGCATCGTCTTCTGCTATCAAACACAGTTTTCCATCATCCAGTAAATTGAACTTCATATTATCAAGACTGAAAAACATAGTTCCTGCCTCATCCTCTGTTACAGCCTTTAATACCAGTGCGTTTCCTTCCACGTCGCCCTGAAGTTCTACTTTTGTCTCTTCTCCGCTCTCTATTAAGATAATTTCAGCCTTTCCGTCTTCCACAGACATACTCATTTCAAATCCTGTAAAGTCAGCATTAACTGGCATCTGCATTCCAAATGCTTCCATCAGAGTACAGCTCCATTCTCCTTCAAAATCCTTCATGGTTGGATTTTCTACCGGTTTGCCCGGCACATAAGGCTCATACTCTTCCTTTTCCTGACTCAGGATCATTGTCGTTCCATCTGCTGTTAAGGTTATCTTACCGTCCTTGTACTCACATTCTCCTGTCTGATCATTATGAGTCATCAAAATTTTATCATTTTCTATTTTCCACTCTGATTCATCTACTTCAGGCTCTTCCCCATAAACAGAACTTGTTGTTTCCATTTTACCGTCTTCTTTAATGTCCACGGTCACTTCCATTCCCATTGCCCCCGGATGAAAGGATGCACCTTCGCCCATAGAAAGCTCATTTACATACCAGGTTCCAATAACATCCTTTTCTTCAAGGGCATAAACACTTACACTCATAAATCCTGCCATTAAGACTCCTACTGTTCCTGCCATCCACAACCTCATTTTTTTACTCATACAAACATCTCCTTTCTTTTTTAATGTACTCCTCGGACTCTTTTTTACTTAATTTTGTGAGAAGATTTTTTGTTTATCTACATTATACGTGAACGCTCAGATATTTACACTAGCACTTCTGACAGTATGCATGTAATTTTTTGGATAAATTAAAACCTGCTGAAAAGTTTTTAACTTTTCTCAGCAGGTTCATTAAAATACTTTCTGTTTTGGCGCATTCTCTCCAGATTTTCCAGAATTATATCTACACTGATTGGTTTGGCAATATGAGCGTTCATACCCGCCTTGATTGCCTTTTTACGGTCTTCTTCAAAAGCATT
>ERZ809407.2841-NODE-2841-length-10758-cov-19.712137_pt1 | contig 10758 bp, 9 predicted proteins | sample MGYA00520792_ERZ809407 | MGnify/ENA primary metagenome ERZ809407 (study PRJEB31576, sample SAMEA3212665) | Homo sapiens | biome: human-gut; feature: human gut; material: fecal | place: Sweden | collected 2012 ...
GGGATTCAGCCTAATTTTATTACAAGCAAAAAACTTTAGCGGACACCAATAATAAAATATTCACTTTATCCAGACTCCGCTACTGTCTTTATGTAATTGACTTTTTGAATCATAACCCAAAGGGAAGCAATATAACTTGTCCTGACATTGCCAAAAACTCGCAATCACTACAGAATCATCTTTCACGACATTCATTAAGACATAGCCTTTTCTCTTTACCAAAGTATCACCCTTAGAAATATGAAAGACAACATCTTCATCCAAGCCAAACTTTACGGAAAATGGTTTTCCCTCATTATCCTTACCAATGAAAGAACAATCCGTATCCGTCCGTTTACAGGAAGACACGACAAAATCATAACTGATATTCTTTATCTTCTCCATATTTCTCTTGAGTGCCAAGGATTGCGACTGTGCATATTTCTTTATATCGTCTACTCGATGAAATGTAATAACCAAAGAATTTTCATCTTGTGCGACAATGGTAGAATCGTTGAACGAGACTATTCTGTAAGCGCCGACACCTATATAAAGAGTATCACCTTTAAATTTCCAGTCTTTATATTCCACTTCCTCACATCCTATCCCAGAGATTATCAATTTACCGTCATCATTCTGAGAATATTGTGTCACGCCCCCCTGTCTGTCGAACAAATAATATGTTGGATACCTATCGCAATCATCAAGCCTAAAGCTCCAGTATCTGCTGTCAATTCCAGTTATAATATCCTTTAAATCTTCTGTGTTCACAATATAAGAGCAAGAACTCATAACCGTTAATATAATTATTATATATTTTTTCATACGATATTAAAAATAAATTTCATTACCATTCCCACTAAAGGAATAAGAATCTTTAGCTCCATTTTCCTTAAGCAACTCCGCAGCATCTGGTATAAGTCTATTAAAAGACCTTCTGCTATCATGGTACAATAATTCCAATGTTTTTTGAAGATATCCACAGGTACCATTTCTAAAAGAGTATGTCGTCTTTGTAAAATCAGTCCTTTCCATTTCTTTCATTATAACCTCTACTTCTTCTGTAGATTTATCCCTTTTATCTTGGGTATGCAAATATTCATGGAATACCGTAGATTCCATATTATAAATTTGATTCAAATCTTTCTTAAAATAGCCATTATGGGAAATAACTCTAATTATATTATTTTTTGATATTGCTAATTTTTGTTTCTCATTAGGCTTTGCAAATCTTGCACCAATAATTAGCTTACTATTTATAATTCCTAATTTAAAGGCATAATGAAAGAATATCCGCATCATAGGTTTCAATTCATATTTGAAATTATAATCGCTCAACAATATGCGTTCTTTTTTTTGTTCAATTATATATATGTAAGGATCTTTATCATTATTATCGGATTTCAAGAAACGCCCTTGAGGTGTAAAATAATCTGCCTTTCCATCAATGTCAATTCTATTTACTGAGTTATTATGACAATACACATACGGACTGACATTATAATATTTCTCACACAGCGGATCCATCCTGTCCCAAAGTATTGTGGCAGGGTCATACTGACGTGCGCCGTAGTCGTAGGTGTACAGACCGTGCATCGGATCAAGCTCCTTGCCGTTATACTTGTAAGGCAGGATGACCGTTTCGCCGTCTATGTTTTCCGTAATCAGGCAGCCGGACGGGTAATAGTCATTGCGCTCTATAACCTGACCGTCTGCGGACACTACAAGGCGCACGTTGCCCAAATGGTCAAGGGCATAGAAACAGGGCTTGACGGGTGAGCCGTCAAGCGGTATCAATACGCTGCCTCCGTCATACTTATAACGCAGGCTGTCGCCTGACAATACGAACGGACCGGCATACAGCGTGGAGTCTGAACTGAGGACAGTGGATGCTGTATGCTCATATACCGTGCCGTAGGGAACTTCTATGCCGGGTACGGCGGTACGGTGTAAGGTTTTCAGCTTCACGCCAGATGCGTCATAGACGTATTCCGTCACGCTACCGTCCGTGAACTGGATAAGGCACGGGTTGTTAAAACTGTCGTATTCTATAAGACCGATATGCCTGTCGGGATTGCGGGTCATGGAGCCGTTGGGGTTGTATGCATAACCAACGTCGGCAGAGGGGTTCTCGTGGAACACGTAGGGGGATATGAACCCAGAATAAGAGCCAGCATCGGATATGCCTGTCAAATGGTTTCCGTCATAGCTGAACGACATATCGTTGACAAGGGCATAGCCTATGTCCCTATCTGTAAACATATATCTGCCGTGACGCTTCAAAGTCAACGGTGAGCCGTTGAAATTATAAGTGAAGTATTCGCTGTTGTCGAATTTTTTCTCTGTGTCGGCATGAAGCGTGTATTCCGAGGCGACAAGCCGGTCAAGGCTGTCGTAGCGGAAATCATAGCTGCTGTACGTGGGAGTGGAAGTGTCACCGTTCCATTTCACACGGCTGATGTCGCCGTTATAGCATGGGACAGCCCCATCTGTATAGTAAAGCTCCTCGCGGAAGCCGTTGCCTGTTATCTGCGTCAACCATCCACGCACGTTGTAGGAATACTGCTGATAAAGGGCATTGCTTCCGCGTGTCACCTTTGAGAGCCTGCCAAGACCGTCGTACTCGTTTGACGCAAGGACTGTCTCGCAGCCGTTGGCTTTCAGCACTGAGGAAACGGGAAGGTCATTTGCCTCGCCGTATGTATTCTCTATCGTCATGGGGATGGCCGCGCCGTCCTTGCAGACCGTGTACTGCACCGTCAGGGGCTTGCCGGTGAACGAGTATTCCGTCGTCATGACTACCGCAACGCCGTCCGCGTATGTACTGCGGACATCAGAAGGCCTGTACTTGTCATCGTAATATGTAACGTTGCAAAGCATACTGCCGTCAGAGGCACACGTGACAGTCCCCGTAAGCATGTTCGTCGCCGTGGCAGACGTGCCCTTGTTCAATATATTGTAGTTTCGGTCTTTCTTGTGGATGCCGTCAAAGTTGAGGAATGAATAATTGTCGTAGTAGTTAACAATCTCAAGCTGCGCGTTCTGCGGCTGTGTCTTTCCGCCGGGTATCTGGTAGAGGCTGTTGCAGAATCCGCTGAATACGGGAGTGTAGCTGACTACGGGAATATCATTTTCTCCGGTGGCGCAGCTCGTATGTTTAAACCATTGATATATATGATATTCGCCTTTTACATATGATAAACAGTAAAATAACTGCATTTGCATGGCTTGTTGTAATCTGTTATTAATAATTTTCATCATCAATGACATTTACGCTTTGCCGTATTTTAGGGATGAATAAAGTATCTGGTTTCATGTTTATCTGTAATTTCTTATTTCTGTAATACAATAAAAAGGAACGCTTGATAAAGTTTATAATAGGAGTATGGTCTGATATTGCCATATCACCATATTGAATATAAACGCTATCAGGCTTACAATACTTTATTTTTGTTTCATGCCGCATAAAACATGAGCAATCAGACATAACATACACATTCTTGCCATTCACCAGGAAATGGGAAACAACCTTGTCTTCATCCCAAACATCTTTATACATAGGACCGACTAACAGACCTGTATATTCTTTACGGTCATTAAACAAAAAATTTGAAGGGAACAACAAATAAGAGTCATATCTGCCATTCTTTGATATATACTCCTCAATAGCCGAAGATGTTTCCTTGTTAAATTTAAACCCAATTTCCCCTGTCTTGTCACATCTACATGAGACTAATAACAGCAGCAATATGTAATAAATACATTTCATCTACCGATCCTCCTTATTATTGATGATATTCATTGTTTTACCATATTCTCATTTATTGATCTGAGCGATAGACTTTCCATCCTAATACTTTATTGCAGGAGCTTCAAATTCAACCTGCTTCCTGAAAAGTACAGTGTCAGGGCGAGTTGTTTCCAACCTAACTTCCCCGTCATTCCCAACATCGTACATCACGGCATCTTTATAATAGTCTTTCCATGCCTTAACAAAATCTTGCTTGGTGGTTTCATGACATTGTGGAATTTCCTTCAAAAGATAATCCAAGTTTGAAATAATATATACCGTTTTCCCATTCACTTTAAAGCAGATTGAGGGATACAAAGGTATGGATCCTTCCCCATTTTTAAAAACGTTACTGTCATAATGAGATACAATAAACGGGATGCAGCCAAGATATCCCTTTGCATCTATATTTGTATCTATAACATAACTTGAAAAATCAGGATGTTCTGTTATGTATTGCTTTGTTGCATCAAAGATATGTTTATTAATACGAGAGCTGTCAATCTCTACGATATCACGGTCATTGCCACGAGAACATGATGTTAACATCAATGACAATATTAAAAAAATTATTAGTTTCATTTTAAATTCCAATTATTATTTCTAACATATTTTGAAAATCTAATTCTGTTATTTAAAAGATATGTCAACTTAAAAGGTAACTTTGTAACAGCTTGTTTACTCTCATTCTGTATAATTACCCACACATTATCATCATGCCCCATAGTAAAAACTGGTCCATCTATTATTTCTGCAATAGAGCCATCATATTCACCTTTGTTTCCAAAAAAAGAAGGGCTTGGACTACCATTCTTAGATTGATGTGTATGTATTAGTCCCATAACCGAAAATTTTTCATTTTTATGTTTCACAGTTTTATTATCGATTAAATATCCATACTCTTTTATTTTTGTCGTAGATTCATCATTATTATAATCAGGTAAAACCAACACCTTTCCATTGGACAATATGAATCCCCCAACTTCGCGCCCTTCTTTTTCATGAGAAGTACGATAATGCCTATTCGCCTGATCCCACATACGGTTATAAGCCGCATTCTCATCTGTATAGAGAATACTTCCGTCAGAACGGTATTGCTCGAGGTTAGTCCCATTGACAGTAAAGAATGATTTTCCTTTATAAATCTGTCCTTTTGCAAGGTCTTTCTGTGAATGCACTTTGGGGCTATACTGCCATGTCTTGTCCTTATCCCGATACCAGTCCATTCCGTCTGGGTCATATCTTACAACAGGATTGTCCCCACAATATACATACGGACTTACCTCCGGGTTCTCTTCACACAGCGGATCCATCCTGTCCCATAGCATTGTGGCAGGGTCATACTGACGTGCGCCGTAGTCGTAGGTGTACAGACCGTGCATCGGGTCAAGCTCCTTGCCGGTATACTTGTAGGGCTGGATATTGCCCTCATTGGTTATATTGCCGGTAATCATACATCCTGATGGATAATAGTCACTGCGTTCCATAACCTGCCCGTCTGCGGACACCACAAGGCGCACGCTGCCCAGATGGTCAAGGGCATAGAAGCAGGGCTTGACGGGTGAGCCGTCAAGCGGTATCAATATGCTGCCTCCGTCATACTGATAGCGCAGACTGTCGCCGGACAACACGAACGGACCGGCATACAGCGTGGAGTCTGAACTGAGGACAGTGGATGCTGTATGCTCATATACCGTGCCGTAGGGAACTTCAATACCGGGTACGGCGGTACGGTGTAAGGCCTTCAGTTTCACACCCGATGCGTCATATACGTATTCCGTCACGCTGCCGTCCGTGAACTGGATAAGGCGCGGGTTGTTGAAACTGTCGTATTCAATAAGGCCGATGTGCCTGTCGGGATTACGGGTCATGGAACCGTTAGAGTTGTATGCATAGCCAATGTCCGTAGCGGTGTTCTTATGAAACACATAGGGAGAGGCATAGTGTGGATATGCACCAGTGTTGCTCACATTCTGTGCACGGACAGCCATAGGAAGCAGCAACCCAAACAGGGCTGATAATAAATATATGTATTTCACAGTCACTTTAATGTATAGTTGTAAATATAGTTAGATATTTTGCAAATATAAGAAAATAAAGGATACGGTGTTCTGAAATAGTGTGTTTTTTCAAAAAAAAGTAATAGAAAGGTTTTGTGGGAGTAAGCACAGAACATGAATACACTGTGTTTCTGACAGGCTTTTCATGTGGCTGGGTATCACGAAAAAGACTTGTATACTTTGCATTCAACCGTAGAATATGGCCGAATGCAAGACATACAAGTCTTTTTATAATGTGGAGTTAATCTCTTCTTGTTTTATCAGAAGCGGAAACAAAGCTCAACATCTACAACGGAATAGTTGTGCTTTTCGAGCGCGCGATTGTTTACGAGCGCATATTCTGCATTGATTTGGAAATTCTTATGGAACATATAATCCACTCCTATCTCATACTGGGTGTTTGCCTTGTTCCATTCTCCGTTCGGACGATAAAGGTCATAGCGTGCCTTAGCGTGGATTTTCTTCTTTACTATCGGCGCAATGGCGAGCGCATAGAAGCCGTCGGCCTTATCTCCGTTAGATGAAAGGGTGCAGTCCTTAGCATCGTCAGCATCCTGATAGCGCGTCTTAAATGCCTCACCGGTAGAGTGGATATACTCAGAGCGGAATGTCCAGTCGTTGGCTGCATACTCGGCAGAGAACGCATAGCGGCGCTTTTTCAGGCTACGTGTTCCGTTATGCTCCGTCTCAGTACCGTCGGCTTCTACAGTAGTCCATGTGCCTTTGCGTGCGTAAGAGCCTACCCATCCGAACGCGCCGATGCGCAATCCCTGTACCGGCATTACCCAAACACCGCCGATGATGTCTTTCTGCTGGTCAACGTCCTTTGTGTTGATACCCTGTCCGTTGAATACGCCCACCTGATAGTGGATTAGGTTGCGTCCCTCGCCATTCTTGAGGAAATCACCCTGCACCTGCAATCCTAAGTCGCGGCCGTTTGATGAGTGTTCACCCGTGCGGTCTGTCATTCCGGCAAGAGCCGTGATATTCTGCGAATAGCTCATGAAGCCCTGGTCTATAGGATGCATCGGGTTCTCAAAAGTGAAAGGACGCTTGAACTGTCCGAGCTTCACCTTGAAATAATCATACTTCTGCCACTCGGCAAACAAGTCGACCACGCGCGGACTGCTGCCCAGTGTTGACGTGTTACCGTTGAATTGAATCTGCGCTTTCCAGTAGAAGTCGTCAAGTATTCTTCCGTCCAACGACACACGCGCCATACGGAGATTAAATGAATTAGACTTCGCGCCTTCCTGCGTGCTGGCTTGATATTGCAGCATACCATAACCGCTCAGCTTCACATTGCTTATCCATGCCGGCGATTTCTTCTCTTGTGCGTCTGCCGTCATTACCGTCATGGCGAGCAACGCAACTGTAATAATTTTCTTCATAATATATTATAATGTATAATTATCTTATTCTCTGACTTCGAGCAAAACCACATTTTCCACGTGCGGAGTATGTGGGAACATATCCACGGGGCGAACAGCGACAACCTTATATTGTGCGTCCATAAGCGCAAGGTCGCGAGCCTGGGTCGCCGGATTGCAACTTACGTAAACTATCCGCTTCGGACGGGCTTGCAAGATGGTGTTCACCACATCCTCGTGCATTCCCGCACGTGGCGGGTCCGTGATGATTACGTCAGGCCGTCCGTGCTTGGAGATAAACTCTTCCGTGAGAATGTCTTTCATGTCGCCTGCATAGAATAGTGTGTTGTCTATTCCGTTTATCTCACTGTTCACCTTCGCGTCCTCAATAGCCTCCGGCACATACTCAATGCCAATGACCTTCTTAGCCTTGCGCGCCACGAAGTTGGCAATTGTTCCGGTGCCTGTGTAGAGGTCGTAAACAAGTTCGTTGCCTGTGAGATTGGCGAAGTCGCGCGCCACGCAATAGAGATGGTAAGCCTGCTCGGTGTTGGTCTGATAGAAACTCTTGGGGCCTACCTTGAAGCGCAACTCTTCCATAGTCTCATATATGTGGTCGTTGCCCTTGAATACGTGTACGGGCAGGTCGCCAAACGTATCGTTGCATTTCGGATTATAAACCCAAAGCAATGAGGTAATCTCTGGGAATGTGTCGGCGATATACTGCATCAGGTCACGTCCCTCTTCGGTCAACTCCCAGGCATCTGCCCCGTTTCCGGTGTCGATGGTCTTGCCAAACTGTATCAGCAGCATCCACTCTCCCGTGTTGGAATTGCGTATCATCATGTCGCGCAGCAAACCATGTTGTGCCCGCAGGTCATAGAACGAAAGCTCATGCTCGAAAGCATAGTCGCGGATAGCGTTGCGCAGGCGATTGTGGAGGTCGTCCATGAGATGGCATTTCTCTATCGGATAAATCTTATCGAAAGCTCCCGTGATATGGAATCCTACGGCATTCATGTTGCTGAAAGTCTCTCCCGAGGCCACTTGCTCGTTCGTCAACCAGCGCTTATTGGAAAAACCGAACTCCAGTTTATTCCGATATTCAAACTGTTTCACCGAACCGAGAATGGGCAGAAACTCCGGCAGGTCAATCTTGCCGATGCGTGTCAGTTGGTCGAACACCTGTTTTTGCTTGGCCTTCAACTGCTCCTCGTATGGCAAGTTCTGCCACTTACATCCACCGCATATACCGAAATGCTCACATCTTGGTATCGCGCGTACATTACTATATTCTATAAAGCGCAACACGCGCGCCTCGCAATACTTATGCTTTTTCTTGGTTATCTGCAAATCCACGACATCTCCCGGCACGGTGAAAGGCACGAATATGACTTTGTCGTCCACTCTCGCAAGCGACTTTCCCTCTGCCGCCACATCGGTTATGGTTATATGTTCTAATATCGGTAATGGCTTTTTCTTTCTGCTCATACTTTAATATTTCCTATTTATTTGAAATCCGCAATTACGCATTGCTTGATTTATTCGTGTGCAAAGGTACAAATATTTAACGTGAGTCCGACTAAATTCCAAATCTTTTTCTCAACCCGTAAAGACGCATCTATTTTGAGTTGTTTTGATTACAAGATAGTTGTAACCGCGTTACAAGGCTTCGGTAATCGCATTACAAGGCCTCGGTAACATTATTACCACATATTGGTAACGGTACGAAATGTAAATCGCATTTCCTTACGATTATCTGCAAAGAAATGCGATTTTAAGAGTTTTGAATAATATTTTTATTTAGAACTTTTGCTAAAATCCTTTCGTAAAGGTTTTGCAATGGCTGTTAATAGCTTCTTGCAATCAGTACACGGCATTTAGATGGCTTGCCGCTTACCATATCAACACCAGGAGTCTGCTCGAACATGAACGGCACGCAGCGTATTGTAGCCTGTGTCTCTTCCTTGATTTTAGCCTCGGTCTCGGCTGTTCCGTCCCAATGGCAGAGGAAGAAACCGCCATTCTTTACTTTCTCCTTAAACTCTTCGTAGTTGTCGCACTCGTAGATGTGGTCGTTGCGGAACTTGAGAGCTTTAGCGAAGATGTTGTCCTGAATCTCGTCGAGGAGGTTCTTTATGCGGTCGACGATACCATCGATGCTGACAGTCTCCTTCTCTAATGTGTCGCGGCGCATAATCTCTACTGTACCATTCTCAAGGTCGCGGTTGCCCAATACAAGGCGCACGGGAACACCCTTCAACTCGTAGTCGGCGAACTTGAAGCCCGGACGCTTGTTGTCCGCATCGTCGAATTTCACGCTGATGCCCAATTCGCGCAGTGCGTTTATTATCGGAGTAACCTTCTCTGTGATTGCTTTGAGCTGCTCGGCACCTTTCGTTATCGGTATGATTACTACCTGTATAGGTGCGAGTTTCGGCGGAAGCACGAGTCCGTTGTCATCGGAGTGGGTCATGATGAGCGCACCGATAAGACGCGTAGATACTCCCCATGATGTTGCCCAGACATATTCCGGCCTGTTATCCTTGTTGAGGTATGTAACGTCAAAAGCCTTCGCGAAGTTCTGTCCGAGGAAGTGGCTTGTTCCGCTTTGCAGAGCCTTGCCGTCTTGCATCATGGCTTCGATGGTGTAGGTGTCGAGTGCTCCGGCGAAACGCTCGGTCTCGCTCTTCACGCCCTGTACCACCGGTACGGCCATCCACTTTTCGGCGAAGTCTGCATATACGTGCAACATCTTCTTTGCTTCCTCTTCGGCCTCCTCGCGTGTGGCGTGTGCCGTGTGGCCTTCCTGCCAAAGGAACTCACTTGTGCGAAGGAATGGACGGGTACGCATTTCCCAGCGCATCACGTTACACCATTGGTTGCACATCAATGGCAGGTCGCGCCATGAGTTTATCCAGTTTTTGTATGTGTTCCAGATGATGGTCTCTGATGTCGGGCGGATGATGAGTTCTTCCTCTAATTTAGCTGTCGGGTCAACCTCGACGCCGTTCTTGTCTTCTTTGGCGCGAAGGCGGTAGTGGGTTACTACGGCACATTCCTTTGCAAAACCTTCCACGTGCTCGGCCTCTTTAGAAAGGAACGACTTTGGGATAAGCAATGGGAAGTAGGCATTCTGCGCACCTGTTTCCTTGAACATCTTGTCTAATTGCTGTTGCATCTTTTCCCAAATGGCGTAGCCATAGGGCTTGATTACCATGCAACCGCGCACTGCCGACTGTTCTGCGAGGTCGGCCTTTACTACCAAATCATTGTACCACTGGCTGTAGTTGTCAGCCCTCTTGGTTAATTCTTTTAGTTCCTTTGCCATTTCGTATATTATTTCTGTTTCTTATTTTGCCCACAAAATTACGTAAAATAGTGCTAATAAACGAATAAAAACAATGCTCTTTGCGATGTCGGTGAATAATTTTCGCGGTTGTGTGGGCGCACAGCGATTTTCTCGTAAAAGAATGTTGGAAATATTTTGGAGTGATGAAAAAATTATTATTGGTGTCCGCTAAAGTTTTTTGCTTGTAATAAAATTAGGCTGAATCCC
>ERZ809407.2842-NODE-2842-length-10758-cov-11.953845_pt1 | contig 10758 bp, 6 predicted proteins | sample MGYA00520792_ERZ809407 | MGnify/ENA primary metagenome ERZ809407 (study PRJEB31576, sample SAMEA3212665) | Homo sapiens | biome: human-gut; feature: human gut; material: fecal | place: Sweden | collected 2012 ...
GTACTTTTTCTTAAAAGTCAAGGCCGCGTTCCACGGACTTCCGAGATGAACCTTTTTTATCCTTTTTTCCGCCCTCTCCTCCGATCCGGGCCGTCCTTCCCCGTCTAGTCACTTTGTCTCATTCGACTCACTTCGGCCCCGGCGAAAATCTGCGTATCTTTACTTACAAGATCCTGCCTATGCCAAACGCCCCCGAAGACGGGGAAAACCCGAAAAAAGACTCGATTTCAGGTGTTTTTTGCCCAAAAAAACGCACGAAACAATGACAAAAGTCAAATTGCACGGGCGCGTTTACACTTATTCGACGCATTTTTCACCCACCAGCGCCCGTCTTCGGCCCGGGATTTCGCCCTGAACAGCCCCCTGGGCCCGATCGTCTTCCGCCCTTTTTCATAGCGGGAGGCTGCGCCCGCACGTCGGTGTCTCCCTCTCAGGATCATGCGCGCCCCTGCGGCGTCGTCGGAGGACGGAGTGAGGGAACGAACCGTTCGACGTCGCGCGTGAGGGCGCGCAAATGAAGAGAGGGGCATTGGGGTGCATGGAGGTGTGCAGGCCCTTCACTGGAAGCGCACCGGGCGTGCATGAGGCCTGCATGAGGGGCGCACGAAGGGCGAACGCCGCCCGCGCGGCAGTGCGCGACGGCACGGAAGGTGTGGGAGAGAGGAGGACGAGGATGCAAAAAGGCGCGCCGCGAAGCAGCACGGCTCCGAAACGCCTGCAGGAGAGGCACAGGAAGGAAATCAAGTGCGAAGCGCGGATAAACTAAAGGGGCTGATCGGAACTCCCTTTCAATTCCAATCAGCCCCCTAGCAGAGGAACGCGGAGTGTTAACGAGGCAGGACCAACCACATCGTCAATCTGCGTTTGAGGAGGAGCAATGAACTTTTGTTTTCTTGCTTGCAGATAAAGTTACTCGCATTTACCTCAGGTTGCAAATGTTCTGAAAACGGCTTCCAAGGCGGCTTGCAGGCTCTCCGGACGACAAATTCATACGATTTTTGAAAAAATATGAGCACCACTAGCGATGTTCGTAGGCGTCATTTTCTGCGTATAAATACGCAACTCGTATAACTTTTTCTTTCCTGTCCGAATCTCCCGCACATCATCCGCACGGATGACCCTGACCACAAATGCAGGGGGCTTGTCTTATCATTTATTATTTGCGCCAGAAGCACGCTTCCGGTCCCGGATACTGACAAGACATAGTCAGGCAGCCGGCCTCCGTCCGCCCGAGCACCCTCCGGGCGGGATTTGAGCGGACGACGCCCCCCGATTCGAACTAGGACTATTAACAGTGAGCTCCAATCCCCAGAACCTTGCGGACGACGGCCTTGAACGCATCAAGGCGCTTGACGTCCTTACGACGCTTCCCGAACTCTTGACGCATCACCTGACCGTCAGGCCCGACGACGTTGCCTACAAGGTCTACGACAATGCGTCCAAGTCCTGGAAGGATCTCACCTTCAAGAACGTCTACGATCAGGTCCACGCCTGGCGCCATGCCTTCGCGGCGCGCTCCGAGCTCGTTCGCGGCGACCGCGTGGCGATGCTCCTGCCAAACTGCCCCGAAGCGGTCTTCTTCGACCTCTCCGCGCTCTCGAACACGCTCGTGCCGGTGCCGTTGCACGCCATCGACACGCCGAAGTCCTCCGCCTTCATCCTGAACGACTCCGGTGCCAAGGTCCTCGTGACCAACAAGCTCCTCAAGTGGAAGCAGATCCGCGAAGCCGCCGAGACGCCCGAGATCCGCCTCGTCGTCATCACCGACGACAAGGACTGCGACGATCTGGAGGCGCCGATTCCCGTCATGACCAAGGAAACCTTCCTCAAGCTCGGCGAAACGAGCCAGCTGCCCAAGGAGGCTCCCAAGGCCACCGATCTCGCCGCGCTCGTCTACACCTCGGGCACCACGGGCAACCCCAAGGGCGTGATGCTCACGCACCGCAACGTCATCTCGAACATCCAGGGCGTGCTCAAGAACCTGCAGCCGAGCGGTCACGAGACCTTCCTCTCGTTCCTGCCGCTCTCGCACACCTTCGAACGCACGACCTCCTACTACCTCGCGCTCGGTCTGGGCTACACCACCGCCTTCAACCGCTCCATCGCGAACCTGCAGGCCGACTTCCGCGAGATCCGCCCCACGGTCCTCATGTCCGTGCCGCGCGTCTATGAAATGATCTACGCGAAGCTGCAGGACGGCCTCGCCAAGAAGTCCAAGTTCGTCCGCTACCTCTTCGACTGGGCCGTCGAAGTGGGCTGGCGCCGCTTCTGCCGCGAGAACGGCCTGCCCGTCGAGTCGTCCTCCCGCGCCTGGCTCGACCCCTTCGTCGCAGGCTTCCTCGACAAGAAGGTCGGCAGCCAGCTGCGCGCCGTCTTCGGCGACCGCATCCACCTCTACATCTCGGGCGGCGCAGCCCTGAGCCCCGCCGTCGCGCGCACCTTCTTCGCGCTCGGCGTGCCCATCTATCAGGGCTACGGCATGACCGAGACCTCCCCGATCATCTCGGTGAACAAGGTCGGCCACAACCACCCGAACACCGTCGGCCCCGCCCTGCCCAACATCGAGGTCCGCCTCGGCGAGGGCGACGAGCTCCAGGTCCGCGGTCCCACAGTCATGAAGGGCTACTGGAACCGCGAGGAGGCCACCAAGGCCATCTTCACCGAGGACGGGTGGCTGCGCACGGGCGACGTCTGCACGATCTACCCCGACGGCAACATCCGCATCACGGGCCGAATCAAGGAGATCATCGTGACGAGCACCGGCGAAAAGGTGCCGCCCGCCGACCTCGAGTCCGCCATCACCTCCGACCGCCTCTTCTCGCAGTGCATGGTCGTGGGCGACGACCGTCCGTTCATCGCCGCCGTCGCGGTCGTCAATCCCGACGAGTTCAAGACGGTCTGCGGCGAGCTCGGCCTCGATCCCACCAAGCCCGAGTCGCTTCAGGACCCCGCCTTCCGCAAGGCCGCCCTCAAGCGCATCAAGACCGCCACCGCGGGCTTCCCGAACTACGGCGTGCCGCGTCAGGTCCACTGCACGCTCGACGCGTGGACGATCGACAACGGGCTCCTCACGCCCACGCTCAAGATGAAGCGAAACCTCATCCGCCAGCGCTACACGGCCGAAATCAACGCGCTCTACGACACCCTCGTCAAGCGCTGATCCCCGCCTTCCGATGCCGCCCAGACGCCCCGCCGTCGGGCGGCATTTTTCAGCCTGAGGGGAACTTTTTACGGATATTAGGGTATACCCCGATTACTTTATCCGCATCCGCAGGCCATTTTTGAAGAAAATTGATCCGCTGACCCGCGGCGCCCAAGTGCCGCGGCAACGAGACACCTTTCGCTTGAGAGACTCACGTGACGAACACCCGATCCTTTGTCGACGACTTCCGCACCATTCCGGACATGCTCCGCCACACGGTCGCCGCCTGGCCCGAACGCGAGGCGTTCCGCCAGTACGACTATGCGGAGCGCCGCTGGTACTCCATCACCTGGCGGACGTTCCACGAACAGGTGATGCGCTGGCGCCGCGCCTTCACGCACATGGGCCTTGTCAAGGGCGAGCGCGTCGCGATGCTGCTCACCAACTGCATCGACGCCGTCACGTTCGACGAGGCGGCCCTGTGCGGCGGCCTCGTGCCCACGCCCCTTCACGCCATCGACACCGCGGGCTCCTCCGCCTACATCCTCAGGGACTCCAACGCGCGCTTCCTCGTCACCACGTCGCGCGCACGCTGGAACGCCATCGCCGAGGCCGCAGGCGAGGAGGGCCTGCCCGATATGCAGCTCGTCGTCTTCACGAACGAGCAGGTCGAGCCCGGCTCCGTCACGCACCTGGGCGGCAGGGACATCGTCCTTTCGAGCCTCGAGGGCTGGCTTGCCACCGGCGAGGGCGTCTCCGACGACGAGCTCCCGCCCGAGCCCTGCGCCGACGACCTCGCGGGCTTCATCTACACCTCGGGCACCACGGGCCGCCCCAAGGGCGTGATGATCACGCACCGCAACATCGTCTCCAACGTCCAGCAGATCAACAAGTGCTACGACTTTAACGAGGAGGACGTCTTCCTCTCGTTCCTGCCCTTCTCGCACACGTTCGAGCGCACCGTCGCGCACTACAACTCGCTCGCCAACGGCGGCGCCATGGCCTTCGCCCGCAACGCCGCGCAGATCGAGAACGACCTGCGCGAAGTAAGGCCCACGCTCATGTGCTCGGTGCCCCGCATCTACGAGAAGATCCACCAGAGGCTCCTGCACGAGCTTGCAGAGAGCTCCGAGGAGAAGCGCCACCAGACCGCTTGGGCGCTTGAGACCGGCTGGCGCCGCTTCGCCGAGGCCAACCACCTTCCGATCGAGCTCTCGCCCCGCGCACAGCTCGACGAAACCGTCTGGCCCCAGCTCGACGTCGAGATCGCGTCCGAAGTCCGTGAGATCTTCGGCGGCCGCCTGCGCGCCACGTTTGCGGGCGGCGCAAGCCTCAACTACGCCGTCGCACGCTTCTTCTGCGCGCTCGGCATCAACATCCTGCAGCTCTATGGCCTCACCGAAACCTCGCCCATCGTCTCCTTCACCCGCATGAAGGACAACCACCCCGACTGCGTGGGCCATCCCGTGCCCGACTGCGAAGTGAAGCTCGGCGCCAACGACGAGCTCCTCGTGCGCGGTCCCCAGGTGATGAAGGGCTACTGGAACCGTCCGCTCGACACGGCCGCGGCCTTCGAGGACGGCTGGTTCCGCACGGGTGATCAGGCCGACCTCTCCGACGGCGGCCGCGTGCGCATCAAAGGCCGCATCAAGGAAATCATCGTCACGAGCACCGGTGAGAAGATCCCGCCCGTCGACGTCGAGTTCGCCATCCAGGAGGACCGTCTCTTCGAGCAGGTCCTCGTCATCGGCGACAACCTGCCCTACGTCACCTGCCTCGTAGTCGTCAATCCCAAGCTCTGGCCCGCCTTCTGCGCCGACCTCGACCTCGACCCCGAGGATCCCGCCACGCTCCAGTCCCGCGACGTCCAGCGCCAGTGCCTGCGCCGCGTGCGTCATGCCTGTCGCGCCTTCCCGCAGTACGGCGTCCCACGCGCCGTCGCCATCACGCGCGAGCCCTGGACCGTCGACAACGGCCTGCTCACGCCCACCATGAAACTGCGCCGCCCGCAGATCATGACGGCCCACGCCAAGCTCATCGAAAGGCTCTACGCCTCCCGCTGAGACCTGAGGCACACCTTCCCAGAGGGGCGTCCGAAAAGGACGCCCCTCTTTTTCATTGTGCGGCAGCGGTTTCGGGGACGCTCGAAAATATTTCATCCAAAATCCCACAAGCCGCAAAAAACGCGCTACACTACTGCCGCAAATCAATCTCCCAATTGCAGAACCGGTCGAGACCACTCCCGCTTCTGCAGAAGAGCAGGTCAGCGGATGCCAGATCCCTCCTGTACTGCGGGCGTTCAATTTCCTATTTACGCGCGCATCTTCGACCTTCGCATACACGTCGAGGATACGCACGTATATTTTTTTTTGTGCTTAGAGGTTGTTATGCGAATCCTTCAGAAGGCTCTCACCTTCGACGACGTTCTTCTCGTCCCCGCCTATTCCGAAGTCCTCCCCCGCGATACCCAGCTCGCCACGCAGCTGACGCGTAATCTCCGTATCAACATTCCGATGGTTTCCGCCGTGATGGACACGGTTACGGAAGCCCGTCTCGCCATCGCCATCGCTCAGGAAGGCGGCATCGGCTTCATTCACAAGAACATGTCCGCCGACCAGCAGGCCGCTGAAGTCCTTAAGGTCAAGCGTCATGAAGCCGGCGTTGTTGCCGAACCGATCACCATCGGCCCCGACATGCTCGTCGGCGACGTCATCGCCCTCGCCCGCGAAAAGCACATCTCCGGTCTCCCGGTCGTTGACGGCAAGAAGGTTCTCGGCATGGTCACCAACCGCGACCTCCGCTTCGAAACCCGCATGTCCGTTCCGGTCTCCGAAGTCATGACCCCGCGTGAACGCCTGGTCACGGTCAAGGAAGGCGCCTCCCTCGAAGAAGCCAAGGCCCTCATGCACGCCCACCGCCTCGAGCGCGTTCTCGTCGTTGACGACGACTTCAACCTCGCAGGCCTCATGACCGTCAAGGACATCACCAAGGCCACTGACCACCCGTTCGCTGCCAAGGACGCCTCCGGCAAGCTGCTCGTCGGTGCCGGCGTCTCCGTCGGCGGCGGCACGGAAGAACGTGTCGAGAAGCTCGTTGACGCCGGTGTCGACGTCATCGTCGTCGACACGGCCCACGGCCACTCCCAGGGCGTTCTGAACCGCGTCAAGTGGGTCAAGGAACACTATCCCAACCTGCAGGTCATCGGCGGCAACATCGCCACGGCCGCTGCCGCTCTGGCTCTCGTTGATGCCGGCGCCGACTGCGTCAAGGTCGGTATCGGCCCGGGCTCCATTTGCACGACCCGCATCGTCGCCGGTGTCGGCGTTCCGCAGATCTCCGCCATCTCCAACGTCGCCGAAGCTCTCCGCGACACGGGCGTTCCCTGCATCGCCGACGGCGGCATCCGCTTCTCCGGCGACATCTCCAAGGCCATCGCTGCCGGTGCCAACGCCGTCATGATGGGCGGCATGTTCGCCGGTACGGACGAAGCCCCTGGTGAAGTCATCCTCTACCAGGGCCGCTCCTACAAGTCCTACCGCGGCATGGGCTCCCTCGGTGCCATGGGCAAGGGTTCCGCCGACCGCTACTTCCAGGACAACAACCAGGGCAACATCGACAAGTTCGTTCCGGAAGGCATCGAAGGCATGGTCCCGTACAAGGGCCCGCTCGCCCAGATCATCTATCAGATGATCGGCGGCCTGCGCTCCTCCATGGGCTACTGCGGCTGCCGCACGATCGACGAAATGCGCACCCGCGCCCAGTTCGTCGAAATCACGGCCGCCGGCTGGCGTGAATCCCACGTCCATGACGTGAAGATCACGAAGGAAGCTCCGAACTACCGTCAGGAACACTAATTCCGACGGCTGACAGGCTCTGACGTCAAGGCGCGGCGGTTTTTCCCGCCGCGCCTTTCGCATTTCTTATAGAATGCAATCGCCAATTTCTTTTTCCACACGGACTACAGATACATGTCTCACGACCGCATCCTCATTCTCGACTTCGGCAGCCAGGTGACCCAGCTCATCGCCCGCCGCGTGCGCGAAGCCCACGTCTACTGTGAAGTTCATCCCAACGACGTGTCTGCGGAATTCATCCGCGAATACAACCCGAAGGGCATCATTCTTTCCGGCTCTCACATGAGCGCCTATGAAGAAAGCAACGACCAGGCCAGCCAGGCCGTGTTCGAAGCCGGCGTTCCGGTTCTCGGCATCTGCTACGGCATGCAGACGATGGCCCAGCAGCTCGGCGGTCGCGTCGAAAGCGGCACGAAGCGTGAGTTCGGCTACGCCGAAGTCCGCGCCCACGGTCACACCAAGCTTCTCGAAGGCATTGAGGACTTCCGCACCGAGGAAGGCCACGGCATGCTCAAGGTCTGGATGAGCCACGGCGACAAGGTTGCCGAGCTTCCCCCGGGCTTCAAGGTCATGTGCTCCACGCCCTCCTGCCCGATCGCCGGCATGTGCAACGAGGAAAAGGGCTTTTATGCCGTCCAGTTCCATCCGGAAGTGACGCACACGCTCAAGGGCCGCGAAATGCTCAACCGCTTCGTGCTCGACATCTGCAAGTGCTCCGCCGACTGGGTCATGGGCGACTACGTCGCCGAAGCCGTCGCGCAGATCCGCGAGCAGGTCGGTGACGAAGAAGTCATTCTCGGCCTCTCCGGCGGCGTCGACTCCTCCGTGGCCGCCGCGCTCATCCACCGCGCCATCGGCAAGCAGCTCACCTGCGTCTTCGTCGACAACGGCCTCCTTCGCAAGAACGAGCGCGAACAGGTCCGTGAAACGTTCGAAAAGAACATGGGCCTCAAGCTCATCGTCGTCGATGCCGTCGACCGCTTCATGAACGAACTCGCCGGTGTCACCGATCCGGAACAGAAGCGCAAGATCATCGGCCGCGTCTTCGTCGAGATCTTCCAGGAAGAAGCCTCCAAGCTCACGGCCGCCAAGTGGCTCGCCCAGGGCACGATCTACCCCGACGTCATCGAGTCCGCCGGCGCCAAGACGAAGAAGGCCAAGACCATCAAGTCCCACCACAACGTGGGCGGTCTTCCCGACACGCTGCACCTCAAGCTCCTCGAACCGCTGCGCTCCCTCTTCAAGGACGAAGTCCGCGAGCTCGGCGTCGAACTCGGCCTTCCGGCCGAAATGGTCTATCGTCACCCGTTCCCGGGTCCGGGCCTCGGCGTGCGCATCCTCGGCGAAGTCAAGCGTGAATACGCCGACCTTCTCCGTGAAGCCGACGCGATCTTCATCGAAGAACTCCGCAACTTCGACCTCTACGACAAGGTTAGCCAGGCCTTCGTGGTCTTCCTCCCGGTCAAGTCCGTGGGCGTCATGGGCGACGGCCGCACCTACGAATGGGTCGTGAGCCTGCGCTGCGTCGAAACGTCCGACTTCATGACCGCCGTCTGGAGCCACCTGCCGTACGAACTTCTCGGCAAGGTTTCCAACCGCATCATCAATGAAGTCCGCGGCATCAACCGCGTCGTCTATGACGTCTCAGGCAAGCCGCCCGCCACCATTGAGTGGGAATAACCTTCTCGCTTTGACATAAAGTCAAACCCTGAAAAACTCTTGTTTTTCAGGGTTTTCTTTTTTCTCAGAGCCCCCTCTTTCGGGCAACCGCCTAATTCTCCCGACACTTGCTCCAAGTCATGTTTTGGCTTCTGATTTATCGTCTGAGAGAGCGCATCTCAAGAGTAGACTTGTTCAGATCATTCGTCCGCTTTCATCGGGAGGCCAACCAGACTGACCGTCCGCCACGACCTTACTCTCTCGATGAGGATCTTGAAAGGAGCATGCTCATGACCCAATTCACCGTTTCCCGCCGCGCAGTTCTCGGCGGAGCAGCTTCCGCACTGCTCGTACCTGCAGCCGCCCACGCAACAACGCCTGCACGCCACTATGACGAAATGACTGACGTGCTCATTGTCGGCTCAGGATTCGCCGGCATGGCAGCTGCGCTTGCAGCTGCCGAAAAAGGCGTCAAGGTCAAGGTTATTGAGAAAATGGCCTTCCTCGGCGGAAACTCGTCTCTCTCCGGCGGCATGATGGCCGTACCTGGATCAAGCGTTCAGAAAGCCCAGGGCATCGAGGATTCCCCCGAAAAGCTGATTGCCGACATGACTCGAATCGGTCAGGGACTTGGCAATCCTGAGCTAATTCGCTTTGTCTGCGAAAAAGCCTCGGAAACTTTTGAGTGGACCCGCACGTCCATGGGAGTTGAGTGGAACACGCACTTGACAGGCAAGGGAGGACACTCCACAGCCCGATGCATGGTGACAAAACAGGGAACCGGTCAGGGCATTCTCGTTCCATGTTCCTCCAAGCTCAAAGCGATGGGCGTTCCGCTTTGCACCCGCACTTTGCTGGAGAAGATCTTCCGAGAAGAGGATGGACGCGTGACTGGCGTGCAAGTGCGCGAAGGGTGGACGTTCAACAAGCCCGAGTCTGGCACGGTTAAAACTATCGGCGTCACTCGCGGCGTTGTGCTCGCCTTCGGCGGCTTCAGTGCGGACGTCAACTACAGAAAGCGTCTCGATCCCAAGCTCGGAGAAGCGTTCCTCACAACCAACCAGCCGGGAGCCACTGCAGAGGGACTGCGTCAAGCCAGTCGTATTGGTGCGAATGTCATTCAGGCTGACTGGATCCAGTGCCTGCCCTCCTGCTCGCCTGTCGAAAAAGGCATGGGGCTTGCGAGCCATTTTGCCACTATCGCAGGCAGCCTCTACGGCGTCTGGGTTGACTCCAAGACAGGGAGTCGCTTTGTCGATGAGTTCGGAGACCGCAAGGTATGCACTGACGCCATACTCGGCGTCATCAACCGCGGAGGCAAGGCTCTTGCCATTTCCGATCAAAACGGCGTTGACGAAATGGAAGTCGTCCGTCCCGGCCTGACTCAAAAGATCCTAAAATCCGGGGCCTTGCGTCAGTTTGCCTCGCTCGCCGAACTTGCCGAGGCTTACGGCATCGACCGCAAATCTCTTGACTCCACCATTGCCCGCTATAACGAACTGCTCTCCGCTGGACGCGACGCAGACTTCGGCCGACGCTTCGACAAGCGCGCCAAAGCACTTGGCCGAGCCCCGTTCTACGTATCAGAAATGAGCCCGAAGGTTCATCACTGCATGGGCGGCGTCGCCGTCAACGTTGAGACAGCCGTTCTCGACGTTGAAACGGATAAGCCGATCCCCGGTCTTTTTGCAGCCGGTGAATGCGTGGGCGGCATTCATGGTGCGGTTCGAATCGGAGCTTGCGCCGTGATGGATTGCCTCGTGAACGGCCGTCAGGCCGGTCTTTCCGCAGCAGCCAGTCCCAAGGCCTGAGCAGTTGACCTGTAACCTTCCGGAACAGCGTCACCAATAATCCAAGCGCCCGCCTGATGAAACCATCAGCGGGCGCTTTGCTTTCACTCAGAAGCTCACTTGTTGCCGCCGAACCACTTGGCGTAGATCTTGTCGTAGGTACCGTCGGCGCGGATTTCGTCGAGGACCTTGTCAAGACGGGCGCGCAGCTTGTCGTCGCCCTTGCGGATGGCAAAGCCGTAGTTTTCCGCCTTCAGGTGAGAATTCTTAAAACACGTGAACAGCAATTCTCATGTACGTGAACAGTTTTCTC
>ERZ809407.2853-NODE-2853-length-10718-cov-4.382632_pt1 | contig 10718 bp, 10 predicted proteins | sample MGYA00520792_ERZ809407 | MGnify/ENA primary metagenome ERZ809407 (study PRJEB31576, sample SAMEA3212665) | Homo sapiens | biome: human-gut; feature: human gut; material: fecal | place: Sweden | collected 2012 ...
GACTTCTCTTTATCTTCGAAGCCGTTCAGCCATGAATGAAACTCCCGCGAAAACCTTTTCCTATACGAAAAGACCCTCGAATTCTTCTCTGGTGATCTTCTCCTTCTCCAACAGCAGCTGTGCACAGCTATGCAGCACATCCTCATGCTGTAAGATAATATCCTTGGCTTTGGTATAGCAGTCATCGATGATACTCTTGACTTCCTTGTCGATTTCGCCGGATATCTCTTCACTGTGAGCCTTGGCATGAGCCAGATCCTTACCGATGAAGACCTCATCATCGTCATCATCATAGCAGATGACACCGATATTATCAGACATTCCGTAACGGGTTACCATACGGCGGGCTGTCTTGGTGGCTTTCTTAATATCACTGGATGCTCCGGTGGTAATATCTCCGAAGATGATCTCCTCTGCGATACGTCCGCCCAAAGATACCATGATATCCTGGAGCATACGGCTCTTGGTGGCGAACATCTCATCCTTTTCCGGCAGAGGCATGGTGTAACCGGCGGCTCCCACTCCGGTCGGGATAATGGATACGGTATAGACCGGTCCCACATCCGGAAGTACATGGAACAGGATCGCATGGCCTGCTTCGTGGTATGCAGTGATCTTCTTCTCCTTGTCGGAAATGATACGGCTCTTCTTCTCCGCACCGATTCCCACTTTGATAAAGGCTCTCTTGATATCCTTCTGTGCGATAAAGGAGCGGTTCTCCTTCGCCGCGATAATGGCCGCTTCGTTCAGCAGGTTCTCCAGATCCGCTCCGGTGAAGCCTGCAGTAGTCTGAGCGATCTGCTGCAGATTCACATCATCCCCCAGAGGTTTGTTCTTCGCATGTACTTTCAAAATCTCTTCTCTGCCACCGATATCCGGGGTTCCCACCGCTACCTTACGGTCGAAACGACCGGGACGCAGGATTGCAGGATCCAGAATATCCACACGGTTGGTGGCCGCCATAACGATAATGCCCTCATTGACGCCGAAACCGTCCATTTCTACCAGTAACTGGTTCAGGGTCTGCTCTCTCTCATCGTGTCCTCCGCCCATACCGGTACCACGCCGTCTTGCCACGGCATCGATCTCATCGATAAATACGATACAAGGTGCATTATGCTTTGCTTCTTCAAACAGATCACGCACACGGGAAGCGCCCACACCAACGAACATTTCCACGAAATCGGATCCGGAAATGCTGAAGAACGGTACTCCGGCTTCTCCGGCCACTGCCTTGGCCAACAGGGTCTTACCGGTTCCGGGAGGACCCTCCAACAGGACACCCTTGGGGATTCTGGCTCCGACACCGGTGTATTTTCCCGGCTCCTTCAGGAAATCAACGATCTCCTCCAGTTCTTCCTTTTCCTCTTTCAGACCGGCTACCTGAGAGAATGTGACACTCTTGTCACCCAATGTCATCTTGGCGCGGCTTTTGCCGAAGTTCATCATCTTGCCGTTACCGCCGCCTGCCTGTTGGGCATTCATCATCATGAACAGGAAAATTCCCACCGCCAGCACGACCAGCATCGGCAGCATATAGGTCAGGAACCAGTTCTCCCTTTCAATGTCATTGACCACCGGATCAAACCCATACTCACGTACCAGGGTCTCCAGTTCTGTAATGTCCGTTGCGTACAGCTTATGAGATACACCGTTCTTCATCTGGATCTCCAGATATCCGGTAGGTGCTTCTCCGTTGGGCTGCACCACGACTTCCGATACATTGCCGGCATCCAGATCCGCAATGAACTCCGCCTTGGTGTATTCATCTGTACGGTTGTTCAACAGGTTGAGGCCGAAGATCACCAGAAGCAGAAGTATGATAAATATAAAATATGAATTGATTGTTTTGCCGTTTTGTTTCAACTTCACGGGCCTCCTACATCTTTGTATCGCTTAATCGAATTCTACCACACCGATGTAAGGCAGATTACGATATCTCTGATCATAATCCAGACCATAGCCCACTACAAACTCATCGGGAATATTAAATCCGGTATAATCCACATGGACATCGATCACTCTTCTCTCGGGTTTGTCCAACAGGGTGCACAGACGTAAAGAAGCCGGACCTCTGTCCTTCAGCATCTCCAGCAGATAGCTCAGGGTTCTTCCGCTGTCCACGATATCCTCTACTACAATAACTTCCTTATCTTTCAGAGATTCGTCCAGATCCTTCACGATCTTGACTACACCGCTGGACTTGGTATCGCTGCCATAGCTGGATACGGACATAAAGTCCAGAGATACGGGAACAGTGATACGCTTTGCCAGTTCACACATGAAAAAGCTGCCACCCTTCAGTACACATACAAGGTGTACCTGCTTACCCGCATAATCCTTGCTGATCTGCTCACCGATCTCCTGGATTCTCTTATCTACTTCCTCTTCTGTCAACAGTACTCTGATATGCTCTGCCATTTTCTTTTGTCTTTTCGCTTTTAAGCGAACTCCTTTCTTATTAATTGTACCTTTAAAATACGTTTTGTATTCTCCGTTACTTTATAATATTCGCTGATACGGTATCCCACGACCCACAGTACATGCTCTCCCTCTGCCAGGATCGGCAGTCTGTCGCGTTCCGCCTGTGGGATCTTTTGATCGACCAGATAACTTTTCAGCGATTTATGGATCATCCCGCCTCTGCCGTCAGCAATGGTCAGATAGTCACCCGGCTTTCTTGTCCGTATCACCGGACATTTTTTTATTTTATCATAATCAAACCATTTCGTATACTGATTTGTGGGAACTTCTTGGTTTTTTTCATGGGCAGCGGCCAGGTCACACACACAGTATTCCACCGTTCCCACTTCACATTCCACTGTCCCTGTCTGTCCGGGAGAAAGCTGCAGAGTTGGTTGATATTTCTCAGCCACTTCCGTCTTCTCCAAAAACTCCCTGTCTGTCCTCTCTACTGTCAGCAGGACTTCCTCATATTGCCGTCTACCCCGGATGCCGAACGGAAGACAGATCTGCCGGTTGCCTTCCCTGGTAAACAAGGTCAGCAGCTCCTGAATATGCTGGTAAGTGATGTCTTTCTGCCCGGGAGACAATTGCTTCACTTGTTCATACAAGAGGCGCTTACGGATCACAGGATGCAACGACAGAAAAGACTCCACAGCAATACAGATCACCGCGTTCCGGCTGTCCCCCGTCTCTGCGGACTCTCCGTCACCGTCCGTTGCCCGGATACATCGGCCAGCTGCTTCTTTTGTCTGCAGTTCCAGATAGTCCTCCGTCTCCGCCAGCAGCTCCGCCGTCTGATTCATATGTGCTACACAGCCCTTTACAATATTCTGCTCCGCATAAGGCAAAATATGATGCCGAATACGATTTCTGGTGTAGTCATCCTCCTCATTGGTGGCATCCTTGCAATAGACAATTCCTCGCTGTTGTAAAAACTTCTCGATCTCCCACCGTTCCAGACATAGGAGCGGTCGTATAATCCGATCTCTCACAGGCAAAATGCTGGCCAGTCCCCGGATTCCACTGCCCCGGAACAAATGGAACAGCTGGGTCTCGCTGCGGTCATTGCTGTTGTGGGCCACTGCGATCTTCGTGGCTCCCCACTCCTTTGCCGCCTTTTCAAATGCCTCATATCTCGTTCTGCGCCCGGCTTCTTCCTCAGAGATTTTCTCCATGCGGGCTCTGTTCCTTACCTCTGCCCTGGTCAGGAAAAAAGGGATTCTTCTCTCCTCGCAGAGCTGCTCCACATACCGGGCATCTTCTCCGGCCTCCGCACGAATGCCGTGATCCACATGCACTACGGCAATGTCTGTAGGTACTTCCTTCTGCCATTCCAGCAACAAAAATAAGAGGCAAACCGAGTCTGCCCCTCCAGAAACACCGGCTACCACACGGTCGCCGGCCTGCAGCATGTGATGCTCTCTGATATATGCAAATACTTTTTCTCGCGTATCCATCCATGTATTCATGTTTTTACTCTATCCTAATTATGGGGAAAAATCAAGGCGGCATCACGTGTTTTCCCACAGGCAGAGCACAAATACCGTCATATCGTCCCGAATCCGTCCTTCTGAGGCACAGATGGCATAGGACAATATTTTCTCTGCGATCTCCTGCGGGTTCTGTTCCTGCAACCCTTCCAGCACCTGTGCCATGCGCTCTTCCCCGTCTTCCATCATATCCAGAACCCCGTCCGTCATCATGACCAGCAGATCTCCCGGCCGGATCTGACACATCTGTCGTTCTATCTGCACTTTTTGAAAAATACCTAACGGCAGGCTTTCGCCGCCGACACAGAGAACCCTTCCGGAGGTCTTCCAGAACGTGGCAACACCGCCCACCTTGCAGATCTCACATTCGCCGGTATACAGATCCAGGCTGCAAAGGTCTATCGTAGGATGATCGTCCTCTTCATTTTGCGCATACAACGCAGAATTCAGGAGATTCACAGATGCCTCGGTCCCGAAGCCCGCCTCCAGCATTTTTTCCATGAGATCCATGACTCTGCCGCTGCCCCGGCTGGCATCCTCCCCGGAGCCTGTCCCATCAGACAACAGCAGGATCAGCTTCCCTTTTTCCGATTCCATGGTGGCATACTGATCCCCCGAGACTTTCTCCCCTTCTTTTACCGCCCGGCTCACCCCCGTCAGTGCTATGTATTTCGGTTCCTCTGTGAACAGAAAACAATGCGGCTCCTGCTCCACGAGATAAGGGCTTCCTGAAGAGACCTGCAGCTTTTTTCCCAATAATACCGTCAGCATGTCCGCCACCTGTGCCGCCTTATAGTGCCTTTTTTCGGTGGACAGTGTCATACTGATCCCTGCTTCTGTCCCGGAGCTGCTGCCGTCCTTCTCCACATAGCAGAGGTCTCTGGCGATGATCCCTTCACTCTTGAGCGCCTGTACCAGGCTTTTCCTCTTTTTCTCTTCCAGCGGACAATACCCCAGTTCCTCTCCTGCCACCCGTTCCATGATCCGGGCCACTTCCTGCAGATGGTCTCCCATGATCTGTCTGCTCTGCCACAGCATACATTTTTCCAGAATATTCTGCCTGTCCTCTCCTGTAATCTGTATCTCCTGCCGAAAGCTCTTCCCAAGTTCCTCAAAACTCTCCGCATATCCCATCAGTTTCTGTCTGCACAGCAGTGAGATCTGTGCACACTGTTCTCTCTCCAGCCGTTCCTGCTCCTTTTTCCCTATGATCATGGCATCCTCCCCTTTCTGTTTTCACGATTATAGGGCAGTTTTCCTCTTCCTTTTGTCAAATCGAGGGAGGGAAAGACTTCATTTTTTGCGACAAAAAAAGCAGGTTCACTGTTGAGAAACAGTTTCCCTGCTTAATTGTCTTCCTGAAAAAGGATCTCACCTTCGTATACCAGTCCCAGCTTATCCTTCGCCACCTCTTCCACATAAGCTTTCGTCTGAGTGTACTTACCGAATTCCTCGATCTGTTCCGCTCTGGTCTGCTCTGCTTCGATCTGCGCGCCAAGACTTGCGATCTGGGTATCATAGCCCGCAATCTTCTGTTGTAATTCCACGCTCCGCGCCGCAACGACCACCATGATCATCAACACGACCAGGGTCACCAGGAACATACTGAACCGGTTCTGGTGTCTCTTGCGGTAGGCTGCTTTTCTTCTTGCCATACGCGCATCTCCTTTTAATGAATATTTTAAGCATTTTCCTAAGTATAGTCAACTGCTTTTTCAGCCAATTTCCCGTTATCCGCAAGGCTTTCCGGATTGGGTGCAGAAGAGTATTCAGGCCCAGTGCCACATACTTTACAAAAAAGGGACTGATTGTCCTGTGATACAGGTACATTCCCGCCAATGCCCCCAGCACGGCAAACCATCGCAGGTTCCCGTTACTTTCATGAAACATCAGCAGAAAGACCTTTCCCGCACAGTAGATCCAGAATGCCAGATCTTCCAGAGATACCATGCTGGTACTGTGAGCAAACACTCTTCGCAGGATCCGCAGAATATCATACAGAAAAGTGATCCCCACACCCAGCAGAAAGGAATGCAGCAGAAAAACATTTTCATCCATCAGCGGAACAGCCTGCCCAGGAAGGATTCCTGTTTTTCTCCGGATGCTGCGGTATCCGAATATACAAGGCTGTCGATCCGGCCGTCAATATCCACTTCCCCCTTGTCTAATGTCAGGCGGTTCACATGGAGCTCGTTGCCACGGATCATCAGCATCCCCTGTTCCGTCTCCAGCAGGATCTCCCGCAGATCAAAGGAAAGGACGTCATTTACCCCATTCACGGTACATGTCCGTCTGTTGGTCATGGTCACTTTATGCATACGTCCTGTCGCGTTTAAATCTTCCATTCTCTCCATAGCCTCCCATCCTCCGCTCCTTCCGGAACCGGACTTACAATGTATTGTATGGGAAAATGTGGAAATTTATACATAGAGAACCTGATATTATATATAACGGAAAAGTTCTTTGGCTTCTTCTTTTTTCACGGTCTCCTGTACATCCAGGACCTCGACTTTTACTTCCTTGTTGCCGAAAGAGATGGAAATGATATCTCCCTCTTTGACATTGGCGGATGCCTTTGCCGGCTTATCATTGATCAGCACTCTGCCGCTGTCGCAGGCTTCATTAGCCACAGTACGGCGCTTGATCAGTCGGGATACCTTCAAATATTTGTCTAATCTCATGCTTTTAACCTCACGATCATCCGTTTCTGAAAAACAAAAGAGACCCGAAAGGTTGTCCTATCGAGTCTCTGAAAATTCAGCTTCTATTATGCGTTCAACATATCCTTTAATGCCTTACCAGCCTTGAACTTAGGAGCCTTGGAAGCAGCGATCTTCATAGGTGCGCCGCTCTGAGGATTTCTACCCTCTCTAGCTGCTCTGCTGGATACTTCGAAAGTACCGAAGCCAACTAACTGAACCTTACCATCCTTCTTTAACTCTTCAGCAACAACATCGGTGAATGCCTTTAATGCCTTCTCTGCGTCCTTCTTGGAAAGACCTGCCTGATCAGCCATAGCTGCAACTAATTCTGTTTTGTTCATATTGAACTCCTCCTGTAATGAGTTTTCGTTATTAATTTTACGCTCGAAAATAGTTCTTTTGAAACGTCTATACATATATATATCTGTTTTTATCCCTTTTGTCAAGGTTTTTCCGCATATTTACGGCATTTCTTCCCCTCCCGGAAAGGATCATTCTGTCGATGAAGAGCTGGCCGTCAAGTCTACAAATGAGTAGGATACATCCTTTTCTTCTTCATCCACCTGTACCGTATAACTTCTGGTTTCATAACCGGATTTTCGCAGGGTGATCACATGACTTCCTGAGGTCTTCTTAAAACTGCAGGGGGAAATTCCCACATAGTTGCCGTCCAGATATACCTCCACATTTTCCGGAGCATCAATATGCACGCGGTAATAGGTCGTAGTCGTATCTGCGGTGGAGGTAGATTCCGTTGCGGAAGAGCTGGAAGAACTGCTGCTTTCCGTACTGTCTTCACTGTCGGAGTCCGCCTTATCCAGCTGGACATCCACTCCCGCGGATTCCTGCCCCACCCTGAGATACTGTGTAAGCGACTTATAGCCGTCCGCCTTCGCTATGATCTGATGAATACCGTATTCCAGCGTGATCGGCTGAGAGGCATCCACCTGACTTCCATCGATATACAATTCTGCATCGGAAGGATTCAGGGAAAACAGCACCATACCGTACTGTGCCTCTGCCACTTCCAGATCACCGATATCCAGTGTTGTTTCCTCGTTGCGGTTGATTACGACATTTTTCGTGCCGCCACCTCCGTTATAGCTGATATCTACCTGATAGCTTCCCTCCGGCACAGTCACCAGCATGTCCTCTGTGATCCGTACGATCTGTGTCTGGCCGATTTCCAGCCAGCCGCCCACAAAGTTCTCATCATTGACCAGTCTGAGGTATCCATGGCCTTTTTCCACCGTTACGCTGAGCACTGTGCTGTCAATGCCGTGAAATGTCAGGATATCCGCCGGATTCAGATCCATTTTTTCAATGCTGTGTCCCTGGGAAAAATACTGGGTATCCTTAGACAGCTGGAACACCTCTTCCCCGATGGCCACCTCATTCCGTACGGTATTCATCTCGTAGTGCTCCACATCTTCATACTGCCATGCTGTCTGCGCCAGCTGCATGGAGGTCAGATGCTTCTGACTTTTCAAAAAAGTCACATCCACGATGTCCCCCTCCTGCAGCTGACTCAGGGAAATTGCCTTTCCATATTTATCTGCGAACCGCGTTGTTCCGTCCATGGACAGCGTGTAACGTTTGCCCAGATCCAGATTTAACAGTGTGACAGTGTTGTCAACATTATTGATATCCACCAGTACCGCCGTATCTGCGGAATCATAGCTGTCCGGATTGGTGACAACAAAGCCGGTATCTATCCGCTCTGCCTGTGCCGTTGGCGCAGGTGTTGCCGCCGTCCCGGAGGATGCTGTCTGCCCGCATCCAGCAAATGACATTGCTGTCACAAGCAAAAGAATTACCACTGTCTGTTTCGTTTTCGAATACTTTTTGTCTTCGAATCTTTTCAACGTTTTTGCTTCTCCTTTGTCTCCTGACGCTGCGATCCTGCCGCAACGTCTCTTCCGTTGTCTGCCGTTCATTGCCCGGCTTTTATCTTTGCAGCAGTTTCAGGAATTTCTTTCTGGCCGCTTCCTGTTCCAACAGGCGGTCCAGTTTCTCCTGATTCTTCTCCGGGATCCAGGCCTTGCCGGAATTATAATAAAAGTTTACGATCTTCCACAATTTCTCAGGATAGGACAGGCGGTAGACCAGATCCTGTCTCTCATAGGGCTTTAACGGTCTGACACTTTCATAAGCCGCCAGAAGCACTCTGCCCCATTCGGCATCCCATTCACTTTTTTCCAAAAGCTTTCGCAACAGCAGATACAGGTCTCTCACCGGCCCGTCTGCCTGACATTTTTCGAAGTTCACCAGGAAAAATCCACGGTCCTGCCGCAGAATATTATGATATTGGTAATCTCCGTGGCAGAAACACAGCGGTACTTCCTCTCCGCTGTCGGAGGCAGCCAGCTCGATCTCTTTCCATTCTTCACACAGTTGTCTTGCTTCCTCTAAAAAAGGATCAATCACTGCAGACAACCGGATCTCGAACCAGGTCTTCTGGCTGCGCTGTTTCAAGAACCTGCGGGCTCTCTTGAGCTCCCGGTTATGCTTCTCATAGTCCCGGCTGGGGAGATATCGCTCTATGACCGGTGCCGAAGTCTCCTCCGTCTCCGGAAATACCGGTGTAAATTCCAGATCACCGTGCAGTCTCGCCAGAAGCCGCATGGCTTCCATACATTCTTCCCTGTCACGGATATTACATTCTCGGCCTTCCCACCAGGTCTTCAGAATATATCTGACACCGTCCCGGTCTGTCACCGATAACGCGCCTTCCTTTGTGGCAAGCAATCGCTCCGCAGGAACGGTTCCCCGTTCCTCCAGGTGCTTCAGGACCTGCTCCTGCAGGCATAATTGTTCCTCTCTTCCGGTATATTCCTTGAAGATCAGGCAGCCCTGCTGTGTATCGCACAGAATCGCTCCCCTTCCTTTTCGGGTACGCAATACTTCTATCTCATACTGCTCCAGCAGTACCACCGCTCTGTCATTCACTTACAACCCCTCCTAAGATACGTCCTTAACCGTTTCCCGGTTCCTACGCTATCTTATGAGGAAAGCCTGTAAAGTATGCTCAATCTTTGTCTGCCGACAGTTCCTTTACCTTTTCCAGCAGCTGTTCTCTGGTATTCTGCTCGGGATGTTCCAATACCAGTTCCAGCAGCTGTTGCAGCATCTCTCCCAGCTCTCTGCCCGGTTTCATACCGGTGTTGATCAGATCCCTGCCGGTGACCGCCAGTGTTTTCAGGGAGATGCACTGCTTCTTTTCCAGCATTTCCTGATACAGTTTCTTCCAGAGTTCGAGATTCTCTAGTTTTTCTGTTCTCAGGTAATCGCTCTGTGCCAGAATATCTGCCCGTTTCACCGGGAACAGCAGAGGGAAAATATCTTCCCCGATCTTATTCACCGCCCGGCGGACAATCCGCAGATCCGGTATCACATCATTGCCATAATCATGGTATCTCACCAGACGGGTGACCACCGCAACGGTATCATTATCAAATCGCAGTCTCCGCAGAATCTTCCGCGCCATCTCTTCTCCCACCGCCGGATGTCCGTAGAAATGAGTGATTCCGTCTTCATCCACAGTAAGTGTGGCCGGCTTGCCGATGTCATGGAGCAGCATGGCATAACGCAGATTCTTGTCCGGCCCGATCTCCATAAGTGCATGTAATGTATGCTCACCCACATTGTATTTATGATGCTTGTGCTTCTGCGGTGTCTCCATCATGGCATCGAATTCCGGTAGGATCACCTTGGTGACACCCATGTCATAAGCTTCTCTGAGAGTGTCGGGATGAGGGGACACCAACAGTTTAGTCAGTTCCACCTGAATCCGCTCCGCACTGATCTTCTGCAGGGTCGGTGCCAGCTTCCGGATTGCCGCCTCAGTATCTTCGTGGATCTCGTAGCCCAGCTGGGCTGAAAAACGAATTGCCCGCATGATCCGCAGGGCATCTTCTCCAAAACGTTCTTCCGGGTTGCCTACGCATCGGATCAGCTTCGCCTCGATGTCTTTTAATCCGCCGAAAATGTCGATCAGGCCTTCCGTTTCATTATAAGCCATGGCATTGATGGTAAAATCCCGGCGTTTCAGGTCCTCCTC
>ERZ809407.2854-NODE-2854-length-10712-cov-42.936286_pt1 | contig 10712 bp, 7 predicted proteins | sample MGYA00520792_ERZ809407 | MGnify/ENA primary metagenome ERZ809407 (study PRJEB31576, sample SAMEA3212665) | Homo sapiens | biome: human-gut; feature: human gut; material: fecal | place: Sweden | collected 2012 ...
GATAAAATCGGGAAATCTGCTCTTACTTGATTGATATCATACATATTTTTAAGAAGTTAAGAAGTTAAAGGAGTTAAAGAAGTTAAGACATCAGTAATTCTGTCTTCAAGAGGAATCTCAAACAATATAACAATTGTCTTAACTCCTTTAACTTCTTAACTCCTTTAACTACATAATTATCTACTTGCAAAGCTTGCAGCCCTCGCACTTATTGAGTTCACCACGGAATCGCTTCTCTACAAGATGATGCAGACGATCACGTAATGGCTCCAGCTCCATCTTGTCGATGACTTCGTTGATAAATGCAAACTGAAGGAGCAACTTAGCCTCCTCACGGCTCACACCACGCTGCTGCATATAGAACAGGGCGGCATCGTTGAGCTGACCTACAGTACTACCGTGGGCACACTTCACATCATCGGCATAAATCTCTAGCATCGGCTGGGTGAACATGCGGGCTGTCTTCGTAGCACAGAGGTTCTGGTTGGTTTCCTGCGAAGTGGTCTTCTGGGCACCATGACGAACCAATACTCTACCGGCAAAAGCACCACGTGCCTCACCATCGAGCACATACTTATAAAGTTCATTGCTGGTACAATGACCCACCTGATGATCGATGAGCGTATTGTTGTCTACCACCTGGTTCTTGTCGGCAATCACACAACCATTGCAGAAGCACTCGGCTCCCTCGCCCTTGAATACGAGGTCGAGGCGGTTGCGGGTGATACCGTTATGAAGAGTGATGACGTTATGGTTTACACGGCTGTTAGCCTGCTGCTCGATATAAACGTTGCTGACACGGCGGTTCTTGTAATGAGTCTCCTCCAGGCAATAGAGGTCGAGACTGGCATTCTCGCCAACATAAGCCTCGATAACCTGGGTTGCGAGGAAGTTTTTGTCATCGGCTGCATGGTCGCAGAAGAGGAACTTAGCCTCAGCACCCTGTTCCATCACGATGAGCACACGGCGGTTTACCATCAAATCTACATCCGAACGGAGAATATTGATGACCTGAATGGTTCGCTCCACCTTCACGTTCTTTGGTACGTAGATAAGCAAGCCATCCTGTGCCAGGAATGTATTCAATGCCGTGATGCCATCTTCATCGGTTTTGGCAATCTTGGCATAGTATTTCCCGATGAATTCAGGGTTTTCTGCAGCAATCTTGTTCAAAGAGTCCACGATAACACCCTCTGGCAACTCTACCTTTGGCAATGCCTTGCAATAGAAAGCATCGTTCACCACGAAGTAGAGCGAAGTGCTCAGGTTAGGCACATCGCAGCGGAAAGCCTCGTATGGATCTACCGGAATTTCCAGGCGATTCAAGTTCAAGCCATAGTCTGGCTCGAAGATGGCGTTCATATCTGTATACTTGTATCTTTCTACCTTACGGGAAGGAAAGCCCAGGCGACGGAAGTCCTCGAATGCAGCATCGCGCACCGCATTGAGCACCTCAGCACTGTTCTTCTTGATGATTCTCGAAGAAGACTGATACAAGTCTAAATATTGTTTTTCTGAAAGCATAGCCATCCTCCTTATTATTTCTCATCTACTTCAGCCTTGATCCAGTCGTAGCCACGAGCCTCAATCTCCTTGGCAAGTTCAGGACCGGCTGTCTTCACGATTCTACCCTTATAGAGAACGTGAACCACACTTGGCTTAATCATATCGAGCAGACGATCGTAGTGAGTGATGACAATGGCAGAAGTCTTGTCGGTATGCATCTTGTTCACACCATCAGCCACGATACGCATCGCATCCACATCGAGACCTGAGTCGGTTTCATCGAGGATAGAGAGCTTTGGCTCCAGCATAGCCATCTGGAAAATCTCGTTGCGCTTCTTCTCACCACCCGAGAAACCTTCGTTTACAGAACGGCGAGCCAACTTGCTGTCCAATTCCACCAACTCGCGCTTCTCACGCATCAGCTTCATGAATTCGCTTGTATTCAATGGTTCCAAACCCTGATACACACGCTTGGCATTGATAGCCGCACGCATGAAGTTGGTCATGGATACGCCAGGAATTTCTACTGGATACTGGAAAGAGAGGAACAAGCCTTCACGGGCACGGTCCTCTGGCTTCATATCCAGAAGGTTCTTGCCGTTGAAGATAGCCTCGCCCTCTGTTACTGTATAAAGAGGGTTACCTGTGAGCACAGCGCTCAAGGTTGACTTACCGGAACCATTAGGTCCCATGATAGCATGTATCTCACCATCGTTGATAGTCAGGTTGATACCTTTCAATATTTCTTTGCCTGCTATAGTAGCATGCAGATTCTTAACCTCTAACATAATTTTAGTCAATTTTTATCGATTTCATCGAGAATTATGATGATTATCCTACGGTTCCTTCGAGTGAAACACTCAGGAGTTTCTGTGCCTCTACGGCAAACTCCATAGGCAACTTGTTGAGCACATCCTTGGCATAACCGTTTACGATCAGGCCGACAGCTTCCTCGGTAGGAATGCCTCGCTGATTGCAATAGAAGAGCTGGTCTTCTGAAATCTTCGAGGTAGTTGCCTCATGCTCGAACACGGCTGTGTCGTTATGGGCATCCATATATGGGAAGGTATGCGCTCCACAATCGCTGCCCAGCAACAAAGAGTCGCAGGAACTATAGTTGCGTGCATTGTCGGCATTGGATGTGGCACGAACCAATCCACGATAGGAATTCTGGCTATGTCCTGCCGAAATACCCTTAGAGATGATGGTACTCTTGGTGTTCTTACCCATGTGAATCATCTTGGTACCGGTATCAGCCTCCTGATAGTTGTTGGTAACAGCCACACTGTAGAACTCAGCTACAGAGTTGTCGCCACGCAAGATGCAGGAAGGATACTTCCAGGTAATCGCAGAACCCGTCTCTACCTGAGTCCAGCTCAACTTAGAGTTCACACCACGCAAGTCGCCTCGCTTGGTTACCAGGTTCAGCACACCACCCTTACCATGCTCATCACCAGGATACCAGTTCTGAACAGTAGAGTATTTCACCTCAGCATTGTCCTTGACAATTATCTCGACAATAGCCGCATGAAGCTGATTCTCATCACGCATTGGCGCTGTACATCCCTCCAGGTAAGAAACGTAAGCATCATCATCAGCGATAATCAATGTACGCTCAAACTGACCGGTGTTACGGGCATTGATGCGGAAGTAACTGCTCAACTCCATCGGACAGCGGACGCCCTTAGGAATATAAACGAATGAGCCATCACTGAATACGCAACTGTTCAAGGCTGCATAAAAGTTATCACGATAAGGAACTACGGTTCCCAGATACTCTCTTACCAAATCAGGATGCTCCTTCACAGCCTCACCAATACTGCAGAAGATGACGCCCTTCTCACGGAGTTTCTCCTTGAAGGTAGTCTTTACCGACACAGAGTCCATGATGGCATCTACGGCGGTACCGCTCAAAGCCAGACGCTCCTCCAGAGGAATACCGAGTTTATCGAATGTCTTCTCCAGCTCAGGATCAATCTCCTTGTTCTTCGGCTTCTTTGCCAAAGGGTCGGCATAGTATGAAATCTCCTGGTAGTCAATAGGTGGCACGTGCACGTGACCCCATTTTGGCTCCTTGAGCGTCTTCCAGTAATTGTAGGCTTTCAGACGAAATTCGAGCATCCAGTCTGGCTCTCCCTTCTTCTGCGAGATCAGGCGCACAACATCCTCGTTGAGACCCTTTTCTATGATTTCAGTATGTACATCGGTGGTAAAACCATACTCATATTTCTGGTCTATCACATCCTTGACAACCTGATTCTGTTCTTTCTCTATTTCTGCCATTGTTATTTAGAATAACCTTTCGTTATTTTAACCCTAAATAGGGATAAGCCGCTGAGGACTCATCCCTACCTTATTATATATATGATAGAGCGAAAAACAAATGAATTCTTCACTTTTCGTTCTTCACTCTTCACTTTATTAAAGCTTCTGCTCTACCTCGATCTCAGTGAAGGTCTCGATAACGTCGCCCTCCTGGATATCGTTGTAGTTGACGAGGCTCAAACCGCATTCCATACCGGTAACCACCTCCTTGACATCGTCCTTGTAACGCTTCAAGGCACCGATTTCTGCAGTACGGAGCACGATACCGTCACGGATGACGCGAGCCTTATCCTTAGCGTGTACCTTACCCTCGGTAACGAGACCACCGGCAATAGTACCCACCTTGGAAATCTTGAAGGTCTGCTTCACCTCAACCTGACCGGTAACGATTTCCTTCTTCACCTTGTCGAGCATACCTACCATCGCGCTCTTGATATCATCGATAGCATCGTAGATGATAGAGTATGTGTTGATTTCAACACCCTCACGGTCGGCAGCCTTGCGAGCATCGGCAGATGGACGAACCTGGAAACCAACGATGACAGCATCTGAAGCAGAAGCCAACATCACATCGTTCTCAGAAATCTGACCCACAGCCTTGTTGACTACGTTCACCTGAACCTTCTCGGTAGAAAGCTTGATGAATGAGTCGCTCAATGCCTCAACAGAACCGTCGGTATCACCCTTCACGATGACGTTCAACTCGTGGAACTCACCACGTGCGATACGATGAGAAATATCACCCAAAGTCAAGCGTTTCTGAGTACGCAAGCCCTGCTCACGCTGCAACTGCTCACGCTTGTTGGCGATTTCGCGAGCCTCCTGCTCTGTCTCGATTACGTGGAACTGGTCACCTGCAGTAGGCGCACCATTCAAACCGAGGATGATAGCTGGCTCAGCAGGAGCTGCTGACTTGATGTTGGCATTACGCTCATTGAACATCGCCTTGACACGACCCCAAGAAGTACCAGCGAGTACGATGTCGCCTACCTTCAAGGTACCGTTGGCAACCAATACGGTAGAAACATATCCACGACCCTTGTCGAGAGAAGACTCGATGATGGTACCTGTTGCACGACGGTTAGGGTTAGCCTTCAAGTCGAGCATGTCAGCCTCGAGGAGCACTTTGTCGAGCAAATCGTGAACACCGATACCCTTCTTGGCACTGATTTCCTGGCACTGATACTTACCACCCCACTCCTCAACGAGCAGGTTCATATTAGCCAAGTCCTCACGGATACGGTCTGGGTTAGCACCTGGCTTATCAATCTTGTTGATTGCGAATACCATAGGCACACCGGCAGCCTGGGCATGAGCGATAGCCTCCTTGGTAGTAGGCATCACAGAGTCATCGGCTGCGATAATGATGATGGCGATATCGGTAGCCTGGGCACCACGGGCACGCATGGCGGTAAACGCCTCGTGACCTGGAGTATCCAGGAAGGTAACCTTGCGGCCACTGTTCAGCGTAACACTGTATGCACCGATATGCTGGGTAATACCACCTGCCTCACCGGCAATCACATTGGTATTGCGAATATAGTCGAGCAAAGAGGTCTTACCGTGGTCTACGTGACCCATGACGGTTACGATTGGAGCACGTGGAACCAAGTCGTTCTCATCATCCTCTTCCTCGCTCACGGCCTCCTGAACCTCGGCACTCACGTATTCGGTCTTGAAACCGAACTCCTCAGCTACCATGTTGATGGTCTCTGCATCCAGGCGCTGGTTGATAGAAACCATGATACCTACGCCCATCAGCGTAGAGATAACCTGAGTAACGCTGATATCCATCATCGTAGCCAACTCGCTAACGGTAACGAACTCAGTGAGCTTCAGGGTCTTGCTTTCCTTCTGCTCCTGACGAGCCTGATCCTGCAACTTCTCCTGAACAGCCTCACGCTTCTCCTTACGGTACTTAGCACCCTTCTTGTTCTGACTCTTGCTGGTCAAACGTGCAAGAGTCTCCTTAACCTGGCGTGCTACAGCCTCGTCATCAACCTCGATCTGGCGCTGGTTACCGCGGTTGTTGTTATTGCCGCGATTATTATTGTTATTATTTCTGTTGCGGTTTTTGTTCTTCTTGTTATTACCGCCGTTGTTGCCATTACCTCCGCCATTATTCTTAGCTTCGGCATTGATGTCAACACGTTCTTTGTTGATACGAACACGCTTTTTGCGCTCATTGTGCTGTTGAGCCATTTTCTCCTCACGTTCCTTGCGGCGCTCCTCCTTGGTTTTCTTCTTAGGACGAGTGCTCTGGTTGAGGGAAGACAAATCTATCTTGCCCAACACCTTAGGCTCATTAGCAGTAAACTTCTTCTCACTCTTGAGAGTAAACACGCTGTTGTCTGCTGCGCCAGCAGAATGCTGTGCAGTTTCATTCTTAGCATGATGATGCTCTTTCTTTCCCTGAGGAGCATTCTGCTTATTCATCTGAGCGTTTGACTGCTGTGATTTCTGATGATTTTCCTGTTTCATTTGCTGTTTATGCTGAGAAGCCTGTTGTGGCTTCTGTTCCTTCTTTTGCTCAGCCTTAGGAGCGTCTTTCTTCTGCTCAGGACTGACGGCAGCAGTCTCAGGCTTTTCCGCAACAGACTCTGCAGCAGGCTTCTTACCGATATTGTCCAAGTCAATCATTCCCAGCGGCTTATACTGCTGCTGTCCATTAGACTCCAACAAGCTTTCAGCGCGATTGTCCTTCTGCTCTGGCGCACGCTTCTTATCTTTTGCTTTTTTGGTAAAGAGTTTCTCAGCCTGATCACGAACCTCTCTGTCCTGACTGAAGGCATCATTCAATGCCTTGTATTGCTGGTCGGTGAGTTTGAAGCTCGGTTCTGCCTTGACATCTCCCAGGTCTTTTCTTTTCTCTAGGAATTCAACTGCCGTCTGAAGTCCTATATTTAATTCACGTAGTGCTTTATTTAATCTGATGCTCATAAATTATTTATTCTCCTATTTTTAAAGTTAGATTCCCTGCAAGCACTCGCTGGCAAGGGAATTATTGTTCGAATTCGGCGCGCAACACGCTGAGTACATGATCAACGGTCTCCTCTTCGAGGTCGGCCTTCTCAATCAGCAAGTTGCGAGGTGCATTGAGTACCTGCTTGGCAGTATCAAGACCGATGCCCTTGATTGCATCGATAACCCACTGGTCAATCTCATCAGAGAACTCATCCAAGTAGATATCCTCATCGGCCTCATTCTCGTCTACCTCACGGAATACGTCGATGGTATATTCTGTAAGCATAGAAGCCAGTTTGATGTTCATACCGCCACGGCCGATAGCCAAACTAACTTCCTCAGGCTGCAAGTAAACCTCTGCTTTTTTGTTCTCATCATCAACATTGATTGAAGAAACCTTGGCTGGAGCCAACGCACGCTGAATGAAGAGTTTGGTATTGCTTGAGTAGTTGATGACATCGAGATTCTCGTTGCAAAGTTCGCGAACGATACCGTGAACGCGGCTACCCTTAACACCTACACATGCGCCAACCGGGTCGATACGCTCATCGAATGTTTCAACAGCAATCTTAGCACGCTCTCCTGGAAGACGGGCGATACGGCGGATTGCAATCAGACCGTCTGCAATCTCAGGAACCTCAGCCTCCAACAGGCGCTGCAGGAAGATTGGAGCAGTACGGCTCAAGATAATCTTTGGATTATTGTTCTCGTTGTCTACACGAAGGATGACCGCACGAACAGTCTCACCCTTGCGGTAAGTATCACCAGGAATCTGCTCAGTCTTAGGCAACATGAGCTCGTTGTTCTCATCATCTACAATCAGAACCTCGCGCTTCCAAACCTGATAAACCTCACCAGAGATAACCTGACCTACGCGATCCTTGTATTTGTTGTAGAGTGAATCATGCTCCAACTCAAGAATCTTGGAAGCCAAAGTCTGACGAAGAGTCAAGATGGCACGACGACCAAACTTATTGAAGTCAACCGTCTCACTTACATCCTCACCAACCTCGTAATCCGGCTCAATCTTACGAGCCTCAGAAAGTGTAATTTCCTTATTTTCATCTTCAACTTCGCCATCAGCAACAACTATACGGTTGCGATAAATTTCGAAGTCACCCTTGTCAGGGTTCACGATGACATCAAAGTTTTCGTCACTACCAAAAATCTTGGCAAGTACATTACGGAAGCTCTCCTCCAATACACTTACCAATGTAGTACGGTCGATATTCTTTGTTTCTTTAAACTCGCGGAATGTATCAACCATACTCGCTGTCAATTCTTGCTCTTTTTTAGCCATAACTTAATTGAAACTAATTATGTATTTTGTATATTTTACTTTATCCATCTGGTAAACGTGATCAACCTCCTGCTTAACCGGACGTTTTTTACCTTCAACCTTTACCTTTTCTTCAACGCCAACTGTGAAGTCATTTCCTTCAACAGCTTTCAAGATACCCTTCACCTTCTTGCCGTCGGCATCAAGCACCTCTACCTCCTTGCCAATGAAATTGATATACTGCTGCGGAACTTTGAACGGTTGACCCAAGCCTGCAGAGCCAACTTCGAGCTCATAGTCTTCCTCGTCACGGTTCAAATGATCCTCAATATACTTACTCAAGGCAACACAATCCTCAATCCATACTCCATCGGCATGGTCAATCTCAACAACGATTCTATCGTCGGGACTGATTTCAATGCTTACCAAGAAATATTCCTTATCTTGGAGCCATTCTTCAACTAATTTTTTTACGACGTTTTTATCAATCATATATACCTTATTAAAATAAAATGAGGAACTCTTGTGAGCCCCTCATTCCACTGAACGTTGCAAAATTACAAATATTTTTGTGATTAGCCAAAAAAAATGCAACTTTTTATTCGCAACGTGCACATTTTTAATCGATTGTGCACGTTTTTGTACTTATTTCTTCACAGGATGCAGTATTTTTTCGTATTCTGATGGAGAATTCAGCAATTTTACTGCTTCCTTAATCTGCTTGTCATAACGCATGGAATTCTGGATGGCACCGCGCTGGAAATAATAGGCAGAAACGATGTCATTTTCCAACAGATGCTTGATGTAATCCTTGTTATAATCCAAATCCTTTGCCACATTATGGCTCAGCTTTTTCTTCAAAGCCTCAAACTCAGCCTTGGCATCATCGTAGTAGCCTTCAAACTTAGCGAGTTTTTCCAAGTCCTTGAGATACTTTTCTGTTTCACGGTCGTACTGGAAGTTAGCCTTCAACACGCGTGTCTTGAATTCATCATAGTCGGCATCGGTCAGCGAGAATTCCTTCGCAGGAGCAATAGTAGGATGCTTGGCGATATAATCAACCTCATAATTAAGCATCACCTCATTACTGTCGCGGGCACCAGCCAGATAGAAGGCGATGTTTGGCAAAGAATCAGGCTTTACTTCAACATCCGGCTTCACGCCACCTCCATCTCTCACTTCTCTGCCACCTGCGGTATAGAACACCTTGGTAAGAGAGTCGGGAACATGCTCCACATAACCACCCTTATCGTGCTTATAGTTGAGTGCCTGAACGCATCGACCGCTAGGAATGAAATATTTAGCAGTAGTAAGTTTCACCTGTCCGTTATAAGGCAAATCCATGGTAGTCTGCACCAATCCCTTTCCATACGTGCGCGTACCTAATATTACTGCACGGTCATAATCCTGCAGACTGCCGCTCATGATTTCACTGGCACTGGCAGAATTCTCGTTCACCAATACCACCATCGGCATAACGGAATCTATCGGTTCAACCGTGGTCTTATAAACATGATTAGAACGCTGCAACTTTCCCTTCATCTCCAAGACTGTCTTACCTTTAGGCAAGAACATATTGATGATGCTGACCGCTTCGGTAACAGAACCACCACCATTATTACGCAGATCGAAGACAAGGCTCTTGGCTCCTTGCTTTCTCAAATCGATGAAAGCACGACGCACTTCCTTGGCTGACTGCTCGGTAAAGGAATTGAAGTTGATGTAACCGATGTTACCCTCCAACATGCCATAATAAGGCAAGAACGGCAACTGGATGGTACGGCGTGTTACCTTCACCTTCATCGTCTTGCCTGTACTTGGACGCTTCACTTTCAGCATGAAAGAAGAACCTGGGTCACCACGAAGATGATCGCTGACATAGCTCACCTCCTTATTGGTCATATCCTCATCATCAATACTCAGGATGATGTCACCCTTCTTCAGTCCCACTTCTGCAGCTGGCATATTCTCGTAAGGCTCGCTGATACAGACGCGCTGCAACTGGAAATTGTAGCGTATCACCGCACCTACACCCGCATACTTGCCGGTGAGCAGGTTCTTGAGTTCCTTCATCTTCTGCTCAGGATAATAGGTAGTATAAGGGTCGAGACTACGCAACATGGCATTGATACCATTTCCGACCACAACTTCAGCATCGAGCGTATCAACATACATTAAATCGAGATTTTTGTAGATGGCATTGAATATTTCCATATTCTTTGCGGCTTTGAAGTCATGATCTTTGTCAACCTGGGCAAAAGTAGGAACTGCCAGGAGCACCATAAGCAATGAGAACAGTATTCTTTTCATTGTTACCTTATTTAATTGTATATGATTCAACTTATTGGTTATTTTCTCCTCCTCTTCACGGCATTCGCCCTCGGGAGAAGATTTCGACCACAAAAGTACTCATTTCTTTGCGAAAAACACCATAAAATAGGCAAAAAGTGGCACAAAGATAAGAAAAAATACACTTTTTTAGAGAAAAAGCGAAAAAAGTCAGCAAAAAATTTGGCAGAATGAAGAAAAGTTAGTACTTTTGCACACGCAAATAAGGAACGTCATGTTCTTTACAGAAAAAACGCTTCAATAGCTCAGTTGGTTAGAGCACCTGACTGTTAATCAGGGGGTCGTTGGT
>ERZ809407.2861-NODE-2861-length-10680-cov-41.549365_pt1 | contig 10680 bp, 5 predicted proteins | sample MGYA00520792_ERZ809407 | MGnify/ENA primary metagenome ERZ809407 (study PRJEB31576, sample SAMEA3212665) | Homo sapiens | biome: human-gut; feature: human gut; material: fecal | place: Sweden | collected 2012 ...
TCTTCTATTTCGGACTCTCGCATAATGCAGGAGCACGTTCGGCGATACTCAATTCGATGAGCGTCTTCACGGTGGTTATCTTTGCCTGCATTTTCTTCAAGAGCGACAGGATGACGTGGCGAAAGGCATTGGGCTGCATCATCGGCTTCCTGGGCATCCTTGCCTTGAACCTTGGCGGAAAGGAAAGCGGAAGTTTCACATTCCTGGGCGATGGTATGATTATCCTCAATGCCCTTTGTGGAGCCAGTGCTTCCCTGCTGACCCGAGGATTGAGCAAGAGGGTGGATGTTTTCGTAGGAACCGGTTATTCGTTGAGCATCGGTGGAGCCTTGCTGGTGATTCCTGCATTGTTAATGGGTGGATATCTGCCAGTCATCAGCTTCTGGGGCATCACTATCCTTCTGCTGCTCATTGCCATCTCAACCATCAGTTTCGCTCTCTACAACAAATTATTGACCTGCAATCCCGTAGGAAAGGTAGCGATATACAATTCGCTCATCCCCGTAGTAGGAGCCATCACCTCCTGTCTCTGTCTTGGCGAAACCTTCTATTGGAAGTATCTGATAGCAGGCGCATTGGCTACTGCCGGAATTTATATCATCAATAAAGGGAAGAAATAAATTCCGGCTGTTGCCCATGCAACCCATATAGAAAGCAAAGCCAACTATTTCAAGATACCCGTTTCGCGCTCCTCATTGTTGATATTCCGCTGTATCTTACGGTATTCCTTTCCCCGATTGATATTCCAGGCAACACCGATACGGAACAAATTGCCTCCCGAATTGTCATAACCACGAACCTGCTTACGGAGTAATGCGTTGACGATTTCTGCAGAATAGGATTTCGGATGAGCCATAAACGGATTATGCATATAGAGCGTAAAATCGAAATCACCTATATGATAACTGGCTGAGGCTGCCAATGAAGGAGGATTATGCCCGATATTCTCTCCCTCCATAAAGTTCCAACCGTTATCAGCATACAGCATCACTGTCCATTTTCCCCAATATCCCTGTAATGTTCCACCATAATTATAAGCGGTATAACAATGACTGTACTCATCGCCCTTATTGAAAAAACGGTAAATACCTGCGTTCACAGATAATATAAGGTGGTCGGGGATAATGTCAAACCGGGTATCATTCGTAAGATACAACATATTACAATGGGGCTGATTCGCCTGGGTATAAAGAAACTGATCATCTTCCGTGCGGGTGTATTTCGCCAAATTACAATGACGATTGATGCGATAATTCAAGGTAAAATCAGTATTTATCCTTGGTTTACTAAAAGAGAATACCACCCAGTTCTCATATCTACTGTTAGGCTTAAGCGAAGGATTACCCACAGTCCATTCCATACTGTTCTTTCGAATACGGGTATCCGAAATCATAGCTATCTGCGAAATATGCTGTGATAATTCACTTCCCAAGCGAATCTGAAACGAAGATGTCAAGGAATAAGCCAATGTGAGTTTCGGACGACAAAGCCAAAAACTAAAATCCTCATCACCCTGTCGATAAGACTGATTACTCAACCCGAAGCCAGCCACATAAGTTAAACGGGATGTTCCTTCCTTGAATTGTCCCAAACTTCCCTTGATTTGTGCAAAACCATAAATACCCAATGAACGGATACCATTCTCGCTAACCACATCACCCAAATACTGATTATCCATATATTTCCAGTTCAAATTGGTTCCTGCAGAAAAAGTAAAGGGTTTCAACCGGTTTTCATAGATAGCCTCGGCTATGAGCGAATAGGTCTTTCCATCTACCTGATATTGATAGGGTTCGCCCTCACCTTCATAATAGGCTCCTTTGGTGTGGATATAAGTGCCCAAAACATCTGCCGACAAAGACTGATGCTTGCCCAACTGATGATAGAAATACAAATCGAGAGCAGGAGTAAAATCCCTACCCTTGCTGGTTCTGCAAACAGGATACGCAGGCTTTCCTGATTCAGAAAACCACATTTCATTCGATGTATAAGGCTGATTGCTGAAATCCGTGGTAAGCGTTGTCTGGAATACATATAATGCAGAATCAGCCAGATTATACTTCAACTGCAATGTATTACCATAATTTTGAGTTGCCCCATTCATGATTTTTCGAGATATCTGATACTCAGAACCATCATGTAGAAGATACTGAGCATCCTCATTATATTCGGATGCCTTATTATCCACATAAGTCTGCTCATATAAAATATTCAATTGACTCTTGCCCCTATTGACAGATGCATAGACATCGTTCGAACCGAGCTTGGTAGTTAGCGCATTAGTCAGGTTGAAGCCCAAACTGCCACCCGATGAAGCCCTGCGGGTATGAATATCTATCACGTATGCAATATTCTTTCCATATCTTACGCCAGGGCTATCGATATAATCTACACTCATAATAGAAGCTACATCCAGCATCTGCACGTCATGCATATTGGCGAGAATGCCATTGATACGAATCTGCACTTCTCCTTTATTATCGGTAGCAGAAATGGAACGGCCAGCCTCATCAACCCTGATATGAGGCAAAGCCAACTTTCCTAAAAGCGAAAAACCAGAAAAAGAACGCTGCTTCTGAATATCGCTTGGGAATATCAACTTGCCATCTTCCTTGTTGACTACTCGTGCCGCCTTCACAACAACCTCTTGCAAGGCTATAGAATCATTCGATACCTTCTGGATCTCCTGGGCACTTATTTCAGCACAAGAGATCAATGCCCACAGCATCACCATAGCTGTTAACAATTTACTTTTCTTCATTGTCATCATATACTTTTTCTAAAACTTGTTTTCTGCTGCAAAGGTATCAAAAAGAGAAGACCGAAGCGAAAAATATGGCTGACATGAGTCTGACATTTATCAATTAACGAATATTATATCTAGTTTTATTCCATCTTTCATAGAATTTCTGTACTTTTGCATTTGAATCTTTAAACAGTATATCATTTAAACAGAATAGATAATATGAAACTGAAAGCATATCATTCCATCCTCATCTTCGCCATCCTTGTGATGTCTGCAGCATTCTCCAGCGTAAGCAACTACCGCAAGGCACAGTATGCCATTGTACAAGATATGAACAAAGCTTTGGCTCTGACTCTTCAGGAAAATAAATATCAATGGATTACGCCTGATACCATCCAGAGCTACCGCTCACATCTCAGCATCGACCTGCTGAAATCGACCAGTAATCTCTGCTATGTGATGGAAGACAGAAGAAGAGGCAAGAACAAATCCCAGCTGGTAAATAGCGCCAACCTGCTCAGCAGCAAAGAGATGCTTCTCAACGAGCATTCTATCCAAAGTTATGCCAACTGTTCGATGGCAGATGTTTTCTGCATGAGCAACCAGCGGACACCTTTGACGCTTACTCTCATGGCTATGATTTGGGCTATTGCATCGTTATACTATCATCTCAGAAAACAACCCTGGAATCATGAGGCTGATATGTTCGGCACCATGTGCTATTCTCAAGACGAGGATTCCTTCTACAATCAGGAAAACGGTCAAGCCATCAAGTTTACTCCGATGCAGCACCAGCTGATGCAACTCTTCTTCAACAATACGCATCATCAACTCTCCAAACAGGAGATATGTGATGCTCTTTGGCCCAAGAAACCGGATGCCAGCGAAACGCTCTATACCTTGATTCGCCGTATCAAACCGGTGATTGGGCAGAATAGCAACCTCATGATTGAGTCGGAAAGAGGCAAGTCTTACCGACTGATTATCAGATAAGTTCAGAAATGTCAGCCAAATGTCATACTTATTATTTGGCAGTTTCCCATCTTCTTCATACCTTTGCAGCTAAAATATAAAAGTGGCAAAGATATGAAGAAGATTTTTTTGATAGCAGTTGTCTTGCTGATGATGATAAACTTCATCATCAACTATCACCATGAGGTTACGAAAGAGCAGCATACACCGATGGCGGATTTCAAAACCAAGGTAGAGATGGCACCCATGAAGGAATACAATGATCCGGACTTCGGCTACGTTATCAAATATCCTTGCTTCTTCCAGCAGGAGGATACTTCGGTATCGGGATATCAGGGCTATGCCCGCTTCTCATTCACCAATCATGCCAACATCATCCTGGAGAGTTACGTTACCCCCAACTATAGCAACACCCTTCAGGCTTGTGCCGATTCTCTAGCCAAGAAGCTTCATTCGGAGCGGACGATGCAGGCATCGAATAAGGCATTCATCCTCTCCGGTCCTGTCTATGAAAACGGAGTAAGAGTAGATGGCTACAGTCATTACGATAAATTCATCAAGAGTGGCAGAATACTCTTCGTCTATTCCCTCACCTATCCCGACAGCTACAAGCCAGCCATGCCCCGACTGTTCAAACTCATAGACGACTGGAAGGTTTTAGGGGCATATTAATCTGCCTTGAAGATATCCTCACAAGCCTCTTGGGATTGTATAAAAACAGCTTTCAAAGAACATAAAAGCACTTGATTATTTGCATATATCAAATAATAATTGTACATTTGCGGTGGAAATATAAACATCGAAGATTATGTCAATATTCAGTCGCCTCTTTGGAAGGAAGAACAATCTCACCATAAGCTCTGACATCGTGAAGAAAGATGCCAGAAGCAGAAATATTGCCTTCGTGGATACCGAAGTGGGACTGAAAGACCATAAAATACATGATATCGGGGCATTGCGTTATGACGGAGCTACCTTTCACCAAGCATCACAGACGGCACTGAACAAGTTCCTGCAGGAAAGAAAGGTTAACTATATCTGCGGGCATAACCTCATTCATCACGATGCCCACTATCTCCAACTCAACGGCATACTGATAGATACCCTCTATCTCTCCCCACTCCTTTTCCCCAAGCGCCCTTACCATCATCTGATAAAGGACGACAAACTGATGAGCGAGCAGATGAACAATCCTGTCAACGACTGCGAGAAAGCCAAGGAGCTTTTGATGGATGAAATCGCTGCATGGAATCAATTATCAGAAAGAAAGAGGAAAATCTTCACCTTGCTGCTACAGTATGAAGAGGAATTCAGAGGATTCCTGATGTATGTGGGAGCCATCGAAAAGGATGATGCAATCATAGAAGTTTCAGAATTCATTCTTTCTGAATACAAGAATCATATTTGCGCCAATGCCGACATTCCGGCTCTTGCAGCCCAGTCGCCTTGCGGCTTGGCATACGCCTTGGCCCTCATAGGCACAGACGATTACCAATCTGTAACCCCAGGTTGGGTACTCTTCCATTATCCCGAAGTAGAACATATCATCTATATGCTCTGCCATACCCAATGCACCGATGGCTGCGAGTATTGCAACCGCATGCTCGACATTCATCACAACCTGAAACAACTCTTCGGCTATGATGCCTTCCGTACCTATGACGGCGAACCGCTGCAGGAACAGGCATCGCAGGCAGCAGTAGATGGCAAGTCATTATTGGCGATATTTCCTACGGGTGGCGGCAAGTCGCTCACCTTTCAGTTGCCAGCCCTGATGGATGGCAGAACCATACATGGACTCACCGTGGTTATCTCGCCTCTTCAATCATTGATGAAAGACCAGGTAGATAACCTCGCAGACCGCGGCTTCACCGATGCCGTAACCATCAACGGACTCCTCGACCCTATCTCCCGCTCCCTAGCCATCGAACGAGTACAGAGCGGAGATGCCACCTTATTATATATAGCACCAGAGATGTTGCGCTCCAAAACCATCGAGCGCATCCTGATGGCACGGCATGTGGTGAGATTCGTTATTGACGAAGCTCACTGCTTCTCTGCATGGGGACAAGACTTCCGTGTGGATTACCTATACATCGGCAAGTTTATCAAGGAATACCAGGAACGCAAGTTTGGCAAGGACGCCATGGCCCGCAATCATGGTCAAACCCTGATACCCGTATCTTGCTTCACCGCCACTGCAAAACAGAAGGTGGTGCAGGACATCTGCGACTATTTCAAGCATTGGCTGGGCACCGACCTCCAGCTCTTCGCCTCATCAGCCTCACGTACCAACCTGCACTATTCCGTTATCCACGTAGATAGTGACGGCAACAAATACAATCTCCTGCGCTCACTGGTAGAGCAGGCTGATTGCCCTACCATCATCTACGTATCCCGCACCAAGCGAACCCGGGAACTCGCCCAGAAGCTGACCCGTGACGGCATATCCGCCCTGCCCTATAATGGCAAGATGGATGCTGATGAGAAGATACACAATCAGGATGCCTTCATGAGCGATAAGGTTAGAATCATCGTTGCCACCTCCGCCTTCGGCATGGGAGTAGATAAAAGCGATGTGGGGCTGGTTATCCACTACGACATCTCCGACTCTCTGGAGAACTATGTACAGGAGGCTGGACGTGCAGGAAGAGATCCACACCTCAATGCCAAATGCTATGTACTCTATAGCGACGAGGATTTGGACAAGCACTTCATCCTGCTCAACCAAACCAAACTGAGCATCAGTGAGATACAACAGGTATGGAAAGCCATTAAGGATTTTACCAAGCAGCGTCCACACGTAAGCTGTTCGGCGCTGGAGATAGCCCGCCAAGCCGGTTGGGATGACTCGGTATCCGACATAGAAACCCGTGTCCGCACCGCCCTTTCTGCTCTAGAACAGAGCGGATACATAGAGCGTGGCAACAATATTCCGCACGTCTATGCCACAGGTATCACCGTCAAGAACATGGACGAGGCAAGACTGCGCCTCACCGAATCACCCCTGTTCTCTGAAGATGAGATGCAGAATGCCATCCGCATCATCAAGTCGCTCATCACACAGAAGCATATAGCCAAGGCACAGGATAGCGAGGCTGAATCCCGCATCGATTACCTCGCCGACATCCTAGGACTCAGCAAGCGAGACGTCATCTCTTCTGTTGACAGAATGCGACAGGAAGGCATCCTTGCCGATACCCGTGACATATCAGCCTATCTGCAAGACATCAGCGACAAGCAACGCAAGCCTCAGCAGATGCTGGAGAACTTCGCCAAACTGGAAAGATACATTCTGGAACATATCCCGGATGAATCGCTCCATATCACATACAAGCAACTCAATGACAATGCCGTACATGACGGCATCAACACTTCAACAGAAAAGAAAATCCGCACACTGCTATACTTCCTGGCAGTGAAGGGATATGCGCACAAGAAGGAAGACGGCGTCCGCAATCTCATCGTAACAAGAGACAAGGACATAGAGACCATCATCAAGCGATTCGAAAGACGAATTGAAGTTTGCCGATTCATTATCGAAAGACTATACAGCCTGGCTGAGGAAATAAATAAAACTATAACAGAAGAGAGCAACAATAGCTCTTCTGTAGAAAAGAATCCTTCTGAAGAAAAAGGTTTAGGAAAAGCTTCTGGCGCAACAGACAATAGAAAAGAGAAGCCTCTTCAATTCTCGGTAGTCGAACTTCTGAACGATCTGAAATCCAGCAACCAGTCACTCTTCTCCGACTTCTCTTCCCTGCAGTTGGAAGACGTGGAGGAAGCCTTGCTCTATCTCTCCAAGATAGGAGCCATGAAGCTGGAAGGAGGATTCCTGGTGCTTTACAATGCGATGGCAATTAAACGCATCAAGGAACCTCGCCTCCGCTATAAGCAGGAGGATTACCGCATGCTCAATGAATTCTACAAGCAGAAGATTCAACAGATTCACATCGTGGGCGAATATGCCAACCTGATGGTAAGGGATTACGATGCCGCCCTGCAATATGTGCAGGATTACTTCCAGATGGACTACCATTGCTTCATCTCAAAATACTTCAAGGGCAACCGGGAGACTGAGATAGAGCGCAACGTAACACCTTCGAAGTACAAACAACTCTTCGGAATGCTCTCCAAGCGACAGAAGAAAATCATCGACGACCACGAGTCCCGCTGCATCGTAGTCGCTGCCGGTCCTGGCAGCGGCAAGACACGTGTGCTCGTACATAAGCTTGCCTCTCTCCTGCTGCTGGAAGATGTAAAGCACGAACAACTCCTGATGCTTACTTTCTCGCGTGCAGCCGCTACCGAGTTCAAGCAGCGCCTGATGCAACTCATCGGCAATGCCGCCCATTTCGTAGAAATCAAGACCTTCCATTCCTACTGCTTCGACCTGCTGGGCAGGGTTGGCAATCTGGATGAGGCTGGAGATGTGGTTAAGCAAGCCGCAGAAATGATCAACAATGGAGAAGTGGAGCCCAATCGCATCAGCAAGACCGTGCTCGTGATCGACGAAGCGCAAGACATGAGCAAGGATGACTATGCCCTTGTCTCTGCTCTGATGAAAGCCAACGAAGAGATGAGGGTGATAGCCGTAGGCGATGATGACCAGAACATCTATGAGTTTAGGGGGTCCAACTCGCAGTATCTCTATGAATTGACCCAGACAGAACACAGCCGTTTCATCGAGATGACCGAGAATTACCGCAGCCTTCGCCACATCGTGGATACTGCCAACGACTTTGCCCGCAACATCCGCCAACGAATCAAATCTACCCCTATCATCTCCATGAGTCAAGAAGATGGAGAGGTAAGAATCGTGAAGCATCCTTACGAGATTCAGGAGAAAAAGGTTTATATGTATCAGCCTATCCTAGAAGACGTTACGCGATTACTAAGAAGTAACACTTCAAAAGAAGCCGATGCATCTTCCCGCAAGAAGAACGAAACCATCAGTATCCTTACGCAGACCAATGAGGAGGCTGTCATCATGCTGGCTCTTCTTCACAGTCATGGCATCAAGGCCAAGCTGGTGCAATCAATGGACGGCTTGCGCTTCTGGAATCTGGCAGAGGTAAGATACTTCTTGAAGAAGATAGACCAAGGCATCAAGGAAACGAAATCCCCTATCATCCCAGATGATATTTGGGAAGCAGCCAAGCAGCAGACATTCAAAAAGTATGCCACCAGCCAGGCATTACCATATCTGCGCCGCAGTCTCCAGGTATTTGAGCAGACCAATCGTGCCAAGTACTACAGCGACCTGAGGGAGTTCGTGTTCGAATCATCTGTAGAAGACTTCTGTGACATCTCGAAATCAGACATCGTGGTCAGCACCATCCACAAGGCAAAAGGCCATGAGTTCGACCATGTACTGATGCTCATTACCCATCCCGAACATCCTACTGATGACATACTGCGCCGATACTATGTGGGCATGACCCGTGCTAAGCGTACGCTTGCCATCCACACCAACGGCAATCTCTTCGACAGCCTGAAAAGTGCCCAGCATCTCTATGATGCCCAAGCCTACGATGAGCCCAATGAAATAGTGCTTCAGCTCTCACACAAGGATGTAAACCTGGGCTTCTCCAAGCCTCACAAGGACGCTATCCTTTGCCTGAGAAGTGGCATGCCGCTAACCTACCACGACCATTGCCTCTGTCTCCCATCAACAGGCAGAGACATAGCCCAGCTCTCCATCAAGATGAAGGAGAAACTAGGCAAATGGGAGATGAAAGGCTACAAGGTAACCGCTGCCCGAATCCGCTTCATCGTGGCATGGAAGTCAAAGGATGCACCGAGGGATGAGAAGGAATCCGCCATCGTGCTCGCAGATTTGGTAATGAAAAAATAAGGTAAATTCATCAAAAATCTATCACAAAACGCTATTTATCCTTTCTTTTTATACACAAAAGTGTAATTCTTAAGCCGCACTCTTGAGAAATACACTTTTGTGTCAAAGGCTTTTTCCTATAAAGCTATACTTTTGCAGCAGAAAAATAAAAAAAAACAAGCAAAACTGTAGCAATATGAAGGAAAAAGTAATTTTTACCACAGCGTTGTGCCTCTCGGCTATGACTCCGATGATGGCGCAGAATATCACCGGCAAGGTGATGAACACCAAGGGAGAACCTTTGGCGTTTGCCAATGTAGTATTATTGAATAGAACAGACTCGGCTTTCGTCAAGGGCGCAGTGAGTGGAGAGGCTGGCAGCTTTGTCATCGTCTCTTCCTGCAACGGCGGAATCATCAAGGTGACCTCCGTAGGCTATAAGACAATCTGCAAGGATTGCACTGGTGAGAATATGGGCATCATCAAGATGGAAGAAGATAGTGAGGCGCTTGGTGAAGTAGTCGTGAAATCATCTATGCCTAAGACTATCCTGAAGAATGGCGGAATGACGACAACCATTGTCGGATCCGTACTTGAGAAGGCAGGAACCATGGAGAACCTGCTCGACCGCATCCCTAACGTTTCTGCCCAAAATGGCAGCATCAAGGTATTCGGTCGCGGTGAGCCTGTTATCTATATCAATGGACGACAGATGAGAGACAAGAGTGAGCTGGACCATTTGCATTCAGATAACATCAAGTCGGTGGAAGTCATCACTAACCCGGGTGCCCGTTACGCAGCCAGCACCAAGGCGGTCATCCGTATCACAACGAAGAAGATACAGGGCGAAGGATTCGGATTCGATGCGAAGACTACTGGTGAATATGATGAGAAGAAAAACTTCGGTGGATTTGGCCAATTGAATATGAACTATCGCAAGAATGGATTAGAGCTGGGCGCATACGCTTTTGGAGCAAGACAATACCAGCCAGACAATAAAGACTTACAGCAGAAGACTTATCTTGACAAGACGTGGAACCAGAAAAGTGAGATAAGACAAGTAGGTATTATCAATAGTTCGTTAATAATTCAATAATGTGCTAAGCAGCTATACGCTGTAAGCACG
>ERZ809407.2882-NODE-2882-length-10617-cov-12.289339_pt1 | contig 10617 bp, 11 predicted proteins | sample MGYA00520792_ERZ809407 | MGnify/ENA primary metagenome ERZ809407 (study PRJEB31576, sample SAMEA3212665) | Homo sapiens | biome: human-gut; feature: human gut; material: fecal | place: Sweden | collected 2012 ...
ACAATTCTATATTAACCAGAATACTTTTCTTCCTGGTTTCATAATACGAAAAGAGTATATGAATAAAGGTAAATACTGGAACTTAAAAGATTTAATAACTGATTATGCTAGCGGATATGGTTTAGATGGAGATGACTAAAAAGACGTATACAGGAAGCATATGAAGAAAATGAGATTTCAGGTCATGAATATGATGACCTTATACAATATTTAGATTTGGAGGTTGAATAATGAGTTTAACAACATTGATTAAAAGACTACAGGATGTAATGAGAAGAGACCCAGGTGTAGACGGGGATGTACAGAGATTGAATCAATTCGTATGGTTGATTTTCTTAAAAGTATTTGATTATAAGGAAGAAGAATCTGAATTAGATGATGATTATAAACCAATTATTCCAGAAGGGTATCGCTGGAGAGACTGGGCCAATCCATTAAATGAGGATGGCGAACCTGATGTTAAAAACCAGTTGACAGGACCTGAGTTGATTGACTATGTAGATAATCAGTTGCTTAAAGTTTTGCGTGGAGAGCCTATTATCGTTGATGGTAAATCAGAACTTATTTTCGATTCTAATGATGATAGAGCCATGGTAGTTAAGCAAGTTATGACTGATGCTATCAACTTAATGAAGGATGGATATTTATTAAGAGAAGTTGTCAATCTATTCAATGAAGTTGATTTATCTGAAACTAGCGAATCACACGAATTCTCAGAAATGTATGAAAGTCTATTAGATGGTTTACAAGCTATGGGTAAATACGGAGAATTTCATACCGTAAAGGCAATCACTCATTTCTCAGTTGATAAGGTAGCTCCAAAATTAGGAGAAACATGCGCTGACTGGGCTTGTGGTACGGGCGGATTCATGGTTGACTGTTTGGATGCATTGCGCAAGCAAATTCGATTAGGTCATAATGAAGACTATATTAAATGGCAAAACTCAGTGCGCGGTGGCGAATTTAAACCTATGCCATATCGTTTATGCGTAACTAACATGTTATTACACGGAATCGACGTACCAAACATTCGATACGGCGACTCTTTAGATATTAAAAACTTCAGCGAATATTATGGTGACGATTTAGTGGATGTATGTTGTCTTAATCCACCATATGGAGGAGTGGCTTCTGATTCAGATAAAATGGCATTCCCTGCAGATATGCGTTCATCAGAGACGGCTGACTTATTTATTGCTTTGACTGTTAAACGTTTAAAGAAGAACGGTCGTGCTGTTGTCGTATGCCCTGATGGATTCTTGTTTGGAAATGATAATGCAAAAACGGCTATCAAGCAGTATTTAATGAAGGAATGTAATCTTCATACAATTATTCGTTTACCTCAAAGTTGTTTTGCTCCTTATACATCAATTGCGACAAACTTATTATTCTTCGATAAGACTGGACCTACCGTAGAAACATGGTTTTATCGTTTAGACATGCCAGAAGGATACAAACACTTCTCGAAGACGAAACCTATGAAACGAGAACACTTTGCTCCATGTGATGAATGGTGGGATAACCGTGTTGAAATCAAGGACGAAAAGAAAGACGATTCTACAACAGAAACATGGAAAGCAAAGAAATACACTGTTGATGAGATTGCAAGCAATGGGTACAATCTAGACCTTTGTGGCTATCCAACAGAAGAAAAGATTATTCTTAGTCCTGAAGAAACAATCAACAACTTTATTGCTAGACGTAATGAATTAGACAAAGAAATGGACGACAAATTGGCTGAAATCAAGCGCTTATTGGGGGTTGAATAATGGCTCACGTATTAGCTAAAGATTTAAGAGAAGCTGTATTACAGACAGCAATACAGGGAAGACTCACTGAACACCTAGAATCTGACACGCCTATTGAAGTAACTTTAAAAGAGATTAACGAAGAAAAAAAACGATTAATAAGAGATAAAAAAGCAAAAAGTGGAAAGCCATTACCAGAGATTGGTGAAAATGAAATGCCATTTGATATACCCGAAAAATGGGTATACGCACGCTTAGGAAACTACACATCTATTAAATCAGGAGACGGCTTAACTTCCAAAAATTTTATCGACGGTCCTTACCCAGTTTACGGAGGCAATGGTATTACAGGATATCACAACAAAGCAAATACAAAAAAAGGAACCTTATTAATTGGACGTGTAGGTTTTTACTGTGGAAGTGTCCATGAAACTATAAATGACTCTTGGGTAACAGATAACGCATTAATAGTAAACTACGACAAATGTTTTTTTAAAGACTATTTAAAATTATTGTTAGAGGCTTTGAATTTAGGAAAAAACACAAATCAAACAGCACAACCAGTTGTTACTGGTAAATTAATAAAGCCTAAAGTAATCCCTCTTCCCCCAATTGAAGAACAAGCTCGTATTGTTGCTAAAGTTGATGAAATCATGGCTAAGATTGATGAATATGAGAAGCTTGAAAACCAACTTGTAAAACTCAAAGAACAATTCCCACAAGATATGAAGGATAGTTTGTTGCAGGCGGGAATGACTGGTGAGCTAACAAACTGCCAACCTAATTCTACAGAATCATACTCTAATGTGTTTGAAATATCGGGAGGGTCTCAACCAAGCAAAAGTTATTTCGTGGAGGCACCTCAGGAAGGATATGTCCAATTGTATCAAACTAGAGATTATGGTAATAAGCCAATTCCAGTATATATTCCTGATAAATTTGCTACAAAGAAAACAAAAGAAGGGGATATCCTTTTAGCAAGATACGGAGGTTCGCTTGGGAAGGTATTTATTGCCCATGATGGAGCTTATAATGTCGCAATGGCTAAAGTCATTCAAATCAATCCTGGAACTTTTTTAAATAGATTCGTTTATTATTACCATTTATCCTCTGAATACCAAGATTTTTGTAGAAAAGTTTCTAACGGAAGGTCTGCACAGGCTGGTTTTAATAAAGACGATATAGCTACTTTATCTGTGAATATTTTTTCAATCGAAGAACAACAGCGCATCGTTGATAAACTTGACGAGGTATTACCACTTGTCGATAAGCTAGCAGAATTAAATTAATTAGAGGTGATTCATATGTCAAAACCAAAGAAAGATTGGACAGCTCTAAACATCCGTATGAATTCTGGTATCTATGATGCCTTAGCTCAATACGCTGATGACAAAGGCCAAAACAAAACGGTCGCCGTTGAACGTATCCTAAAAGAGTATCTTGAAAAAGAGGGATATAAAACTGAAAAGAAGTCTTCTAACTAGAGGGCTTCTTTTATGTTGGGAAAATTCATGATAAGTAGCACTGATATGGAATCTTAACTATGCTATAATGCGTTATAGAAAGAGAGGTACGTTATGTCATATCCTTACAGATATACGGTTACTGTAAAATATGCTACTCCCGGACAATTCAATGTAATAGCTAAGAATTTCTGTGACTACTATAAGAAAACTTTTTCATATAATATCATAGTAGTAGAAGATGAAAGAAGCATGTATTTCGAAGACAATGGATTCGAAAGATTCATGGGTTTTAAAAACTGTCCTGCTGAAGCGTTATCACGAGAATTCCCTGAATTTGACATCGAATGGAGAAGAGTTCAGGCAGGTGATTATAGCACGGTAGAACTAACTTATAAAAACGGTAAAGTGATTAGAGAGAAATCATAGATGCTGATTTAAGTATGTATGAAGACTAGGTAGCTTATATAAGAGACAGGTGTTATGGTCTGTTTTTGCTACATTTTCTCGGGCTACTGCTACAAAATCTAGAGCAAAAGACGCTATATTGGTAGAAAATGCCTATTTATTGCATGATTTGAGCTGATATTTTAGCTGTTCAAAACGCATTATGGTGACTTTTGTAGCATTAGGGGAAATTTTTGTAGCAGAATAACAACCTGCTAACCGCAATTTAAGGTCGAAAAAGTGAATACTTGAGGATACGATTGAATTATGTAAAAGATAAGGTGGATACAGATGAATAAATATGACGTTAATGATGTTGTCTTCTTCATATCGAATGGATATCATATCAGAGAAGCTACTGTAATTCGCAGTGGTGGCGGCTTTTGTACAATTAAATTCAATGACAATGAAACTCCAGCAGGAACTAGAGTTAGAGAATCTAAGCTATTCAGGACTAAGAAAGAAGCTGAAATTATAGTTGAAAAAACACATAACACACTGTTGTACTAGATTTAGTTGGACAAGCCATTAAATTTTAATTCTTTAAATTTCAATTATTTAAATCATAACCTTTGCAAATCATCCGACATTTCTATTCCATGAGCTGGCATTCAACCCTTTCTGTCAGCTCTTTTCTTTTAAACTTTTACATACAAATTCTCATAATTAATGTTGTTTTCACATTGGATTGCTACAATGGGTTGTAGGAGGACTTAAATGATGAACAACAAACGTATATTACCGTCCATAGGACTAGAAGGCACAAAAGAAGAACTGCTAGAGTTCTTATCAGATTTCGAAATCAACAAGATTGCTATCTCATTTGTAAACAACCAGATGATATTTACTACATCTGTGCCTGTAGATGATGAATTAATGGGTATTTATAAACAAGCATACGGAATAGACTAGATGTAAAACATCAAAAAAGCAGGTTATATCAAATAGCCTGCTTTTACTACTTACTTACAATCACTATTATTTGTAATCTGTATGACCAGCTACTTTATAATCGACTTGAGATAGGTCGATAACGAAAGCGGGACGAACGGCAAGCATACCCCTCACGTTGACGTAATCCAAACCGTAGGCGGCACTCAGAAACTCCACACAGTAGGTGCTGTCCTGATAGCTGTCTCTTGTCCAGAAGCTAGTACCATTCAAGAATGCCGCTAATTTATATGGATTTTTTAAATCTACAGCTTTACCAATCTCACTTACACTAGGCAAGAATGCATGACGGCTGATTGTGTTGTATACTTGACCTTTGTATCCGGTTTCTTGTTTTGAATCTGGGTCATCGATTGTTGCATATGAAGCCTGTTTGATACTTGTTGGTTGGATGGCCGACTTCATTGTAGAAGATAAGCTGTTGTACCAATCATTTTCCAAGTAGTTGTCAATTTCGCTATCTTCATAGGTACTCATATTTTGACCATCTGAACGGTTAGTTGATTGGAATGCTTTTTTTCCAATACTACTAGCAGTCATAACTAATGCCTGATTGTTTTCACGTTCTTCTAGAACAATATATTTTGTTCCATCGATGTCTAAAACTGTTCCTGGAGCTGCGGGCTCAGGTTCCTTAGTTACTTCATCAAACTTATTATGAGCATTTGTAATCATCCCTGTTGATTTCAACAATGAACTCTGTATTGGTTTTGCTAGCCCAGTCTGTCCAAATCCTAGCATTAATAACGTCAATATAATAACAACAATAATTTTTCCATATTCTTCAATAAATCCTTTCATTTTACCTTTATTCCTTTCTTTGCGCGCTCATATTTAAATTTGACACTTTTTATTTGATTTTTTATGCATTAATTTTATTGAATTGAAGGAAGGTTAAATGCCAGAAGATATTTGCAAAAAGTTCTCTTTCATCACCCGATAATTGATTTTTGGGCGAGTACAAACGGACTGCCTTTTTGTATGATGAAAACAGAAAGCGAGGAACATTATGAGTAAAAGATTATCAACTAAAGTTAGAAGGTCATTCATTATTAAGTCGAGCCATGAAGAATTAGGAGAAGTCCTAGCTGAATTGCTTAGAACGCTTAACATTGATGAACTGCACATTATGACTTACAAAGACCGTATAGATGTATTTGCAACAAAAGAAATGAAACCACTCCATGTAGAACTCTACGAAAAGTACTTCAGCCTATCTGAAGTCGATATCGATGAAATTGAGGAATATACAAGAAAAATCGCAAAAAATTGTTGCGATAATTAAACAGAAAACACAAAAGAAGTATTTGTATAAATTTGATTTAATTAAAACAAGGGTCTTTTACAAGGCCATTTTGTCTATATGTTGATTGTTTTTAGAGTATTTATATTGTATCCATTCTTTAGAGACACCATTCTCTAAATCAGTGCAGACATTGCTGAATAGTATACTTCTTGTTTCTTTTTCTTGTTCGGGAAATACAACAATTTTTTTGATACTAAGCGACACCTCGTTAAGCAATAACTCTATTTGTTTGTTTGCTATATCAAATACAGCCTCATTATATGGTGTCATAACCATACGATATGTGGCATAGCTCATATGTGCAATGCTTCCATATAAAGAATGAATAGAAGGGAAGTTAAGCGAATTCAACCTGATGTTTGTTTTATTTCTAATACTTTTCTCTAAACTATCTACAACACTCTCTTTTAACAAATAATAATCGTTGAACACTTCGTTTTTAGAAACCAATTGTTCAAATTTATTCAAGTCATCTCCAAACAATAGCCTATATGCTTTAAAAAAGTATTCATTTTCCAATGAAACGGGCGTTTTAATTACTTTCGCTATGTTCTTATTACCTCTTATATGTCTATAAGCATCATAAACCTTTGAAACAATATAGTTGATATAGTAATCAAACTCATAGTATAAAGCGTCTTTACTAATCCCAACAGCAATTAGTCCATCAATAATGACCTCATCATAAGGGATAATAATTCTATGAACTTTGTGATTCTTATAAAGATATATTATATTCTCGATAGCTTTTTCTACCGTAGCAGGACAATATAAAACGTTATTATTTCCAGCATCTATTACAATCATTCTAGTTATATTTTTCCATTTGCCACTCACTAAAAAGATACTTCCTGACACACACATAGAATAATTTAAACTTAAATAATCCGCAGATAAATCTTGTATGACCCTCCTGGAAACACCAGTTTCGGATGCAATGACAGGCTTGCTGGTCTGCTGACAGCGTAAAACAATGTAATCATATAATCGCTTTGTAATCATATGTTCAGGAGACATACAGATAAGCGTCTTTTGAAACTTCTTCTCGCAGTCCTTGCAGTAATAGTTCTTAGACTTAAGCATAATCGTTACCTTCTTAGAATCATATGGAATATCTTTATATTTTTTAGAAGTATTTCCAAATTTTACGACTGCAGAGCTAGAACAATAAGGGCAGACTATCTCCTTTATATCCTTTGTTGAAGCTTCTATTAGGTAGGTATCATTCAGTGCTGAAGCTGCAGATACGTCAATATCCACTAAGTCCTCATAATATTCTTTTTTCATTTCTTTTATCCTCATACCTATATTTTATGCTCCTTTTATAACAATATCAACCGAATTCCGCCAACATTTGATTCAAAACTTTTCTTACTAGAAATTTATGGTTTAATTAGATTGTCTCGAGGCAAAAAAGAAAAAATGAAGAGGTATTGTGATGGATAGATTTATAAAAAGTGTATATTTACTGGATTCAATAGAGAAAATGGACAATGAAAACAATATAAAGAAGAAGCAATTAACAATGACTTTGCCAGGAACTGTATTCAAGGAATTTGATAAAAGATGCAAGATGGCAGAACAATCTAGAAGCAAAGCAATGGCTTATATTTTATTAGGATATATGGATGATTATTTTGAAGAGATTTTAAGTAAGCAGTTTGAAGTGAATGATATGCTACATAATAATCCTGAATATAAAACTAGTATCCCTGTTTCGTTGGAGGAAGCGATAGAAGAATGCTTCTTTAATGAAGAGGAGGCGCACAATGAAAAGGGTAGTTGAGGATATTCGATATAAGAATACACCAAATTATAAGATAACATGCTATACGGAAGACAATAAATTAATCTCTAAAAAGAGTGTTTATATCAGTATGAAGCAGGTCAATATCAACGGTTTTGTTTATATACTACTATTTGACAACAACCATCGATTGTTAGAAGCTCCATATCGATATTTAAACATATTCAAGTCTAAAGTCAGCATAGGTACAAGGCTAAATATAGCTTATACAATCAAGATATTTTACGAGTTTTTAAATATATATGAAGTAGAGTTGAATGAAATCGACTATGAAGATGTTGTCCTATTATATAACTTTCTGGCAGGAATAAACACTTCAAATGAAGTTTTAAAAATCCAAAAACACTTAACTACACACCAGATTATTATAAATTTCAACAGACTGATTGCCTATATAAAATTTGCACATCATAAAGAAGTTGCTGATGTTTTGACGTATTCTATTGCACAACTGGACACTAAAAACGTAAGAAATCTTCAAAACTATAATTGTCCAGCGTTTATTTCATTGAATCAAATGAGAACGATACATAACTATATATTAAACGATACTTCAATCGATGAAATTACCAGAATGGAATATGACTGTATTTATAGAATTATGTTTTTTGCGGGTCTACGAAGAGGTGAAGCATTAGGCTTAACTCTAGAAGATTTTATTCCCTATAAAAATACAAAAGGGCAAACCAATTATAAGGTGCTGATTCGTAATCGAGTCAGCGACAGGCGATACCAGTACGCAAAAAGATGCATGAATGTGACCGACAAGAGCATTTACAGTACAAGTGATTATCAAAGAGAGAACGTTGGATACCAAACGGCATATATATCAAAGTCTTTATACGACGGAATAGAAGATTACTATGTAGCAAAGGCCATGCAGTTTCAAAAAACAGGCAAGACAATGCCAATAGCCGATTCCATTATGGAAGATAAGCCAAACTACTATATCTTCTCAAATATTACCAAGCCAACTCCTCTTAATCGTTATTCATTAGAACAATACACTAGAAAGATGTTCATTGATTTAGGTATAGCGGTAGACACAAAAGTAAGAACAACAAATCTTTTACACAGATTTAGACACGGATATGCAATGTATCTTCTTTATGTTAAAAGAATTCCAAAAAGCGAAGCTAAACATTATATGAGACAGAGGAGCGATGATTCCCTAAACGTTTATGACAATCCAACTCAAGAAATGCGACAGGAAATGATGTCGAAACTAATGGAGGGTATAGATGAATACATTATTGAAAACAAGACTAACCAGCAAGAATGATTTGAAAATCAAAAATCAAACAATAGAATCAGAATACATTCCCAAAGATGTACTTGAGCTATTTAATCAATTTCTTAAATCTGAACGTGCCAGCAAACAAACAAGCACAAACAACGGCTTTATTAGAAGATTTTTCTTTCACAGAGTGCCAAAAAGTAGAAATGATTTCAGTGATGAAACGTTTCGCTTGGATGCAGAAATCTGTAAATCAAATTATGAAACATATTTGGTTAAAAAACAAATGAACTCTCATGAAAAAGCCCTATTCAAAAGTTTTTATAGTTACTTATTAGAAAACAATATCGGGGCTTTTAAGACCCTTAATTTAAGATTAGTGAACTACAATACAGTGATTAATTTAATAAATAATGGATATGTATTTGTTAAATACGAGCCTTTGAAGGAGCTACCATCAGCAGATAAATGGATTTTATATGATGGCAAGAATATTAAAACCTTCAATTTTGAATTATTAAATGCTAAATATAAAAAAGAGATGTTGAAAGATTACATTTTAACATCTCTAAAACCAGATTTAATGCTTAAACATGATAGGTTTTTATATTACGTTGACTTCTTAAATTTATTACCGACGGAAATAACATTGCCAATCAAGCTGAATTATAGCCATGTGAGACGATTTAAAGACTTATGCAAAGCAAGAGATAACAATAATGGAACAGTATTTGTGAAAATGAGTTCAATTAAGGCACTTGTCCTTTACTTTAAAAACGTACGAAAAACATTTGAATTTTCAGATATAGTGCTAAATTCATTCCGCGTTGATAATATGCGCAGCAAAGGACAGACGAAGTATTATACCGAAGAAGAAATGCAAACAATTATTTCAGAACTTAGCAGCATGAGAGACAATGCCACAGATGAAGACGATAAAAGATATTATGCTTTGATTACAATTGTTGTTCTGTATGTTTTAAATACTGCTATGCGATTAGAGTCTATATTAAGACTTAGAATCGATTCATTACATGAAGGTATGCCTGGATGTTATTTTTATCAGGTTGATGCAAAAAGAACCTTCAATGAACAATATGACATTCCCAAAGACCTCAAATTATTACACGATGAAGTAATAAATTTAACAAAAGATGTTCGAACAGATGCTCCAGAGGCAATAAAAAAAGATTTATTTATCTATCGTAAATGTCGTGGGAAAAATGTCGCTATTTTAAACCGTGCTTATATAACAGGACTTATTAATGAAATTTGCGATAAAAACAGCATTTCTAAACTGGGCATTTCCGGTATTCGTAATCGTTTTATGAACAACATCATAACCAAATTAGACGCCGGGTCTGATTTAAATCTTATCGCAGGATTAAGCAAACATAGCGTTAGTGTCCATTTGAATAACTACTATGATGGAGAAATTGAAGACATGTGCTCCAAACTATATAACGTTAATATTGGTATAACGCCATTTAATGCAATTATTTCATTAAATCCAAATATTAGTATGAATACGAAAAATGTTGTTCAAAATGGTTGTGGCGTATGTTCACAAGAATCTTGCAAGAATAATTCAGAAGTGGATTGCATTCTTTGTAAATATTTTGTTACTAGTCCAGCAAATATTCCTTTCATAGAAGAAA
>ERZ809407.2907-NODE-2907-length-10509-cov-47.767553_pt1 | contig 10509 bp, 7 predicted proteins | sample MGYA00520792_ERZ809407 | MGnify/ENA primary metagenome ERZ809407 (study PRJEB31576, sample SAMEA3212665) | Homo sapiens | biome: human-gut; feature: human gut; material: fecal | place: Sweden | collected 2012 ...
ATGGTACCATTGATACGGGTGACAGTGGCGACCGCAAGGTTTGCGGACAGGCAATCCCTAAGTACTTCCTCGGTTGGGATATGGGCTTCAAGTACAAGAACTGGGATTTGAGCATGCAGTTTAATGGTGCTTTCGGTCATAAGATTTACAATGCTACATCCATGACCTTGAGCAATATGAGTAATTTCCCAACCTATAATATTCTGAGCGGTGCACAGCATCTCAACAATGGCAAGGGAATCCATGATGTTCAGATTTCAGATTACTGGTTGGAAAAGGGTGACTATATGAACTTCGAATACGCTTCTCTGGGCTACACCTTCACCAAGGATATGCTCAAGTGGAAGTTCATCAACAACATTCACCTGTCGTTGTCGGTCAACAATATCTGTACCCTCACAGGTTACAAGGGCTTGACTCCAATGATCAACTCTGCAACCATCAGTGGTGACAATCTGGGTATTGACGACAAGAACATCTATCCTCTGAGCCGTACCTATACATTGTCGCTCTCTGTGAATTTCTAGATGTTTACGCTAGTATATAATGGATTATATTATTCTTATCAAGAACTACATTATTAATATATAAAGGATTACAGTTATGAAACAATATATTATAGGTTCGATGCTTCTTTCATCGATATTACTGGCTAGTTGCTCACTGGAAGAAACTCCACGAAGCAAGTTTTCAGAGCAGGAGGCTTTCAGTACCCCTAAGCTTACCTACGTAAATACGGTGGCTAATGTATATTCTTCCATCGGAAATGGATTGTATGGAAGTGATGGTGGCTCTGTGCATACCTTTCAGGAGTTCTCTTCTGATGCCAGTATGATTCCTGGCCGCCAGGGTGACTGGTTGGATGGTGGAGCCTGGCAGAACATTTTCCTCCACAATTTCGAATCGTCTGTAAGCAAGTATAACGATGTTTGGAACAACCTGTATCGTGTCATCGGTCTTGCCAATTCTTCCATCGACCGACTCAACAAGTATCTGGGTGAGCATCCGGAGTATGCAGACTATGTGTATGAGTTGAGAGCACTTCGTGCCATCTATTATTATTATGTGATGGATCTCTTCGGACAGGTACCATTGGTTGTTTCTTCTGAAGTAAATGCTAATGAGGTGGCGCAGTCCAATCGCTCTGATGTCTTCAAGTTTGTCACTTCAGAATTGGCGGAATGCATTCCTCATCTTTCCGGTCAGAAGAGCCAAAATGAGGGAGAGTATTATGGTCGAATTACCAAGGCTGTGGCATATATGTGTATGGCTAAGTGTGCCATCAATGCGCCGGTCTATACCATCGATGATACCACTCCAACCTGCTACAGCGCCTTTGTGGGAACAGACAAGAGCGGCAAGGCCACTGCCAGCGAGGAGCAGGGAAAGACTATTTCGGAAATGGGCAAAAAGATTAACATCACTTTGGATGGTGAAACTCGCAATGCGTGGGAAACAGCAGCCTATTGTGCTGATCAGATTGCCAGCTTGGGTTACCGCCTGCAGCCTAGCTATGCAGACAACTTCATCGTAGCCAACCAGAATTCCGTGGAAAATATCTGGACCCGTCCGAACGACTGCGTTAACTATAAGATAGAGGATTATAACATCGTGCGTACCCTGCATTACAACCATGGTGGTGCCATCGGTTACCAGGGCTGGAATGGAGCCTGCTCTTCCAAGCAGCAGATGCAGGTATATGGCTATGAAACGGCTAATCCGGACCCTCGTCTGAAACTCAACTTCTATACCGGCAAGGATTATATGGAGGAGACAGGAAAAGCTGTAGATGACGGTGCCACTGACAAGCCACTGGAGTATATGCCATTGGCTGTAAAGGTGGATTTCTCTGCTGCCGATGACCCTCATGCCATGAAGTGTGCTGGTGCCAGAATGAAGAAGTATGAGTTTGACAAGTCCACTACCCAGCAGTATAGCTTCAACAACGACTTGGTGATTTGGCGTTATGCCGATGCCTTGCTCTTGAAGGCTGAGGCAGCATATCGAATGGGCAACAAGGCTGAGGCTCTCACGATAGTGAACGAGATTCGTGCCCGTGTTGCAGCTACCCCTCGTACAGAGCTTACGCTCAATGATATTCTGGATGAGCGAATGCTGGAACTGGCTTGGGAGGGTGTTCGACGCCCAGACCAGATCAGATTCTGCACCTTTACGGAGCCTACGGTTGACCGCTTCAATGGGGTGACCCACAATGCTTCTGCAGGTGATTACAATGATGATACGCAGGGCTATACCATAGTTTATCCAATCCCTTATGCCGTGCTCAACTTGAATAAGAATCTCAAGCAGAATCCAGGATATACTAAGTAGTCAATCATAAACTAAAAATGAAGAATAATATGAAAAAAATATTTTTGCTCGCAAGCCTTCTGTTGGCTTTTGGCATCTCTGCAGATGCTGGAGACATCACTTCTCCTAACGGACAAATCAAGGTGAACTTCACCTTGGATGGCACTGTGCCTACCTATAGTGTGACCTATCAGGGCAAGACCATCATCAAGCCTAGCCGTCTGGGTTATCAGCTCGCCAAGGGTGGTAAGGATGGCAAGGACCTGCTTGCCGATTTTAGCGTCATCGATGAGAAAACTTCCACTTTCGATGAGACTTGGACTCCTGTTTGGGGAGAGAACAAGTCTATCCGCAATCATTATAATGATATGCTGGTAGAGTTGAAGCAGAATTCCACCGACAGTTATATGAACGTCCGTTTCCGTGTCTATGACGATGGAGTAGGATTGCGCTATGAGTTTCCTCAGAAAGGCAGTCTCAACTACTTCACCATCAAGGAAGAACGTACAGAATTTGCCATGACGGGCGATCATACCGCCTGGTGGATTCCTGGTGATTACGATACCCAGGAATATGAATACACCAAGACCCGCCTGTCGGGCATCCGTCCAGCCTTGCATGCTGCTGTCAGCAGCAATCTCTCACAGACAGTCTTTTCAGATACTGGTGTACAGACCTCACTCCAGTTGAAGACAGATGATGGTATCTACATCAATCTGCATGAGGCTGCTCTGGTGGATTATCCAGCCATGCACCTGAATCTGGATGACAAGACCATGACCTTTACCTCTTGGCTTACCCCTGATGCCCAAGGAATGAAGGGATACATGCAGACTCCGTTCAAGAGCCCTTGGCGTACTATGGTCATTACAGATGATGCCCGCAAGGTGCTGTCTTCCAACCTGATTCTCAATCTCAATGAGCCTTGTAAGATCAAGGATACCTCCTGGATTCACCCAGTGAAGTACGTGGGTGTATGGTGGGAGATGATTTCCGGTAAGGGAGAGTGGGCCTATACCCATGATTATCCTACCGTGAAGTTGGATGGAACCGACTATGTACATGCCAAGCCATCTGGCAAGCATTCTGCCAACAATGCCAATGTGCGCCGTTACATCGACTTTGCTGCAGCCCATGGTTTCGATGCTGTCCTGGTAGAAGGATGGAACATCGGTTGGGAAGACTGGAGTGGCTATATGAAGGAAAAAGTATTCGATTTCCTGACTCCATATCCTGATTTCGACATCAAGGCACTCAATGAGTATGCACATTCCAAGGGAGTGAAGCTCATCATGCATCATGAGACCTCTTCTTCTGTGATGAACTATGAGAAGTATATGGACAGAGCTTACCAGTTGATGAAAGATTATGGCTACGATGCTGTGAAGAGCGGTTATGTGGGCAACATCATTCCTCGTGGCGAGCATCACTACAGTCAGTTGGAAATCAATCATTATCAGCATGCCGTAACCCGTGCTGCCGATTATCACATCATGGTAAATGCCCATGAGGCTGTGCGTCCTACCGGTCTCTGCCGCACTTATCCTAACCTGATTGGCAACGAGAGTGCTCGCGGTACAGAATATCAGGCTTTCGGAGGAACCAAACCGGGACATACCGCCATCTTGCCTTTCACCCGTCTGCAGGGTGGTCCGATGGATTATACACCGGGTATCTTTGAAATGGATTGCGCCAATGGTTCACATTGCAACTCTACCATCTGCGGTCAGTTGGCACTCTATGTAACGATGTACAGTCCGTTGCAGATGGCTGCCGATTTCCCTGAGAATTATGAGAAGCACATGGATGCCTTCCAGTTTATCAAGGATGTGGCTGTAGATTGGGACAAGTCTATCTATCTGGAGGCTGAACCAATGGAGTATATCACCGCAGCCCGCAAGGCAAAGGGTTCTGATAACTGGTTTGTCGGTGGCGTTACGGGCATGAAGGCTCATCAGTCTACCGTAAAGCTCGATTTCCTCGAGAAGGGAAAGAAGTATGTGGCTACCATCTATCAGGATGCAAAGAATGCCAACTACAAGACCAATCCGCAGGCTTATGTCATCACCAAGAAGACTGTAACCAGCAAGTCTGTCTTGAAGTTGAACTCCGTTGCAGGTGGCGGATTTGCAATTAGCCTTCTTGCACAATAAAATGCAGGATTTTAAGTTGTTATGAGAGAGATTTTTCTTGAATGAATAATGATGCTCATGAAAAGAATGAATAAAATGTTGTTGGTTGCTGCCTTGGCGGCAACCACACTTTCTGCTCAGGCAGAACAGAAGAAGGGACCGGCTTGGTTGAGTGATGCACTTTTCTATCAGATTTATCCATCTTCCTATATGGATACTGATGGCAACGGTATTGGCGATCTGCCGGGTATCACTTCCAAGTTGGATTACATCAAGTCTCTGGGGGTGAACGCCCTCTGGCTCAATCCAATCTTTGAATCGGGATGGTTTGATGGTGGCTATGATGTCATCGATTTCTACAAGGTGGATCCTCGATTCGGTACCAATACCGATTTGGTTACTTTGGTAAATGAGGCCCATAAGCGTGGCATCAAGGTTTGTCTCGACCTGGTGGCAGGACATTCCAGCACCAAGTGTTCCTGGTTTAAGGAGTCTTCCGAGAAAGATCCTAACCAGCGTTACAGCGACTATTATATCTGGATGAATGATATCCCTGAGAGTGAGAAGAAAGAAATAGAAGCCCGTCATCAGGAGGCAAGTCCGGAGTCTAGTACCCGAGGCAGATATGTAGAGGCTAATGCTCCTCGTGCCAAGTATTATGAGAAGAATTTCTTCGAGTGCCAGCCAGCCTTGAACTATGGTTTTGCTCATCCAGATCCAAATCATCCTTGGGAGCAGGGCGTAGATGCTCCAGGACCACAGGCTGTCCGCAGGGAAATACGTAACATTATGGCTTTCTGGTTTGATAAGGGTGTGGATGGCTTCCGTGTAGATATGGCGTCATCGCTTATCAAGAACGACCCCGACAAGAAGGAGGTTTCCAAGCTCTGGAAGGAGATGCGTGCCTGGAAGGATAAGTATTATCCAGAGACCGTCTTGATTTCTGAGTGGGCTAATCCGCAGCAAGCCATTCCTGCCGGCTTCAACATCGATTTCTACATCCATTTCGGTCTCAAGGGCTATGCTTCTCTGTTCTTCGACCGCAAGACTCCATGGGGCAAGTGGGAGCAGAGTTACCAGAACTGCTATTTCGACAGGCAGGGTAAGGGTTCGCTCAAGGAGTTTAGCGAGAATTATACCAAGGCATTCAATGCTACCAAGAATCTCGGCTACATTGCTGTTCCATCTGCCAACCACGATTACCAGCGCCCTAACATCGGTACCCGCAATACGCCTGACCAGTTGAAGGTGGCGATGACCTTCTTCCTCACCATGCCAGGTATTCCGTTTATCTATTATGGTGATGAGATTGGTATGAAATATCAGATGAATCTCCCTAACAAGGAGGGTAGCAATGAGCGTTCGGGTACCCGTACTCCGATGCAGTGGACCAAGGGCAAGAATGCCGGATTCTCTACGAGTGCACCCGATAAGCTTTACTTTCCTGTAGATACGGAAAACGGAAAGTTGACCGTTGAAGCTCAGCAGGGAGATCAGAATTCTCTGTTGTCATATACCCGTAAGTTGACCGCTTTGCGTCATTCTGCAAAGGCTCTTGACAATGAGGGTGATTGGAAGCTCCTGAACCAGAAGGGGCAGGAATATCCGATGGTATATGAGCGCACTTTGGGTGAGGAGAAGTATGTTGTTGTCGTGAATCCTGGTGTCAAGGCAGCCTCTCTCAATATCAGCTCCGTAGGTGGTAAGGCTGTTTCTGTTCTTTCCACAGGAAAGGTTGTGTATAAATCAGGAAGAAAGACTGATGTGATTAAAGCTTCAGGCATAAGTGCCGCCATATTCAAGGTGGAAAGATAGTTTATGAGAAGGAACGTTTATCTGAATGAGAAAACGTTCCTTCTCTTACTTTTTTTGCAAGCGATATCTATAAAAAAGCCTTCAATTCTTATTTTTGTTGCTTTTCTCTTTCCTATTTCGGTGTTTTACTGTACTTTTGTACCGGAATAGGAAAAAGATAAGTAAGATGAATAGACGGAAAATGAAAATTGGTTCAATGATGGCGTTGAAAGCATCATTTCTTGTAATGGTATTTTCTATGGGAGTGATTGCTCCTGCCATCGCCCAAAATAAACAGAACAGGAAGCCTCGAAAGAAGCTGAAAGAACTGCTGATGATGGCAGATAGCCTGCGACTCCAGTTGCGGCAATCTGCCGATAGGGGATGTATGCTCCAATGGGGCGACTCTCTTCTCATGGCAGAATTGGGAAAGAGCAAAATGAGTGAGAAGAAAAAACAAAGGTTCATGAAGCATTATGCCAAGATTCAAAGACGATTGAGCCTATACGACCGCCAATTGTTCAGAGGAGATTCACTGCTGGCAGCCAATTATTACAAGATAAAGTATGATACTACCTACATCTCCCGTCCAAATGCCCGATGGACCATTAAACTAAGAGGCAATCTTTCGGGAGCTGATTTGGAAACTACAGCGAAGACGGATGGAACGGAAACGCATACCAAGGTGATGGCAGACTGCCGTGGAACCCTCTCTATGGCAGTGGCTTACCGGGGATTGGGACTTGGCTTGGCTGTGAACCCAGCCAAGTTGGCTGGTAAAAATCAGGACTACGAGTTCAACCTCAATTCCTATAGCAACCGCTATGGCTTTGATGTGGTCTATCTCTCGTCCAAGACATTCCATGGTCATCAGGAAATGGGAGGTAGCGAGATAGATATCCATAAGGGAGAAATCTCGCAGAAGGCATTGAATCTCAATTTCTATTATGCCTTCAACTACCGCAAATTCTCCTTCCCGGCAGCCTTCAGCCAGAGCTACATTCAGAAGCGAAGTGCCGGAAGTTGGATGGTAGGCGCCAGTTTTGATGGTTCCAAGACGAAGGTAAAGGGAATGACTATCCGTCTTAACGAGTTGGCGCTCGGTGCAGGCTATGGATATAATCTCGTTCCATCTTCTCATCTGCTGTTCCATCTGTCAGCCTTGCCAACTATCACGGTGTATTCGCATGACTATACCAAGATGAGGGCTGAAGCAGAAGAGGGGAGTAGTGATACAGAAATCCCAACCGTTCGTAACAGCATGAAATATCATTTTCCGTCTGCCATCATTACCGGTAGAGGTGCAGCCGTGTATTCCTGGCGCAACAAGTTTGCCGGTGCCACTGCGGTTTATAATTTCTCAGTAGCAGGAGATGAGGATCACCTGCAGGTGAAGAGAAACAAATGGCGAGTAAGAATGTTTTTCGGATTCCGGTTCTAGGAACATACTTTTCTTCTTCCTATGTCAGTTTTTGACGCATCCGGATTGTACTTTTGCGGCAGAAATTACAATCACTCTATATATAATAAGGTATGAAGGCAGGAAGAAGAGGGGTTAGGAGTCCCTGAAAATAAAATATAAGAGGAATCCATAAGATTTCTTGTTAAAAGTTTGGTGGTTCATCAGATTTTTACTAAATTTGCCATTGGATTAGTGACAGGGCAGGGTAAAGTCCTCGCTTGAAGTCGCTATGATGCAGAGAAACAAGATAATCTTGTGGACACGAGCAAACTATTCAGTTCTGTAGGTTGAAATCTGGTAAATTGAAACGTAGAAAGAATGAGAATTTGTTTGAGCGAGTCTACACCGTCATATGGTGTGGATTCCTCTTTCACATTTTCTTTTCTACGGGTTTTACCAGAGCCTAACTTGCAAGGAAGTGAAGAAAGTAGGGGTTCGCACCATCTTTTTTTTCACTTATGAACCATTATGAACTTGTTTGGTTCGCAGATTTTTCTTATCTTTGCCCCTTGAAAGTAAATGATTTACTGCACTCGGCAATTTGAAAGCAAGCTTTCATTGCGCTCGTTTGCATAATCTTTGCCCCTTGAAAGTAAATGATTCGCTGTTTCGGCAGAAAAGCAGGAGCAGTCATATATAATGAACTTAAAAACGAATGCTTATGAGTAGAGTATTTCAAGTAAAGCCTAAGCGCCTTAAACGCTCTAACGGTACCGTCCTCACTCCCGAAATGGTAGTGATAGTAACAACCATGCAGCACACCGCCACCCCTTTTTATAATGGAGCCAAGGAGGTGCAAGAAGCCTACATGCGCATCTATGTGTAATCCGAATGATTTTTTGGAGATACTGAAGTGTATGTTGATAAATATTAATGAAACATTTTAGATAATAAACATGGAAAAAATAAATAAAATTGCAAACATAGACGCAATAGTGAATGCTATAAAAGATAATAGCGAAGATGGCTTCTTTTTTATTCCTTGGATTGGTAAGAACTATTATAAAAAGGAATTGAAAGGAAAGAATGTTTTGGTGGTAGGTGCGTCGCATTATTGTAATCATTCAAACATTTGTATTCGTCATGATAAAGATTTAAATTGTTCGAATTTTTATGATAAGAATAAATGTAAATTAGGATGTACTCATTTTCAAGATTGTACTGGTGGAAAAACTAAAGACTACAATGAAGAATGTATTTGGATGAATAATTATTATAGTGACGAACATAAGAATTTATGTGGAGTTATTGGGGAAAAAATAGGCGATAGCAATATGATTTCTGAAAAGTTGAATAGTACAACCTTAGGTGAAATATGTAATTTCTTAGATCCAAATTACGAAAATAATGTATCATATACAAGGTTTACAGATTTTTGTACTCGTTATTTTTACAAGGAATTGACGAATGAAATTGACTCCAAAAATAATTTTTGGAGTCATATAGCTTTCGTCAATTATGCTCAAAACTTTCAGCCGGCTTCAACCGGAAATAAGTTTAAGAAAAGTGACTTTGAAGCTTTCAAAAAGTATCTTGAAGTTTTGAAACCAGACATAGTAATTGTTTGGGGATGTGCTTTAGGCGGTGAATTGGAGAAGCAAAAATTTAAAAAAGAAGCTAAATTTTATGGCTATAATTGGGTAAATAAAGGAATACAATTTGTAAACTCTTACCATCCCTCATATGGAGGTTTTGAAGATAATGGACACTTAAAAGCAGCTTTGGATAAAGCATTTCAAGAAGCTTCTAAAGGCACAAATGGTTGATTTTGTTTAGATTATAAAAATACAAATGAAGCAATTAAGACTTTTCCTATATAACATCATAACAATAGTTGTTGTTATGATTACGGTAAGTGCTTGTTCGGATTCCCTCGGTTCTCAGTGGGTACGAACAACAGACGGAACCCTATTTTGGGCATCGTCTGTTGACACGACTATGTCTTTTTCTTGGAATGGAGAGAACTTTGATAGTGTTGCAAATGGCAAGGGAACTTTGCTTCGTGTTGATTCAGAGGGAAACTCTCAAAGCCAACAATTTAATATGTTTTATGGAGCGTCATCAATTGAAGATATCGTTTCTATGGATGATGGCAGCCGTTTTGTTGGTGGTATCGAAGATGATAAAATGGAAGGCTTTGGCGTACTTGATAAAGGAACGGAATTATATATCGGTTCTTTTCATGAAAGCAAGCCAAACGGATATTTGAAATATTATAAAAAAGGTAAACTTTTTTATGATGGCAATTGGAAAGATGGCGCTTTTTGGGGAGAGGGAACTCTTTATAAAGAAGATGGGTCTATTAAAAGTGGTGAATGGAACAATGGTACACTTATACAAACTTTAGTAGACAAAAATCTTCCTGAAGGACATTATTATGGTTATGTTAGAAACGGCAAGCCTGATGGTTTAGGCAAGATGACCTATGCAAATTCGTCTCTTTATGCAGGAAAATGGCATAATGGAAAATGGCATGGACAAGGCTTGTATGTGCATGGCGCTGATTCTATATATGGAGAATGGAAGTCTGGAAAAATTTGTGGTGATGTAATTTATCGTACTCCACAATTACTTTTTGAGGGTTCTTTTGTTGACAATGTTCCTGTTGGTGAGGGAAACTTGGTTTTGTCTGACGGTTCGTATTATTCTGGTTGTTGGCTTGATGGAAAAAGAAATGGTTATGGAGACATGGTGTTTTCTAATGGCGATTCTTATTTCGGTGAGTGGAGCAATAATACGTTTCATGGCACAGGTACATACAAATACGCCAAGGAGCATGCTGTATATAAAGGCGAATGGTCTAAAGGATTA
>ERZ809407.2913-NODE-2913-length-10491-cov-5.347930_pt1 | contig 10491 bp, 8 predicted proteins | sample MGYA00520792_ERZ809407 | MGnify/ENA primary metagenome ERZ809407 (study PRJEB31576, sample SAMEA3212665) | Homo sapiens | biome: human-gut; feature: human gut; material: fecal | place: Sweden | collected 2012 ...
GGCCGCTCGTCTGCTCCGCCGCGACGGCGACGGTACCGTCCGGCGCGCCGTCGAGCGCGATGCGCTTTAAGTAGGCGTTTGTCGAGTCGATGGAATCAAAGCAGTCGATGCGCTTGCCGACGGTTTCGACAGGTCCCAAGTAGCTGCGCACGGTCTGCTCGGTCAGCGTGTCGGGCAGCGACTTGAGGCAGTAGCCGCGTCCCGTGACGGCGTCGATCTCGTACCCCTGCGCGCGCAGGGCGGAAATGCTCTTCCAGATGGCCGCGCGCGTGATGCCGAGCTCGGCGCTGACGGCCTCGCCGGAGACGAAGTGTCCCTTTTCCCGCAGCAGCAGCGCCAAAACAGTCTCTTTTCCCATAGCGTCCTCCGTTACAAAATGTAACCGAAATTGTTACCCTTTTGAGGTTGACAGTCGGCGGCTTATCGCTTACGATTGACATAAAATATCAAACGCTGCGTTTTTCGCAGCCGCCGTCTTAGGATTGTAGCACGCTTGCCGCCGCATGTAAACCAAAATCTCATGTTTTGGCTTACCCGGCGGTTTCTTGACGAATTCCTGATTTTTCCATTGCCGCGCTCCGTCCCGGCGTGTACAATAAGACGCTGACAAATTATGACAGGAGTTTCCCCGTGAGCTTTTCCGACCTTACGTTTCTTTTTTATTTTCTGCCGCTGTTTTTCGCGGTCTATTACATTCTGCCCTTTCGCTTCAAAAATGCTGCGCTCGTGCTGGGCAGCTTTGCCTTCTACTTCATCGGCGCGGGCACGCGCGACACACTGCTGCTGTCCGGCGTGCTGCTTCTGCACTACGCCCTCGCCCGCGCAATGGCGGGGAAAGAAGTCCGCACGCGAAAAGCACTGCTGATCATCGCGCTGGCGGCGGACCTCTTTTGCCTCGTGTATTTCAAGTACGCCGCATTTATTCTGGAAAATCTGGGCAAACTGACGGGGACGGCGTTCTCCCTCGTTGAGCTTGCGCTGCCGCTCGGCGTCAGCTTCTACCTTTTCCAGAGCGCGGGGTACCTCATCGACGTGTATCGCGGCGAGGAGGCGGAGAAAAATCTCATCGACTACGCCGCCTTCACGATCGCGTTCCCCCAGCTCACGATGGGGCCGATCTTGCGCTGGCGTGAATGGCGCGGCGCGCTGAAAGCACGCACGGTCACGCGCGAGGACGTATTCTCCGGCTTTGAGCTCTTTGTTGTCGGCCTGTGCTTCAAGGTGCTGCTCGCCGACCAGCTCGCGCCGCTGTGGGCGTCGCTTGAGCGCATCGGGTATGAATACCTGTCGACGCCGCTCGCATGGCTCGGCGCGGTGAGCTACAGTTTGCAGCTCTATTTCGACTTTTCCGGCTATTCGCTCATGGCGATGGGCCTCGGGCAGATGCTCGCGCTGCCTGTGCCGCGCAACTTTGACCTGCCCTACACCGCGCGCTCGGTGAGCGAGTTCTACCGCCGCTGGCACATCACGCTCGGCACATGGTTTCGCGACTATGTCTACATCCCGCTCGGCGGCAGCCGAAACGGCAATGCCCGCACGGTGCTCTCGCTCACGGTCGTGTGGTTTTTCACCGGCCTCTGGCACGGGGCGAGCTGGAACTTCGTCCTCTGGGGCGTGATGCTGCTCGGATTCATCCTGCTCGAAAAGTTCTGCATCGGCAATTTTCTCAAGGAGCATAAAGTGCTCTCGCACGTCTATCTTCTCTTCGTCATCCCGCAGACGTGGGTCATCTTCCGCATCACGCGCTTAAAGGACGTCGGCGCGTATTTTTCCCGCCTGTTCCCGCTGTTCGGCGCACACAGCGCCATCTCCGCGCAGGATGTGCTCAAGCTGCTCTCATCCTACTGGTGGCTGCTGCTTCTCGCCGTCTTCTTCTGCCTGCCGCAGCCGCGCCGCTTTTATGAAAAGCACCGCGGCAGCCTGCTTGTCCAGCTCCCGCTGTTTCTGCTCTTCTGGGTGTGCGTGTACTTCATCGCCACCTCGTCGGGCAACGCCTTCCTCTATTCCCGTTTCTAAGGAGACTTTTCATGTTCTCTCGTTCCTTTTCCCTGCTTCTGCCGCTGTGCTTTGTCAGCGCACTGGCGCTCAACGCCTATGCCGCGCTCGACCCCACCGGCGTATATCAGGACTATCTTGAAAAACTGGATGCCGCGACGCCGCCCGTCGCGGCAATGGCCACAGCGGCCGCAGACGGGGTCTACCCGTGGAGCGAGCCCAAAGCGCCCGAACCTCCTCCCGTCCCAGACCCCGCTCCGCTTCCGGACCCGGAACCGGAGCCCGAACCGGAAGAGCCCGACTCCCCCTTCACCACGGTGGACGCGAGCTACTTTGACGATGCGCTGTTCATCGGCGACTCGCACACCGACGGCTTCAAGGACTATGCGGGCCTCAATAACGCCGACTACCTCTGCCACAACGGCCTGACGGTCTGGTCGGCGGTCGAAAAGGCGGAGTTCCCCGGCAAGCAGACGCTTGCGCAGGCGCTCTCCGGCAAGCACTACGGCAAAATTTACCTGATGCTCGGCATCAACGAGCTCGGTACCGGCACGGCGGAGAGCTGGGCCGCACAGTACAAGGTCCTGCTCGACGAAGTGCGCGAGCTCCAGCCTGACGCCATTATCTTTTTGCAGGCCATTTTCCACACGACGCAGGAAAAGTCCGACGCGACGTTCTTTAAGAATTCGACCATCGATGCACGCAACGCCGAGCTCCAAAAGCTCGCCGACAACGAAACGGTCTTCTACATCGACTGCAATCCCGTCTTCGACGACTCTACCGGCGCGCTGACGCCGGAATACTCCGGCGACGGCGTCCACGTCAAGGCCGCGTACTATCCGATGTGGAGAGACTATCTCTTCCAGTTTGGCGTGGTGAAGTAACTTCAAAAAAGCGGCAAAGCCACTTTTTTGAGAAAGTCTCGCTGCGCCATGCGCGGCGCAAATTTTACGAGACTTGATACGTTAAAAAAGGAACCGCTCTTCGAGCGGTTCCTTTTTTGCGTTGCTTCGTTTTATTCGTGCTTGACCTTGTAGCCGCGGTTCAATCTCATTTCGAGCGCGTCGAGCTCTTCGTAGAGCTCAGGCGGCACCTTGCCGATCTTCTCGTAATACTCACGCGCGTCCTCGCACTCCTGGAGCCAGAGCTCGCGGTCGACTGAGAGCAGGCGGCGCATGTCATACATCGACATTTCAAGACCCTCCATGTCGATATCGTGGGTGTTGGGCTCATAGCCGAGCGCGGTCTCCGCCGCGCCGATCTCATCATCGGCGCGCGAGATGATCCACTGCAGCACGCGCATATTGTCGCCAAAGCCGGGCCAAGCGAAGTTGCCATCCTCGTCGGTGCGGAACCAGTTGACGTTGAAGATCTTCGGCGGCTTGGGGATCTTCTTGCCCATGTCGAGCCAGTGCTGCCAGTAGTCGCCCATATGGTAGCCACAGAACGGCAGCATCGCCATCGGGTCGCGGCGCACGACGCCGACGCGGCCCGTCGCCGCGGCGGTGGTCTCCGACGCCATGATTGAGCCGATAAACACGCCGTGCTGCCAGTTGAAGGACTGGTAGACCAGCGGCGCGGTCTTCGCGCGGCGGCCGCCGAAGACGATGGCGCTGATGGGCACACCCTCGGGATTGTCAAACTCGGGGCTCAGGCAGGGGCAGTTGCGCGCGGGCGCGGTGAAGCGGCTGTTGGGGTGCGCGGCCTTTTCAGGGCTCTGCGGCGTCCAGGGACGGCCGCGCCAGTCGATGGCGCGCGCGGGCGGCGTCTTGTTGAGTCCCTCCCACCAGACGGTGTTGTCGCTGAGGTCAAGCGCGACGTTCGTAAAGATCGTGTCCTTGTGCGTGGAAATGAGCGCGTTGGGGTTCGACTTCATGGATGTGCCGGGCGCGACGCCGAAAAAGCCGTTTTCGGGGTTCACGGCCCAGAGGCGGCCGTCCTTGCCGACGCGCAGCCACGCGATATCGTCGCCCACGCACCACACGCGCCAGCCCCAGCGCTGCAGGCCCTCGGGCGGGATGAGCATGGCGAGGTTCGTCTTGCCGCAGGCGGAGGGAAAGGCGGCGGAGATGTACTTGATCTCGCCGCGCGGGTTCTGGATGCCGAGGATCAGCATGTGCTCGGCCATCCAGCCCTCCTGACGGCCGAGGTTCGAAGCGATGCGCAGCGCGAAGCACTTCTTGCCCTGAAGCACGTTTCCGCCATAGTTCGAGTTCATCGAGATGATCGTATTGTCCTGCGGGAAGTGGACGATGTACTTGTTGTCCTTGTCGAGGTTGCACTGGCAGTGCAGGCCCTTGATAAAGCCCGTATCATTGCCGAGCGCGTCGCACACGGCCTTGCCGATGCGGGTCATGATGTGCATGTTGAGCACGACGTAAATGGAGTCGGTCAGTTCAAAGCCGTATTTGGCGAACGGCGAGCCGATGATGGACATGGAGTACGGGATGATGTACATGGTGCGGCCCTTATAGGCGCCGTCGGCCAGAGCGTACATCCTTTCGTACATTTCCTTGGGCTCTACCCAGTGGTTCGTGGGGCCTGCGTCCTCTTCCTTTTCACAGCAGATGAACGTGCGGTCCTCCACGCGCGCCACGTCGTCGGGGTCGGTACGGTGCAGGTAGCATCCCGGGAGCTTGTCCGGGTTGAGCTTGATGAGGATGCCCTCCTTGACGGCCTGCTCGCGCAGCGCGTCGAGCTGTTCCTCTTCCCCCGTGATCCAGACAATCTTGTCCGGCTTGGTGATGGCGGTCATTTCGTCGATCCACGACAAAACGGCCTTGTTGTTCGTCAAATTCGTCATTTGTTCTTTCCCTCGTAGCATGTTCACGGTGTAATGAAAAAGAAAAATTTTGCACCGCGTCTTGTGTGGTGTGCTGTGCCGCCTTGGGGCGGCAGGGAGCTAACCGATGCACAGGAAAAATGGCTGCTATTGAGTTTGACTCCTTTCTGCCGAAAATTGTAGCAGAATGTCTTATCAATAGCAACCATATGGTTTATCAATTTTTTGAATAGATGCTTCTGTGCTGTCACAGTAATGCGGCGATCTCGGCGGACAGCGCGGCGAATTCACTGAGCCCCAGCCGCTCGCCGCGGATGTTGGCCTCTAAGCCGCAGGATATGACCGCCTGCGTGACCTGCTCTTTTGTGAGCTGGCTGCCGAACGCCGTCATCAGGCTGTTGACGAGCGTCTTGCGCCGCAGGGCAAACGCGGCGTACACCACGCGGAAGAAGAACTTCTCGTCCTCGACCTCGACCGGCGGCTCCCTGCGCACGACGGCGCGCAGCACGGCGGACATGACCTTCGGCTGCGGCTCGAAGCACTCGCGCGGCACAGCGAAAAGGTATTCCGGCTCCGTGTAGTATTGCATGAAGACGGAGAACGCGCCGTAGGCGCTCGTGCCCGGCGCGGCGCAGAGGCGCTCGGCGACCTCCTTCTGCACCAGCACCGTGATGCTCTCGAAGCACTTCGACTCGATGAGCGCGGTGATGGCAGGCGTCGTGATGTTATAGGGCAGGTTTGCGCACACGATGGGCGTGAGGCCTGCGAATTCCTCTTTCACCAGCGCGGGGATGTCGGTCTTCAGAATGTCGGCGGACACGACCTCGAAATTGTCGAAGCGGGCCATGGTCTCTTCCAGGATCGGCAGCAGCGTCTTGTCGAGCTCCACCGAGACAACCCTGCCCGCGCGCTCGCAGAGCTCGTGGCTCAATGCTCCGATGCCGGGGCCGATCTCGAGCACGCCGTTCTGCTCGTTTGCGCGCGAGCTCTCGGCGATCTCATAGGGGATGGCGGGGTCGATCAAAAAGTTCTGCCCCATGGACTTGGAAAAATGAAAACCGTGGCGCTTTAAGAGCGCCTCGATGGCAGCTTTGTCATTGCGTTCCATAGCGTGGTTCCTTTCTGCGCGCTGGGCGTAAAAAATTGTAAAATGATTCTACCATATTTTGCGCAAAAGAGTAGTAAAAATTTTTCCCGTGTGATAAAATGCAGAAATCTCAGGAAAAGAGGGAGACTTTCATGGAGCTCACACCGCAAATTCTGATCGTTGTTCTGCCGCTCATCTTTCTTGGCGGCTTTGTCGACTCCGTCGCCGGCGGCGGCGGACTTATCACGCTTCCCGCCTACCTGATGGCCGGTATCCCCGCGCATCTTGCAATGGGGACAAACAAGGTCGTCAACGGCACCGGCACGGCGCTCGCCTCGTTCAAATACTTCCGCGGCGGCAAGGTCCTGCTGCATCCCGCCGTCGTCTCGGGGATCGGTGCGCTGCTCGGTGCGGCCATCGGCACAAAGATTGCCCTGCTCATCAACGAGGACATTCTGAAGATCATGATGCTCGTCGCGCTGCCCTGCGCGGCGATCCTGCTGATGCTCAAAAAGGACTTCGGCAAGGAAAATGACGCACCCGCGCGCGAGTACACGCCGCAGCAGGAGCTGACGCGCGCCGCGCTCATCGGTTTGGGTCTTGGCTGCTATGACGGGCTCATCGGCCCGGGCACGGGCACGTTTATGATCATGGCGTTTACGATGGCACTTTCGATGGACCTCCTCACGGCGTCGGGCTGCGCGAAGATCGCAAACCTCTGCTCCAACGTCGCCTCGGCGGTGCTGTTCATCATCAGCGGTAAGGTCTGGTGGCTGCTGGCGCTCCCCGCGGCGGCCTGCAATATGCTGGGCGCCTACTGCGGCGCGCGCTACGCCATGAAGGGCGGCAGCAAGCGCGTGCGCGGCATGATCTTTGTCGTGCTGGGGCTTCTCTTCATCAAGATGGGCTACGAGCTGCTGTTCTGAAAAGACGAATTCTATATAAAAAAGCGGACAGTCAAGGCTGTCCGCTTTTTTCAGTTCTTCAGGCTGTGCAGCGGCGCGGGAATTCTGCCGCCGCGCGCAATGAACTCCGCGCTCGAATAAGGGTGGACCGCCTGCACCGGTGCCGAGCCGAGAAGTCCGCCGAACTCCACCGTGTCGCCCACCTTGCAGCCGGGCGCAGGGATGACGCGCACCGCAGTCGTCTTCGTGTTGATCATGCCGATGGCCGCCTCATCGGCGATGATGGCAGCAATGGTCTCTGCGCTTGTGTCGCCCGGAAGCGCGATCATGTCAAGTCCTACGGAGCACACGCAGGTCATCGCCTCCAGCTTGTCGAGCGTCAGCGCGCCGGACGACGCCGCGGCGATCATGCCCTCGTCCTCGCTGACGGGGATAAATGCGCCGGATAAGCCGCCCACCGAGGAGGACGCCATCACGCCGCCTTTTTTCACCGCGTCGTTGAGCAGGGCGAGCGCGGCGGTCGTACCATGCGTGCCGCAGACCTCAAGCCCCATTTCCTCCAGAATGCGGGCCACGCTGTCGCCGACGGCGGGCGTGGGCGCAAGGGAAAGATCGACAATGCCAAACGGCGTATCGAGCCTGCGGCTCGCCTCCTGCGCGACGAGCTGACCCATGCGCGTGATGCGGAACGCCGTTTTCTTCACGGTCTCCGCCACCACGTCGAACGGCTGGCCCTTGACGCTTTGCAGCGCGTGATACACAACGCCCGGCCCGGAAACGCCGACGTTGATCACTTTCTCCGGCTCGCCCACGCCGTGGAACGCGCCCGCCATGAAGGGGTTATCCTCTACCGCATTGCAGAAGATCACAAGCTTGGCGCAGCCAAAGCCGCCCTGCTTTTCCGTGAGCGCCGCCGTCTTTTTCACCGTCTGCCCCATCAGGGCGACGGCGTCCATATTGATCCCTGCCTTGGACGAGCCGACATTGACCGACGAGCACACAAGGTCCGTACAGGCCAGCGCCTCGGGGATCGCAGCGATCAGCTTCCGGTCGGCGTCCGTCATGCCCTTTTGCACAAGCGCTGAAAAACCGCCAATAAAGTTAACGCCGACATTTTTGGCCGCGCGGTCAAGCGCCTTGGCAAACGGGACATAGTCTTCCGTCTCCGACGCGGCGGCGACCAGCGCGATGGGTGTGACGGAAACCCGCTTATTGACGATGGGAATGCCGAATTCCCGCTCGATCTCTTCTCCCGTTGCGACCAGGCGCTCTGCATAGCGGCTGATCTTGTCGTAGATCTTTTCACACGCACGCTCCGCGCTGCTGTCCGCGCAGGAGAGGAGCGAGATGCCCATCGTGATCGTGCGGATATCCAGATGCTGCTGGTCGATCATGCGGATCGTTTCCAGGATATCATTGCGGCTTAGCATGACTTTCTCCCTCCCCGCTCAGATCTTGTGCATCGCGTTGAAGATGTCCTCCCGCTGCATGCGGATCGCAATGTCCATCTCCGCGCCGAGGGCGCTCAGTTTTTCCGTCAGTTCCGCAAAAGAGAGCGAACAATTTTCGAGATCCGCCAGCATGACCATGGTGAAATTTTCCTGCAAAATCGTCTGGCTGATATCCAGAACGTTCACGTTCCACCTTGCCAGCAGCGAGCTGACGCCCGCGATAATACCGACCTGATCTTTTCCCAGTACCGTGATAATGGCTTTCATCCTGTGTTCTCCTTTCGGTTTCTACCGGTAATTGTATCATGTCACTGCAATAAAGTAAATGTTCCGGATGCGCAACATACGCATCCGGAACATACATTTATCGTACTATTCGACGAACCGCCCCGCTCAGTCGAGGAAGTAGACCGTCGAGTTCTTCTGGCGGCCGAACTGCTTGCACTCCTGATAGGAATTCATATAGAGGTCGATCGCCGCACCGCGCACGCCGGTGTCCTCAGCCACAGCGTTGCCGTAGGTATAGCCCGACGAGCCGACGATGAACATCTCGGTACCGAGGGGAATGACCTTCTTATCCACTGCGACGGTGCCGACGTGGACCGTCGTGCCCGTGGCCGTTCTGGTGCCCACGCCGCCGTAGCCCGCGGTATAGGCCGTGCAGGTGACCTTCATCGAGCCGGAGAAGTGGACGGAATCGCCGGACTTCATCAGAAGATAGCCGCTGCCGTCGCTCTCGGTGACAACGGACTTGACCGTGTCGCCGCTCTGCGCCTTGTCGACGAGCGTGCCGGTGTAGGTGATCTCCGCGACGGAGGTGTCGTTCTTCTCCTCCACCGCCTGGCGGGAGACGAACTGGCCGTCGGCATACACGACCTCATAAACGACGTCGCGCGTGCCGTCGATGCCCTGCTGGACGACCTGCGTCTTGCCCTTGGGGATGCGGTACGACGTGGAGGTCAGCGTGGTGTGGGGAGCCGCCTCGGTGGCGGTCTCATAGTAGGTGAAGTCAGAGGCAACGGTGATCTCGACCTCTTCCTCCGTGACGTCGACCAGCACCATCTCAAGCGGGCTGACCGAGATCTGCAAACGGCGCAGCAGCTCGCTGACGCGCTCGCCATTTCTCGTGGTGGCGTATTCGATATCGTCGCCGTGCGTCACCGTCACCTTTTCACCGGCAGGAAGTGTGACTTCCGTGTCACCGCTCTGCGCGCCGGTGACAATGACGCGCTCCTGCGGGATGTCCGTTGTGCCGTCGAGCACGCTGACCGTATCGCCGTCGGCGATGAGGTACAGCGCGTCCGCGCGCAGCTCGGGCGAACTGTTCAGCAGCATCACAGCCGCGAAGAGCAGAAAGAACATCGCTCTGCGGCAGCGCTGGGCTGTGAACAAATTTTTCAAAAACTTCTGCATGGGATACTCCTTTTTTCGCGGCGTGAGCCGCCGCAGCTTCGCGCAACTGAGGAAGTGCGCTGCGTCCGGAAAAGATTACAAAATGTAACTTTTCCAAAACTTGCTGGCAGTATACCGCCTGAAAAAGGATTTGTCAAGTTTCCGCCGTTTGTTCATCAAAAGTTCTGTATTTTATAAAATTTTCGATATTTTTCTTATTTTCGTCTTCTAAAAGTTGCGATTTAAGTCATCGAATTCGTGATTTTCTTGATTTATGTAAACCATCGTCACCCCTCTCCCCCGCCTCGCCGCCATCTCGGCGTCGAAGAGGCGGCGCACCTGCCGACGCTCTTTGTCCCGTCCGAGCGGGCAAAAAACTCTTGGGAGCAGGCCGGGTGTGTCCCGCTCCCGTCCCGCAAGGCGGCAAAAACGCGGAAAGCCCTGCAAACACTGGCTTTTTTGCTTTTCCGCCGCACGCTCTATCCCCTCGGACAGCAAAGGAACGCCCCCTGCGCCCTTTCCGGGCGCAGGGGACGAAAAGCCGCCTCAACAGCGTGTCGCGATGCCAAAATATGCAAGTTTGACTTTTTGAAAATTCATTTATTGAAATTCATTTATGTCAACCTGATTTTTTGATTTTTGTTGGCAAAGGTCACAAAAATCGCGCTTCTTTTTCGCTTTTCCCGTCAAATGGGCGATCGCAGAGGAAGTTACATTTTCTCCTCCTTTTCGCCCGTTTCGCCGTGAAAATGAAGGTAGACGGACGCGGCGGCGTCTTTTGGCAACACACGTTCAAGGGCGAAAATGTCCGCCTCCCGAATCGCCTTAACGCTCTTGAACGTCTTGAGCAGCGCCTGAGCGCGCACCTTGCCGACGCCC
>ERZ809407.2920-NODE-2920-length-10458-cov-3.579833_pt1 | contig 10458 bp, 10 predicted proteins | sample MGYA00520792_ERZ809407 | MGnify/ENA primary metagenome ERZ809407 (study PRJEB31576, sample SAMEA3212665) | Homo sapiens | biome: human-gut; feature: human gut; material: fecal | place: Sweden | collected 2012 ...
GGTAGCCCACGCCGCGCACGGTCTCGATGGCGCTGGCATGCTCGCCCAGTTTTTGGCGAAGCGTCTGCACGTGCACGTCAACGGTGCGCGAACCGCCGTCGAAGTCCCAGCCCCACACGCTCTGCAGCAACGACTCGCGGGTAAAAACCACGCCGGGCTTGCGCATGAGGTACTCGAGCAGGTCGAACTCGCGCAGGGTGAGCTTAAGCGGCTCGCCGGCAACGGTCACCTCGCGATGGCTGGGCGAGAGCACGATGTCGCCCACGCTGAGCACATCGCTCGCCTGCTTGACCATGCCGCCGCGACGCAGCAGTGCGCGGCAGCGGCTCGCAAGCTCCATGAGCGAAAACGGCTTAGTCAGGTAATCGTCGGCACCGCCATCGAGCGCCATCACCTTGTCGAGCTCGGTATCCTTGGCGGTAAGCATCATGATGGGCACCGTCGCCGTCAGGCGATCGGCACGCAGTCGACGCATAATCGCCAAGCCATCGGTATCGGGCAGCATGATGTCGAGCAGCACAGCATCGGGTACCCGTCGCGCCACGGCAGCCTTAAACTCACCGTCGCACGAAAAGCCTTCGGCCTCAATCCCCTGCTTGCGCAGCGCATAGACCGTCAAATCCCTGATGCTGTCATCGTCCTCGACGTAATAGATCATGTTGAACCCCTTTGCGGCCGGCATGACCGCATCTTAACCCTAAAGGTACCTTTACTAGATGGTATCAGCCAAAACGCCCCGTCAAATAATCCGCCGTGCGCGGATCGGTCGGATTCTTGAAGAGTTGCGCGGTGGGCGCGTGCTCCACCAGCTCACCCAGCAAAAAGAATGCGACCGAATCGGAGATACGCGCCGCCTGCTGCATATTGTGCGTAACGACCACGAGCGTGCAGGTCTCTTTGAGCTCACAGGCCAGCTGCTCCACCACCAGCGTCGACACAGGGTCGAGTGCCGAGGTCGGCTCGTCCATCAGCAGAATGTCGGGCTGCACGGCAAGTGCGCGGGCGATGCACAGACGCTGCTGCTGGCCGCCCGAAAGACCCAGACCCGACTCTTTGAGCTTGTCCTTGACCTCATCCCACAGGGCGGCGCGACGCAGGGAGTCTTCGACCAGCTCGTCGAGCACGACGCGATCGCGCACACCCATACCGCGCGGACCATACGCGACGTTGTCGTAGATGCTCATGGGAAACGGGTTGGGGCGCTGGAACACCATGCCCACGCGCTGGCGCAAGCGGCAGATGTCGTAGTCGCCCAGGATATCTTGACCATCGAGCGCAATCTTGCCCTCGATGCGGCAATCCTTGATGCCGTCGTTCATGCGGTTAAAGCAGCGCAGCAACGTGGACTTTCCGCAGCCCGAAGGCCCGATGAACGAGGTGATCTGCTTGTCGCGGATCTTGATATTCACGTCCTTGAGCGCATGGTGGTCGCCATAGAACAGGTCGAGGCCCTCGACATCGATACGCGTCGGCGAGGCGGCAAGATCCTCTGCCGTGGGGCGAGTCGCATCCCCAACCTCGCGCTCGCGCGCGGCCTCGACCTGCGCTTTCATGAGTTCTTCAAGCTCCGTGGGCTCCACAGCCGCAGCAGCCGTCATACCGCATACCTCCACATCGATATCAATTCAGCAGTATCGATAGTAGGAATCGCGGCTCATATGCACGTGAGCGCATTGTCAAGTGTTTGTAAGGGCACACTGGCTATGCGGCGGGCAGCTCGATGGTGAATATCGTGTGTTCGGGCGTCGATTCACATGCAACGGTACCGCCGTGCGCGCATACGATCTCCTTGGCGATGGCAAGCCCCAGTCCAGCGCCGCCGCGATTGGTCGCACGCGCCGCATCCAGGCGATAGAACTTCTCAAAGATCACCTTGAGCTTTGCCTCAGGGATGGGATCGCCCTGATTGATAAAGCGCACGCGCACGCCACCGCCGTCCCGGCGTCTGGCCTCGATCGTGATGGTCGAGCCCTCATAGCTATAGGCAATAGCGTTTTTCATGATGTTGTTGAACACGCGAGCCATTTTGTCGCCATCCACGAGCACCGTCAGGTCCTCGCGAATATCAACTTGGACTTCCTTATGCTGCTCGTTGAGGATGGGATAGAACTCGTCAGTCACCTGAGCCAGCAGCAACCCCAGATCAACATAGCCGCGCGTGAGCACGATATCGTGGAAGTCAAAGCGCGTGATATCGAAGAACTCTTCGATGAGCGTATCGAGCCGGTGCGCCTTGTCGAGCGCCACGCCCGTAAAGTGCGCACGTTGCTCAACCGGCAGCTCGGGAGCCTCTTGCAGCAGCGAAAGATAGCCCACCACACTGGCAAGCGGGGTGCGTAGGTCATGTGCCAAGTACGTGACCAAATCGTCCTTGCGATGCGACTCGTCACGCAGAGCTTGCTGCACCTTGCGCTCACGGTCACGCACGCGGTTAAGGGCGCCCTCGACCTCCAAGAAGTCGCCGTCGATGTTGTCCCAGGTGTCGGGGTGATCGATCAGGCGATCTTGAATACGAGCAGCCAGCACACAATCGGCATGCTGCTCGCCCTGCTCGTAGCCCTGGTAGTACAGGGCGCGGCCGCACAAGAACAGCACGCACACGGCAAGCGCCAGCACAAAGCCAAGCATGTTGAATACAAAGCCGGCATCGAACAGCACCGGCCCTTCGATGCCGCCGAGCGCCATGGCGCCAATCGCCAACGTCATGGCCCACGCGGCGCCGCCAATCACCATGCAGCGGCGCACGATCTCAAATCGATCGATCAGCAAAAAGCCGACAAGCAGCACCGCCAAGATTCCAGCGATGTTATCAATGCCAATCAGCAGCAGGGTCAGCAAAAAGAGCAGCACCGTTGCAAGCGCGCGATTGTCGACGACCGACCTCACGTAATCAAAGAGTCGATCGGGCACCTCGAACGCTTGTCTATCGTCTTTTGTCATATCAAGATCCTCACAAGCGAAAAGCGTTATTCGATGATGTAGCCGACGCCCCAGACGTTTTTGATAAAGCGCGGCTTTTGTGCGTCGTCGCCAATCTTTTCGCGCAAGTGGCGAATGTGCACCATCACCGTATTGTTGGAGCCGGGCATAAAATCCTCGTTCCACACCGCACGGAACAGGTCCTCCACGGCCACCACGCTGCCGCGATGCTCGACCAGATACAGCAAGATTGAATACTCGGTGGGTGTGAGGCGTACCGGTGCACCGTCCACCGTCACGGAACGAGCATCGCGGTTGATCTCCAAGCCGTCGAGCTGAAGGGTCGGCGACTCGGCCGCCTGTGCGCGGCTACCGTAGCTGGTGTAGCGGCGAAGCTGAGCGTGCACGCGCGCGATGAGCTCCAGAGGACGAAACGGCTTAACCACGTAATCGTCCGCGCCAAGCGAAAGGCCCTCGATCTTGTCTTGCTGGGCATCGCGCGCCGTCAGCATGATCACGGGATAGGTATGGCTGGAACGGATCGTACGCAGCAGCTCAAAGCCATCGATATCGGGCAGCATGACATCCAGCAGCGCCAAATCGAACTCCTGCTCCAAGATTGCCTTGGCAGCATCGGCCCCGCTATAGGCAATCTGGACATCAAAGCCCTCTTTTGTAAGGTAGATACCAACCAAGTCGGCGATGGCCTTCTCGTCATCAACTACCAGTATGCGCTCGTTCATGCGTGCTCCTCTCGCGCTCCATTATGCCCGAGGCGACGCACGCCACACACAACAAGCGTGGGTGATTAAGTCGGCCTTAAGCACCCTTGCGCCCGTTCGGGAGCGGATGTGGGCCACGCACGCACGCGATGATCGCCGACGCCGGCAAACGATATACTCTAGTTTCAGAAGAGACCATCCCGTCGAAAGCGAAATCTGTGAAGTCCCTCACCTCTTTTGCAAAGCGCTCAGCCCGGCTTGCCGCCGGCTTTGTCTGCGCTATCGCCCTTGCCGCCGGCGTGCCCACCGTCGCCGGCGCCCAAGTGCTCACGACCGACAATGTTTGCGGCAAAACCGCCGATGTGCGCGGTATCACGGCCGAAAACCTGCCCGATATCGATGCGACCAATGCCCTCGTCATGGGCAAAGACGGCACCGTCTACTATGCCCGCGGCGCCGATGAGCAGGTCAAGATTGCCTCGATCACCAAGGTCATGACCGCAATCCTAACCGTCGAGAATTGCAAGATGGACGAGAAGGTCACGGTGAGCAACGCCGCAGCCACCGTGGGTAATTCGACCGCCGGCTTGCTCGAAGGCGACGAGCTTACCGTGGAGCAGGCACTACGCGGTCTGATGATTCCCTCGGGCAACGACGCCGCCATCGTGCTCGCCGAATATGTGGGCAAGAAGATCGACCCCAAGACCAAAGACGCCGAGGCCACATTTGTGAAGGCCATGAACGAGCGCGCTAAGAAGCTCGGCTGCACCGGTACGCTTTTTGAAAACCCGCATGGTCTGGACTTTGATGAGTGGGCTGGCAATATGCACTCAACCGCACACGACGTAGCGCTGATGATGCAGGAGGCCATGAAAAACGACACGATCCGCGAGGTCGTAGCGAGCGAGGATTCCTGGATCGAGGTCACGGGCGCCGACGGCACCGACCATTCGCATTCCATGGACACGCATAACTATTTGCTGGGCCAAGATGGCAACATCGGCGGCAAGACCGGCACCACCGACGACGCGGGCTATTGCTTTACGAGCGCCTACAACCGCGACGGCAACGAGATCTACACCGTTATTTTGAACTCCACCACCACCGATCAGCGCTTTACCGATACCGCCACCCTTGCCAACTGGTACTACGGCCACAAGGTGACGGTCGCAATCGCCAACACGCAGGAAAAGACCGCCAACGGCAACCCGCTTATGGCGCGCGTTGGCCAAACCGACTGGACGGATAAGACAATCGACGCCACACTCGCCGATCCTACGGCGCAAGCGACCGTGTTTTCCCTTGCCGGCGAGGTGACCGAAAAGGTTAGCTACGACGATCTTTCGGGCACGGTGCATGCGGGCGACAAGGTGGGCAGCGTTACGCTCAAGCAGGACGGCACCAAGATCGCCGTCATGGACCTGGTTGCCGACGAGGAAGGGGCAGGGCCGAATCCCATTGAGTGGCTCCTTGTGAAGCTCGACCGCCTGGGCCGCCGCATCGACAACCGCCCGCTCACAGCCGAGAGCGAGACCGTAGCCAAGGCGCCCGAGGTGTAGGGCTGGGGGAACATTACATTTGAGATTGGAGAGGCGTCCAACGGGGCGCCTCATTTTTTGAGGGTTCGAATCCCCAGTTAACATTCTCCTAATTAAAAAAAGGGCCCCAAATGGGACCCTTCTTTCAATTCATACTGGCGGAGAGCTGGGGATGTCCGGGCATGCTACGCATGCCCTCCGGCTTCAAAGCCTGGCGGCTTTTCGCCCACGGGCTACAAACGCTTTCGCGTTTGCTTAACGCCCGTGCCCTCTCGGGTTCGAATCCCCAGCCTCCTTTCTCCGTACAAAAAAAAGGGCCCCAAATGGGACCCTTCTTTAAAGTTAAACTGGCGGAGAGCTGGGGATTCGAACCCCAGATGCCCTTTTGGGGCATACTCGCTTAGCAGGCGAGCACCTTCGGCCTCTCGGTCAGCTCTCCGTAACAGCCGTTCTATAGTAACCAAACAGCCAAGGATGGGCAAGGGGAAATTTTGGAGCGATTCCAATTTGCCAGTAGACGTCTCAGCCAATCATCTCAATCTGTAACAGTTGCAGGACAAATCTTCGTCCAGAGGTTACAGATTTAGACAAACAGTCGGCGCCATCCGCAAATGTCTCAATCTGAAACACCTGCATGCCGTAATCCCCTCTAGATGTTACAGATTGAGACAAAGATACGGGGGCAACCCCAGCGGCGGCGTCGATGCCTCCAGTCTTTATTAGTCCTCTCGAACGGTCTCCAACAGATAATCGCGCATGTACGGAATTGCAAACGAAACACAGCCATAGCCCGCGGGCTCAATCAACCCCGCATCGATCAGACGCTTGCGATATGACCCAACTTTGTTCGCCGACAAACCCATCTTCTTGGCGATATCGCCGTTGGCGATATCGACGCCCTCGCATTGAGCCATCGCCGCGAGATACTGAAACTGCCGTTCCGACACCCTGCGCAGCGCTGGGGCAATCACCATAGCATTAAAGCTATCAAGAGCCGCCTGGATACCCTTACGAGCCGCCTCTTCGCTCACGCTCTCCGCCCCACTGCGCGCAGCAACCTGCCAAGCGTAATATCCGACCAGCTGGACCATAAAGGGATAGCCTGCCGAAGCTTTCGTTAATAGCTCAGCGGCACCTTTGTCGAGCTCCTTGCCCGCTCGTCTCATCGTATCCTCAAACGATCCGCCAACTTCAAAATCGGAAAGCCGAGTAAGTTCAACATGTTTGGCTCGCTGAAGGAACGTCAACGTATCATCCACCACCACGCCATCTACCGATGTCGGCAGCCCGGCGAAAGCGAAAGCGACATTCGCTCCTTGGCGGATCAAGAGCTGCATCTCATTGCCTAGCTCGCGCATTTCCTCAGTTGAGGCATCCTGGATCTCGTCGAGCGTAATGAGCAGACCACCGCGCTTCGCAGCATCGTACATCGCCTCGCCCAGATGAGAGGCCGACTTCGACATCTCCATGGAGCCAAGGCTGACCCCTAAAATCGATGGGGAAATCGAGATTGATTCAAGACGAACGTTTCGCTGCAGAGCCTCGAGGATTCTATTGCAAAAACCAGCATTGGAGGCAACGTCAACGACCTCGAATCCTTTTTTGCGTGCAAGGTCACCCAATGCATTAAGGAGCACCGTTTTACCTGTGCCTCGGACGCCCGAGATGCGCATGAGTCGATCGGGGGCACCAGGACCATTCTCAAGAGCCTCGGCAAAGTCATCCAAAACAGTGTCCCGTCCGATAAGCTCAGGCGGATTCATGCCCGCCGTTGGCTTAAAGGGGTTAACAGCTTTCGTCATTCTGCCCTCCTCTGCTAGTTTTAACAACTTTAACAAAGTTTAACAACTTTAGCAGAGTTTAACAGTTTTAGCAGGCTCGGCGGCTTTATGCCTTACCGATCCTGCCGGGTCCTCCCGCCCGCGCCGATACAAATAGCGCGGTGCGGCCCCTCTATATCGCCCCTACCCCAGCGAGCGGTTGAGGGAGCCGAGCTCGTCGTTGCCCATGGTGCGCCACATTTGGAAGATGCAACCGCGTGCCAGGAAAAAGAAGCCGTTGTCGACCAGTTGCACAGCGGCATCTGCCAGCTGATTCGTCACGGAGGACACTGGCGGCAGCTCGAGTCCAGCCTTGCGGATGGTCTCGACCGCCTCCTCGAACGTCGGAGGCTCGCTGACGCCCATCTCATTCATAAGGCCCTGCATTTCTTCCAGCGCACTACTGCCCGATTCCTCACCGCGCGGCACCAGACGGTAACAAGCCAGCGCTAGGTCGAGCTGATCGCAATTCCAATAGGCAAACGCCAAGCGATAGAACAGGTAGCCGATTGCAGAACGATCGCTGGCAATACGTAGGCCGTGGCGCGCCACCTCGATAATCTCGTCAAAACGCTCCAGACGCGCAAGCACGTTGATGAGCGCAAAGTGCGATTGCATGGACGAGCGCGCCAGATCGTAAAGATGGCGCACCTCGGGCAGCGCTCGTTCAAAGTCCTCTTGCTCGGCGTAAAAACTGCAGATCTCGTGCTGGGCAAAGTACAGCGCATCGGGCGCACGAAGGATTCGCACAGAGCGGTCTTCTTCCAACACCGGTAGCACCATGCGCACCAGCTGGTTATCGCAAAACTGCGTTTGAACCGGACCTGTCGCCAAAAGCTCGGCGACGGCGCACTTAGCCTCCAGCTCCTCGACAAGACGGGAAAAGCCTTCAAAAGCACCTGTACGGTCAACTTTTGCCTGCTCGCGCAATTCAACAACACGGGCCACGTATGGGTCGTCGTCCTCTTCCATGACCTCCAACTCGTCAGCCGTATCGGCAAGCAGCAGATCGCGCAGCGCCGGCGGCAGCGTGCGATGGTCATCACGCGGACGAGCATGAACCTCCGCAGGCTCAATCGTCTCCGGAGCGGTTGACTCATACGCCTCAAGCACACGCTTGCACGGCATATCGTCCATGTCCATGCTCTCAAGATCCTTGGCGACAGGCACGCAATCGGCCAGATAGGCCGCGCGCCCAAAGAAATACGTTGCGACAACACGCTCGCCCTGCTCGCCGTCGGGAGCCGCAATCTGCACGTAGCAGCGCGTGATGCGAGCGCCCGAAGCAAAGCAAGCCGCCGCGAGTGTAAGCACAATACGCGCATCGTGCTCAGTGGCCCATGCTGCGCGCTTAGGCTCATCCACCTCGCGCCAGGCGTCATCTTGAGCATCGTATTCGCGCTGCGGCATAGCATCGACAACCGTGCGGCCAAATCGCACCAACATGATGCCCTCGGCGACGTTCGCTCGATAGGTGTAGTCGAGCCGCGTGACCACGTTGAGCGCCTCTACGATACGTGCAAAACGGGTGCGAACGTCCCACTCGCCACCCGGCTGGCACGCAACCGTCCCCGGCTTGGCCCACGGGTTGTCATTCGACAGCGTTTCGAGCAAGCGAGGAACGTCGCCTGTCGTCTTGCTGATATGCCATAGGTCAAAGAGCGAGCAGCCCTCAAAGCTTGGCGACGAGGCAACGGGGCCCAACCCTGCCCCAATACGCTCAAGGATGCCCGATAGGCGGTTCAGGCGGCACTCGATGGCAAGCAGGGCATCGATCTCGTCCTGGTCCAGCAGGCTACGGTCAAAATTGAGATAGAAGAGTCTCGAGCGATCGATGCGCGCCAGGCTCATTTCGGTTTTGGCCGCGATGGTGCGCAGGCGAGGCAGATCAACTTCGCCCATCAAAGCGGCGGCATAGCGCTCAATGCCACTTGGATTATCTGTATGGTCAATGCGGTAGAGCAATGTTTCGATTGCATCGGGCAGCGGTGTGGAATCAAAACCCAGCAGCACCTCAACCGGCTCAGGGAGTTTTACAAGTTTGATCTTGTCGACGGCATTTTTCATGCCCTCGTCGAGGCCGTCACCGTCTGCCGTGCCTGAGACAGCGTTTTCAGAATCGGCGAATATCACGTAACGCAAGAACATCGAGGCCATGAACTCGCCGTAGCGAAGGCTGCGCGTCGAATTCCACGTCTCGCGATCGGATTGTTCGCGCATGGGGCCTTCGGGAGAGCCGATGACTCGCGCCCGGGAGTGCATCGTCCCATCGGTACCCCTGACCGCAATCTCACCGACGCTGGAATCGGACTCGTCAAGAATCAGCTGCATGTCGGGATCGTCGGGCAGCGGAGCCTCGCTGACGGGGCGGTCCACCTTGTACACCTCACCCGAAACGCTTACGTAGCCCAAAAGCGACACATGACTTTTGCCAACGAATTCGACGACATAACAAGATTCATGCTGATCCTCGCCAAAGAGTTTCCAGACCACGCCATATGAGCGTCCCGCAGGCTGCTCGGGCATCGCCGGAAAGTGCTTCTTGGGATCGAGAAACCTGAGCTTGTATGTCGGACGCTCTGCCACGAAATATCACCCTGATCGGTCGCTTGAAGAAGGAGTGGTCGCGAATAAGTCGCGACATCTACTCGGAATCTTACACGAGTCGACAGGAAATCGTCCCTTTGGACGAAAGCACTCAAGCCGGCGCAAAAGAAAAGCCCCCGTTGCCGGGAGCTTTAATCTCAAATGGTGCGGCGTATAGGATTCGAACCTATGACGTTCTGATTCGTAGTCAGACCCTCTATCCAGCTGAGGTAACGCCGCGACTTGTTGATTATTATGCACATCGACTGAATAAAGGTCAAGCATTTTTCGAAAAAAGTTATCAAATTTGATTTTTACTCATTTTGACCACTTGATGCTATCTTCGACGCATCGCGATATAAGAAAAGCCTCCGTTACCGGAGGCTTTAAAGTTCAGTTGGTGCGGCGTATAGGATTCGAACCTATGACGTTCTGATTCGTAGTCAGACCCTCTATCCAGCTGAGGTAACGCCGCAGCGCAAGACATATAAAACCACTTTAGCTTATTGGAGTCAAGCACAATCTCAAACTTTTTTGTGGAACGCGGTTTTGTCATGCTGCTCCGCATATACCGCCGTTCCCCGTACGATTGATTGGCTTTTCGATCACGTCAAACTTGGCATCAAGTTCTCTCAGGAGCGATCTCACCCGCTGGGCGCAATCATAATCGGCAAACGAGATGCTCAGCATGCGCGCGACCTGGTTGGAAGTCCCAACTCCATAGAAGTGCTCCAGCGCCACAAGCCCCTCGTGCGTCACAAAGGTCTCGACCACATGCGGCGACTCCTCATAGCACCATTGCGTCAACGGCCCCTCACTCGTCTGCCGAACCACCAGGCCGCCCATGCCAGACGGCTCCTGAGAGAACTTGAT
>ERZ809407.2928-NODE-2928-length-10417-cov-5.973075_pt1 | contig 10417 bp, 9 predicted proteins | sample MGYA00520792_ERZ809407 | MGnify/ENA primary metagenome ERZ809407 (study PRJEB31576, sample SAMEA3212665) | Homo sapiens | biome: human-gut; feature: human gut; material: fecal | place: Sweden | collected 2012 ...
ACTTTGTTAACCTTAAATCTAATACTATTATGAAAAAACCACAATGCAAATATACTGCATTCTATATATCTGTCAATAGAATAAATGCTAATTAGTGTTTGGGGATTCATAAGAAAAGCTAAAAGGTCTTCTTTTGAGTCGCTAGGCTAACCAAAACAATCGTTATCGCCGATAATGGCAAAGCAAATAAGATCGGATCTATCGCATGCCACGGATATACATCGATCAAGACGTCTTGTCCGAATAAAGCCTTGCAAAGTCCTACCGGAGCCGCTTCCGCCTTATGAAGGAACAACATGGCGAATAAACTGGCCAAGCCTCCTACCCATAAGCTGGCCAAGGCTCCTTGCCGGGTAGCTCCTTTCCAATATAGCGAGCAGAAATAGGTAGGTAGGAATGTAGCCGCGCAAATACCCATGAACAAGGCGGTGCCTCGTGCGATAATACTCGCACTTAGCGTATAGCAGATAACGTAGCTGACCAAGATAGAGCATAGCACGCCGATACGTACACCTAATGTAGAGTTCGGGTTTTTGCTACGTCCTAGTTTGGGGAATGCGTCTGCCCCGAAAGCCGCTCCCATGGTATGAAATTGTGCGCTAAGGGTAGACATACTGGCAGAGAGAATACAAAGCATGAAAACCGCCCCGAACCACTCCGGCATCGCTTTATTGATAAATAGGGGGATGATCTTGTCCATATCTTTTACCGCCTCGGAGGCGACTACACCTTCCGTCTTGAGGAAAAACAAATTAGACAAGGCTCCCACGTGATAAATCGCCCCTACCGTGACAATCAAGAACACGCAGCCGATCAATACGCCCCTGTTGAGTTGCTTGGTGCTTTCCACCATCATGAAGCGTACGACTAGTTGTGGCTGCGCTAAGCAACCGATTCCTACGCCAAGGATCAATGAGGTAACCAATGTATACCATTGTGGAGAGCCTGAGATGGGCATAGCTGTCCACCCTTGATGTCCCAAGGCCTTGAAGCGTTCGGGCACCATGGGGGCGATATCCGTCAACTTCTGGTTTGCCTCGATAAAGCCCATGTCCATGATATGGTAAAACCAAAATAGCAGGAATAGCATACAAGCGAACATGATAACCGCTTGCAACGCATCCGTATAAAGTACTCCCTTGATTCCGCCCGTAATCACGTAGGCCGCTACGATCAAGGTGAAGATCAACAAGGCCAGATGAAGGTCGATGTGAAACATCTGTTCGATGAAGACGGCTCCTCCCTTCATCACCACGGCGGCGTAGAGGGGCATGCCGATGAAAATGATCGAGGCGATAAAGATCTGTATAGACCGGGACTTATAGTGTAATCCCAATAATTGCGGGAAAGTCCGTGCGTTATGTGCCTCGCCTAACTTCCGGGTCCTTCGTCCGAAAAAGATAAAGGCTACCACTACGCCCATGAACATGTTCAATAAGCAAAGCCATTGAATACCCATGCCGAACGTAGCGGCTACGCCACCGAAACCAACGATCGCCGATGCCGAGATAAAGGTCGCCCCGTAAGACAGAGCCATGATAATGGGGTTTACTTTTCGTCCGCCTAATAAATAATCACTGGCGTTTTTCGTCTGCCTGTATCCGAGATACCCTAACCAAGCGATTACAAACATGTAAATGATGACAATAATGCCTAATGTTAGCGTACTCATTTTCGTGATTCTTTAGTAGGGTTTGTTTTTTCGTCGTCTTCTTTATTCCAAGTGGTTATCCCGAACCAAATAGAAAATAGGAGGCAGGCGAACGCTAGAAGGTAAGCCAGCCAAATACCGGGGTCGCTGATTCCGAACATATATCCGTGCCTATTAAAGTTTTATTAGATCACTTTCACAGATATACTCGAGATTCTGACGGCGGATTACCTCACGGGCGCTTTCCCGGTTGTTCGTACGCAAGATCAAGATCGCTTTTTCCCGGATGGAGAAACAATACATATATTCTATGCTGATGCCCGCTTTCGTGAAATAAGATAATGTATTGGCAAAACTTCCGGCGCATGAGCTGGTTACGATCGCTAATACGTCGGTCAGGTTTGCGCTGACGTTGTTTTCTTTTAATATCTTGTATGCCTTCTGGGGATCGCTTACGATGATACGAAGGATTCCATACTCGGAGGTGTCGGCTACGGTGGCCGCGATGATGCGGATGCGCTCTTCCGCCAATAACGCTAATATCTCGCTTAATTTCCCGTACTTGTTTTCAAGGAAAATAGAAATTTGATTGACTGTCATAAGGTGTTATTTTAATTGTTTATTTAACAAAGCTTGCGATGATCTTTCACTCGTACCGCCTTGCCATCTGTGGTTGGCAAAGATCCCTTGGCTACCAGCTTGATACGTGGTGTAAGTAATAATTCGTCCTTCAACTGACGGGTGATACCTTTCGTCAAACGCTGTAAGGCTGAATAATCATCGGTGAATAGGTCGCTCAACTCTACCTCGATCAACATCTCGTCGCTGTTGCCGATCGTTTCGAGGGTGATCAAGTAATTGCTGCCCAATTCCTTGAATTGCATCAATATCTTTTCGATTTGGATGGGGAACAGGTTCACACCCTTCAAAATTATCATATCGTCGCTACGTCCTTTGAAACGGGCTAGGCGTTTATGGGTACGTCCGCAAGGGCAATCGCCCGGTAAGATACAAGTAAGGTCACGGGTACGATAACGGAGTAAAGGCATCGCCTCCCGGTTGATGGTGGTTAATACCAATTCTCCGACCTCTCCCTCGGGCACCGGTTGCAAGGTAACCGGGTCTACGATCTCTACGATCACGTTGTCTTCCCAGATATGCAAGCCGTTCTGCTCCGTACATTCGAACGCTACACCCGGCCCGTTCATCTCCGACATACCGAAACAGTTGTAAGCCTTGACACCCAGAAGCTGCTCGATGCGTTTACGTTGTTCTTCCGAGTGTGGCTCGGCACCGATACATACGGTGTGTAGTTTGGTATCCTTTCTGGGGTCTATTCCCTCCTCATACATAACCTCGGCCAAACGAGTGGCATAGCTCGGTATGATATGTAAACAGGTGGTGCCGAAATCGGTGATGAACTTAATCTGTCGTTTGGTATTACCGGCCGCCGCAGGCACTGTCAACGCACCTAGTTTTTCTGCTCCATACTGGAAACCGAGGCCACCGGTAAACATGCCGTAGCCGGATGTATTCTGAAATACGTCCGTATCCCTTAGCCCTACCATATACATGCAGCGGGCTACTTGGTTAGCCCATTGGTCCAAATCCTTGGCGGAATGTAAGACAACGGTAGGATTACCTGTCGTTCCACTGGAAGAGTGGATACGTACGCATTTCTGTAACGGGATGGCTGCCAATCCGAACGGATAGTTATTTCTAAGATCATCTTTCGTTGTAAACGGAAGTTTTTGTAAATCCTCCAAGGACTGAAAACTGTCCGGGGTAATTCCTTTCTCTTTGAATATCTTATGGTAAAAAGGGGAGTTGCCCGCTAGTTCTATGGTTTGTTTCAGTCGTTCCAGTTGGAATTTTACCAGATCTTTACGATCCATGGTTTCTATTTCTTTCTGCCAATACATCATCGTTTTTTCAATTAGAGTGTGTTTAATTCATGAAATTAGATTGCAAATGTATCTTTTATTTTGGATAATGCCATGCTTTTGTGTCAAAATATTAGTAATGACCTTTTGAAAATAAGAATTATTAGGCGGTAAGCCGTTGTAAATAAAAAAATAATAGTTATTTTTGTCCATTACGCAATTTAACTTTATGTATGGGCCATGGGAAAATATGACCACCTTTCCAAAGAAGAGTTGATTCAAAGGATTGAGAGACTGGAAGCCGATCTGGAAAAAGCCACTTTGACACCATCCGCGAGCGATAACGAACTTGAGATGCGCCAAAGCCAGCATACGATCAACTTCTTAAATATCTTGATGGATACGATCTTGTCGAACGTATTTGTGGAGATCACGGTGAAAGATATTTTCAACGGTTTCCGGTATATCTATTTTAATAAGGCGGCGGAGGAATTTACGGGGGTCAAGGCGGAAGATATCTTAGGGAAGACGGATTTCGAGCTTTTCCCTGATTCCCGGCGGGCGCATGAGATCCGAACGGAAGATTACCATACGATCAAGACGGGACGTATGGTAAAGGAAATGGTCGAGTATGAGAAACCGAATGGAGAGGTGAGAATCGTAAATATCGTACGTTTACTGATCACGAATCCGGACCCGGGAGCCTCGCCTCTGTTATTGGTCATGCTGAATGATATCACGGAGCAACGTCAAGACCAGTTGGCGCTGATGAAAGTACAAGAGGCGGATAAGATGAAAAACGCTTTTATCGCTAATATGAGCCATGAGATCCGGACCCCGCTGAATGCTATCGTTGGCTTTGCCCATCTCGTGACGGAAACGACTAATGCCAGTGAGCAAAGGGAATACTTTTCGATTATAAATAAGAATTGCGATTTATTGTTGAAACTGATTAACGATATCCTGGATTTGTCGAAGATCGAGTCCGGTCGGTTAAACTATAACGTGTCGGAAGTTGAGTTGAGGGATATTTGCCAAGAGGCCTATGTGGTACAATCCTTGAAGATGACTTCCGATGTGGCATTATTATATAACTCGGTCGCCATGCCTTCTGTTCGTCTGTGGATCGATCCGCACCGGGTAGAACAGGTCTTGTTAAATCTCTTGTCTAATGCCATTAAGTTTACTTCCAAAGGTTTTATCTCGCTTTTTTATGAGGTGGAAGATATGTTCGTACGTGTCTCTGTCATGGATACCGGAATCGGGATATCAGAGGAAAAGCTGGAGTCTGTTTTCGAGCGTTTCGTGAAATTGGATGATTTTTATCAAGGGGCTGGTTTGGGACTACCTATCTGCAAGATGATTGTAGAGCAGTTGGGTGGTGAAATCGGTGTGCGATCTGAGCTTGGCAAAGGTTCCACTTTCTGGTTCACCTTACCATTGGTTGTTACGGATAAGGCTGTTGTGGAGAAGGATGATCCTTCTGTTTTAAGTGAATGTCAACTATATTAAATAAAAAAGAAATGAAAAATGCGGTTGTCTTTTTAGCGACAGGCTTTGAGGAAATAGAGGCCTTGGGTACGATTGATGTCTTGAGGCGTGGTGGTGTACGGGTTATGATGGTATCTATTACGGGTGACCGATTGGTGATAGGAGCTCATGATATTCCGGTAATGGCTGATTACCTGTTCGAGGAGGCGGATTTCAGTTGTGTCGATGCCTTGATTTTGCCGGGTGGAATACCCGGAAGCAACCATTTAAATGCGCATGCCCATTTGAAAGAATTAGTCAAGGAGAAAACGGAGGAAGGCGTATTAATCGGTGCTATCTGTGCCGGACCGATGGTTTTAGGTGGTCTTGGATTGCTAAAAGGGAAAAGGGCTACCTGTTTTCCTTTCTTCGAGCCAACAATGGTAGGCGCTACCCCTACGGATAATGGAGTAGAGCAGGATGGAAATATCATCACAAGCAAGGGGCCGGGTTTTATGTTTGAGTTCGGCTTGACGATCTTGAGGAATCTGAAAGACGAGGAAATCGCTTTGGAAGTGGCGGATGCCTTATTATATGACGCTTTGTTGCATGGGACAAAGCATTAATGTGCTCGAAATTAAAAATCCCTAGAGAGAATGTCTCTAAGACATTCTCTCTAGGGATTTTTGTTGTAAAGAGTTTTCCCTTTCCTAAATTATTTCTGGAAAGATTTTTTCATACGTGCGATATCTGTCAAATAGTCTTGCAGATCTTGCTCGTGTTCTTCTTCCTCAGCTAAGATATGCTTAGCGATATCACAAGTCGTGAAGTCGATGCCGTCCGTGAATTTAGCGATCTCTTGATAACGTAAGATGGCGCAACGCTCGGAGGCGACATTCTGGTTCAGAAGGCTTACTACGTCAAAGTCTGTCGGTGAATCATATTTGCATCGGGCTAATTCAAACCATTGTTTCGGATCAAGTACCGGAACTCCTTCCAATTCGATGATCCGGTCTGCCAATAATTGGGCGTGATGCCTTTCTTCCTCGGCATGTTCCTCGAATTCACCTTGTACGTCGGAACGCATGGCTCCTTCAACGACCAAGGCTCCTACCCAATATTGATAGTATGCTAGCCATTCTTCCGCTAACGCGGCGTTTAGTTGAGATAATAAATTGTCGACATCCAATTTTCCTCTTAAAATTTTGACGCTTTCTTTTGCCATAGCTGTATTAATTTAGAATTAAACGTATTGTTCGTTTTTTATAGTTCTAACAAGCTTACTAGGGCATTGTTTATTGTTTGTCAAAATTTTAACGTTATGCTGCGATTGTTACAATTTAGGTAATTCCCAAGGTGCCCGGTAATAGGCTTTCGACAAGGCGGTAGCCTCGTTATCGCCGACAAACAAATTGTTTTTATCATCCCAATGGACTTCCCGTTGAACCCGGCAGGAGATATTCGCCAGATGAGCCATCTTCGCTACACGGGCACCGATAGCGACATCGGCGTTCGGAAGCTCACGGCTTTTAATGCAGCTCAACATGTTTCCCACATGATTATAAAGTCCTTTGCCTTCTCCTTTCTTGAAAGAAACGGCTTCCATGCGAGCTACGTTATTGGATACGACCGGTATGACCTCCCAACCGGCCCTGTCGAGTACCATCGTACCATTCTCCCCATAGAACGCTAATCCTTCCTTACGGTTATAGAGTCCGTGATTGATTCCACAGGCGTGATCCCAGATGATATTAAAATCATCGTAGGCATAAGTCGCCATTAAAGTATCGGGTGTCTCCATAGCGTCGTTCGGATAGGCGAACTTGCCACCGCCTGAGAATACACGGCTGGGAAGGCCCGCGTTCATACCTTCTAGGGCATAATCCAGTAAATGTACACCCCAGTCCGACATCAAGCCTCCGGCATAATCCCAGAAAAAACGGAAATTATAATGAAAGCGATAAGGATTGAACGGACGTTTAGGAGCCGGGCCTAGCCACATATCGTAATCCACACCGGCGGGAGCGTCGCAATCCGGTTTAACCGGAAGTGTCGGCTTGCCGTCTTGGTAAGCCCAGACCTTGACCGTACGGATCCGTCCGATATTTCCGGCTTTCAAGAAATTAGCCGCCTCGTCCCAATGCGGGTCGCTACGTTGCCATTGGCCTACCTGTACGATCCGGTTATATTTACGGGCGGCTTTTTCCATCAGGTTACATTCCTCGATCGTATTGGAGAGCGGCTTCTCTACATATACGTCTTTTCCCGCTTGGCAAGCCCAGACCGTCGGAAGGCAATGCCAATGGTCCGGCGTACCGATAATGACTACATCTACGTCTTTATTATCGATTACTCGTCGCCAGTCCTTATATAAGTGAGGTACTTTTTTCCCTGTTTTCTTCTCAACGTCGGCAGCCCGTTTGTTTAACCATTCGTCATCGACATCGCAAAGAGCCACACATTCCGTCTCCGGATAATCAAGAAAAGTATTCAAATCCCCGTATCCCATGCTACGGCATCCTATGAGGGCTACCTTTACTTTGTTGCTAGGGGCGGTTTGTCCGTATATGGAGGAATACGATTTACCGATAAGCGGCGATAAAGTAAGTCCGGACATGATAAGTCCGGTTTTTTGCATAAAAGTACGTCTGTTCATGATATTAGTTTTTAATACTGTTATAAATATATTCCATATCCACGTGCTCCCTTACGAGGGCGGCGAGTTTGTCATACTGCTCTTCCTTAAAAGCGGCATAATCGAAAGGACCTGTAGTCGTTTCCGTGTCAAAGCCTTCAGCTAAGTTGTCCAATACGGCCTGATTATCAAGGATACCATGCATATAACTTCCCCAGCATCGGTTGTTGAGGTAATATCCGTCCGTTCGTCCGTCTTCCAGTCGGGCTACGGGTTGTTCGGGGGCGTCACCCAATAGGGTGGTTCGTCCCATATGTATTTCGTATCCTTTACAATCCTTATTCTCCGAGGAGGGGAGGAAAGCAAAGTCGCTTTGTCTCGTGATCTTCTCCTGCTCGATGACCGTGCATTGAGGCAGAAGACCGAGACCGGGAATCGCCGGGATATTTCCCTCGATACTTTCCGGATCTTCCAAGCGGACTCCCATCATTTGATAGCCACCGCAAATACCGATCACCTTTTTACCCGCTTTATGCGCCCGGATAATCGCCATCGCTATCCCATTGGCCCGCAGGCTTTGTAAGTCCGATAACGTATTCTTTGAGCCGGGGAGCAGGATGATGTCGGCTTTCTCTATCTCATCGATATTGTTGGTATAATAAGGATTGAAACGGGGGTCCATCTCCAATACATCAAAATCCGTGAAATTAGACATTCGTTTCAGCAGGATGATAGCTACATTGATTTTCCCGTCTTTATAAGTGTTATTTTTCATATCCAACGCTACGGAATCCTCTTCCTCTATCTTGATATCCCGAAACCATGGAATTACGCCTACCACGGGAATCCCGGTCAATTCCTTTAACAGGCTCCGTCCTTCCTCGAATAAAGAAGCGTCTCCACGGAATTTATTGATGATAACCCCTTTCATTAACGCTCGTTCCTCCGGTCGTAATAAAGCGATCGTTCCATATATAGAGCCGAATACGCCCCCCCGGTCTATATCTGCGATCAGATAGGTGGAGGCGCCGGCTTTCATCGCCATACGCATATTGGTGATATCCCGGTCTCGCAGGTTTAGTTCGGAGATGCTTCCGGCTCCTTCCAATACGATCGGGTTATAGCGAGCTTCCAGACGGTTGAAGGCTTCGATAGCTTCCTTAAATAGCTCCTCCTTCTGGTTTTGTATCCCGAAATAATCCTTGGCGGACATATTGCCGACTGGCTTTCCGTTTAATACGACTTGTGAGCTTTTATCATTTGTCGGCTTTAGTAATATCGGGTTCATATCCGTATGCGGGGAAATACCGCAGGCTTCGGCTTGTACGACTTGCGCCCGGCCCATCTCGCCGCCTTCCGGGGTAGAGTAGGAATTGAGGGACATATTTTGTGCCTTGAACGGTGCCGGTTGATAACCATCTTGCTTGAAAATACGGCAAAACGCCGCATTGATAACGCTTTTACCCGCATCAGAGCAGGTTCCGACAAACATAATCGGTCGTAGGTGTTGCTTCATCTGTATAGATTTTATTTACACAGTGTACAAAGGTAGTATTTTTGGCCTTTTTATTAAGGAGAAGATATGAAAAAAGAAGAAGATTTTGTTATGGGCCTGTCCATCTACATGGCTTGTCTGCGTGAGAAAAAACGGTATTCCACGGCGAAGAGTTATCAAGATGCCTTGAACTCGTTCAAGTGCTTTTGCGGTATGGAGGCGATTCCTTATGCCTATATTAATAGGAACAGGCTTTTGTGCTATCAGTCATGGTTGTTGGGTGGGGGCCGTTCGTTGAATACGGTGTCCACCTATATGCGTCGGATTCGTCACATTTATAACTTAGCCGTGGAGGCGAACGAGGCTCCCTTTGTACCCAACCTGTTCAAGGATGTCTTCACGGGCGTTGAAAGCAAGCGGAAGAAGGCGTTGCCGCGAGAGATGCTGGAGCGTATGTTTAACGCTGAATTGGAGGATCAATCCTTGCGGCGTGTACAGTTGACCGTTCGGTTGATGTTCGCGTTCAGCGGGATAGCGTTTGTGGATCTCACGCATTTGAAATGGGAGAATATCCGGGATGGGATATTGCAGTATCACCGACAAAAGAGCGGGTCTCTCATACAGCTGGAGATTCCCTCCGGGGCGTTGCGGCTGTTGGATGAGTTGTCCGCTTGTACGGCAAAGGAATCCCTTTATTTATTTCCTTTTTTGAGTGGAAGGAGAACCGGTGAGGCGGCCTACAAAGAATATAACAGGACCTTGTCCCGCTTTAACCATGACTTGAAGTTGTTGGCGAGATCGACAGGCGTTACGCTTCCGGTCACCTCATATACGATCCGTCATTCATTCGCCTCGTTCTTGAAGGAACAAGATGTATCGATCGAGGTTATCAGTGAGTTGTTGGGGCATAAGTCTATTAAGACAACACAGATCTATTTGAAGAGCTTCTCGTTGGAACGTTTGTCGAAGGTGAACCGGAATTGTTTTGAGAGCGTGTGTAAACCGATGCCCAAAGTGGGGTAAGAGGCTTGCTACTTGGGAAGTAGCGTATTCTTTCACGGCGCAAAAGTAATAAAAAATAACAAATAACAAGCAATCATAAGGCTTAGTTTGTTCATTAGTTTGTGCTCCGACCTTGATTCTCCTTAAATCTTCGTTCTTATTCCTAGTGCATAGACATGGCAATAGAGACGAAATGATCTCGTATTTCCTACATCATCACGTCCCTCCTAAAAATCGAACATACATTCTTGTAGAGACGGGGCGTGCCCCGTCTCATCCCC
>ERZ809407.2931-NODE-2931-length-10410-cov-67.748238_pt1 | contig 10410 bp, 8 predicted proteins | sample MGYA00520792_ERZ809407 | MGnify/ENA primary metagenome ERZ809407 (study PRJEB31576, sample SAMEA3212665) | Homo sapiens | biome: human-gut; feature: human gut; material: fecal | place: Sweden | collected 2012 ...
AGTATATTTTTTATATTATATATTTATATATATATAAATATATAATATACTATCTATACAGGAAGAAACATACGGGCAGAATAAAACTGAGTAATTGAGTAACTGAGTAATTGAGTACGATTTCGAGGAAGAACGGACAGACGCCTTATAATGGGTTAAATGATTATTTAATAGTAGTTTAGACAGAATCTCTATGTTTTTCTACCAGCAACTCTATATTTCTCTCTTCTTTATCTTACGAGTTAGGATTATTAACGTAGTTTCAAATTGAAAGCTGCTGAAAATCGGCCCTTATCACACCCTGAAATTTGGTGGTTCCCTAAAAAAGCCGTACCTTTGCATCGTCAAAAAATTAATTATTAACCCTTTAAAAAACTGATTGACTATGGGACAAGGAACTAGTAAGTATCGTAAGATTATGCGTACCCCTCAGACGGGTGAGAACGCTGGTAAGAAGCTCTGGTATGCTACTGCCGTGAGCGACCGTGAGATGAGTTTCGAGGACTTCGTGACTCATATCTCTGAGCACAACTCTCCATACAGCCGTGGTACTATCCATGGTGTGCTGATGGATACGCTCGATTGCCTGAAGCATCTGATTCTGGACGGCAAGAGCGTCCGTTTCTCTGACCTCGGATTGTTCTCCATCGGTATGACTTCGCGTGGCGAGGTGAGCAAGGAGAAGGTGACGGCGGCTAGCGTGCAGGGCGTGCATCTGATTGTAAGAAACACAAAGACCTGGAGCAATGCCGAGCTGAAGAAGCTCACCAAGATCGTGGCATACGATGACTATACATCAGGAGCAGATGGCGGCGGTGGCTCTGAGGACACACCGGGCGGAGGCAACACCAGCCAGGGCACTGGCGGGGATACCAACAAGGATAACAGCGGCACCAACCAGGGCGGCGGCACCACGGAAGGTGGTGGCAGCGACACCGACGTTGACCTGTAAACATAGCCCCTTCGGGGGCTTTGTTTCGCCACTAAAAAGAAATTAATCACTAATCATTAATCACTAAAAGAACTATGAAGAAAGAAACCTGGAAAACCGTATTTCAGATAGTACTATCTATCTTAACCGCTATCGCCGCCTCTCTGGGCGTGACGAGCTGCATGTCGTAGAACAACACAAATACTAAAAAAAGAGGATGAGTCATAGACTAATGACGCACCCTCTTTTTTTATATCTATTACTGCTTCCCCCCTCGTTTTTATTCGCTGCCGCCGAACAAAATCAAGCATTATTATTCGGTGACAGCGAATAAAAAATGCTATTTTATTTTGTAGTATCAAATAAAATTTGTACTTTTGCCGCAAAAAGTAAGTATATGGAAAAGGAATTGTTTCGAACGATAATAGCTGAGAACCAAGAATATATAGGTCGTATTCCTTTGGTACAGCGCCCTCTAGACCTAGAGGAGTATGGCAATTATGTGTTTGTAGGAGTAAGACAAGCAGGAAAATCCTATTTGCTATACCAGAGAATACAGCAATTGCTGGCAAATGGAGTTGAGATAGAAAATATTGTATATGTCAACTTTGACGATGAACGTTTGCAAGAAATGTCGGCAACAGACTTCGACCTTATATTGCAAGCCTATCATAGCATGTATGATAGCCAGCCCATCTTCTTCTTTGATGAGATACAGAATGTTGAAGGGTGGGCAAACTTTGCACGCCGTCTAGCCAACCAAAAATATCGTGTCTATATAACTGGCAGCAATGCCAAAATGCTGAGTCGTGACATAGAGACAGTATTGGGAGGAAGATATTTGGATATCAGCGTGTTTCCATATAGCTTTTCTGAATATCTAAAAGCAGTTGGAGTCTTGGTTACAAAGAATTGGCAATATGGACGAAAAGCAAATGAACTGCAACGCCATTTCCGAACCTACTTTGATTGGGGTGGCTTTCCTGAGCTTGTGCATTTTCAAGAAAAGAGAGTATGGCTAAACAGCTTGTATAATCGTATTTTCTTTAATGACTTGGTAGTTCGGCACAAGGTGAAGAACGAGGATGCCTTACGCCTTTGTGTAAGAAGATTGGCAGAAAGCGTGAAACAACCATGCTCCTTGAATCGTTTGAGCAATCTGATAAAAGCAACAGGAACTCCGTGTAGTCCATCAACGGTAATGGAATACGTTCGCTATCTGCAAGAATCATGCTTGCTGATATCTATTGACAATTATGCTTCCAAATTCGTGGAGAAAGAAACTATAAAGAAACATTATTTTGTAGATAATGGGCTGCTGCATCTCTTCATCAACAATCCAAACACCTCATTACTGGAGAATCTTTGTACAATTACATTGTATAAAAAATACGGCAAGGGCTTATACTATTACAATAGAAATATTGAGGTTGATTTCTATGTGCCTGATGAGGGACTAGCTGTGCAGGCGAGCTATCAGATGAGCGACGAAGAAACCATAGAGCGAGAAGTGAAAGCATTAGTAACCTTGCATGGTTTGTATCCTCTGAAACGAGCCATGATAATTACCTATGAGGATGAAGGGGAGATTGTGCGTGATGGACTCAAGATAGAAATAAGACCTGCATGGAAATGGGTGTTGGAAGGTTAAGCCAGAGAAAAGAGGATGCGTCATAGACTAATGACGCACCCTCTTTTTTTTTATATCTATTACTGCTCCCCTTTCGTTTTCTTATCAGCCACATACATTCCTATCAGAATGCAGGCGGCACCCGCCAGAAAATAGGGGGTAATCTGCTCGCCAAGCACCCATGAAGCGAAAATCATCGTCGTTATCGGATTGAAATACACCCAGTTGGTAGCCTTTACCGTGCCCAGTTTTGAGATGCACCAGTTCCACGTGAGGAAGCAGATCATAGAGGCAAGGCAGCCCAGAAAGAGCAGATTGCCGAATACCTGCGGACGGGTGAATACCTCGAGCGGAGGAAAACCCGGAATGAAGATATAATATGGCAAGATGGTGAGAACACCATAGAAAAACACCTTGCGGGTGATGAATGCCGGACTGTAATCGCCCGTGGTTGACTTCATCAGCAGCGAATAAATCGCCCAGCACATACACGCCGTAAACGCCAATGCATCGCCCACCGGAGAAAGATGAAGCACAAACCTGCCGTTCAATACCACGATGATCATACCCACAAATGCCAGAAGTGAACCCAGCAGCTGGACGATATGAATGCGGTTGGAATCCTTATAGACCAAACGAACCAGCAGGGTGGCAAAGAGCGGACACGAACAGACAATGAGCGAGGTATTGGTGGTGGTGGTGAAGTTCATCGCCTCGTTCTCGCTGCAGAAATAGAGCGAACCGCCCGTAATGCCCAGCAGCGCCATCTTAGCCTCATCCTGCCAGGAATCGGCAAAGAGACGGCGATGATTGAACGCCAGCATCAGCACGTAGGCGATGCTGAAACGCAGGGTGAAGATCTGAGCAGGAGAAAGCCCATTCAGCATCAGCACCTTGGTGGAAACGAAGGTGGTTCCCCAGATTGCCACTGTCAGGAAGGCTACCAGATGGTAGAATATATTGTTATTTTTCGTTTGCATATCTTAATTTTTCCTTTATTGGTGCAAAAGTAAGATTTTTCTGTGGATAAACCAAGACTTCTGCATTTTTTTTGTAACTTTGCAGCATGATTTTCCATCCATTCCATCATACTTCAGAAAATGTTCCTGCAAGGATGAACAATCCTTTGGATTACGAACCGCATCCGCTCTGCATCCAGGCGTGCAGGGAAGTGCAGGAGATGCTTGCCAGACGAGAAGACTGGCAGGAAGAGATTGCGCGCGGCAAAATGTTTGGCGTGCTCATCGTAGAAAATGTAAAAACAGATACCGATGTCCCAAAATGGGGATACCCAGCTGCCGATAGCGAAGCTCCGAAATGGGGATACCTGGCAGCCTACAGCGGACAGATTGGCGGAAGAAGCGACTGGGAGGACTTCGTGCCTGCCGTATTCGACTATCTGCAGCCCGACGGCTACTTCAAGACCCACGAGGCAGAGATCTCACGTATCAACCAGAGCATCAGCCACCTGGAGAAGGATGAAAGGATGAAGGAAGCCAGAACCCTGATCCGGCAACTGCAGGAGGAGCGGAAGCGTACCATCGCCGCCTATCAGGAGAAGATGAAGGAAGCGAAGGCAAAGCGTGACAGCCGCAGAGAGGCAGGAAACCTATCAGAAGCGGAAGAGGCGGAGATGATCAGGGAAAGCCAGTTTATGAAGGCTGAACTGCGCCGACTGAAGAAATCGCTCTCGGAGAAGACTGCCCTGGAAACGGAATTTGAGGATTATCAGGAGAATATACTGAGGCTGAAGCAGCTGCGCAAGCAACTCTCTGATGCCCTGCAGCAATGGCTTTTCTCGCAGTTCAGAATGCTGAACCAGGAGGGAGAAAGCAAGGATCTGCTGGAGATTTTCAGAGATGAAGCCCTGAAGGAGTATCCGCAGGCGGCGATAGCTACGAGCCGGATTGCAGCCCTGAAGATGGTGCCGCCAGCCGGGAGCGGCGAGTGCTGCGAACCGAAACTGCTGCAATATGCCTACCAGCATGGTTACAAACCGCTGCAGATGGCTATGTTCTGGTGGGGAGAAAGCCCGAAGGAGGAAATCCGTCACCACCTGCAGTTCTATCCAGCCTGCAACGGCAAGTGTAAGCCGATACTGCATTGGATGCTGCCGCCATCGGTATTCGAAAGCCCTGCATCGGCAGAAAACGGCATCGGCGGACAGAAGGGACCATTCCCTAAGCAGGTAGAGATGCTCTATGAGCAGGTGGAAACGCTCTACGAAGACTGCGAGCTGACCGTGATTCACAAACCTGCAGGACTACTCTCTGTACCGGGAAAGGACGCTGCCCAGCCATCGGTCTATGCGCTGATGCGAAGGAAATATCCCGAGGCTACCGGTCCGCTCATCGTTCACCGGCTGGACATGGCGACCAGCGGACTGATGATCATCGCCAAGACCGAATTTGCCTATCATCGCCTACAGAAGGAGTTTCTGAACCATCGGGTGCAGAAGAAATACATCGCCATCATTTCAGAAAAAGAGATTTCGGGAAAGGATATTTCTGGAAAAGACATTCCGGAAAAGGAGATTCCTGAAAAAGACATTCCGGGAAAGGAGATTCCGGAAAAGGGAATCATCTCCCTTCCGCTGCTGCCCGATTATCTGAACCGCCCCCGCCAGATAGTGAATCACGAGCAGGGCAAGGAGGCCATTACGGAGTATGAAATTCTGGAGCGCATCGACGGCTCCCACCTCCGTATCGCCCTCTATCCCAAGACGGGCAGAACCCACCAGCTGCGCGTGCATTGTGCCCATCAGGAGGGTTTGAATGCTCCCATCCTGGGCGATCCGCTCTACGGCAACGAGAAGGCTGCCCGACTGCATCTACATGCCGAGGAGATTACCTTCGAACATCCCCTGACGGGTAAGAAAATAACGATAAAGAGAAAGGCTGATTTCTAAACGAAACCAGCCTTTTTTCTGTCTATTTTTATTCAAGTTTTTCAAGTTAAGCCCTTCAGACGAAGAACATGATGATGACCTGGGCGATGATGACTCGGATAAACATGCCGAGCGGATAAACCGTAGCATAGCTGATGCTAGGCGTATCGCCATCCAGGGTCTCGTTGGCATAGGTAAGCGCCATCGGATTCGCCATACTGCCGCAGAGAATGCCGCAGATGCTGCCGAAATCGTACTTCTTGGTCTTCAGGATGATGAAGCCCACTATGATAACCGGAACCACCGTGATGAGGAAACCGATGCCTACCCACATCAAACCCTCGGGACGAACCACCGTCTCGAAGAACTGTCCACCAGCCGACAGACCCAGACAGCCCAGATACAGGGCAAGACCCAACTCGCGGAGCATCAGTCCCGCACTACGCGTCATATAAGAGATGAACTGCACCCTAGGACCCAGCGCACCAATCAGAATACCCATTACGATAGGACCACCGGCAATACCCAGACGTACGGGAGCCGTCATTCCCGGAATATTCAGCGGAATGGTTCCCACGGCGAGTCCCAGAATGATACCCAGGAAGATGGCGCCCAGGTTAGGCTCGTTGAGCGTCTTCACGGCATTGCCCAGAAACTGCTCCACATGGTCGATACTCGTAGGGTCGCCCACCACCGTCAGGCGGTCGCCATACTGCAGACGGAGGTCGTCGGTAGCCAGCAGTCGGATATCACCACGCAGCACTCGGCTCACATTCACGCCATAGGTATTGCGCATCTGCAGGCTTCCCAGTCGCTTGCCGTTGAGTCCCGGACGGGTCATCACGATGATTCTGCTCTCCAGTTTGGCATCGATGGCGTTCCAGTCCACCTTATCATTATTCCACTCCTTATCCACCTTCTTTCCGAAGAGTATCTGCATGGCAGCTGCCTCATCCTTATTGGTAACCACGAGCACATTATCGTTGGTATGGAGCACGGTATCAGCCTCTGGAATGATGACCTGCTCGCCTCGCCATACACGGGAGATGATGAACTTGCGATGGGTCATCATCGAGATTTCGGCGATGGTACTGCCGTTGAGAGCCGGGTTTACGATGACGTACTGTCCGATGGTTGTATGGTCATCCTCATCGGCACGTCGGATCTCCAGGTCCTCAGGCTTTACGAAGAGCTTGCGCAGGAACATCATCGCCAGGATGACGCCCACAACGCCCAGAGGATAGGTTACCGCACAGCCCAGGGCAGCTCCGCCGCTAGGCAATCCCAACTGCTGCAGCGCCTGCTGGGCAGCACCCAGAGCCGGAGTATTGGTGGTGGCACCGCAGAGAATACCCACCATATCGGGCAGGCTCACGGGCAGCACCAGGCACAGGGCAAGCGAGAATACGGTGCCCACGGCGATGACTGCCAGGCTCCAGAGATTGAGCGAGATGCCCTCGTGGCGCATCGAACCAAAGAAGTTAGGACCCACATAGAGACCCAGCACATACACGAACATGGTGAGTCCGAAGCTCTCGGCAAACTCCAGCATGTTCTCGTCGATGGAGAGGCCGAGATGGCCCGCCACGATGCCCACAAAGAATACGAAAGCTATGCCGAGGGAGATTCCCTTGACATGAATCTTGCCCAGGGCAAGACCTAAGGTACAAATCAATGAAAGAATGACGATGCCCTGCACCGCCGAATGCACGTTGATTAAATGATCAAACCACATAAATTATAAGTTTCTATCTTTTCTCGAGATAATGTTCAATTTTCTAAATTCGGCTGCAAAGGTACATTAAATTAAGAACATCACAAAAGAAAAACGCCCTTTTCTTCTAAATATTTGCAACAAAATCTGAATTTAAGGTAAAAAACCAAATCTAACTCGAAGTTTTTTTGTACCTTTGCACCCGTTTAAAATAGAAATAGATGAAAGATATTTGTTGTATAGGGCATGTAACCAAAGATAAGATAGTTACCCCAAACAGAACTGTTTACATGGCTGGCGGAACATCGTTCTACTTCGCCTATGCCATCAACCAACTGCCCAAGGATGTGAGCTTTTCGCTCATCACGGCAATGGATCCTACGGAAACAGAGCCTGTTGAAAAGATGCGCCAGGCGGGCATAGAAGTAACCCTCAATCCTTCGCGCAATACCGTCTTCTTCGAGAATATCTACGGAGAAAACCAGAACCAGCGCAAGCAGCGAGTGCTTGCCAAGGCTGATCCATTCACCATCAGACAGCTGGAGCACGTGGAGGCGAAGGTGTATCACCTGGGAAGCCTGCTGAGCGATGATTTCTCGCCCGAGGTAGTGGAATTCCTCTCGCGCAGCGGAAGGGTTTCCATCGACGTGCAGGGCTATCTGCGCGAGGTGAGAGACGAGAAGGTTTATCCCATCGACTGGAAGGACAAGCTCGAGGTGCTGAAGAACACCTACTATCTGAAGGTGAACGAGACGGAGATGGAGACCATCACGGGGCTGAAGGAGCCACACGAGGCTGCGAAGCTGATACATTCGTGGGGTGTTACCGAAGTAATCATCACGCTGGGCAGCGAGGGTTCTCTGATTTATGTAGATGACACCTTCTACGAGATTCCCGCCTATCCTCCTCACGAGGTGGTGGATGCTACCGGATGCGGCGACACCTATTCTGCCGGTTATCTCTACAAGCGACTGCAGGGTGCCACTCCTACCGAGGCTGGCAAGTTTGCAGCTGCCATGTGCACCATCAAGCTGGAGCACAATGGTCCGTTCAACCGCACCATCCAGGACGTAGAACGCATCATGAAATAAATTTTAGATAATTTATCCTATTATCTTCTTATTTTTGCCTGAATTGGTGTAACTTTGCATCCTATATGGAACAGATTTCACCAATTCAGGCATTATTGCAACAACGCACCCTACTCCAGCTGGAGTATTACACCGAGAAGGAAGCCTTCCGCAAGCTCACCGAACAGATGGGAATGCAGCGCAAGGTGAAACGAGGTGATGCCTGGTTCCCGCTCCGTGTGGGAAAAAGCTTTTATAATTCGCTGAACCAAACAGCCATTGAGGTCTTCCGTACCTCTGATCAGGATATCGAGCACAATTTTGAGTTCGGTCGCCCCGTCATGTTCTTTATGGTCAAGAAGATGGGCAAGAATGAGAACCAGGGCAGCACAGCCCTTCAGCTGTCAGAAAACGCTAATCATAAAGTTCAAAGTTCAAATCTCAAAGTTCAAAGTATCAAATATTTTTCTTTTACGGGAACCGTGAGCTATGTGGATGGCGACAGAATGGTGATTACCGTGCCCGACTCTGCCCCATTGCTCGACTTGCAGCAATCTGCGGAGCCTATCGGCGTACAGCTATCCTTTGATGAAACCAGCTACAAGCTGATGTTTGAAGCCTTGGATAGAGTGATGAAGGCGAAGAACAACCGCCTGGCTTATCTCCGCGACTTATTCTATTCGCATCAGAAGGCAGGCAGATTCTCCTTCGAACCGATGAAGTTTCCATGGCTCAATCCTACCCAGGAAAGAGCTGTGAACGAGGTGCTCTGGGCTAAGGACGTGGCGATTGTTCACGGACCTCCGGGAACCGGAAAGACCACGACCCTGGTGGAAGCCATCAACGAAACCCTGATGCGAGAGAGTCAGGTGCTGGTGTGTGCACAGAGCAATATGGCGGTGGACTGGATTTCTGAAAAACTGGTGGATAGGGGCATCAACGTGCTCCGTATCGGAAACCCTACCCGTGTGAACGACAAGATGCTGGGCTTCACCTACGAGCGCCGTTTCGAGAGTCATCCCGACTATCCGCAGCTCTGGGCTATCCGCAAGGCAATCAGAGAATTAAGAAGAAACAGGAAGAAAGGCAGCGAGAACTATCATCAGAAGATGGATAGGCTGAAGAGCCGTGCTGCCGAGATAGAAATCCGCATCAATTCTGAACTCTTTGGCGAGGCACGTGTCATCGCCTGCACCCTGGTGGGTTCTGCCCACCGGTTGCTGGAAGGCATGAAGTTCGGCACCCTGTTTATCGACGAGGCAGCCCAGGCACTGGAAGCTGCCTGCTGGATTCCGATGAAGAGAGCCAGCCGGGTGATTCTGGCGGGCGACCATTGCCAGTTGCCGCCTACCGTAAAGAGTATCGCAGCCCTGAGAGCCGGACTTGGCAAGACCCTGATGGAGCGCATCGCCGAAAACAAGCCCGAGGTGGTAACCCTGCTGAAGATTCAGTACCGTATGAACGACGAAATCATGCGATTCTCCAGCGACTGGTTCTACGGGGGCAAGGTGGAGAGTGCGCCACAGATCAAATACCGCAGCGTATTGGATTACGACCATCCGATAACGTGGATTGATACTTCGAACGAGGAGAATCAGATAACGATAGAAGGAGAAGATGCTCCTGAGGATTCTGCTTCCACATCATCTTCTGTATCTGCAGCCAATCAGAATTCTGATTTGAACTTCAAGGAACAGTTTGTGGGCGAGAGTTTCGGGCGTATCAACAAGGCGGAAGCCGAGCTTACCCTGCTCACCCTGGCGGAATACTTCACCAAGATAGGCAAGCAGCGGGTGTTGAGCGAGAGCATCGACGTGGGCATCATTTCGCCTTATCGTGCCCAGGTGCAGTATCTGAAGAAGCTCATCAAGAAGTATGAGTTCTTCAAGCCTTACCGCCGTCTCATCAGCGTCAACACGGTGGACGGTTTCCAGGGGCAGGAAAGAGACGTGATTCTCATCTCGCTGGTACGTTCCAACGATGAAGGTCAGATAGGTTTCCTGAAAGACCTCCGCCGCATGAACGTGGCGATGACGAGAGCCCGCATGAAGCTCATCATCCTGGGCAACAAGGACACGATGACGAAGCATCCTTTCTACAAGAAACTGTGGGAGTATGTGGAGGCTATCAACAACAACGAATAAAATAAAGACTATTTTATGCTACAACGAGACTACA
>ERZ809407.2938-NODE-2938-length-10391-cov-5.131869_pt1 | contig 10391 bp, 12 predicted proteins | sample MGYA00520792_ERZ809407 | MGnify/ENA primary metagenome ERZ809407 (study PRJEB31576, sample SAMEA3212665) | Homo sapiens | biome: human-gut; feature: human gut; material: fecal | place: Sweden | collected 2012 ...
ATGTAAATGCCATATCAAAATAATGGGGAGGTGGTACTACGGAAAACAAATATTTGTGCTAGAAAATACAATCTGAGATTCAGTTACCATATTAGTATCATAAAAGTTAAAAAGTGACCAAAAAGTGTTATCCGCAAAGGAATACTCCCAAAAAAATCGACATACTGAATGTGAAGCGGTTGAGCATCCGGTTGGTCGAGGATGTGGCCGATGGGAAATGTAAATGCCATATCAAAATAATGGGGAGGTGGTACTACGGAAAACAAATATTTATGCTAGAAAATACGGTATGAAATTTATTATCCATATTCGTATTGTAACTAAAAAAATATATTAAAAAAGGAGAACTATATTATGACAAACCTTATTAAAATCTCAGAAGAAACAAGAAAGAAACTCATTGAAGATCTTGCGAAAGTACAGAAGGTCGGTTACGATATCCCAGATATCACTGTCGAAAACCTTATGTCAAGAGCACAGGCGTTTCCGGAAAAACATCTGTTGGATATCATGTATCAGGATGGCCTTAAGAAGGCAATGAAAACACTGATTTGCTATTATGCAGTTCCTGTAATCAATTTTGATCAGGAATATCCGATGCATGCCAGATTTTTTAACGTTATCCGCTACTGTGGGAAGATGGTAGCAGACTCTTCATATGATAACTCTAATGTGGATGAGAGTGATTTGGAGATTGCTGCCGTTGAAATTAGCTCCCAGGCTGCTGTGATGATGATTCCTGAAATGAAAGAAATCTATGATAGAGATTTTAAGGAGAAAAAGGATTTCCTGGATCTTTTCAACATCCTGAGAAAAAAATGGGTCGAGGATTTGGTCGGATCAAACATTTTCTGGTTGCTTCTGGACGTTATGGATTTTCCTGCAATTCACTTTGTAGATACTCCGGTGGCAAGAATTGATTTTGCCATTTGGCTCAAGCATCTCACTGCTTTTTGGCCAGAGAATGTTTGGAATTGGGATGATTTTAACTGCTAAGATGTAAAAAGAGAGGCTGCCACATGTTATGGTGACAGCCTTTTTTTTACTTAAAGTGCAGATTCTTTGAGATTAGTCAGTTGATTGAGTTCAGCCTGCAGCTGCTCAATTTTTGCCTGCAGTTTCGCGTTTTCTTGATCGGACTGGCGGATCTGATCCTGATATTCTTTTCTGAGTTCTCTTTCTCGTGCGATGACAGCTTTTTCTACTGCCAGTTCTTCCTGGGCCTTAGCGGTTTCCATGCGACGGGTAAAGTCGGATTCCATGGTTTTTCTTTCAGTTTCAAAATCTTTTGTTAATGCGGACAGTTCCCGTTCTTTATCAGCCAGCTGATTATGAGCGGAAGAAAGATCTTCGGAAAGCTGTGCATAGCTATCCTGAAGATCTTTGTAAGCCTGAGCATCCGCTTCCATGGAAGCCATCTGACGCATTAAAAGATCATTGCTGGCAGATTTTTCGGCTGAGATGGTACGGGCATCATCCCGCTCACGGAGAGCCTGATCGCGTTCGGTGTTGGCACGCTCAATTTCAATGGCTGCATCTTTTTTCGCGGATTGAATTTCTGCGTTGGCCTGCGTTTCTGCAGCAACGATTTTCTCCTGGGCCTGAGCGATGGCAGCATCTGCAGCATCAGATTTGGCTTTGGCTGCTTCAATCTGAGCACTTGCGGTGTCGATGGCCGTTCTCTTTTCTTCGATGGCTTTTTCTAATTTTTCTTTCAGTTCCTGAATTTGAGTATCCTGGCCAGCTACGATTCCGTTGATCTGCTTGATGAGTGTACTGATGGTACTGTCTACAGATCTTAAAGATGACTCTAAGGCAGGATGTGTGCCCCTCACGGACTCTTTTTCTGCGACAGATAAGATGCGAAGCAGAGTATCTTCTTTCTTATCACCTTCTTGTGAATACAGTTCCATGATGGAATTTGCTTTCTCGATGGTCTCCAGACTTGCGGCTACTGCAAAATTTGCCATATATGTGTCTCCTTTCAGCCTTTCATGGGCGGGTGCTATTTGATTTCTTATTAATATTATATCATATATATTAATATTAATCAATTAATATTAATAAGAAAAAACTAAAATCAGTCATAGAGCAGACTTCTGAAACAACAGAAAGAACAGAAAAAAAGCATATAAAAATGACATGTGAATTAATATTAATTGATTAATATTAATTCACATGTCATAAAACCATAAGACTATAGAATTTGTGATTGCATGCAGGCTGGGATTCGCGCGAAAATTGCAGAATTTTTAAGCATTGCTAGTTACATTTGCCATGTTCCATCCATAATCAAACATTTTTAACGCAATTAATTTTAAAATAGAAAACTGATTCTCCTGTATCTTCTCTATATATGGTTCTGCTCCAGGGAGATCACATATTTGTTCTACACACGCATACAGCTCCTGGTATAATCGTTCACAGTCTTTTACAGCGGCAAATTCATTTTCGATTCCGTAGCTTTCTACATCCAGTTCCCCACACATTGGTAAAAATATGTTTTCCCTTAATTGTTCATAGTCAGTTTTGGCCATTCTGGCTCCCCTCTCTGTACTTTATACATTAAGCATAACATTACATGGTTCGACACGCAAACTTGACTGAACGCATAATTCGACAATTTTCGCAAAAAAGGAGTACAGGAAACCCCATACTCCTCTTGCACTGTTCAACCTGCGCCAACTTCACCGCGAACGGGCATGGCAATGGTAACGGATTCAAAATAATGCTTTTATAGTGCCTTTGCATCTACACTGTAGATATATCATACCACAGGGGGAATGAAACAGACAAGTTTTATATTTAGAAGTAGGATATATGTGCCCAAAAAGCATTATCTGCAAAATAGGACAAATTTCGTCAACGTGATGCATACTGTAGGAAATGAAAACAGGAGGGAACAAAATTGATCGTTGAAAATGATATTAAAATGTTGACGGAGGCTCAGTGGAATAAAAAACACAGGGCGATTTTAAAGCGGCAGCGTGGCAAGGGAATGTACCGCGAATGGCGTACACCACGCGGAATGGCAGATGCAGTATTTTATCGCCAGGATCAGACACGTCCGTATAATAAAAGAGAGCTGCAGGCGGAAAAGAGAAAAAAATCTGCAGAACGTAAAGCCAAGCAGGAACAGTTGGAGAAAGAAATGGAATTTCAGTTTAATCGTGTCGTAGAGGTACTGGATAAGATGTGTCCAGATCCTGCAGATGAGGACATGATTTACACCAATATGGATCTGTTGGATGAAGCGAAAGAACTGTTAGAGTATATCAGGTATGTGGCCATTGAAAAAATTCCAAAGCGTCAAAAGAATCTTATAGACTGCGCTATGACAATGCATGCTGAAATGGTACAGCGTGTGGAGCAGTTGGAGGCCGATTATAAATTACATACAGCCTGGCAGTGGTTAAAGGCGGGCCGTGTCGTAAATGATACTGCTATTGCAATCCTTCTTATTTATGACATAGAAGGGTTCTCATCGGAATGGTACTATTACCGGTACATTGATACCCATGTGGCCACGAAAGAAGAGTATGATCGCTTAAAAGCATTGTACATCGCGACTTATGGTGGCTGGGATGAGATTGATTTAGAACATACGACTTATGATGGTCATAAATGGTGGTAGTTTGATAGGGGTTCCCGTGTAATGGGAGCCTCTACTGCAAGTAAGATATTTCATTTGTATCCTAAAAACGACCGTTTTAAAGAAACTAAAATCAATGAACAAATGTTTGTATTCGTGCTTGCGAAAACACTGAAAATGGAGTATACTAAACCGTACCCTTAAATAGAAACTGGAGGAGAGATATGATATATGGATATGCGCGTGTCTCCACACCCAAACAGGATATTGAGCGCCAGGTCAGAAACATTCTCAGAAAATATCCGACAGCAGTGATTATCAGGGAAATCTATACTGGCCGGACGCAGGAGCGTCCAAAATGGATGAAATTACAGCCGCAGCTTAAGCCGGAAGAAGATAAAATTGTTTTTGACTCGGTATCCAGGATGTCACGAAATTCGGATGAAGGATTTGAGGATTATCAAAAACTTTTTTCAGAGAAAATAGAGTTGGAATTTCTGCAAGAGCCTCATATTGATACGGTAGTATATAGAAATGCGCTGCAGGTACACATTCCGCGGACGGGAACCAATGTAGATGTTATTTTAAGTGCCGTGGAAGAGTATCTCATGTTGCTTGCGAAAGAGCAGATCAGAATTGCATTTGATCAGGCCCAAAAAGAAGTTGACGATCTCCGACAGCGTACAAAAGAGGGAATTGAAACAGCTCGGTTGAATGGAAAGATTATTGGACGCCCTAAAGGACAGCATAGCGTAACGGAAAAGGAAAAAACTGCTAAGAAGATTATGCTGAAACATGCGCGGGATTTTGGTGGAAGTTTGAATGATGTGGAATGTATGAATCTCGCAAAGATAAGTAGAAAAACGTATTATAAGTATAAGAACGAGATTTTAAAATCGCAAGAGAAATGAGGATAAAATCGCTTATGGATTTTAAACAATATGAGTCCAATCGTAAAGTTATTTCATTGTTTTCAGGTGGCATGGGACTGGATCTGGGAATGATAGAAGCTGGATTGGATGTGGTTATAGGACAGGACTTTGAACCTGCGTGTGTAAAAACAATGAGGGCTAATGGTCATAATGTTCTTGAAGGGGATATCCGGAATATAGCTCCCAAAGAATTGCTGAATCTTACCGGAATGCAGATTGGTGAACCGTTTATGATTTGTGGAGGTCCACCATGCCAGCCATTTTCAACCGCTGGAAAACGTCTCGGAATAAATGATCCGAGAGGTAGTCTGTTTATGGACTTTATTAGAATGATAGATTATATTCGCCCTCGGTTTTTTGTAATGGAAAATGTAAAAGGAATCATGTCAGCTCCACTAAAGCATGTGGCAACTGCAGAACGAGATGCAGATGATCCGGATCAGCAGTTAGGGACAGTGTTATCGGTGATTTTATCAGAATTTGATAAATTGGGATATAAAACCGTATATGGCGTAGTGGATGCAGTAAATTACGGGGTTCCTCAGTTTAGAGAACGGTTTATTTTGATTGGTAGCCGAGATCATGAGGATATTTTCCTTCCGGTTCCAACACATTTTGCAATGCATCAGGAAAAGGCATATAGGTGGAGAACCGTAGGTGATGTAATCAAGGATATAGAAGATCAAGAAGCTCCATGTGCAAACTTAAGTGAATCTAGGATAAAATATCTTCGGCTTGTTCCAGAAGGCGGAAACTGGAAAGATCTTCCGGAGAATGTTGTTCAAGAGGCAATGGGCGGAGCATATGAATCTGGAGGAGGGAAAGCTGGATTTTATCGAAGATTGTCGTATTTTCAGCCAGCACCTACATTAACTACGTCTCCAGGACAAAAGGCTACTATGTTATGTCATCCGTGCAAAGATCGGGTATTAAATGTAAGAGAATATGCAAGAATCCAGGAATTTCCGGACGATTGGAAGTTTGTCGGAACTACTGCAGCCATTTATAAGCAGATTGGAAATGCAGTTCCAGTTGGACTTGGCCGGGCAATCGGAAAGGCGGTTGTCGCAGTTGCAGATGATACAGCGACTGTAAAAACCAAGCGTTTTCGAGGAACATCGGTTCATGCAAGAATTAAAAATGCGTTAGAATTAGGAGGAAATGACTATGCCGATTAACAAAAGATACGATGAAGATGCGGTTGTCCAGGCAATTTCGGTAGCTCTGCAGGAGTTTTATGATTCGTTGCTTAAAAAGATAGATGGATTAGATATTGAAGTGGTTATGAAATCAAAAAATCCATACCTGTATCGAGCAAAAGCAATGAGTTCTGCAGCTGAAATAGTCGAATCTGTTTTGAACGCGTATATTTCTTCAAGTGAGGAAACCATTTTTGGAAATTGTTTTTTTGAGCCGATTGCGAAAGCAGCATCAGGTGGAGTGAAGGCTTTGGCAGAAGGAATTGATATAATGATTGAAAGCACTGAAGAAAATACCATGTATGCAATTGCTGTTAAATCTGGACCAAATGTCTTTAATGCAGACAGTAAAAAACGTCAGGAACAGAATTTTAATGCTGCAAGTAAGCTGGCCAAGCAGGGACATTTTGCATATGATCCGATTATTGGATATAGCTACGGAAAGAAAAGAACAAAGAAATCGTCGAAGCCGAAAATTTATCGTGAGTTGGCTGGTCAGGATTTTTGGTATGAATTGACCGGTGAAAAAGACTTTTACCAGAAAATCATTACGTATATGGGAAATCTTCCGGAGAAATACCTGGAAAGGTATAAGGAAAGTTATGCAAAGGCATCAAACCGTCTTGTGAGACAGTTTTCAAATGATTTTTGCAATGAAGATGGAGCAATCAGTTGGGACAAATTAGTAAGATTTAATTCTGGCTATGATGACTGAGGCAAAAAAGAAGGTTGAAAATATTCAACCTTCTTTTTTCGTTACCTATATAAAAAAGATTGAAAAACAGAGGAAAATATAGTATTATTAAAATATAAAAAGTAATACTTAGTATATTAAAAAATGGAGGTAATGCTGTGAAAATCATTGCGATTGCCAATCAAAAAGGTGGAGTGGCAAAAACGACAACAACTTATAATTTAGCCGCAATTAAAGCACAAGGGGGAGCAAAGGTGCTGATGGTTGATTTGGATCCGCAGGCATCGCTGACTATCAGCTGTGGATTAAATCCTGATGATCCAGATTTTTTACAATCCAATATTTGTTCACTGTTTGGTGGTAAAATTGATCCTGCAAAGTGTGTATTTGAAGTGGAAAAAGCAGGAGTAGAAAATCTTTATATTATTCCGTCAAATATTGATCTTGCAGTTACAGAAAAGAATTTGATTGTTGGGCGGAATGGGTCTGTACAGCTTCGGAAAGCTTTGCAGAAAATAACAGGTTATTTTGACTACTGTTTTATTGATTGCCCTCCACAGCTTGGTACTCTTTTAATCAATGCATTAGTTGCAGCTGATAGTGTAATTGTTCCAGTTAAAACAGAGTATCTGGCATATCGTGGATTAAATGCATTAATAGATACGATCACAGATATCCAATCAGGTGACGGTGACCGTTCTCTTAATCCAGATTTGGTTTTTGATGGAGTAATTGCAACTGTATATGAAAAAATTGTAAATGATCAAAAAGATGTTCTGGAACTTCTTGGACGTAAAGCAACAGTTTTAGGTATTGTACCTAAGTCATCACAGGCATATAAGTATTTGCCTGATGGGAAACCGGTTGCGATTGCGGCAAAAGGAACAGCAATAGCAAAAGCATATATAGAAATAGCTATAAAAATATAAAAAGTAATACTTAGTATATTAAATAAATATAAAAGGTGAATATAATGGCTAGAAGATTAATAGAATTGGTAAGTCAGGAAGAATTGCAAAATGAACAGCAAGAGAAGGTACGGAAAAGAGCAGCCGTACATCAGATTGCAGCTAATGATGGATCTAAGGATAAACAGATCTCTGCAAAAGTAAATGAGCAGTTATATAGTACATTTACGCAAATCAATAAAATACAGGGATTGTCAAATAATTCTGTTATTAATCAACTCATATATAAGTATGTGAGAGAAAATCGTGGAGTTTTAGAAGAATAAGTTTATTAGGAGCCTGGCAATTATGAATCCTTGGTCCTTCTTTTTTATAGGCTATGTTTTTTCACAGCCCCTAATGTTTTATACGCTATACCCAAAATTCAGAAAGAACCCGTTTTCTCCGGTCGTACGACGTCCTTTTCTTTATCTCTTATTTCTGACTCTGGTTATAGCATTCACGTAATGCTTTTGCAAGCTGATCTGCACAGGAAGTGCCTCTTTTCCCACAGAGATTCCCTCCCAGAATACCTTCGATCTGGTCTACGGTCATTCCGTCAATCAGTTTGCTGATGGCCTTTAAATTTCCATCGCAGCCTTTCGTAAATACCACATTTTTCACTACATCACCTTCCAGGTCAAATGCGATATCGGATGGGCAGATGCCCTGCGGCTTAGCGCTATATCTCATATGAATACTCCTCTATTAATAGAACATTGGGGAGCCAGGTCCTAATGGAAGTCCCAGCAGATACCATACAGAGAACATTACGAGCCATCCAAGCAGGAAGCAGATGGAGTATGGAAGCATGGTCGAAATAACACTTCCGATACCTGCCTTCTTATCGTACTTCTGGAAGAATGCAACCGTCAGTACGAAGAACGGCATCAGCGGTGCGATGATGTTCGTCGCAGAATCACCGATACGATAAGCACACTGTGTAAGCTCTGGTGAAAGACCCAGTCGCATGAACATCGGTACGAAGATCGGTGCCATGATTGCCCACTTTGCGGAATCTACCGCGATAAAAATGTTGATAAATGCAGTTAATACAATGAAACCGATAATAAGTGGAAGTCCGGTGAATCCGACAGACTTCAGGAAATCTGCACCGGATACGGAGATAATGGTTCCCAGATTAGAATAGTTAAAGCAGGCTGTAAACTGAGCCGCGAAGAAGATCAGAACCATGAAGCTGGACAGACCACTGATGGTCTTATTCATAAGTGCGATCATGTCCTTATCGTTCTTGATGGAGCCGGCACCGATACCATACGCAAGACCCGGAAGCAGGAATAAGAGCATCATGAAGAAGATAATTCCGCTCATGAACGGGGAACTTAAGAAGGAGTGAGTCTCCGGATTACGTAAAAGGCCATTGGTCGGAGCAACCAGGGAAGCAATGAAAAGAACATAAACTAATGCAGTGATACCAGCAAAACGCATGCCGCGCTTCTCGTTCTCTGCAATATCCTGTACCTGCTCAGATGCATCTGGAACATATGGGGTCAGACGCGGCTCAACCAGCTTATCTGTTACCAGTGTTCCGATGGCTGTAATGAGGAACGTAGATGCAATCATGAAGAACCAGTTTGCAACCGGTAAAACCGTATAGTTCGGATCCAGTGTCTGTGCTGCCTGTGTGGACATACCTGCAAACATCGGGTCGTTTGTTGCAATCAGAAGGTTTGCACTCCATCCACCAGATACACCGACGAATGCAGCAGCGAGACCTGCAATCGGATGACGGCCAAATGCCATAAACAGAATCGCACCGAGCGGAACCAGTACGACGTAACCGGTGGAAGATGCGATGTTTGACATGATACCGAGGAATACAACAACGGATGTTACAAGTCCCTTCGGTGTGGATGCAGCTACCTTACGAAGAAGTGCGGATAAGAATCCGGTTCCGTCTGCGACACCGACACCGATCATAATCGTAAATACAGTACCAAGTGCGAAGAATCCGGTAAAGTTGCTGACAACCGTTGTTACCATGTGACGAATGCTGTCCGGTGCTAAAAGACTTACGACTGCTACTGACATCTGATTGATCTCACCGGCCTTGCTGTCCAGGAAATCATAGGTTACAGATACACCACACGCTGCACAAATCGCGGAAATCACGATGACAGCCGCTGTTAAAATGATAAAAATCGTTGCCAGGTTCGGCAGTCCGTTTCCGACACGTTCTACGGTATCCAGTGCCCGCAGAATAAAGCCCTTCTTTTCTTTTGTCTTTGTCTCTGACATGTTCATACTCCATTCAACATAATTACAATCAGAATCTACGCTGTTATATCCCCTTCATGCAGATTCTGTGTTTTCAAACGCTCCTTACAGGCAGGAATCGACATCTGCCTTATCAATCATGACATTCAGGATTTCCTTGTCTGTTGACTTCATGCCGACTCTGCCGATGTATCCCATGTTCTTAATCGTTTCCTCTGCATCCTGCTCCACGATACCTTCACCTGCCTGGAACTGCTTATCGCTCATACTCATGTAGTGTGCGAGCAAGGCCGCATTTACAGATGCCGCGATCTTCGCAGCACAGCTCGACTTCGCGCCATCACACACGATACCGCCGACATTGGCCAGTGTGTTCGTGATCGTTCGACCGATATGCTGGTAGTCACCACCGGCCATAAAGGTGATGGCTGCACCAGAACCACAGGCTGCACTTACGGCCCCACAGAATGCAGAAAGAGCGCCGATATAGTGCTTGATATAGATGGATACCAGATTACTTACAAGCAGTGCCCGATACATCTTCTCTTCTGAGATCTTCCACTCACGAGCATATACAAGTACCGGCATCGTTACGGTGATACCCTGATTTCCGGAACCGGAATTGATCACAACCGGAAGCGGACATCCACTCATACGTGCATCCGAACCTGCCGCTGCCGCTGCACAGGCTTCGGTCCGGACATCATGTCCCCAGTTTCCGAGGATGGTCTTACCGATCTGTGCACCCCATGCGTTATCGGCAGGTTCGGATGCACGTATGAGTGGATG
>ERZ809407.2949-NODE-2949-length-10351-cov-5.747766_pt1 | contig 10351 bp, 9 predicted proteins | sample MGYA00520792_ERZ809407 | MGnify/ENA primary metagenome ERZ809407 (study PRJEB31576, sample SAMEA3212665) | Homo sapiens | biome: human-gut; feature: human gut; material: fecal | place: Sweden | collected 2012 ...
GGGCTTTCGGCTGCTCGATTTGCAGTCCCTCCATGAGCCAGCGGTACTGCTGCGGTGTTAAAGCCTTTACCTCAGATTCCGAACGCGTCCACTGGTACAACCCCTTGTCCCAGCCGTTTGTACAGCATGATAATGCCATCCTTTTCCAAGTATAAGCCTTTGATATGGCCTCGATGCCGTCCGCAGAATAGAAACAGCATGTTGGTAAATGAATCCAGTTCAAACTGCTGATAGGTGAGCCACGCGGGACCATCTATGCCTTTATGTAGATATGTGTAGCCGCGGACGATGTAGACTTTATCCGTACCGGTAAAATCGTTCAGCATAGGCGAAGAATATCCACTAACATTTTTCGGCTGTTTCGCATCATACCCAGAGTAAATGTCCAGACCGGCATTGCCGATACGCAGTGGTGTGGAACACTTCGCAATATTGCATGATACCCGCTTTAGTGTCGGTAGCTTCGCGAACGTGATGGCTGAGCCATGAATAGTAACCGTCAAACCCAACCACTCATAGACACGCATGAGACAATAGTAACGGAACGTTGTACTGAACTGCACCCCGTCAAGAAGACAGAGAAAAAATATAAAGTTTTTCCGGCCGGCAGCCATTCGCTGCTGGCCGCTTTTTATGCAGCGAGACCGAGTTCGTGCTTTTCCATCGGGGTCAACACGCCCAGATTACGCTGCACCCGTCTGGTGTTGTAATAATGGACATAGGTCTCAATCATCTGGACAAGTTCACGTTTGCTGGTAAACCGTCTGCCGTAATAGCGTTCCCGCTTCAAAATGCCCCAGAAGCCCTCCATCGGGCCGTTATCGATGCAATGCGCCACGCGGGACATGCTCTGCGTCATTCCCGCCTGCACGAGCTTGTGGTGAAATGTCCGGCTGGTATATTGGAATCCTCTGTCACTATGGAACAGGGGATGCGCGTCCGGATTGGCTTTCACAGCCTTATCAAAGGTCTTGAAAACCAACGGATTGTCGTTGCGTTCGCTGAGCACATAGGACACGATGCGCCGGTCGCAAAGGTCGAGGATGGCGCTCAGATAGAGTTTTTGTACCTTCATACCCTCAAACCATTTGAATTCGGTCACATCGGTGAGCCACTTCTCATTGGGCTTTGCGGCATAAAACTGCCTGTCCAAAAGGTTTTCGGCAAGATACTGCGGGTTCTTCACTCGCCGCGTGCAGCCATGGTTGTTGTACTTGATCGTGGAACGGATATCTCTGACCCTGCAGATGCGGAGCACCCGCTTGTCATTGACGTGGATACCGTGGTCATGGCGCAGGTCGTCATTGAGTCTCCGGTAGCCCTTATCCGGGCTTTCCTCATGGATCTTCTCGATCGTATCCGCGAGATGTTCGTTCTCCGCGGCCCGCCGGCTCAGCTTGCCGGAAGCCCATCTGTGGTAGGCCGAGCGTGCCACATGGAGCAGTTCGCAGGCCAGCTCAATGGGATAGCCCGTTTCCTCGTGCGCTTCCCGGATCGCGGCATAGATATGGCGCTGTCTCACTTCCGAAAGGCCTCTCTCCTCTCGATCTCGTCCAATTTTTTTAGCAGATCACGCTCCATTTCTGCCAGATACAGCTTGTGCTTGAGCTGTTCAATCTCGATCTGCGCTTTCTCCAGCTCGGTTCTGGGCTTCTGGTCTTTCTTTCGCTTTCCGCGCCGGTCCTCCAGACCGGCCTCGCCCATCTCCTCAAACCGCAGTGTCCATGTGCGTACCTGTTGGTAGCTTACTTTGTATTTCAGGGCCATCTCGCCGTAGTTTTTTCCACTGGCCAGACAGTCCTTGACGATCTGAATGCGCTCTTCCCGTGTGGTGTCCCGTCCCTGCTTCATGCAGCTTCCGCCTCCTGAATTCTTTCTGGAGTTGAAATCTCCATGAGCATTATACACCTTTATCCACTGTTGGAGGCTCCTTGTGCTGCGAATACAATATTTTTGGCAGATACTAAGTATACTATCTTTTCCAAACAAGTACTCCTTTGTCGCAGCTTCTTTGACTTCCGGAGGATAGCAACGGTTCCTTTTTGCTTGAACAAATGCATTTGATCCTTCCGCTCTATATAGAGCTATCCATAGTTCCATTGTTGATATGACTACTGATAATTTCGCCGCTGCAGATTTAAGCCCCATCTCACCCCGAAGGTATGCCTCTACGATTTGAACCTTTTCTTCTGCGCTGGCTTTTGCTTTCCGTGGCATAATAATGCTCCCCCTTGATTTTAAGTGAATTTGTTTTTTCACTGTTTCATCAAGGGGGAGCATATCATACAGCGTTCCGTTACTGTCATATTGGAGATGTCAGGATGGCAATCATAGTGTCCGAAATGCCGCGCAAGGCTGCAGGGGTGAGCGGCATGAATGCAGGACTACCGCGGAAGCAGCCTGTCTGTGCGGATGTAAAACAAACAAGAAGAAATCAATGTAGCGACCTATTAGTGCTGGGAGCGAGAGCCATTGGCTGCTGCTAAACTATCGCCGTGCTCCGGTGGGCCGTGTTAATTCCATTGAGAGGCCTTGATGATAACAGATACGTATTGTGACCTCGCTTCTAGATACCGGCCTTATTCCTTTTTAGATTGCAAAAGAAGTAAGTTTGCTGATGTATCATAAAATTACTGAAAGTATTACCGTAAATTTACCTGTACAGAGGGATTGAATTATCTCTAAATCCTGTGGTATTCTTATGCTGTGAAGAAAGAAATGCTTTTTGAGTCGCTCAAGGAGCATTTCTTTCTTGTTATTATGGCTCCTGAAGAATATGTAGAAGAGGTGATATAAATATATGAAAGAGAGTGTTTGCCGGATATCCAGATGTAGTAAATGTTGATCAACTTAGAGAGATGTTAGGTGGCATAGGCTACAAGGTGGCATATGGTCTGCTGCACGATGGCAGCATTCGCTTTTCATGATAGGGAACGCATTAGTCCAATATGCTGTGGTACTGGTGAAGAGTTCGAGAGCAGCGTAAGGGCGTCTGGAAAGCACGGAGATTCCGAGCCTACATCTGGAAACAATGGGAAGTTCCGAAAGTGGGAATACGGAATCTTATGAAGCTGGACATACCGAAATATTCTTTCTACAGATGGTGGTATGTGAAAGCCTGTTGGGACGTGGCCGGAGATTCAGTGCTAACATAGTTAATAAAGAACGATCGGCTCGTACGGGCAGGATACTACAGTATCCGCACCCGATACGAGCCGTTGCACTTAAGCGATTGAACTGCCGTGTACAGAACTGTGCGCGCGGTAGCCTGAGAGGACGGGGCTTGCACCCTGCCTATTTGATTGTTCATATTAAGATATTGCCCAGTGAGGGCACGATATTTTGAGGGGGGGATTACGTGTTCAAAGAATACTCCGATATCCTAACGGTTTCTCAAGTTGCAAAGGCTCTGGGACTTGGACGAAATACCGTGTATCAACTTGTCCATACGCATCAGATAGGCTATAAGCGCATTGGTACAAAAATCATTATACCAAAGGCGTGCTTAATTGACTTTGTGCTGTCAGCACGCTATACTGTAGCCAATCCATAATAGCAGACAATCTTCGCTGTCGAAAGGAGTTATTATGACAGGGAGTCTGCAAGTAAAAAATGGCAAATACTATATGGTGCTCAACAGTACCGAAAACGGAAAGAGAAAACAAAAATGGATATCTACCGGCCTGCCTGAAAAAGGAAATAAACGCAAGGCGGAACAGATGCTGCGGGAGAAGCTGACGGAAGAAGAAAAGCGAAATCCGGTAGTGTGTTCAGATATGACTGTGGCGGATTGTGTTCGGCGATGGCTTACACGTATGAGGCGGCGAGTAGATGAGGTGACATACAGAAGTTATCAGCACACGGCTGAAACACATATCCTTCCATACTTTGACGAGAACAGGCTAAAACTGTGCGATTGTACGGTAGAGGTGCTTCAGACTTATTTTGATGAGAAATATCGGAACGGCCGTAAAGATGGCAAGGGCGGACTGTCCTCTAAAACCATGCGCCACCATAAAGGTATTTTGGGCCAGGCATTAGCGGAATGCGTGAAAGATGGGCTGATTCCATCGAACCCTTGTCAATATGTTGAAATGCCGCGCAGAGAACGCCATGAAGCGCATTTCTATAGTGCGGAGCAGCTGCAGCAGCTTATTACAGCCCTGAACGGTGATCCGATACAGCCGCTTGTAAAGATCGCAGCGCTTTATGGACTGCGGCGCAGCGAACTTCTTGGCTTGAAGTGGGACAGTATTGATTTTGAAAATGGTATGGTGCTGATTCGCCACACGGTTTGTAAGATGATTGTCACCGTGGAAAAGGATAAGACGAAAACCCAAAGCAGCCGCCGAAGCTTTCCTATGACAGAAGAAGCACGGGAGATTTTTCTGAAAGCAAAAGCTGAGGAAGAAGAAAACCAGCGTTTGTTCGGCAAGGCCTACCAGAAGAATGACTATGTTTTCAAATGGCCCGATGGGCGCACATTTGCTCCGGACTATGTGACGCATCATTTTTCAAAAATGCTTGAACGGTATGGAATGCCACACATTCGATTCCATGAACTCCGTCATAGTTGCGCCAGTCTGTTGCTGAATAACGGTTGCGGCCTGAAAGACGTACAGGAATGGATGGGACACAGCGACATTCAAACGACTGCCAATATCTACGGGCATTTGGATACCTCCAGAAAGCAAAGCCTTGCAGATAAGCTGACAGAATGCCTGAATGAAAGATGTTAGAAAAACGTTAGAAAAAAGGTGTATGAAGCTTATCCTGAGATAAAATAAAAACCGCGAACCCATTGAAATCAATAGGTTCGCGGTGGTACGCCGTGAGGGATTCGAACCCCCGGCCTTCTGGTCCGTAGCCAGACGCTCTATCCAGCTGAGCTAACGGCGCGTGTCTCATATCGGACAACGGTGTTATACTACCACAGCTTTCAGGGAAATGCAAGAGGAAATTTCAAATTTTTAGAAAAAATTTGGGGACAGGTCAAAACAATGAATTTGACAAGGGGTGTGTGGCAAGGGTACAATATCATTGATTTTGATTTTTTGCAAGGAGCACACTATGGAAAACACGTTCAAAGGCAGTAAAAACTATGTGGCGAGCCCGGAGCTGATGAATGCGGTGAACATCGCGATGGCGCTCAAAAAACCGCTTCTCATCAAGGGCGAGCCGGGTACGGGAAAGACGATGCTCGCCGAGGCTGTGGCCGAGGCGCTGGGCAAAAAGCTCATCATCTGGAGCGTCAAGTCCACGACGAAGGCACAGGACGGCCTGTACGTCTACGATGTGGTGCAGCGTTTATACGACAGCCAGTTCGGCACATCCGGCGTGGACGATATCGCAAAGTATATCAAGCTCGGCAAGCTCGGCGAGGCGTTTTCCGCCGACGAGCAGGTCGTGCTGCTGATCGACGAGGTCGACAAAGCAGACCTCGAGTTCCCGAACGACCTTCTTTGGGAGCTCGACAAGATGGAATTCTACATTCCCGAGACGAAGGAGACCATCAAGGCCAAGCACCGTCCCATCGTCATCATCACCTCGAACGCGGAAAAGGAGCTGCCGGACGCGTTCCTGCGCCGCTGCATCTTCCACTATATTGAATTCCCCGACCAGCAGCAGATGGAAAAGATCATCCGCGTCCACTTCGATCATGTCGACGAGACGCTTTTGATGCAGGCGATGCAGGCGTTCTACTATATCCGCTCGATCGACTCGGTGGAGAAAAAACCCTCGACATCCGAGCTTGTCGACTGGATCCGCGCGCTCGAGCTTACCAGCGTGGACACGTCCCGCATCACGAAGGAGATCCCGTTCATCGGGGTGCTCCTCAAAAAGGACAAGGATATCTCCACCGTGCAGCGCCGCCTGAGAAGATAACAGCATCATGTTTACTGGATTTTTCTACCTTCTGCGCGCGCACGGCTTTCGCGTCAGCCTGAATGAGTGGATGACGCTCATCGAGGGGCTGATGCTGGACCTGCAGCACGATTCGCTCACGGGCTTTTACGAGCTCTGTCGTGCGGTGCTCGTCAAGTCCGAGGCGGATTACGACAAGTTCGACCAGATCTTCCTTGAATACTTCGACGGCGTGCCATATCAGGACGAGCTTCCCAAGGAGCTGATGGACTGGCTCAACGACCCTGCCGCCGCAATGGAGGAGTTCCGCAAGTTCCTGCGCACGCAGGGCTACGAGGAAAAGAGCATCGAGGAAATTCTCAAAATGTTCGAAGAGCGCCTCAAGGAGCAGACCGAGGAGCACAACGGCGGCTCGTACTGGATCGGCACGAACGGCTACTCAAACTTCGGCAATAGCGGCCACAGCCCGCAGGGCATCCGTGTGGGCGGGAAGAGCATGTACCGCCGCGCGTTTCAGGTGGCGGGGGAGCGCAGGTTCCGCGACTTCCGCAAGGACAATGTGCTCGATATTCGTCAGTTTCAGATGGCGTTCCGCCTGCTGCGCCAGTATTCCGAGCAGACACAGGAGGCCAAAACGGAGTTCGACGTGGATGGGACCGTGCGCGAGACCTGCGACAACGCGGGAACGCTGTCGGTCTGCTACAAGCGTCCGCGCAAAAATACCGTCAAGGTGCTGATGCTGATGGACTCCGGCGGCTCGATGGAGTATTATTCCAACCTCTGCTCGATGCTCTTTCAGGCGGCGCGGCAGTCGAACCATTTTAAGGAGCTGCACGTCTACTACTTCCACAACTGCATTTATTCAAGCGTCTATACCGACCCGCGCATGTACCGCGAGCACGCGGTGCCGACGGACTGGATCCTGCAGAATTTCGGCAGCGAGTACAAGGTCATTTTAGTCGGCGATGCGCTGATGGACATGTACGAGCTGATGGAAAAGCGCTACGACTACCGCACCGGCGAGGCGAAATGGTCGGGTCTTGATCAGATCAAGCGCTTCCGCGAGCACTACGATCACCTGATTTGGCTCAATCCCGAGGAGCCCCCGCGCTGGGGAGGCTACTGGGGCGAGAGCTACGGCTATATCGCAAGGGCGGTAGACATGTACCCGCTGACCGTCGACGGTCTCGAGCGCGGCATGAAAAAGCTGCTCGTGAACCGGTAAAGAGCAAAAAACCGATAAAAAGGGACTTGAAGCTGCTTCAAGTCCCTTTTTCATTTTACCGCAGCAGCGGCAGGCTGCCGGTGAGTTTGTTCATCTTCTTTTTATTGCCGCAGAGGGCGATGCCGAGGTAGGAGAGCGCAGCTTCATCTGTCTGCGCCATCTTTTCGATGAATTCTGAATAGGTCTTGCAGCCCTGTGCGAGGTTGGAAAAGTCCACGACCGTGAGGTAAGCAAACTCGTCTTCGTAGAGTGCTTCGCGGATGGCCTTGATGCGCTCGGGCGGGGCCTTTAAGATCGGTATGGGAAATTCGATGATGCCGAGCGGGAGAGAGTCGTCGATGAGCATGACACATTTTTCGTTGGTGAAGTCCATGGTGTTCCTCTTTTCTTTGCGGTTTATGTGTTTTCTGGTTCGTCCGGTGCTGGCGGCGTGCGCCTGCCGGTAAAAATTTCGCGGTAAGTGCCGGGAGAAAGGCCAATAAAGCGGGTGAAAAAGTTTGTGAAGTGTCTCTGGTCGGAAAAGCCCGTGCGCAGCGCCGCTTCGGCGGACGGCACGCCCCGCTCTAAGAGCTTTTGTCTCGCCGATGCGGACGGCTTCTAAGTAGCGGTACGGCGTCACGCCCTTTTCACGCGTGAAGGCGCGCAGCAGCGTCGATTTGCTGAGATGCGCGCAGCGGCAGAGCCGGTCGAGCGTGATGCGCTCGGCAAAGTGCCGCTGCATGAATGCGCAGGCTGCGTCGATCTCGCCGCGCGGGGGCTGGGGCGCTGCAAAGGGCGGCGCGCAGCGCTCGAACAAGCGCGAGAGCAGGAGCAGCGGCGCTTCCTCCTTTTCAAATTCCCGTGAGCGCGACAAAATGAGCTCGTGCAGCGTGCGGAAGTCGCAGGCGGCGCTCGCTGTCGCGCAGGACATTGGGAGAAAAGCGGGGGAGCGTGTCTGTTCCGGGGATCTCTTCCGACAGCGAGCGCATGACGTTCTGCGTGATCGTGAGGCTGCGGTAGTCGAGCGTTTCGCCGCCGCGTTGCTCGCAGGCGTGACTGTCGCCGGGATTGAGAAGCAGCAGATCGCCCGCGCGCAGGGGGAGTTCCTTGCCGCAGCAGGAGAGGCGGCGCTCGCCGCGCTCGACAAGGCCGAGGACGTAATGCTCGTGAAAGTGGGCTGGAAAGGGCTGCACGATGCCCTCGAAGCGGTAGGCCTCAAGGTGCAGCTCGTCGTCATAGACCGCGCTGCGGCGCTCGTCTTTTATGCGCATCCCTCCCTTGCAGAGCCATTGTACCACTGCGGCGGGGAAATGGCTTGTACGATATCTTCATTTTTACAGAGAAAAATGAAGTCCAAACGGAACAATTTCGCCCGATGGGGAAAGACAAGCGGCAAAAGCTGTGGTATACTGCCAAACAGTTAGAGATGACTAACCTGAAAAGACAGGAGCGGAAGAGATGACCGCAGAGAAACTATTTGAACATCAGGGCGCTATTTTGCTGGCGCAGAGCGACGGCTGCGCGGTCTGGCAGTTTCGAAACGAGACCGGCGACGGCACGATGACCACCTATGAGATCTTTTCGGGCGTGATGCTCGCGTTCAACGACTTTCACATGGAGCGCTACGAGTGCGATTTTGTGGCCGACCGGCGGATGCTCGCCATCGACCACTGCCGCGAGGGGCGCATGGAATACCCCGCGGGCGACAACTTAGTCGCCTACACGGCGGCAGGGGATATGAAGCTCGATTTGCGCGAGCAGCACACGGGCACGTTCCACTTCCCGTCCTGCCACTACCACGGGCTGACGGTCGCGTTCGACCGGAACATTGTGAGAGAATCGCTCCCGCGCGAAGTCAGGGACTTTCCCGCGACGCCGGAGAAGATCATCGAGCGCTGGCAGCTCGGCAGCACGCCGCGCGTCGTCCGCGGGGCAGAGCGGATGGAGCACATCTTCGGCGAGATGTACCGCGTGCCGGAAAAGATCCGCATCCCGTACTTCAAGGTCAAAATTTTAGAGCTGCTGCTTTGCCTTGATGCCATGACCATCCCACAGGAGGAGAGCGAGCGTCCGTACTTCTACAAAACGCAGGTCGAAAAGGTCGAGGCCATCAAGCGCTTTCTCATTGAGCACGTGGCGGAAAATTTCACGCAGGAGGAGCTCTCGAGCCGCTTCGACATTGCGATGACACCGATGAAGACGTGCTTCCGCTCAGCCTACGGCGCGGCCATCGGCACATGGCTGAAGAATTACCGCATGAATCTGGCGGCGGAGCTGCTGCTGAGAGAAAAGGGCCTGAGCGTCTCTGAGATCGGCGGGCGTGTCGGCTACGACAGCGCGGGCAAATTCACCGGCGCGTTCAAAAAGGTCATGCATTTGACGCCGTCAGAGTACCGCAGGGAAAGGGGAAGACGATATGAAGGATGAAAAAAAGAAAAGCTGGATGAGCACGCTCTTTGCCTACGCGGAGGGCGAGAAAAAGCGGATGTACCTGTCGGTCGTTTTGTCCGTGCTCAGCGTGGCGGCGGGGCTTGCGCCGTTTTACTGCATGTACGCAATGCTGTGTCTGTTCGTGGCGGGAACGGCTACGGCGGCGGGAATTATAAAGTGGTGCCTGCTGGCGCTGCTGGCCTATGCCGTCAAAATTCTGCTCTTCAGCCTGTCGACCGGCGTGTCGCACGCGATGGCCTACACGATCTTGGAGGCGCTGCGCCTGCGGCTGGCCGACCGCTTCCTCCACGCGCCGCTCGGCGATGTGGAAAACCACTCCATCGGCGAGATCAAGAGCATGATGGTCGACAAGATCGAAAATCTGGAGCCGCCGCTCGCGCACATGATCCCCGAGGGTGCGGGACACATCGTGCTGCCCGTCGTCAGCATCCTCGCGCTGCTGTGCATCGACTGGCGGCTGGCGCTCGCGTCGCTCGTGACGTTCCCGCTTTCTTTTCTCTGCATGGGGCTTACGTTCAAGATCAGCGGCGAGAGCTTTTCAAAGTACGACCGATCTGCAAGCTACATGAACAGCACGATCGTCGAGTATATCGAGGGAATCGAGGTCATCAAGGCCTTTGGCCGTGCGGGCGTCAGCTATGAAAAATACGCGGGCGCAATCAATGACTTCCGCACGTTTGTTGTCCGGTGGCTCACGTCCACGTTCGTCACGATGAAGCTGAGCTTCGCACTCTTCCCCTCGACGCTCATCGGCACGCTGCCGGCCGCGCTTGCGCTGGCGAACCGTGGCACGATCACCGCGCCGCAGGCGGCGCTCGCGGTGATGCTGTC
>ERZ809407.2956-NODE-2956-length-10317-cov-14.571526_pt1 | contig 10317 bp, 5 predicted proteins | sample MGYA00520792_ERZ809407 | MGnify/ENA primary metagenome ERZ809407 (study PRJEB31576, sample SAMEA3212665) | Homo sapiens | biome: human-gut; feature: human gut; material: fecal | place: Sweden | collected 2012 ...
ACAGAACATCCGAAGACGGAAAGAAAGTCTTCAGCCCATGGTCAAACCTGAAAAAGGCTACTGTTAAATAATCCATTTGGGTAATTAATACAGATTCCTAAAAAGAAGGCTCCGGTCATTGCGATCGGAGTCTTTCTTTTTAATAAACCTATACCATATATTCTAACAGAATCTTATCCTTATATTGCTTTCTGCTATTTCAAGGTGTATCTGACTCCCCTGCCTGCACCTGTTTTTTTCAGGATTTTCTTTTCAATCAGGCTGTTCAGAGTACGTACTGCTTTACTCTTTTCCATTTCTGCTGCTTTCTCAATTTCTGATCTTGACATTTTTTCTTTTCCCTTAAGGATGCTGACCAGTATCTGTTCGGCTTCGCTCAGGTCATAGTTTTCCCTTATAACAGGAAGAATTACTTTGATAGAATTAGAAAAACACTGATACGATGGTTTTATCAGTGCGTTCCTGTAAGCATGATTGATCCTCATGATTCCGGTTCCAAATTTCTCAATATATTTCAGCCGGAAGAACACATTTCCGATAATAGGATTTCTGAGTATGGATATCTGACCATTCAGGTATTCCTCTTCGCTGATTCCGGCAGGAAGCCCTCCCGGAGAACTGATCTCAATCCTGTCCGCATACATACTGACTTTTATAGATGCCGGGATATCCCACATTCGATGGATCAGAGCATTGGCTATTGCTTCCCTGAAGGCTTTTTCCGGGATTTTGTCAATACATTTCCTTTCGGCTCCCTCTATTTTTTCATACTGATAATACTTTCGGAACATCTGAAGTGTTTTTTCCAACTGAGAAAGTATGGAAATATTTTCCAATGATTCCCTGTCCATGATCTCATCTATGGTATCACCAAAACGTATGATATCTATTCCCGTAAACTGATTATCATCAGCAAGAAGTGCAGCTGCATTATTGAACCCACTCTGATCAGAATACAGTTCAAGAATTTTTAAAATATCTTTATTGATCTTCTCAATGCCCATCACCCGGATAAATTCTGTTTCCAATTTAGCAAAAGTAAGTTGCTGATTGAATGAAGTGATCTCCTCAAAAGTCTGATTACAGCCCTCCAGGATCAACCGGTTATATTCCAGACGATCCACTTCAACTGTAGAAGAATCATTTCTTTTATAAGCTTTACCTTTATAGAGATAAGGCTTATACCTGCCTTCATAAACAGTGAGCACGATCGTATTTTCCTGTATCTCCAGACGGAACTCCGGCACAGGACTGAGACTGTCATTAATCTTATTCTCCAGATTCAGACATCCGTTCACTGGATCTGTTATGCCGATGACGTTCCCCTGATCATTGATTCCAAATATAATCTTTCCTTCGCCATAATTAGCATAGGCACTGATCGTTTTCAGAAACGTGTTAGATGACAGATTTTCCTTATATTCCAATGTTCTGCTTTCCCTCATGATACATTTTCCTCCACATTTTCAATCCTTTGAAACCCAATATTGATTTGTAATATATAGTATAAAATCGTTCCAATCGAAATGCAACGATTTCTTTTTTCGTTTCATATAGAATACAACGATTTATATAATCATCAAATATAATTCCGCCGATCAAAAGCCAACGTAATTGTATAATTGTGAAATAATAAATATTATACGTAAATAATGCACTAAGATTACAATTACAAATAAAAATTTCTGGGGTGTTGATGCAAGCGGAAATAATATTACTACACAGCCTGCAGCTGTATACCGTTATTCTAAAATCAGCAAACCACAGGCAAGTGCTTGGACTGTTTCTACAGAAAAAGCATCTTATACTTACACAGGAGAAGCAATTATTCCAGAACTGATTGTAAAGGATGGAACAAAAGAGCTCGAAAAAGATGTAGATTACGAAATTAAGTCTATTGCAAACGGTACAAATGTAGGTACTGCAACTGTAACAATTGTTGGAAAAGGTGATGATGACAATACATCTACTACAACAACTACATTTACGATTACACCAGCTGATATGTCTTCTTTAACTGTAAATGTAAATGATCAAAGCTATACCGGACATCAGATTCGTCCTACAGTAAAAGATTCCAATAACAATACACAGATTACAGCTAAATTAGGTACTGTAAATATTGATCTTGGTCAATTTACAATTAGTTATCCAGATTCAAAGGATGCAAATAAAGAAGTTGGTACTGGTACATTAACATTAGCAACAAAAGCAAGTAATAAAAACTTTACTGGAAGTAAAGAAGTTTCCTTTAAGATTGTTGGTCAGAAAATTATCTGGTCTAATGATGTAGCTAATGCATTTAAAGTATATGATGCAAATGGAAAAGAAGTTAATGTAGCTAATCAGTCATTTATCTATGATGGAAAAGCTCATACTTTTGCAAGCGCAACATTCAACTATTCTTATACTGATCCGATTACACATAAAACTGTTAAATTAGAAGAAGGAAAAGATTTTGAAATTAAATACTTCCACAATGTAACAGGTAATGCCAGCCATGAAGCATATATCGCTGTAGTTGGTAAAGGCAACTATGCTGGCAACAACGATACAACAAATCAGGTTTTCGAAGATGAAAATGGTCAGAAAGTAAACGCTATTACTTATAAGAAATTTACAATTACTCCAGTTCAGCTGTCAGATCAGAACGTAACTGTTTCTAATGGTACTTATGCTGAAGGAATGGCAGTAAAACCAGTTGTTAAAGTATCATATGGTAGAGATGCTCTTACATTAGAAGAAGGTAAGGACTACAAATTAGTTGGTGTGGGTGCTTATACAGAGCCTACAACAACAAAGAAATATACAGTAAGTGTTGAAGGTATCAATGGATATACAGGAACAACATCTTCTGTTAACTGGGGAATTGATAAAAAAGATCTTGCTGACTGTGATATTACAGCCGCTAAGAATTCTAAAGGTTCTGTATCTGTTGTTGTAATGAACGGAAATGTTAAAGTTCCAACAGAAAAATATGTTGTTACAGAAAATGCTGACGGAACAGTAACAGTTACTCCGGCAAAAGATAGTAAATACTGCATCGGTTCTAAGACAGTTACATTAGCTGGTTCTGAAGCTAATGAAAAACCAGGAACACCTATGATCAGCAATGTTAAAGTTGTTGGTAATAAAGCAACTGTAATCCTTTCCGGTGATACAGATGGTGCTGCAGGTTATGACTATGTAATCTCTACAGATCGTGACTGCATTACAAACAAAGATTACACATCTGTAAACAAGAATCAGGTTCAGACTTCTACTACATTCAAATATGTACAGCAGGGAACCTACTACGCATACTGCCACGCTTGGAAACGTGACGAGAACGGAAAGAAAGTCTTCAGCCCATGGTCCAACCTGAAAACAGCTACTGTTAAATAATCCATTTGGGTAAATAATACAGATTCCTAAAAAGAAAACCCCAGTCATTTTGACTGGGGTCTTTCTTTGTCAAAACTTATCCTGCGATTGTCGAAAAATTTTTCTGGTAAATAAATATCTGCTCTGATAAAATATAAGTACAAAATATGTGACAGGAGGTGACATCCATAATACGTCAAACGAATCTGGCACAAATGATAGACCTTGCCGCAGATCGTGCAAGATATGATGAATGTGCCAAGAAACTATTAACCTATAAGGCAGTCATTGCCTGGATCCTCAAATCCTGTACAAAAGAATTTTCCCAATATAGTGTCAATTTTATCTGTGATAACTGCCTGAAAGAAAATATCGAAATTTCCAGTCGGGCAGTACATCAGGACCATCCTGACCGCAGTAAATTACTGGATGGAAACGAACAAATAGACTGCCTTAATTCCGAAGCAAATGCTATCAAAGACCAGACTGTGTATTATGATATTCGTTTTAAGGCATATATTCCGAACACCGAAGAACCCGTACAGCTGATCATCAATTTGGAAATCCAGTTAAATGACACACCGGGGTATCCATTAGTTACAAGAGGATTTTATTATTGTGCAAGAATGATTTCCGAGCAGTATGGAACTATTTTTACTGGTGAACATTATGAAAAGCTTCAGAAAGTCTACAGTATTTGGATCTGCCCGGATCCGGCGAAAAAACGTAGAAATGGAATCTTCAGATACCATACAGTACAGGATACAGTATTGGGAAAGCCTTATGAAACTCTTGGCAGTTATGACCTTATGGAAGTTGTTATCGTAAATTTAGGTGATGCAGATAAAGAGAGTGATCTGGAGATCCTTGATCTGCTGAATACACTCTTCTCTCTTTCTACATCCTCTGAGACAAAGAAAAAACGTCTTCAGAAAGATTTTGGCATCGCCATGACAGAAGAATTTGAAAGTGAGGTGCAGGATATGTGTAATCTGGGAAAAGCACTTGTTGAACAAGGCATTGAGCAAGGTGTAGAAAAGAAAAATCTATCTCTTGCAAAAATGATGATCAAAGATAAAGAATCTCTCGATAAGATTGAAAAATATACTGGTTTTTCTGCCGATAAGTTAAAAGAGATTGCAGCATCTATCGGAACAAACCTTACTGCTTAGAATACGTCTCCTATGGCAGCTATACATAATAAGACAATAAAAAAATTTGGTACTTAAAATAGAGCTTTCAATTGTATCTCGTTGATATAGTTGAATAACTGCGCGTCGCATTCTCGTTACTTTAGTACCAAAACACCTATGAAAGAACAGATTATCTGCAGCGTGGACTTAGGGATCAATACCGATGCAGTCTGTACTATCATGCGGGCAGACGGAACTGTCCTGGGAAGAAGATTCATAGATCATCCCAGTGAAAAAGACCGGATGTACCGCACACTGGGACGGATCCGCAGATCCCAGAGGGAACATGGCTCTGCGCAGACACAGGGAAGATGGGCATATACGAAACGTCTGAACACAGAACTGGGTAAAAAGATTGCAGGTGCGATTGTAAGATATGCGGAAGAAAACCATGCAGATGTGATCGTGTTCGAGTATCTGGAGATGCAGGGGAAGATATCGGGAAAGAAAAAACAGAAACTGCACCTGTGGAGAAAGCGGGATATCCAAAGACGCTGTGAACATCAGGCACACAGGAAAGGGATGCGGGTATCCCGGATCTGTGCATGGAATACCAGCAGACTGGCTTATGATGGTTCCGGGGCGGTAACACGTGACCGGGAAAATCACAGCCTCTGTACTTTCCAGACAGGAAAACGATATAATTGTGACCTGTCAGCATCCTATAATATAGGAGCGAGATATTTTATAAGGGAACTTTTAAAACCCCTTCCGGCAACGGAAAGGTCTTTACTGGAGGCAAAAGTCCCTCCTGTAAAGCGTAGAACCTCATGCGTTTATGCAGATCTGAGGAAACTCCATTCAGAAATGGAACTCTTAAAAGCAGCATAGATACAGGCAGATATACAGCGGACTACCTGTAATGTGGGAACCTGCCATATCTGGCATGGGAAATGCGCATAACTGCGCACCTAAGTTACAGGCGTATCCGCCGATATTCAGTCTGACGCCTAAAGCGTCTGGAAGCACGTGACTTCAGTCATGTGAGGTTCACAGCTTTTTATGTGATAACATAACGATTTCTTAATATAACTGATGATTTAAATATAAAAACCCACAAAAAACATAATTATAAATGATATATCTTATATACTCTGCAATCTCGAAAACTATTCTGGATACGAAAATTTCCATAAAAACAACCTGTCCATCACCCAAAGGGGAACTATAATCATGACAAAGATTAAAAACACAAAGAAGGGCATGGCAAAAAAGACATTAAGTATGTCACTTGTTGTTGCAATGCTTGCTACTTCTAATGTGCCGGTATGGGCTGCTGAGTTCAGTGATGGTACTGATGCTGCCGTAGCTGCAGAGGCAGATACATTCGCTGCAGAAGCTCCTGTTGTTGACGATACAGAAGAATCTACTCCAGCATCTGTAATGGTAAATGAAGCTGATATTACTCTCAACTTATCCGCAGACAGCAAAAAAGTTGTTTGGGGAGATGCATCTGTTATCAGTGGTACTGTAACTAAAACTGATGGATCAGAAGTAGAAGGCGGATGGCAGTATCGTTGGGTTGACGAAAATGGAATCGCATATGTAGCTTCTAACGGAAAAGTAAACGATGCATATGATATGAGTTTAAACACAACAGCTGATATGGCTGGAAAAACATTAACTCTTTATGTTTATGATGTAGACAGCAATCAGCAGACTCTTTATGACATCAATACTGGTATTTCTGTAGCTGTAGAAAAGAGAGCTTTAAAAACAGTAACAGCTACACCTGATACTACAAATAAAGCATATAATGGTTTCGCTCAGACTATTACAGATGCTGATGGTGTGAAATTCGCTGTTAAGGATTCTGAATATGCTGACGTAGATCCTGATGCTTATGAGACATCTGTAACTAATGCAACTAACAATAAAGAAAAATTCAAACTTACTGTAACAGCCAAAGAAGATTCTGCTTATACAGGAAGTGCTGAGGTTGATTTAGGACAGATTGTTAAAAAGAATTATGAGAAAACAGATATTGAGGCTCATACAACTAAGGGACAGTCTTATCAGTACACAGGAAATACTATTAATGTTTCAAAAGATAAGGTGACATTAAAAGAATCTGTATCTGACAACAAAGGCGAAGACGGAAAATTAAATGGTGCAGATTTGTCAAAAGCAATTGAAAGTGTTGCAATATACAATACAGGTGTAGGTGAATATCCAGTATCTATTATTACAGATGTTACTAAATTTGATAATATCAAGGTTCCGGGAAATGCAATTACATTTACTACACCAGAAACTGTTACTGTTGCTAAACGTGATCTTTCTACAGCAGGAACCAAAATTACTGTTAATACTTTAAGTGGACAGATTCCAACAAACATTGCTGTAAGTGAATTGGCTAATTACTTAACATTTACAGGTGTAGAAGGAACTGATCTTTCTGCAATTGAAAAATCCAGCAAAGAATATACACTTATTGTAAAAAATGCTGATGGTACAGATGCAAAACAGTTTAAGAATGGAAGTACATACACTGTTACAGTACGAGCAAAAGACAATGGAAACTGTACTGGTGAGCAGACATTTACTGTTGTTGCTACTGCGGCAGCATTAAATGCTGTATCTGCCAAAACACAGTATGTAACTTCTTATACAGGTGATGAAATCAAACCTTCTAAGAGTGATTTAGGCGATTTAGTTATTCAGTATTATACCGCTACTGGTCAGCCTAAAACTGAAGATCTTGGACCAGACGGATATGAAATCACAGGTTATACAAATAATATAAATGCGACAACCAGATATTCATCTAAAGGAACTACTTTCGTACCAGTAGCAGATTCATATGTAAATATTAAAATTACAAGCGGAACATACAAAGATCAGACAGCAACTATTCCGTTCTTAATTAAACCATTGGTAGTTGAACCTGAATATGTAACTGTACCGGAAGATGTTTCTATTAATAAAGCGCTCACAGCAGCAGGAGATTATAAACTTCCTGTAACAGTTGTAGCAAAAGATGATGAAACAGGTAAAAAAGTAGAAAAAACCCTTACAGAGAATGATTTCACGGTTAAATATGAATATAAAAACAAAGATATCGCTAATGTTCTGTACAACAACATTATTACAAAAGTTACTGTTACAAATACAAACTATATTTTAAAAACAGCAGATGGTAAAACAAGAACCGTTACAGCAAAAGGTCAAACACAGATTGTACCTAAGAAATTAACAGATGCTATGGTTGTTGTAACACCTTCTACTTACACATATACAGGCGGAAAGATTCAGCCGACTTATGCAGTAGTTGATGGTGCAATTGCTCTTTACAAGAAGGGCGAAGTTAACGACAAAAATGCTGAATATGAAGAAGTAAGCATCAGTAATGCTGTAAATGTGGGTACTGGAACAATCACTGTAAAAGGATGCAATGACTTCTATTCAGGAAAAGCAACAGGAACATTTACAATTACAGCCGCAAACACAGCAGATGTAAAAGTATCTATTGCTGATCAGGATTACACTGGAAAACAGGTAAGACCTCGTAACTTCAAGGCAACCTTAAATGGAAACGATGTATCTAACCAGTTTGAAATTGTTTCTTATGGTGAAAATGTTGAAGCTGGAATCGGAACGGTTGTTTTGAAACCATTGGATGGAAACAAGAACTTTACAGGTTCTAACATTACGGCAAACTTCAATATCGTAAAAGAAAAAGTAGAAGCTACCCTTAATGTTTATGATAGTAAGGGATTTGACGTAACAGACAGATATGCAGCAAAGGTAGATACAGATTTCGACGGAAATGTAAATGATGTAATAGAAGATAGCGAAACTCCATTTGTTTTTGATGGAAATGCACATACTTTTGCTAAAGCGTTATTAAGTAATATTAGAAAAGTTACTCCTGATGGAGTAAAGACAACTGCAAAAGAAAACGATTTCGAAATTAAATATGCCGATAATATCACAGGTAAAAAAGTAACTGACGGATATGAAAACATTGGTTATATCTATGCAGTAGCTAAAGAAGGAACGGGATTTGCAGGAACTAAGACAATTGTTACTTCTGACGGAACAATTATTAATGGCGTTGTTGCTTACATCCCATTCACAATCAAATCTGTTAAATTTGTTGCTAAGAATGTAAGTGTTAAGAATGCTACATACGCAGCTGGTCTTCCGGTTAAACCTGAAGTATTAATTCAGATTGGCGGAAGCACATTAGTTGAAGGTAAAGATTATATTCTTAGATTAATTGACAAAGAAGGTAAGACAGTAACTCCTATTGACGTAACAGTTGGCGACATTTACGGTGTAGAAATCAAAGGTATCAACGGATATACAGAATCTGGTGTTGTAACATTTGGTGAAGACAGTACAGCTTACTCCAGAGCAAACTTAACATGGGGTGTTGATAAGAAAAATATCAATGATTGTACTGTAACTGTAAAAGATGGTGTTGTGACTGTATTAAACGGATATCTTCCAGTTGCTTCCACAGAATATACTTCTGAGAAAAATGCAGATGGAACATATACTGTAAAAGCAAACAGCACATCCAAAAACTATACAGGTTCCAAGACAGTATCCGCTGAAGGAAAAGCAGAAGATGAAAAACCGGATGCTCCAATGATCAGTAAAGTAACTGTTACTGGAAACAAAGCAACAGTCATCCTTTCCGGTGATTCTGAAGGTGCTGCTGGTTACGATTATGTAATCTCTACAGATCGTGACTGCATCACAAATAAAGATTATACTTCTGTAAACAAGAATCAGGTTAGTACATCTACTACATTTAAGTATGTACAGCAGGAAACATATTATGCATACTGCCACGCTTGGAAACGTGATGAAAACGGTAAGAAAGTATTCAGTGACTGGTCTAATGCATATCCATTCGTTGTATCTGCAATTACACCAGATGCTCCGGTTATCACAAATGTAAAAGTAAGCGGAACAACTGTAAAAGTAACATATAAAGCTGCTAAAAATGCAACTGGTTACGATGTAGTACTTGGAACATCCTCCAAAAAAGAAAACGGTGAGACTCGTCCATATCACTATGGCGATCACAAGATTTTGAACCTCAAAGAAGGTACAGTAACAGCTACATTTAAGAATGTACCAAAAGGAAGCTGGACAGTAGGCATGCATGCATTCAACAGAACTTCCGAAAATGGCAAGAAAGTATTCAGCCCATGGTCCAATCTTAAAAAAATCACTGTAAAATAATCCATTTGGGTAATTTTATATAAGATTCCAACAGGCAGGACGGGGCATAATTATGAATTATGCCCCATTCTTGCAATGCAAAAGAAATATGTTTTTTCAGATAATGAAGGAGAAAAGAATATGGGATTAAAAGAACGTAGAAAAAAGATTATGGCCTTAATGCTCGCTGCATGTGTAGCAGGAACCAGTACTGTACCTGTAACAGCTTCTGATATCAGTGTATTTTCTGATGGAACTAATGCTGAACCAGAAGTATTTGATTCATCTGATGTTGCTACTGCAGCTGATACTAATAATACCCTAAAAGATGTAAGAGTTATTTATGTGGATGCGACAGATCGTCAGATTGACACTGATACCATACAGGTTCCCTCCAGTGCAACAAGCGTAAGTGTTATAAAAGGTGAGTTCGCTGCACCAAAAGGCTATGAACTGGTTACTGTAGGTGATATTCCTATTAAGGATGACGGTAGCCTTATTCTTAAGGTAAAACCAGCTGTCAAAGACGTAAGAGTTATTTATGTGGATGCGACAGATCGTCAGATTGACACTGATACCATAC
>ERZ809407.2979-NODE-2979-length-10242-cov-4.459016_pt1 | contig 10242 bp, 10 predicted proteins | sample MGYA00520792_ERZ809407 | MGnify/ENA primary metagenome ERZ809407 (study PRJEB31576, sample SAMEA3212665) | Homo sapiens | biome: human-gut; feature: human gut; material: fecal | place: Sweden | collected 2012 ...
CAGACGCTTTATTAAACACCGATTCCACTATCATAGGCACGTTGACAATGCTTCTCCTTGTGCTTAGCTGCGGTCAGTTTCTTCTCTGCAACATACTGTTCGTGTTTCAGCTTTTCAAGTTTTTCGCTCATAGGCAACTTCTCCTTTCTGATAATGAGCAAAACAAAAGCGACCAACTTTTTAACGTTGATCGCCTTTGGGGTTATTGGTATCTCGCTTTACACGTTTCTGTATATCCAGTTTTCCAGACTATCCTTACGACACGGAACAACCTCAACGCCTAATCCTACAATCAGCGTGCTCGAACTGGGCGTAACCTGTACTGCTACTACGGGCTTCCCGATAGAGATAGCGTATTTGATTTCATCGATTGACATTCCATTATTGTTTGCGGGACGATTCGAGCAAACGACAACGCTTGCATAGCGTATTTGCTTTTGAATCTGCGGGTCAACATTGTAACGCCTATCAATACTATCAAAGGGAGAACTTGCTGGAACCGAATAGTCGCGGACTTTGTATTTTGTCCTATCCAACAAGGCGCTTATCGTAGAGTAATCATCATTATTCCATCTGTGCGGTATAAAGACATTGATCATTTATGTACCTCCTAAATTATTTGTTCATCAGAATGAGTTCATGGTTGGCTGATGGATGGTTGGCTACATCTTTGGAGTGTTATGAGAATGAAAATCACTACATAAAGAACGCAAAAAGCATAAGGCAAGACTTTTTCCAACTTCGTGCCCTCAATGTATTTTTTGCTTTTCTTTAGGGACTGCCATTCATCAGAAAAAGCAGAAACAGGCAAGCTCTGTTCTAATTTGTTGATGACCTCAAACTTTGCCCTGTTCAGTTCTCTGAAATTTCTGATAAAGAAAATCCAAACGACGCAGACAATGATGCCGGACACGAGCAACATAATGGTTTTTGCGTCCCAAATAAAGGAAGCAGCTGCAACGATTGCAAGATTCAGCGTAACAAAAAGATTGTTCATCGCATCTCTACGCTGACTGACCGCATTTGCCATCTCAACACAGGTCTGCCATTGCGTCAACAAGGTTTCTTCGCTTTTATCCGTGCCAATTTCAACTGATTGCTCTTTTTCATCCATCTGAACACCTCCCATTTATACCTGTTTGTCATTTTCACAGAGTTCTTTCAACGCTCTTCCTCTGCTTTAAGGTCAGCAATCCCCAGCCCGAAGTATTTCTCAAAGAACACTTTCAGCTTCTCAATGATGCCTTGCTTCTTTTTGGCTCTGCTGCCACCGCCGAAGCGTGAAACCGGGGGCATGAGCTTGTCGATTTCTGTTCCTGTAGTTTTCAATGTCCCATCACGAAACGCATTGGCAACAAACTTTCGGGTTTCTTCCGGCTTCAGCTTTTCACTCGTGATGATTTCGGTCAAGTCTGTTTCCTCCTGCTCCAGAACAAATCTGCGCCAATAGTCAGTAACCTGCGTATCCACATTGACATGGCTGATAAATGCTTCGATAAGCTCTTTCTTGCTGCGAAGCTGCATACTTGCATCTACCGCCTTGCGGATGGAGGTAAGGATTTCTTTATCTTCACAGTTGCCGTCGTGATATTTTTCAACCAACATCAATATGTAGTCGATATTGATTTCCACCTGCTTAATCAGCTCGATTTCAAATTCGATATCGTCCGTAATATCTTCCTTTTCTGCATCGCCCTTTTTGCGGTACTTGTCGTAGAGGTCAAGATAGATGCTCTGATAATTCTGCAAATCCCTTGCGGCAATACTGTCCATTTCCTCAAACTGGTCAAAGGATGAGAGAATATTTCTCATACTGAGGATAGTGCCGAACAATCTGATAAAATCTTTCTCTGCCTGGTCTCCGACAATTTGAGTGCCGAGAGGATATTCAGCTTCCAGTTTTTCAAGCAAATCTACATAGCCGGGATGATACTTGCCGTAATTATCTTCGTAGCCGTTCCAGTAATCATTGAAGCTCTTTAGAAGCACAATTCCGCTTGCATTCTTATCGCCAAAGAGGGCGATTGCATCGTCTGTGGCTTTCTGCAAGTCACGGAAGCAGACAATGTTTCCGTAGGTCTTGACGGAGTTCAGAATACGGTTGGTTCTGGAATAGGCTTGTATCAGTCCGTGCATTTTCAAATTTTTGTCCACCCACAAGGTGTTGAGCGTTGTAGCATCGAAGCCTGTGAGGAACATATTCACAACAATCAGAAGATCCACTTCCCGGTTCTTCACTCGCATGGACAAGTCTTTGTAGTAGTTCTGGAACTTATCAGAGGAAGTATCAAAGTTCGTGTTGAACACAGCATTGTAATCCTGGATTGCGCTTTCAAGGAAGTCACGGGAGGTCCGGTCAAGTGCATCGGTGTCGAAGCCTTCCTCTTGCAGAACATCTTCGGGGTCATCCTCATTTGCGGAGTAACTGAAAATGGTTGCAATCGTAAACTGTCGATGACTTTCGGCAAGCTGCTTCTTGAACTCCGTATAATACTTCATCGCCATGGGGATGGAGCTGACAGCGAACATGGCATTAAAGCCCGCCATACGCTTGCCCTTCAAGGAATAGAAGCTGTTGCGTTTGGTTTTTTGGTCAAAATGCTCCAGCGTGTATTTGACGATTTCCCGAATGCGCTCCGGCGCACCCATCGCCCGTTCAATGTCGATTGCTGAAACATTCTTGTCCTTGATGTTCTCTTTTTCCTTGACCGTATTCACATAGTCGATACGGAACGGAAGCACATTTCCGTCATTGATAGCGTCCACGATGGTGTAGGTATGGAGCTGATTGCCAAAGGTCTGCGGCGTGGTCAGCAGCTCCATGTGCTTACCTTTTCCTGCATTGGCGGCGAAAATCGGTGTGCCGGTAAAGCCAAACAGATGATAATTCTTGAACGCCTTAACAATCTTGGCGTGCATATCTCCGAATTGGCTGCGGTGGCACTCGTCAAAGATGATAACGCAATGCTTGCCGAACACTTCGTGTCCCTTGTTTTTCGAGATAAAGATGTCCAGCTTCTGAATGGTCGTGATGATGATTTTATATTGATGATAGCCGCCTTTTTCGTCCCTGTCCTCAAGCTGTCTCTGCAATACTCTGGTAGAAGCGTTGCTGTTGGCAGAGCCTTTTTCAAAGCGGTCATATTCTTTCATGGTCTGATAGTCCAGATCTTTTCTATCAACCACGAACAGAACCTTGTCCACATAGGGAAGTGCGGATGCAAGCTGCGCTGTCTTGAAGGAAGTCAGCGTTTTCCCACTTCCTGTGGTGTGCCAGATGTATCCTCCGGCATCCAGTGTTCCCATCTTCTTGTAGTTGGTGGAGATTTCGATGCGGTTCAAGATGCGCTCGGTAGCCGCAATCTGATAGGGACGCATAACCATCAGAATTTCTTCGGTTGTGAAAACGCAATACTTGGTCAGCACATTCAGAATGGTGTGCTTGGCAAGGAAGGTTTTTGTAAAATCAATCAGGTCGGCAATCACCTTATTGTTACCGTCTGCCCAGAAGGAAGTAAACTCAAAGCTGTTGCTGGTTTTCTTCGATTTCTGCTTTGCAGATTCGCCCATCTCTTTGATATGGCTGTTTCGGGTGGTGTTGGAATAATACTTGGTATGCGTTCCGTTGGAGATAATGAAAATCTGCACATACTCATATAGCCCGCTTGCCGCCCAAAAGCTATCTCGCTGATAGCGTTTGATTTGGTTAAAGGCTTCACGGATTGCAACGCCACGGCGTTTCAGCTCCACATGGACAAGGGGCAGACCGTTCACCAAAACGGTCACATCGTAGCGGGTGTCATGGTTGCCCTCGCTTTCCTCGTACTGATTGATGACCTGTAAGCGGTTGTTGTGAACGTTCTTTTTGTCTATGAGCTGAATGTTCTTGGAAGTTCCGTCATCCCTGCGGAGTACCTTGACATGATCCGTCTGGATGGTGCGGCTCTTTTCAACGATGCCATCGTTAGCATTGGCAAGCACTTCCGTGAAGAAACGCTTCCACTCGCTGTCAGTAAAAGTGAAGTCGTTCAAAAGCTCCAACTGCCGTCTGAGGTTGGCAATCAGACTGTTTTCGTCGTGGATGGTAAGATACTCGTACCCTTGCGTGGTCAGCAGCCGGATGAACTCCTTTTCAAGAGCGGCTTCGCTCTGAAAGCTGTCAGAGCGTGCGCTTTCCGGCGTATATTCAGCCACTACGGTGCTCTCGTTGCTGGCTGCTATAATGTTATAGGTGCTCATCGGCGACCTCCTTCGTTTACTGCTCCTTGAAAGTCAGCAGTTTATCTCTGTAGTATTCGTATTGCTTTGTCCTCGTTTCGATCTCTGCCGGTAAGCCGGAAGTCAGGTCGTTGCAAAGGGCGTCAAATCGGTCAAGGACTCCAACGATTCTTTCTTGTTCTCTGATAGACGGGAGTGGAATGGGAATGCTGTTCAGATTCTTCTGGTTCAGCTTTGGCTGCGCCCCGCCGGAAATATACGGAGAAAGGTCAATAGAGTTCAGATAGAACTCGACATACCTTCTCGTTGCGTAGCAGTCAAACTTCAACACATGGGCATGGTTGTTTACCCAATTTTTCCCTGAAATAGAGAACGCAATCGGTGTGCTTCTTGCTACAAGGTTGTTGCCATCTTCTGATACAAGCAAGTAGTCTCCATCGAAGATATAACTGCTCACATAGTCGACAATGCCGGATGCGCCATAATAGGGGTACTCACCAGCTTCGCGGTTTCCACTTGTAACGGGCTTTCTCCTACTGTCATGGTTTTCAGAAATAGTATTCAAGGTTACAGTAACATAACCGAAAACATATTGACACAGCCGAATCAGCGCATTATACTCGTCTGTCTGTCTGTCTGTCTGTCTGTCTGTCTGTCTGTCTGTCTGTCTGTCTGTCAAGATTGTCTTGTCGGTTGCCGCATAAGTCAAGAGGGCATCACGATAGAACTCATATTGCTTCTTGCGGGCTTCAATCTCCGCAGGCAGACCGATGTTCAGGTCGGAACAGATAGAATCAAAGTTATCCAACACACGAACAAGGCGTTGTTGAACTTCAAGTGGAGGAAGTGAAATATACACTTTCCCAATATCATCCTTATTGATTTTTGTTGGTGTTGCATCCCACAAAATGCGCTTAGCTAACTCTTTACGTCCCCAGCCACTTTCAAGATAATATTTCAAATATTTGCTATCAAGAATAGATTGTTCGGGTCTCAGCAATGCTAGGGAAACATAGTACGCCAAATCATCATTTCTATCCACAACCGTACATCTTCCGATAACACCTGCGGTAATGCGAGTCATAAACACATCGCCAATTCTTGGCTTGATTCTGTATTTTGAAAAATCCTCTGCTGAAATATACTTGGTAGTTCCGTAAAGGTCATCAATGTTCTCTACGCTAACAAAAGGGACTCCGCTATTGGTATATTTAGGTGTTTGATGTGTTCCATCGTACACTTCACAAACAGAGCCAAGTTTAACATTTTTTATTTCAATAGAGGACTTCAATAGAGTATCACGATAGTATTCATACTGCTTCTTCCTCGCTGTAAGCTCCGCTGTAAGCTCCGCTGTAAGCTCCGTGAAATTGTCCAGAATACGGACAATTTCACTCTGCACCTCAAGCGGCGGTACAGGGATTTCCAATGATGCAACGGTAGATTTTGCAAGTGCAGGTATCCCTGCACCATACTGACATTCCTGCAATTTATATTCTTTAGACTTCACAAAATGGAACAAATAACGATTCAAAACATTGTTCGTAGGTTTAAGTACATAACAATGTGCGCCAGCCCAAAACTTAGTATCAAGCCAATTAACAAATCCAGCGGATGCTCCGCCTTGCGAAATGGTAATAGTCTTTTCTTCTTGATTGTACTGCTCAATATAGCCAGAAGGGTTTATACCTCCGTTAATAACAGGATATGTTCCTTCATCGTGCATATCTTTTTTATTAAACTGGATACCCTTTGAAATCAAGCATACAGTTTCTAATGCAACATACGCAACCCCATCCGGGCAGTATTGCTGAATCAGTTCATCCAGCCTACTCATTTATCTTCACCTCTTTCTTCATTCCAACCGAGCACAGTGATAGCATCCAATAACTCTTTATGATTGATTACATTTTCAAGGATTCCTATTACAAGCCTGTGCAGGGCTTCGAAATTCTTCAATCCTGCTTCTTCATCATACTCCCCATGAACGACGCCGCTCAATTCTCGAAACAGTTTATACCCGTTTGCAGAGAATTCTTTGGGGATTATCGAGCATTTTTCATCCACCTTTTTTAGTAGCTCAGAGAAGTTCTTTGGGTTCCCGCCGTCATATTGGGCATATTCAATATTGACTGCTTTCGCTGTTTTCACTGTTAATTTTTCAAAGATTTTTCTCAGGTATACGACTGCACCTGCTCCTAATCCGTCGGTATATGCCTGCATGGCGTTGTCTAATAACGGAGTAAACTCCCCGTAGCGATTGTCATTAATGCGAACCATATCGGATAACTTTACGCTTTTCTTCAATATGCGTATAGTAGGTGCTTGACCTGTTATATCATTTTTGCTCTCTATCAAAAACCATACCGGTATGGAAGCACCACACCCGCAAGTCAAAACGCAATCAACGCTGATCAGATTCTTGCTCACAAATATGCAGGTGAGTTTGGGACTTGACCAAAAAGTCCTTATATCCCCGCACGAAACGCAAAAGTAGTTCAAGGCAACTGTTCCAGTTGAAATATCAACCTTTTGACCTACTTTACCGGCTTTATTTTGCAAGAATGCATCAATTTGAACATATTCTTTTCCGGGCGGTTTTGACAAAACATCAGATAATCTCATAAAGTTTATTCACCGCCATCCTTCGCTTCCGGCAGTTCGTTTGTGTATGAATCTTTCTCCAGCAGTATCCTGTCGAAGTCGCTTTGATACAACTGATCCTGCACGATGCGATATTTTTCAAACTCGCTCAGGGCGTGCTGTTCCGCAATTTTGGCAGAAATGCTGCCCGCATTGGTCAGGATTTCCTTTCGGCTCAGCCGAAGAACACCCTCGAACTGCTCTGCCCAATCCTCCATCGTCATAGGAACTTGTTCCTCAGCTCGCAGCTCTGCTAGGTCAAGATAGGCGTTGACGATTCTCGCCATTGCAGAAAGCTCTTCCTGTGTCAGATAATTCTTGGCAATCACCACATCGTATTTCTGAATTTTGCCGTTGGGAGCATCCTTCCAAGTGGTCAGCCCCATGTGCTCTTTGCTGCTGTCAGCACGGCGATAGATGGTCTCTGCCGCCGTTTCGCCATGGATCGCCCAATGAAGCTGATTCTGCACCCGTGCGAAAAACAGCCTTGTCGTTTCTGCCTTGGCATCGTAGTCAATACTGGTGGCATAGATGTCGGTGATCTTCTGGTAAAACCGCCGTTCCGAAAGACGAATCTCACGGATGCGTTCCAGCTGTTCCTTAAAATAATCCTTTGTCAGAATGGTGCCGCCGTTTTTCAGCCGCTCGTCATCCATAGCAAAGCCCTTCACGGTAAATTCTTCAATAATACGGTTTGCCCACTTTCTGAACTGCACCGCACGGGGAGAATCCACCTTATTGCCCACGGCAATGATGGCGCTCAGATTATAATGATTGGTGTTGTAGGTTTTGCCGTCCGCAGCAGTTATTCGAAATTTTCGAATAACTGAGCTTTCGTCAATCTCACCATCGGCAAAAATCTTTTTCAAGTGATAATTGATGGTATGCGTTTCCACATTATACAGAAGCCCCATCATTTTTTGGGTCAGCCATACATTTTCATCGCAATATACTGCATTTACATCGCTTTCCCCGGTGGCGGTGATGAATGTCAGATATTCCGCAGCGGAGGAACGAACGATGCTGATTTCACGCTTGTCCTTCTTCATCATTCCACCTCGATTTCCGCAATAATCTTTGCTATTTCATCACGGAGCACCTGCTCACGGGCAACGATTTGCTCGATCTCGGCATTGAGCTTTACAATGTCGATTTTCTCTCTAGTGTCCTCGGCTTCCACATAGGTGGAAACAGAGAGATTATAATCATTGTCCACAATTTCCTCGTAGTTTGCCAGATGAGAGAAGTGTGCTTCCTCGGCTCGATTGGCAAATGTATCCACAATTCTTTCGATGTTTGCCTGTGTCAGTTTGTTGTTGTTCGTTACCTTGATACACTCGGCAGAAGCATCAATAAACAGCGTTTTGTTGTCAGCTTTGCCTTTTTTCAGCACCATAATGCAGGTCGCAATGGAAGTTCCAAAGAACAGATTGCTCGGCAGCTGGATAATGCAATCAATAAAGTTGTTGTCGATCAGATACTTTCTGATTTTCTGCTCTGCGCCGCCACGGTACATAATGCCGGGGAAGCAGACGATAGCCGCCGTGCCGCCTGTTGCCAGCCATGAAAGGGAGTGCATGATAAAGGCAAGGTCGGCTTTAGACTTCGGTGCGAGAACGCCAGCCGGAGAAAAACGAGGATCGTTAATCAGCAGAGGGTTGTCATCACCAGCCCACTTGATGGAATAGGGAGGGTTGGAAACGATCAGCTCGAACGGTTCATCGTCCCAGTGCTGCGGTGCGGTCAGCGTGTCCTCACAGGCAATGTCAAACTTATCAAAACCAATATCATGCAGGAACATATTGATACGGCAGAGGTTGTAGGTCGTGATATTGATTTCCTGCCCATAAAAACCATTTCGGACGGCATCTCTGCCCAAAACCTTTTCGGCTTTCAGAAGCAGGGAGCCAGAGCCGCAGGCAGGGTCATAGACTTTATTGATTTCAGTCTTGCCCACCGTGCCAAGTCGGGTCAGCAGTTCGGAAACATCCGCAGGGGTAAAGAACTCGCCGCCGGATTTTCCTGCCCCGGATGCGTACATGGTCATCAGATACTCATAGGCATCGCCAAAGGCATCAATATCGTGATCCTTTACATCGCCGAGGTTCATGTTGGCTACGCCGTGCAGGAGTTTTGCAAGGCGTTCGTTTCTCTTTGCAACGGTAGAGCCGAGTTTGTTGCTGTTCACGTCAAAATCATCGAACAGCCCGGCGAAGCTGCTTTCGGAAGATGAGCCTTTTGCAGAGCTTTCAATGTGGTTGAATACACGCTCCAAGGTTTCGTTCAGGTTTTCATCGTTGTCGGCTCTGAGATTGACATTACAAAACAGCTCGGACGGAAGAATAAAGAAGCCCTTTTCTTCTACCAAGCCGTCACGAGCTTCCTCAGCTTCGGCATCCGGCATTTTTGCATAGTCAAAAGCGTTGTTTCCGGCTTCCTGTTCACCGGAATTGACATAGCTTGTCAGGTTTTCGGAAATGTATCGATAAAACATCGTGCCAAGAACATAGTTCTTAAAATCCCAGCCGTCAACGGCACCACGAAGTTCATCAGCGATTGCCCATATCGCACGGTGCAGCTCGTCACGCTCCTGCTCTTTCTTTGTATCAATCATTGTTTCCGTTCTCCTTTTCGTTCGGTATAAATTCCAGAATATCGTCAACGCCGCAATCGAGGGCAAAACATAGCTTTTCAATGCTCTCCAATGAAACATATTGGTCTCTTCTAAGTCGGGTTAAAATGTTGGCACTAAAGCCTGCCTGTTCTGTCAATTCAACCGTTGCAATACCACGGTCGATTAACAGATGAAATAGTTTTTTATATGTAACAGCCATAGTACCCTCCCGATTTAAGAATATCCTTGTTTATTGTATCACGATAATGTGATTTTTTCAAGCAGTCGGGATGAAATATCTTGATTTAATCGTTTTGAATCTGTATAGCCTTAAAAATGAGAAAAACGATAGAACTATACCTTGCTATGTAATAGCGGTCAAAACATCGAGTACAGACCCGACATTTTGACCGCATATCGCCCCTAAACGTTACATTATTTTGTTCGGCTCTGGAACCTGGTTTGCTTTGCGGTCTCGCTTGCTTTTCGTCTGCGTTCTTCGCTCATGGGCGGTTGCAGACGGATGGACAGCCGGGATTTGTCCAGCACATAGGAAACGCCTCCCTGCTCATGGGTCTTTTCCTGTCGGCAGAGGTCGGGGTACTTCTTGGCGAACATCGCCAGCCGCTTTTTCAGTCCGGCGTTGAAGGTGTAGATGCTTGCCGTATCTTCGCCCTCGTTGAACAGAATGATGGTTTCCTTTTCATACTTGGTCAGCTTCGCCATAATCGTCCTCCATATCGTAGCTGCTACGAAGATGTCAGAGA
>ERZ809407.2987-NODE-2987-length-10230-cov-4.779165_pt1 | contig 10230 bp, 8 predicted proteins | sample MGYA00520792_ERZ809407 | MGnify/ENA primary metagenome ERZ809407 (study PRJEB31576, sample SAMEA3212665) | Homo sapiens | biome: human-gut; feature: human gut; material: fecal | place: Sweden | collected 2012 ...
TCTGATCACTGAATTTCAAAAAAACGAAAGGACAAGCAGTATGGACACTTTGATTTTGAACGGCCACGACCTGACCTTGCAGGACGTTTATGACGTCGCCTACGACGGCCGCAAGGTCGAGATCGCAGCCGATGCCTACGCGCGTCTCGCCAAGGGCCGCGAGATCATGCAGGAGCTCTCCAAGGGTGGCAAGGCCATTTACGGCTTCAACCGCGGCGTCGGCCAGAACAAGGACGTCACCATCGACGAGGACTTCATGGAGACGCAGAACCGCATGATGCTGCGCTCCCATTCCCTCGGCCTTCCGCCGTTCAACACGGACGAGGAAGTGCGCGCGATGATGGTCATCCGCCTCAACAACATGCTTATCGGCGCGTCCTGCGCGTCCGATGACCTGGCAAACAGCTACCGCGATTTTCTGAACCACGGCATCACGCCGCGCATCCCGCGCCGCGGCGCCGTCGGCGAGGCAGACATCACCACCATTACCCACATCGGCCTTGCCTTCATCGGCGAGGAGGACGTCAACTACATGGGCAAGGTCGTGAGCGCCAAGGAAGCTATGGAGAAGGAGGGTCTCAAGCCCCTGCATCTCCAGCTCAAGGACACGCACACCATCATGCTCTCCAACAGCCAGGGCGAGGGCACCGCGGCCATCCTTGTCCACGAGGTCGAGAATCTCGTCAAGATGTCCGACCGCATCTTCTGCCTCGATTATGAAGGCCTCAACGGCAACATCGAGCCGATGCGCGAGGACGTGAACGAGCTGCGCGGCCTGCCCGGCCAGATCCGCTGCGCCGCCCGCTGCCGCGAGGATCTCGAGGGCAGCTACCTCTACAGCGACAACCGTCCCGAGCACGCGCTGCAGGACCCGCTGACTTTCCGCGGCGGCTTTATCATCACGGGCGCGGTCGAGGATGCGCTGGACTACGTCAAGAAGTTCCTGAGCATCCAGATCAACTCCCCCTCGGACAACCCCTGCATCATGCTCGACAAGAAGGACGTCTTCGTCAACTCGAATTTCGAGACGACATCGCTCGTCATCGGCGTCGAGATGCTGGCTATCGCGCTCGCGCATCTGTCCCGCACGGTCAACTACCGCCTGATCCGCATGTGCATGCCCGAGTTCACACACCTGCCGCGCTTCCTTGCCCCGCGCAACGGCAGCGCCCACGGCTATGACGAGGTGCAGAATGTGCTCTCCTGCCTCGATGCGGAGAACCGCTATCTCACGACCCCGTCGTCCGTCGACTTCTATCCCATGCAGGGCTCCATTGAGGACCACGCGAGCAACCTGCCGCTGGCCGTGACCAAGTGCCGCCAGATGGTCGACAACCTGCGCTATCTCGTGGGTATGGAGGCACTGTTCGCCTCTCAGGCCGTCGATCTGCGTAAGAGCGACGGCAACGGCGACTACGTCCACCTCGGCAAGGGTACGCAGAAGGCCTACGATGTGCTGCGAGCCGTCGTTCCCGAGATGAAGAGCAACCGCAGTGTCTATGACGACATCAACAAGGCCTATCAGCTCGTGCTGGAAGAGAAGTTCCTCGCCGACGGCGAATAAAAACTTAATGCCATAGAACTTTCACCATACCGGGATCGGCAGACCTTCCGCATTGAGAAAGCTGTGAACCGACGTCGCAGTCGCGACCAACACATTCGAAGAGTTGAGAATACTTCTCTTCGCCGGAGAGGTACTGGTAGAGATCGCATTCCACTTTATCGAGAACCACGCAGCGCGGCGAGTAAACAGGCAAAACAGAACGGTATTCATAAAAAGGTCGCTGATTTGCCATGAAGAAGACGTTGATGTAAGTCACCTTATATGCTATGCTTATCAGTGAGAAGTCGTTGGCAAACCGTGAGTTGTGGGGGTGAAAACAAATGAAGTATTTGGTTTTATTAGCAGGCTGTGGCCTCGGTGATGGTTCATGTATAGAAGAAGTAATTCTGACGTATGTAGCGCTTGATAAATATGGGTGTGATTACACGCCTGTCGCAGAAGATGTTTCCGTTCAGTCTGTGAACCACCTGACAGAGCAGATAGCAGAAAAGCGGAATATCCTGATAGAAGCAGCCCGCATCGGCAGGGGACGCATTAAAGATATTCGTGAGGTTGATTTTGCAGAATACGATGCATTGATCATACCCGGTGGAATCGGTTTATTGAACAATTATAGAGCTTCCAATGTGATAAAAACGTGCGTCACACATTTTATTAGCGAAAAGAAACCTGTCGCTGCCATGTGTGCGGGAATCGACTTTCTCCGCCGCTTCTATGGAAGTAATCTATTGGCACGTAAGATGGAAGAACTAACTGCTGAAAAATTCTGCTTTGATGCTGAAAATAATGTTTATTACACGCCTGCTTTCAGAAAAACCAACAATAGCTATACGACACTATTAGGTATCGATTCTATGATTTGTGCGTTGAAGCAGGCATAAACATCTCAATGGAATTCTGTTTTGTGGGTTTAATTTTGGCTTAATTATTGAACAGAATAGCTTACATTCTGTCCGCTGGCTATGTCGTATGTGCAATGCACGGCATGTCGCTTTGCAGCAAAAAGGGCACACCATCCAGACGCTGTAAACGCCTGAAGGGTGTGCCTTCTATTTGTCGTTATCGGCTCAGTTCAGGAAGTCCTTGAGCTTCTTGCTGCGGCTGGGGTGACGGAGCTTGCGCAGCGCCTTGGCTTCGATCTGGCTGATGCTCTCGCGCGTGACGTTGAACTCCTTGCCGACCTCTTCGAGCGTGCGGGGACGGCCGTCCTCGATGCCGAAGCGCAGCTTCAAGACTTTCTCCTCACGCGGGGTGAGGGTGGAGAGCACGTCGACGAGCTGCTCCTGCAGCAGCGTGAACGACGCGGCCTCGCTCGGCTCGCTCGCACCCTCGTCGGGGATGAAGTCGCCAAGGTGGCTGTCTTCCTCTTCGCCGATCGGCGTTTCGAGGGAGACGGGCTCCTGCGCGATCTTCAGGATCTCGCGCACCTTGTCGACGGGCATGTCCATCTCGGCGGCGATCTCTTCGGGAGAGGGGTCGTGGCCGAGCTCCTGCAAGAGCTGACGGGACACGCGGATGACCTTGTTGATGGTCTCGACCATATGAACGGGGATACGGATGGTGCGCGCCTGGTCGGCGATGGCGCGGGTGATGGCCTGACGGATCCACCATGTCGCGTAGGTCGAGAACTTGTAGCCCTTGGTGTAGTCGAACTTTTCGACGGCCTTGATGAGGCCGAGGTTCCCCTCCTGAATGAGGTCGAGGAACAGCATGCCGCGGCCCACGTAGCGCTTAGCGATGGACACGACGAGACGCAGGTTCGCCTCGGCCAAGCGCTGCTTGGAGCGCTCGCCCTTCTTGACGGCAGATTTGAGTGCCTTCATTTCCTCTTCGCTCAGCTCCGTGCCGTTCTTTTCGGCCTCTTCGAGCTTCTGCTTGGCCTCCACGCCCGCGGACATCGCGGTCGCGAGCGAAATTTCCTCGTCTGCCGACAGCAGCGACACCTTACCGATCTCCTTGAGGTACATGCGCACGGGGTCGTCAGTCGAGAAGCTGTCGACCAGCTCGTTCGGGTCGACAAGCTCTTCCTCTTCGATCTCGGCGATCTCCTCCATCGGCGGCTCCACATCGTCGATGCTGCTGTCGATGGCCTCGGCGGTGCCGATGTCGATGCCGAGCGTTTCGAGCGAGTCGTAGATCTGGTCGAGCTGCTCGCTCTCAAGGTTCATCTCGTCGATGGTCTCCATCAGGTCGCTGGAGCTGAGCTTACCCTTGGCCTTGCCCCTGGCAAAGATCTCCATGAGCTTTTCGTTGCCCTGCAGCAGCGCCGCCGCGGGCAGGGAGGCGACCAGCTTTTCATCCAGCGGGGGATACTTCTCCGCGGGCTTTTCCGCCTGCGCGGTATCCTCGTTCGCTTTCTTGGCCGCTGCGGCCTTTTTCGCTTTCTTCGGCAGCTTGATCTCCTCAAAATCCGCCTCAGCGAGCAGCGCGTTGGCCTGTTCCTCCAGCTCTCTGCTGGTCAGCTGTTTTTCTTCCATGTTTGCTTTCCTCCGTTACCCTTATATTTATTCTTTTCCATCGCGGCCATCAGGGGGTCTTCATTGACGGCCGCGCGCTTGTGCGCTTCGTCTAAAATGATATTGCAGTAGTCTCTGAGCGCCTGTGCGCCGTTTTTGAGCGATTCAGGCTTTTGCAGGATACCGATCAAGTGGCTGATCTCCTCCGACGTGAAAAATTCCGCCAGCGCTGGGATGTTCACCTGCCCGCTCTCGCGCAGCTGCGCGCGCAGCGCCGTGAAGAATCGGCCCAGGAGGGGAGAGGAGAAGTCCTCTTCCCGGATCGGCGGATTCTCGCCAAAGAGGGAATCGTCCAGCGTCAAAAGCCGCAGCACGCCTTCTTCGGCGAGCGCCGAGCGAAGGTCTGTATAGCGGATCGACCGCTCGCGCGGCTGGGCGGACGCCGCGGGATTCAGGTCCCGCCGCTCCTGCTCGCGCTTTTCCTTGTAGCGGGCGCGTTTTCGCGCGCGCTCGACCTCGAGCTTCATCGCGTCGGGCGTGATGCCTGCGGCCTCGGACGCGCGCACGGTGTAAATTTCGCGCTCAACCGCGTTCGGCACTGTGGAGAGCAATCCTGCTGCCGCTTCGGCAAAGCCGATACGTCCCTCGTCGCTTTTGAGGTCGAACTTTGACTTGAGCTGCGCCATGCGGAAGTCCATCCCGCTCTCGCTGCCGGAAAGCAGATGCTCAAAGGCGTCCTTACCCTGGAACTTGATGAAGTCGTCCGCGTCCTGTTTGATGTACTCTCCGTCGACGAGCCGCTTGGGGAGCTCGAGCACCTTGACCTGAAAGTCGGTGTTATTGAGAAGCGTCAGCGCCTTCTGCGTCGCGACCTTGCCAGCGTCGTCGTTGTCGTAGCAGAGCACGATCTCCTTCGTGTAGCGACTGAGTAATTGCAGCTGCTCCGTCGTCAGCGCTGTGCCCATCGAAGCGCAAGCATTGTCGAATCCCGCCTGATGCAGCATCACGACGTCGATGTTGCCCTCGACCAAAATAATGTTGCTGCGCTTGCTCTTTTTGGCCAGGTTCAGCCCGTATAAAACGCGCCGCTTGCTGTAAACGATGGTCTCGGGCGTGTTCATATACTTCGCGCCCGGATCGTCCTTGCTGATGATGCGCCCGCCAAAGCCCAGCACATCGCCGCGCACGTCGATGATGGGGAAGATGAGGCGCTTGCGGAATTTGTCGTACAGCCCGCCGTTTTTGCCGCGGATGGCAAGACCCGAGGCAAGCAGCTCGCCGTCGCCATAGCCCTTTTTCCGCATCGCGGTCAGTAAGCCGTCCCACTCGTCCGCCGATGCGCCAAGGCCGAAGTTCGTTGCATTGCGCCGCGTGATCTTGCGGTTTTTCATATACTCGAGCACCGGCGCACCCTTGGGCGAGTAGAGCTGATCATAGTAAAAGCGCGCCGCGTCGCGGTTGAGCGACAGGATGCGCGAACGCAGCCGGCTCTCGTCGCTGTGCTCTTCCTCCGGCACGGGCATGTTCGCGCGCCGTGCGAGAAAGCGCACCGCATCGGGGAAGGAGAGATTCTCCTCCTCCATGATGAAGTTGATGACGCCGCCGCCTTTTTTGCAGCCGAAGCAGTAGCACAGCTGCTTGTCCGGCAGCACGTGGAACGACGGCGTCTTTTCGCTGTGAAAGGGGCAGCAGCCCCACAGACTCCCGCCGCGCGGCTGGAGCGAGACGTAATTGCTGACAACGTCGACAATGTCGTTGCGGGCGATGAGCTCGTCCAAAAATTGGCGGTCAAAGGCCATGGCGTCCTCCTTTCTCACTTCTGCGCACGGAACATTTTTCTGTCTATGGTATATATACGCCGAAAATGGTTGCTTTCCTCTTTTTTGATGGAAAAATTTCAAAAAATTTTTCCATGTGCGGAGAAAATTTGACAGACCGCGCCATTTCTCCTATAATTTCCGCAGGAATCGCTGCGCAAAGGGGGCGGAACATCGTGAATATCCGGTTGTATGCGGTAAAATTAGATCGAACGCTCTCAGAAGCGGAACGGTCCACGCTCGCGCGTTTTCTGCCACCTGAGCGGCAAGACCGCATCAAAACATCGGAACCCCTCTGCGCCTACGCGCTGCTCTGCCGTGCACTGCATGAACTTTACGGCTTGGAGGACTTACCGCAGCTTTCCTACGGCGAGCACGGCAAGCCGTACTTTGCTTCGCATCCGGACGTTCATTTCAGCCTGAGCCACACGCGCGGCGCTGCGCTGCTGGCTGTTCACAACGAGCCAATCGGCGCGGATATCGAGTGTCTTCGCCCTGTGAGCGGCGCGATGCGCACGCGCTTTCACGCGGCAAATGACGCCGATTTTTGGCGCCTCTGGGTGCAGCGGGAGAGCCGCTGCAAGCGCGCGGGGATCAGCGCCGTCGCATTGCGGGACAGGGAAGTGCCGAGCTTCCCGAATGAGCGCGTTTTCGCGCTCGAACCGTTCCCTGACTACACTGCCGGCGTCTGTACCTGCTCTGACGCGGACGTTGACATGCCGATATACCTTACAGTAAAAGAGCTCATATAAAAGGTTCCGAAGAAGTTTCTTCGGAACCTTTTTGCTTGATTTTTCCTCTTACAGCTCCACGACGATGGGCTCATGGTGCACCTTCGGCAGCAGCATATTTTTGACGTCGCTCGTTTTGAGCTTGATGGTCGAGGTGCAGAGGCACGGGTGGCAGGAGAAATACTCCGCCTCATAGGTCTCCTTGTCGATGAGCAGCTGCACGCGGTTCTCATCATCGTTCATCAGGCCGAGGATCGTTGCAGACCCCGGCGTGCAGTGCAGCAGCTCCCAGAGCTGCTCCTCCGGCGCAAACGACAGGCGGGCCGAACCGATCTGGTGGCTCAGATCCTTCGTATGAAACGCCTTGTGCGGCGGCATACATAAAAGGTAGAAATTCGTCTTCTGCCGGTTGCAGAGGAAGAGGTTTTTGCACACGTCCACGCCGAGCACGGCGGACACGTCGTCGCATTTTTCCATCGTGTCGGCCAGCTCGTGGGTCACGCGCTCATAGTCGATGCCGAGGGAATCTAAAAAGTCGAACGCTGCCGCTTCCTGCGCGGGCAGCTCACCCTCGGGGCGGGAATTGTGATAGATCGGGGAGATTTCCATGTTGCTTTATTTCTCTTCTTTCAGCAGTTTTTCGCCGGCCTTGAATATATCGCCCGCGCCGACGGTCAAAATAAGGTCGCCCGGGCAGGCGATGCGCGCAAGCGCGGCGGTCACCTTGTCGAGCGTAGGGCAGTAAACGGATCCGGGGATCTCGCGGCTCAGGTCCATAGACGAAATGCCGATGTCATTCTGCTCGCGCGCGGCGTAAATTTCCGCCAGCACCACGACGTCGGGCACGCGCAGCTCTTTGACAAAATCGTTAAACAGCGCCTTCGTGCGCGTGTAGGTGTGCGGCTGGAAGGCGCAGATGATGCGCTTGTAGGGCAGCGTCTTCGCCATTTCGAGCAGCGCGTGCAGCTCGCCGGGGTGGTGGGCGTAGTCGTCGTAGACGTCCGCGCCGTGGAAGCTTCCCTTGTACTCAAAGCGGCGGCCCGCGCCGGTGAACGTTGCAAGGCCGAGACCGACGGCCTCGCCGCTGACGCCGAGAAGATATGCGGCGCTCGCCGCGGCCAGTGCGTTCATCACGTTGTGCTTGCCGCCCACGCGCAGGGAAACATGAGCGTAGTAACTGCCGCGGATATAGATGTCAAAGCTCGGAAGCCCGTCCGTCCAGACGACGTTTTCCGCGCGGCACTGCGCGGCGGGATCGTCATAGCTGAACCAGAAGATCGGCTGGGAAATGCCCCTGAGCGCATCGCGCGCACCCTCATCATCCATGTTGGCGACCACATGTCCGCCGATGGGAACGAGCTCGGCAAAGCGGCGGAACGAGTGCTCCACATCCGCTAAGTCCTTGAAGAAATCGAGATGGTCGGCCTCCACGTTCAAAATGACCGCGACGGTGGGGAAGAAGCTCAAAAACGAGTTGCAGTATTCGCAGCTCTCGGCAATGATCGTATCGCCCTTGCCGACGCGATAACCGGAATGAAGCAGCTGTAACGTGCCGCCGATCATGACAGTCGGGTCCTTCTGCGCCGCCATGAAGATATGCGTCGCCATGCTGGTCGTCGTGGTCTTGCCGTGCGTGCCGGAGATGCAGAGGGCGTTTTTGTAGCCCTTCATAATAGCGCCCCAGGCCTGCGCGCGCTCGAAAACGGGGATGCCGCGCGTCACCGCGCCGGAGATCTCGGGATTATCGTCGTGGATGGCGGCGGTGCGGATGACAAAGTCGCACTCGCCGAGGTTGTCCGCTGCGTGGCCGATGGCCACAGGGATGCCGAGCGAGCGCAGATGCTCGACGGACGGGCCGTCGTTCATGTCGCTGCCCTGGACCTTGAGGCCCATGCCGTGCAGCACCTCTGCCAGCGGGCTCATCGAAACGCCGCCGATACCGGCCAGATGCGCGCACTTGCCGGGGACGAGATAGGAGAAAATATCCTTCTGATTGGTCATTGTATCAAATCCTTTCCTTGTGCGAAGCACAGGAGATTTACTTTTTATGGATTTTCTATTATAATATAGCGGCGAACGGAGTGCAATGCTAAAAATTTGATTTTTTGTGAGGGTTCCATGCTCTTTTTACCGAAGAAAGTCGAAACGGTCATCACTACGCTGCAAAGCGCGGGTTATTCGCCGTACCTGGTTGGCGGCTGCGTGCGCGAAATGCTGCGAGGCAAAGCGCCGTCCGACTACGACATGACATCCGACGCTCCACCGCAGGAGGTGCTGCGCCTTTTCAGCGAAAGCGCGCATCCGACGGGCTTGCAGCACGGCACGGTGACAGTTGTGAGCGGGGGACTGCCCATCGAGCTCACGACGATGCGCCGCGACGGCGCGTACAGGGATAACCGCCACCCAGATTCCGTCACGTTCGGCACGAGCATTGAAGAGGACCTTGCCCGCCGCGACTTCACGGTCAACGCCATCGCTTTGTCGCCGGACGGCACGCTCGTCGACCCCTACGGCGGGCAGGAAGACCTGAAAGCAGGCGTCCTGCGTTGCGTCGGCGAGCCGAAGCGTCGGTTTGAGGAAGACGCGCTGCGCATTTTACGGCTCGTGCGCTTCTGCTCCGTGCTCGGTTTTTCGGCGGAGAAGGAGACCGCCCGCGCCGCGCATGAGGCACGCGGCCTACTCGCCCATGTCGCGCACGAGCGCGTGTATGCGGAGATGAACAAGCTCCTGCTCGGCGAAAACGTGGGGGAGACGCTTTTGACCTTTCCCGACATTCTGGGCGTGCCGATTCCGGAGATTTCACCCTGCGTCGGCTTTGACCAGTGCAATTACCACCACTGCTTCGACGTCTGGGGTCACACGGCGCGCGCTGTCGCCGCCGTGCCGCCAAAGCGCGAACTGAGGTGGACGATGCTCTTCCACGACCTCGGTAAGCCCCTGTGCCAGACGTTTGACGAGCAAGGTATCGGACATTTTTACGGTCACACGGCGATTTCCGCTCAAATAGCGGAGGAGATCATGGCGCGGCTGCACTTTGAAAAGGCGCTGCGTGACAGAATACGCGCGCAGCTCGCCTGTTTCGACGACATGTTCCGCCCCGAGCGGGCGGCCATCCATAAGGAGATGGCGCGTCTCGGCGTGGAAACAGTGCAGAATTTGCTTTACACCAAGCAGGCCGACAACGCCGCCAAAACGCCCGCGGGATTAGAGCGTGCGCAGGCGCCGTGGCACGAAGCACAGAAAATCTACGACGAGCTGATCTCAGAGGGCGCGTGCTGCTCGATTCACGAGCTCAAGATCAGCGGGGAAGACCTCGCCGCCCTCGGCTACCACGGGCGTGAGATCGGCGCGGTGCTTGCGCGGCTTTTAGACGAGGTCGCGGCGGAAAAACTCCTCAACACGCCCGAGGCGCTGCAGGCGCGCGCCGTACGGCTGTGGCGCAGCGGCTATGCGCGCCATACGATGAAAGAAAACGAGACCCATTGACGGAGGATAACGATATGGCAAATCTGATGGATTATCTGGACTGGCGCGGGGATCTGACGCTCGAAATTTCGCCGTTCAACGAGGTGGACGCGCTGATTCTGGCAGAGCTGAGCTTTGTCGACTTTGACGGCATCGTGCCGCCGCCCGAGCTCGGGCGGCGGCACGATGCCGTCAAA
>ERZ809407.2988-NODE-2988-length-10228-cov-7.038238_pt1 | contig 10228 bp, 6 predicted proteins | sample MGYA00520792_ERZ809407 | MGnify/ENA primary metagenome ERZ809407 (study PRJEB31576, sample SAMEA3212665) | Homo sapiens | biome: human-gut; feature: human gut; material: fecal | place: Sweden | collected 2012 ...
GGGGGGGGGGGGGGTAGAATAAAATTGCAGAGACCCCGCAATAAAATTCAGGAGGTAAAAAAGAGTATGCGGTTACGGAAAAATATGAAGCGTGCGGCGGCAGCCGCGCTGGCCCTGAGCATGGCACTTTCGGCGGCAGCCCCGGCGGCACTGGCAAAGGATTATTATATCGAAAACGGTGATATTACGGTGACCGTTACGGAAGAGGGCGACACCTATGTCCGTGTCGGCGATGCGAAAGACAAAGATGACATCGGAGTGAAAGACGACACGGACGTGGTCATCAAGGGCGGCACGGACCCGAACAAACCGGCTGGGACCAACTCTGACGGGTCGGCGGACGAGGTCGAAAAACAGAAGCCGGTGGTGGATGCCGAGCCGGGAGAGCCTGCGGAGAATACCGGCACGGAGCTCGTCGTCTGGCCCGAGGACGCGAAAAGCGGGGAAGCCCAGGAAAAGGACGACCCGGAGCCTGAAGAAGGAGAGCCGAAGACACCGGACACGCAGAAGCCTGTCGAGAAGGCCGCAGAGGACGAAGATGACGACAAGGACATCATGACCTATGAGGCCAACACTGCCAGCACGTTGACAAAGGTTGCGAACGAAGCGGTACAGAATATCATCAAGATCATCAATAATTGCACCAAAAAAGACACGACGGTCACGATCGAAAACGTGAATATCTATCAGTACGCCTATGATTATAAGGCCGCGATGTCTGTCGAGGGCGCAGGCGACACGACCCTGAAGCTGGTGGGGGACAATACCTTGAGAGGTGGACATTCTTGTGCGGGCTTGGAAAAGGATGATGAGTACTCTACCGGAAAACTGACCATCACCGCAGAAGATACAAGCGCCTCTTTGAAGGCGTATGGTGGTCAGAATTCTGCGGGCATTGGTGGAGGATCTTATGATAGCACCTCGAAGCTGGAAATTGCAAACGGAAAAATCTATGCAGAAAGTGGTTCCAATATGGGTGCAGGCATTGGCGGCGGCATGCACGGAAAAGGTGAAGTGACCATTTCCGGCGGGGATGTGACTGCTCATGGAGGGCATACTGCGGCAGGTATTGGCGGCGGTTTTAGGGGCTCGGGAGACGTTACCATCCTTGGCGGCACGGTAACTGCGATACCTGCTGAGGGCAGTAACTCTAATGTCACAGGCATTGGCGGCGGCTTTGGCTGCGATGAAAAATCGACCGTTCGTATCCTCGGCGGTGTTGTCGATGCCGTGGGCAACGGATGTGGAAGCGGCATTGGTGGAGGCGAAGGTGATGTAGAGGTCGAGATCGGCGGCGGTGCGCAGGTGACTGCAAAAGGCGGCCAGGGCGATAACGAGTTCAATTGCGGTCCAGGCGCCGCCATCGGCACAAACGGCGATGTAGGCGGCAAAGCCGGTAAAGAGCTGGATGTAAATGTCAGCGGTGAGTGTACAGTCACTCGTATCGACTCCAACTTGCCCGCTGATTGTGCTCATAAATGGACACTTGTCTCCTCTACTCCCGCGCCTGTCGGCCAGCTGGGCGAAAAAGTGTATGAATGTTCTTCTTGCGGCTCCACAAGGACTGTATACAAGTTTGTACTTCCGGAACCTGCACCTGTGGAGGAGCAGAACGGCAGGATCGTTTTGACAGTTATAGGCGCTCCCTATGAGATGCATCAGGAGTCTACCCGCTACATCGTCACGGCAGATTCTGATACCGCCACCCTCTTCGGCTGTCTGGGCAATCTGGCAGAGCTGAAAGCGCAGGGCGTAGATACCCTCGTCTTCCGTACGGAGAGCCGTGAGACGGCGCTGGACATCGATACCATGCTGTCGCTGGGCGCGGAGGACACCCTCTTCACCCTCACCCACAGCGGCAGCTCTGCCACCCTCACCGTGGGCGGCGCAGACCACAGCGAACTGATCCACTAAATAACCAACCCTCAAGGCGGAGAATTTCCGCATCCCTCCGCTTTTTTGGTTATAGAGATGACGCTTTCCTTCGCCTAAGGCTCTCCCTCTGGGAGAGCTGGCGCGGAGCGCCTGAGAGGGCAAGGACGCTGAGACAAAACAAAAACACTGCGATAGTATCGCTCTGACAAAAGAGCCTGCCTATCGCTTCGCAGCGGCTTTGCCGTAACTGGCTTGCCCTCTCCGTCACGCCTGCGGCGTGCCACTGCCCGGGTTGCGGCTCCCAGCGTCTGCTTCGCTGCCGCTCGCATCCTGCTGGCCGCGGCCCCAACAGCTCCTCCCTGTTTCCGCCGCTGGCGGCGGTCGTCGCCGTTGCTCCCAAAGGGAGAGGCTTTGGCAGGCCGGGCCACTTTTTACTGGACGCCTGAGGCCCGATATGGCGTAAAAGGGCGGGCCTCGCTACAGAGGGCAGCGGCTTCTGGACAAGCGCACCTTGTCAAGCTGTCGCTGGCCTAGACAGCGGAGCACTACCGTTTCCGGGACATCGTGCTTTGCTCGTCCAGACGAAAGCTGACCGACATGCCAATGGCTCCCCCTTTGGGGGAGCTGGCGGGCGCAAGCCCGCCTGAGAGGGCAAGGACGCTGCCAAACAGCTCTTGCACTGCGATCGTATCGCTCTGACAAAGAGCCTGCTTACCGCTGTGCAGCAACTTTAAGGTTCTCGTTCATCTTATGCCGTACCACCAGCAGGCAGGTCAGATGCACCAGTGTGGTGAGGATCCAGCTGACGGGGTAGCTGAGGTAAAGCATCGTGGTGGTGTGGAACAGCTGGAAGATGGTGGCGATCCAGACGAGGCGGAGCAGGCAGATGCCCACGAGGCTGACCACCATCGGCAGGACGGAGTAGCCCCGGCCGCGCAGACAGCTGGCCAGAACATCAATGCCGCCGCAGAGCGGATAGGTGGTGCAGATGATGTGCATACGGGCCAGACCGGCAGTCACCACGACCTCATCGGAGGAGTAGAAGTGGAGCAGCGGTTCGCCCAGCAGGGAAGCACCGCCGCCCAGCACGAGGCCGGTGACGATGGAGCAGAGCAGGCAGTTGCGCATGACGCGGTCCAGGTTGTCGTACCGGCGGGCGCCCATGTTCTGGCTCGTGAAGGTGACAGCAGCCTGGGCGAAAGCGTTCATGGCGGTATAGACGAAGCCCTCGAGGTTGGAAGCGGCAGAGTTGCCGGCCACGACGATGGAGCCGAAGGAGTTGACCGCCGACTGGATGACGACGTTGGAGAGGCTGAACACGGTGCTCTGCAGACCGGCAGGCAGGCCGATGCGCAGGATCTGGCCCAGAGCCCCCGCATGGAAGCCCAGATGGCCGAGGTCGAGGTGGAGCGGGCCTTTCTCCTTCACCAGCAGGGCCGTGACCATGCAGGCGGAGACGGTCTGGCTGATGATGGTGGCCAGAGCGACGCCCGCCACACTCATGGAGAAGAGGATGACGAACACGAGGTTCAGCACCACATTGATGACGCCCGCCACGGCCAGACAGAACAGAGGCCGCTTTGTGTCGCCCACGGCGCGCAGGAGGGCCGAGCTGAAGTTGTACAGCATGGTCATGGGCATACCGATGAAGTATATCTTGAGGTAGAGGGTGGACAGGCCGATGACGTCCTCCGGGCAGCTCATCAGCTCCAGCAGGACGCGGGCGGCAAAAAAGCCCACCACGGCCAGTAAGAAACCGCTGACGAGGCCCAGTGTCACGGAGGTCTGGACGGTGTTGCGGACGCCCTCCTCATCCTTCGCGCCGAAGCAGCGGGCCGCAACGACGTTCGCGCCCAGCGACAGGCCCACGAACAGGTTGACCAGCAGGTTGATGAGCGCACCGTTGGAGCCGACAGCGGCCAGCGCCGTGCTGCCCGCAAAGCGTCCCACGACGACGACATCGGCTGCGTTGAACAGCAGCTGCAGGATGCTGGACGCAGCCAGCGGCAGGGAAAACAGGATGATCTTTTGCAGCATGGGGCCGCTGGTCAGATCGCCTGTCCGGGTATTCTGTGCCATGAAAATGCTCTGCCTCCTCAAATATCAGATGGTACTCACGAAAAAACGCGCCGCTCAACAGCGAGCGACGCAGATAGTATTATAATACGGTTTCAGGTAAAATACAAGTAAGATCAAAGCTTTTTCCGTACAAAAATGCACCCCCGCACACAGGGTGCAGGGGCGCGGAGGTATGTTTGCGAAACAGAACGCTTACTTCTGGGGCTTCATGTAGATGTGGTGAGGCAGACCGGCGATGTAGAGCGGGGTCAGCTCAGCCTGGATGAGGGGCCGTGCGTAAGCGAGGAAGTCTTCCGTCATCTGGGTGTGATTCTCGTTCATCCAGCTCAGCGGCACCTTCTTCTCGAGATTTGCGACCTCGCTGATGGGGTGCAGCTCAGTGGTACACTGATAGGGGCTGTTGGAGATGCGCTTCAGGGCCACCATCTGGCCGGTGACGCCCTCAAACGCAGCCTTGACAGCAGCACCGCCGACCTGATAGGCCTCGGTGATGTCGGTGCGGCTGGTCAGGTGGCCGGCGCAGCGCTGCAGGGTGGAAAGCTCGATGCAGCGGGTCTTGGTGTCCAGATTGCGGGCTACGACGTTGGCCAGATAGCGGGCGGTGCCGGTCAGGGCTTTGTGGCCGAAAGCATCCACTGCGTGGACATCGTCGGCCAGCTCACAGACATAGCGGCCATCCTCCAGCTTGACGCCCTCCGACACCGCGATGACGATGCTGGGCTTCTTCTCCTGCATCACGCGCACCTTCTCGACGAAGTGCTCCACATTGAAGGGGACTTCGGGCAGGCAGATCATGTCCACGCCCTCGCAGTCGTCGCTCTTGGCCAGTGCGGCGGCGGCGGTCAGCCAGCCGGCGTTGCGGCCCATGATCTCGACGACGGTGACATACTTGGTGCCGTAGACGGTGGCGTCGCGGATGATCTCCTTCATCACCACGCCGATGTACTTGGCCGCAGAGCCGTAGCCGGGGGTGTGGTCGGTGACCATCAGATCGTTGTCGATGGTCTTAGGCACGCCCATGAAGCGGATGTCGCTCTGGATGCACTCGCCGTACTCAGCCAGCTTGCCGATGGTGTCCATCGAGTCGTTGCCGCCGATGTAGAAGAAGTAGCCGATGTCCAGCTTTTCGAGGATGGCGAAGAGCTTCTTGTACACGGCCTCGTCGGTGTGCCAGTCGGGCAGCTTGTAGCGGCAGCTGCCGAGGAAGCTGGAGGGGGTGCGCTTGAGCAGCTCGATGTCGAGGTCATCGGTCAGCAGGGTGGACAGGTCCACGACCCGCTCCTCCAGCAGACCGGCGACGCCGTTGCACATGCCGTAGACGATGTCCGCGCCGCGGCTCTTGCAGCTCTCGAACACACCAGCCAGACTTGCGTTGATGACAGAGGTGGGGCCGCCGGATTGGCCAACGATTGCATTTTTACCCATGATGATTTCTCCTTTTTTGTTTTTCTGTTTCGGCTTTATCAAATCGTGCAGGAGCACGAAAACAGACGCGGGGAAGGGGAGAAACGAGTTTCCTTACAGGCAGATGTGGCGGGGCGTACCGTTGACATAGACGGGGGTGACCTCGTCGAGGATGAGCGGGCGGGCGTATTCCTCGAACGCCGCCGTCACCTGCATCCCGTCGGGGGTGATCCAGTCCAGCGGCACCTTCTTTTCGAGGTTTGCCACCTGCTGGACATCCACCGCTTCGGTGATGCACTGGTAAGGATACTCGGAAACGCGCTTGAGCGCGATCATTTTGCCCGTCTCACCGGCAAAGGCTGCGGCTGCCGCTGCGCCGCCCACGGCGTAGGCCTCGGTCACGTCGGTGCGGCTGGCCAGATGGCTGGCGCAGCGCTGCAGCGTCGAGAACTCGATGGCGCGGCTCTTGCAGTTCAGCTTGTCGTGGATGAGGTCGGACAGATAGCGGCTGGTGCCGCTGAGGATGGCTTTGTGGCCGAAGGCGTCCAGCTGGCCTGCCGTGGACACGAGGTCGCACAGATAGGTGCCGTCGGCGGTCTTGACGCCCTCGCTGGCCGCGATGATGACGTTGGACTTCACCCGCTGCAGCTCATCCACTCTGGCGAGGAACTTGTCCTGGTCAAAGGGGACTTCCGGCAGAAGGATGAGGTCGGGGCCGTCGCTGTCGTCGCCGCCTGCGAGGCAGGCCGCACCGGCCAGCCATCCGGCGTGACGGCCCATGATCTCGGCCACAGTCACGCTGCGGATGTCGTAGACGGAGGAGTCACGGATGACTTCCTTGAGGATGGTGGCGATGTACTTGGCCGCAGAGCCGTAGCCGGGGGTGTGGTCGGTGAGGCAGAGGTCATTATCGATGGTCTTGGGTACACCGATAAAACGCACCGCACTGCCAACCTGTGCGCCGTAGCGGCTGAGCTTGGCGATGGTGTCCATCGAGTCGTTGCCGCCGATGTAGAACACCGCGCAGATGTCGTACTTGTCAAACAGGGTGAACAGCTTGACGTAGGGCGTGGAGTCCGCCTCCGGCTCGGGGAGCTTGTAGCGGCAGCTGCCCAGATAGCTGGACGGCGTGCGCTTGAGCAGCTCGATGCTGAGCCGGTCGCCCAGCAGGACGTTCAGCTCCACGAGTTCCTCTTTCAGCAGTCCCTCGATGCCGTATTTCATGCCGTAGACCTTGTCTGCGCCCAGACTGCAGGCGGCTTTATAGACGCCTGCGAGACTGGAATTGATGACGGCGGTAGGACCGCCGCTCTGGCCGATGATGACATTCTTGGCCATGAAAACCTCCTTGTACCATTTACCGATAAATTGGACTTCCTGTGCGCCGCAGCACCGCTCCGCGCCGTCCCCGTTTCGCGGTCCGTACACCCTGCACAGTGTACGGACGGGGGAACAGCCAACAATCGATGACTGCAACTCGCACAAAAATTCTGGCAGGTCGTGCAAGCACTTCGAGAAATGTGTGCAAAAACCTGCTCTTCTTCTATTGTAACCGTTTTGCCTGTTGTATGCAAGTCCTAATTGGTTGCAGAGGCAAAAAAATTATGATAAAATAGGTACTGCACAGCTCTGCCGGGCCGGAAAGCGGGGATAACCCGCCGACGCCCGGGCAGACTAAGAGCAGAACCAAACGAAAGCGGGAACACCTTTATGGGCATTTCACACGATTATCATAGCACGGGCCGGCGCCGCAGAGGCGGTCCCGGCGGAGTCATCCGGTTTGCGGGGGCCGTGGCCGGCATCCTGCTGGTGAGCTTCGCCATCACGGCCATCCTTGAGCACGGACAGGCACAGCCCGAAGAGCTGCCCACCGTGACGGCCAACGGCACGGCGCAGAACATTCTGGCCCCGCTGCCCATGCAGGGCGCGGCGGACAGCACCACGGACAGCGCCGTCAGCGGCGGGGAAAACGCAGCGGCAGACGGCACGCCCGCCGTGACCCTCGAGCAGTTCGGCCCGGCCCGTCAGACGGCGGGAGCCTACAGCGTCAAAGCCTACGACAGCAGCGTCATCCGCCAGCCTGCCAGCGGCCAGGTCGATTTGAGCTACTTCTCCGATGCCGCCTTCCTCGGCGACAGCCTGACAGTGGGCTTCTCCGACTATAAGATCAACCTCGGCGGTGCGCTCATCTGCGGCTACACCGGCGTTGGTCCGGATGCCATCGTCAACCGCAGCGCCGTCAAGAGCAGTGTGCGGGGCGAGGAAGTCGCGCTGGACGTGCTGGCCACTGCTCAGCCCAGGAAGCTGTATATCCTGCTGGGTACCAACACCCTGACCACCGTGGGCGCGGCAGACCGCTTCCTCGCTTACTACGGCCAGATGCTGGACGTGCTGCGCCAGACGCTGGGGGAGGACTGCGTCATCTATGTGGAGTCCATCCCGCCCGTCCGCCCCGAGGCCGCAGCGGAAAAGCCGGGCCTTGCCTCGGACATCATCCGCTCGGTGAATGAGCAGCTGGCCCTGCTGGCCGCAGATAAGGGCTGTGTCTACCTCGATTTGTGGGAGACGCTGGCCGACGGCGAGGGTAACCTGAAAGAGGTGCTGGCTGCGCCGGACGGCGTCCACTTCTCGGCGGGCAACGGCTACGGCGCGTGGGTCACTTACCTGCGCAACCACGCCAAGTATTCTGCCGATAATGCCTGGACCCCCGGCAGCGCCTATGCAGGCTGAAATTTCAAAAATACAACGGCAAATGCCCTGAATCGCAGGATCCAGGGCATTTTTGCTGCAAAAAATCTCAAAAGAGAGTTTTATCGGACAGATGATTTGTAAAATAGGAGGCAGAAGAGAGCACGGCCAGAGGGAAGGACGGTAAAAATGAAGTACCTGTTTGTGACGCTCATGTGGAATGCCCGGGCCGAAATGCCCGGGCCGGGCGATATTTTTGCGGTCTGCTGTCAGTCTTACAGCCCGAATGGAATGACGCGGTACGGACGCTACACCCATCTGGACGACATGAGCGCCCTGACGCAGTGGACAAAAGATGCTGTTTACCACAACATCACGGTACTGGAAACAGCAAAGCCGCGAAAAGAGATTTTGAATACGGTAGCGGAGACCTTTCCGGCCTATGACGTTCTGGTCCTGTGGAGCCGGAAAGAATATGAGCTGTTCCGGCAGGCGATGCATGACTGCGGACATCGCCTCTGCACGGCGAAAGTCGTTCTGCTGGAAGAACTGCTGGGAGCAGTCGTCCGCCCCAGAAAGAGGGGCCGGGTGCCTTTTCAGCAGGTGCTGAGGGCGTTTCATGTCCAGACGACCCGGGAGACGTTTTACCAGCCGAAATACCGGGCGGGCTTTCTGCTTGAGCTGTGGGACAGGGTGAGCCAGCTTGCGGCGCAGAGCGAGGAGTGGACGCAGACAGAACTCTGCCTTAACCCCAGGACAAACACCGTCCACCTGCCGGGATGCAGTCATCTCGGCCTGACGGGCGGACAGCCCTGTACGCCGCAGGTGCTTCTGGAAGGTGCTGCCCTCTGCAGAGACTGCCAAAAGAAGAAGGCGCTGTATCTCTGGGAGATGGAGCGGCTGCACACAGTGAAGTTCCAGCCTCACGCAGGTGCTCTGGGGACGCCGCAGAATTATCCGCCGGCACCGAAGCTGTTCTACCGGGAGGGCGACCCGCAAAAGCTTTACCATGACCGTGCCTGCCCCTGCTGCAAACCGTTCCGGGAGGGGCCGGACTATCTGCAGTGGAAGCCGCTTTTCGGGAGAGCCGATGCGGCAGCCCTCGGCCTGACGGCCTGCGACCGGTGTTCACCGCTGGGCATCCGGTATGGGCAGACCCGGACGCAGATAGAGTCCTTCTGCAGCCAGAGAGGGATGCAGTGTGTGCTGCGGGATGGCGAGATCGACGTCACGACGTCCATCGGCGGGTGGCGGCTCGTCTGGAAGGGAAAAGATAAGATCTGGCTCTATCACAAGAACACCCATAGGAGCCATCTGACTGAGAGTGAGGACATCCCCGGCTATCACAGTCAGGCCATTCACAAGAAGACCATCATGGAGTATTTGGAATACATCGTCCAGCACGACCTCTACCGGAAAAACAGTCCGCTCCCGGAGACGGGGAGTGTCCCTGCCGCAAAACCGCCGAAGCCGACCCATCGGGGACACGGCCATCACCGGGACGTAAAGGGGGCAAAGCATTTCCAAAAGCACAAGACGAACAAGGTGAAGGTGAGCTCACTGGAAGAACTGCAGGCGCTGGCCCGGCAGAAAATGACCGGAGAAGAGGAATAAAGACAAACAAAAATCCCGCCCTTTGCACATAGAGTGCAGAGGACGGGACGTTTTGTTTTTATGGAGAAGGGCAGAGGGACGAATTACTTCATCTTGCTCTTGGCCTTCATGCGCTGCTCGTGGTTGAGGATCTGCTTGCGGATGCGCAGGTTCTCGGGGGTGACCTCCAGCAGCTCGTCCTGAGCCAGGAACTCGAGGCAGCCCTCGAGGCTCAGCTTGCTGATGGGGATGAGGCGCAGAGCATCATCAGAGCCGGAAGCACGGGTATTGGTCAGGTGCTTGGTCTTGCAGACGTTGACATCGACGTCCTCGCCGGAAGCGGTGTAGCCGATGACCATGCCCTCGTAGACCTTCTCGCCGGCGCCCACCAGCAGAGTGCCGCGCTGCTGCGCGTTGAACAGGCCGTAGGTGACGGCCTCGCCGGTCTCAAAGCTGACCAGAGAACCGGTGGAGCGGTTGGCGATCATGCCAGCCCAGACGTCATAGCCGTCGAAGATCTGGTTGATGATGCCCTCGCCGTGGGTATCGGTCAGGAACTGGTTGCGGTAGCCGAACAGGCCGCGGCTGG
>ERZ809407.3027-NODE-3027-length-10110-cov-46.722824_pt1 | contig 10110 bp, 4 predicted proteins | sample MGYA00520792_ERZ809407 | MGnify/ENA primary metagenome ERZ809407 (study PRJEB31576, sample SAMEA3212665) | Homo sapiens | biome: human-gut; feature: human gut; material: fecal | place: Sweden | collected 2012 ...
CAGATTGATGCCATCAATGATGTGCTTCCAGAACTTCCTCCATCTCCTTATTTGATGAGAAAGGATGAGAAAAAGGCACAGAGAATACGTCATACTAAATTATAACTGGCTATGGTAAATACTTTGAGAGTAATGCTTTGGGACGAAGAGATTGGTCGCTTGGCATGGGATAATCGCCGCAGGTTATCGTACTTTACATATAATCCTGAGTTCTTGAAGAAGGGAATTGATATTTCTCCTCTTCAAGCTCCTGTGCGTGGTATTCGTACAATGACACCCGTGTGGGGAGAGGATGCCAGAATGTACCAGAAACTTCCTGCATTTCTAGCAGATTCGTTGCCGGATGCCTGGGGTAATCAGCTTTTCGAGCTTTGGCGAATTCAAAATCATATTCCTAATGCTGATATAACTCCGTTGGATAAACTTTCCTTTATCGGTAAGCGAGGCATGGGGGCATTGGAATTCTTACCAGAGGTGGCAAAGGCGGATAAGGCAGAAATGATAGATGTCAAGTCGTTGGCAGACTTGGCTGAGCGCATTTTCATCGAACGTGAAAATGCCCACATTATGCCAGAGGAATCTATCACGATGCAGTCCTTGCTTACGGTGGGAACATCGGCTGGTGGACGCCAGCCTAAGGCTATCATTGCCATCAATAAAACTACGGGGGAGATACGGAGCGGTCAGGTGGCTGGGCTGCAGGATTATGATTACTACATATTGAAATTTGGAGACACAAAATACAGTTCTGCTGAGATAGAGATGACCTACTATGAGATGGCCATCAAGTCGGGAATAGATATGATGCCATCCAGACTATATGAGATAGAGGGAAACAGGAATTTCATAACGAAGCGTTTTGACCGAGATGGTGAGCGGAAGTTGCATACACAGACCCTTGCTGCGATTTCTCCGGAAACCGCTAGCTATGAGGGACTTATTGCTGTCTGTAGAAAATTACATTTGCCGGAGACAGATTGTCAGGAAGTATTTCGCAGACTTGTGTTCAATGTCCTTTCCAACAATACGGATGACCATACAAAGAATTTCTCTTTTGTTATGGACGAGGCGGGGCTTTGGCGTTTGTCGCCAGCCTACGACCTCACTTATATTATTGATACAGGAGGCTATTTACCCAATACGGGTCATTGTATGTATGTAAGGTCTAAGCTGCATCATATTTCTTACGATGATGCCATTCTGTTTGCCAAGGACAATGGCATTCGGCGTGCTGATGCAATCATCAGGGAAGTAGCTGATTCTCTGCGGCAATTCCGTGACATAGCCAAGCGAAATGAGGTTCAGGACAGATGGATCAGTTCCATAGAGTCAGCGATAAATGCTCATCTCGTATCATGGGGATTGGAGGATAAAGACAACAGTTCTGCTTCATTTGAGATAGATGGCAAAAGTTGTACTGATGTTCGCATAGAGCAGGCTTACAAAGGCAACTTCCATTTGTATGCAAGCATAGATGGGCGAGAGTGTAAGTTTATTATCGGAAAGAATAAGCCCGAATATGCTACGATTCAAGAGATGGGATTGTCGAATCTTCCGGAGTCGATGCTTAGAGATTTGGTTGCGAAATATCTGCTGAGATAGAAGAGAAGTGATTCTTTTGTGTCCTTCTTTCTATGAAAATTCTTGGGATTTGCAAGAAAGTTAATGATTTTCTTGCCAGTCTCATTCCTTTTTGTTACCTTTGCAGTTGTCTTGTCGTGGATGGCTGGCATTGAGATGCTGGCTATGTAATGAAAGTCCATGGCTTGGCCTATCATAATAAGAAAGACGTTTGCTTTACGTTTTCTTCTGACTCTTCGAAACGTAGGAAATTTCATAGAGCGTTCAGTGGAAGACAGCGGTGGACGTCTACCCATCGTGTATATTTACACTATGGCATAGGTGTACCCTTTTCATTCGTATGGAGAGGGTGCATTCTGTGCCGTATGCAATAATATATACCCATTGGCGTAGGCTTCTATTGCTTCTTATCTTTGACGCTAAGGTTTCTTCCTACGTACCTGAAGAGCAAGGATATTGATAGCAATATGATTCCTGCGCCTTTTCTTTGTAAATGATTGAGAGTAAGTGTTAAAGGAGTAAATGATTCTACTTAGGGAGTCGAGTAGATTAGAAATGAAAATCGACCTAAGTATGATCATCGACAACAAGCAAGATAGAGATCCTAATGACGGAATTAACACCAAGACAGTTTGGGACTACATGAAGTATTATACTGACCCTGAGAAGGATAGGGAAGGTGTACTCGATATCGTGACGGGATTTTTCTCGGTTACAGGATTGGAACTGTTGGGCAAGCACTTCTCGCCCAACAATGAGTATCGTATGGTGCTGGCTCAGATGGTTGCCGACGATCAGTTCCAAGACCATATCCTCGACTTGCTCAATGATGACTGTGGCATAGAGAATGCGCTCCATCTGAGTGATGCCGCCAAGAATGCCCTTGAGTTCCTGCGCCGTGACAATGTGCATGTCAAGGCAATCATCAATGCCTTTTGCCATGCCAAACTCTATCTCTTTAAGGATAATCATGACCCAGCCCACAACTATTATGTGCAGGGCAGCAGCAATTTGACTTATGCGGGCTTGGGATATACTCCTTCCTCTAATGTGGAGCTGAACCTTGCCGACACAGGCAACTCCGATACCTACCGCTCTCTCCGTTCCTGGTTTGAGGAACAGTGGAAGTCGGTGGCGAAAGAAAAAATGCCAGAGGACAGAGAAAAACCTAAGGGCGCGCAAATAAATGTAAAACAATACTTTATTCAGGAGATAGAGAAAATTTTCCGTAAATATACACCAGAGGAAATCTATTATAAGATACTCTTCGAGTTATTCAATTCCGATCTCGACTTGGATGGTGGCATTGAACACAGACAGGATATGCAGCTTTTACAGACCAGTGTGATTTGGAACACGCTTTTCAATTACCAGCAGAAGGGAGTCATCTCTCTCATAAAAATGCTCCGAAAGTATAATGGAGCTATCCTTGCCGATGCTGTGGGTCTTGGTAAAACCTTCTCTGCATTGGCTGTCATCAAATATTTCCAGACTCAGAATTATCTCACAGTCTTGCTCTGTCCGAAGAAGTTGGAGCAAAACTGGGACCAGTATCTCCGCCGTCGTAACTCCCGTTTCGAGAAGGATGAGTTCGACTATATTGTCCGTTTCCATACCGATATGCAGAACGACCGAATGGAGGAGCGATACACCGATGCCAAGTTGAGCTATCTTCAGACGAGAAAGAAGATTCTGGTTGTGATAGACGAGAGCCACAATCTGCGCAATGAGAAATCTGGCAGATACCAGGAGCTGATGAAGAAACTTATCCAGAACAAGGAGGGACAGGAAAACCGGGATGTAAAAGTCCTGATGCTCTCAGCTACTCCTATCAACACCGGATTGAACGATGTGAAGGGACAGTTCAACCTCATCGGCCATGGCAAGGATGATGCTTTCGACAATGATGACTTCGGTGTGGAATCGCTTTCCAATCTCTTCAAGGATGCGCAGACCAAATATACCCAGTGGTGCAACAATCCTGACAGAACCATCGGTGGATTCATCGCCACTTTGCCTCCTAAATTTTTCAACTTGACCGACAAACTTATCGTGGCTCGTACCCGAAAGTTGATAGAGAAGACATTGGGCGAAGACTTAGGCTTCCCAGACAAGGAGAAGCCTGTCAATATCTATCAGGGCGTGGAGCATCTGGGTAAGCTGCAAACCACGGAAGAAATTTATCAGAAGTTTGATGAACTGAGTCTTACCGCCTATCAGCCAAGTCTTTATCTCGAAGTGAATAAGAAGAAGGCTCGTAAGGGAGCGGCAAAGGACTGGGATGACAACGTTAATCGTGAACGTTTCCTGGTCAAGATGATGGGGGTACTGTTTATGAAGCGTTTGGAGAGTTCCTGGTATTCCTGCATGACTACAGTGAAGAAGGTACTCGATGTACATGAAAGCACCTTGAAGCTTGCCTTGGAGTTCAAGGAGAAGGGTGGCAATGGAGCTATTCTTACTGGTGGAGGAGAAGGTAATGCAGATTTTGATGATGAGGAAATCGATGACCTGATGGACGAGACTTTTTCCCTCCGTAAGGGAACCATCAAATTGTCGGATATGCAGAACTTGGGTGGTTTCATCCGAAATCTGCAGATGGATGTCAATAAATTGAAGGAAATCTACAAGAACTTTGAGGCTTTTGCTGCTGACTATGAGGCTGGCGAGGAGAAAGACTTGAAGTTGGAAGAACTTGTGAGAATTCTCAATGAGAAGAAGAAAGCCAAAAACAAGAAGGTTGTCATCTTCACCGCCTTTGCCGATACCGCTCAGTTTATCTTCGATGAGTTGAAGAAGCGAGGCTTCTCTCGCATGGCTTCTGCTTCGGGACAGAATGTCTTTACCACAGGTGCCCACAGTACCAAGAACTTCACCGCTGTGCTTGAAAGCTTTGCGCCTTACAGTAAGCTTTACAAGGAGAAAGACTGGAGCGGCATGTATGCTGATGCCCAACTCGATAGAGCCAAATATTATGATGATGAGAAGCAACGTTGGAATGTAAGTTATGAGAAGTGGCTGGAGCTGATAGCGCAATATGATACAAAGACCTTGGAGCAGGTAAATGACGGCATTGATATTCTGATAGCCACCGACTGCCTGTCGGAAGGTCAGAACCTGCAAGATGCTGATACGCAGATTAACTTCGATATCCATTGGAACCCAGTTCGTCTCATCCAGCGTTTCGGACGTATCGACCGTATCGGTTCGCCTAACAAGGTAATCCGTTGTGTCAACTTCTGGCCAGCCAAGTCGTTTGAGGATTATCTCCATTTGGAGACTCGTATACAAAACCGAATGTCGCTGATGAAACTGGTGGATACCGAGACTCAGGAACTGGATGAGAAGTTCAAGAAGATGGTAGAGGACAATCCTCTACAAGACAAGAATGCCGACCGTTTGCTGGAGGAACTCCAGAACAACAGCATCTCCGACATAGAGTCGCCAAAAACCCTGTCGCTCAAGGATTTCTCCTTTGAGACCTATCGACAGGACTTGCTCGATTTCCTTGATAAGAATCGAGATGTGTTCCGTCGTATGCCGAATGGTATCTTCTCTGGTTTCCGCTTTGACGATACTCTCTTTGAGAAGATACCTGAGAGTCTCGTTGCCGTGGTTGGTTATCCTCGCAGAAAGCAGGGTAGCAATAAGCCATATACCGAGCTCTATCTGATGTGTCAGCCAGTGGATACCCATCTTCCTGCCACTTATCAGGAACTGAATAGGGCCGAGATTCTGGAGTTCCTGAGAACCAACAAAAATCAGGAGCGCTATGTGCCAGACTGGATAGAAAGCAATGACAACGAACGAATCGGCAAGCTTTCGGGAATATTGAAGGAGTGGATGAAAAGTAAGGTGCCGCAGCAGGCGACCTCCATCATTCTCGACATCGCTAAGTCGCACAAGGCTGGTGGCTTATTTGCCAACCCGAAGAAGAAAGATGCAAAAGGTAAGTTGTTGGAAGAGAAATTCAAGATAAAGAACTTTGACTTGATAGTTTGGGAATATGTTAGTAAAAAATAAGAAATATGGAAAAAATATTGCGACTCTTTAAAGAGTCTTCATTATATGATGCTTGCTTGCAGATGCTGAACCATCTGCAGGTTTCGGTGAATGAAGTCACCCGTGAACCTATCCCTTTTGTGAATTTGTATCAGGGAGCTTATTCTGTCACCCTGCCTATTGCTTTGAGAGAAGCGGTGGACAAGTTGGCTTCCACCTATTATATAGGTAATATTGATGAGGCTACACTTGCTGGTCATGGCAAGGGAATGAGCATTGATGAGGTGAATGCCGAAACCCAAGAAGGCAAATATGACGGTATGATGGTATTTGCCGTAGATGTAAAGGAAGGCATGGAACTTACCCGACAGGAGAGTACCATCTTGACCCGTGGCTTCAACCGCATCGCTTCAGCCCAGCCTGTCATCTTGTTTATCCGTCAGGGAAAATACCTGTCACTTTCTACTTGTGAGCGAATGAAGTATTCGCAGGAGTGGCGCAATGGAGGTAGCGAGAAGTTGGGCAAGGTAAGCATTCTCCGCAATATCAATTGCGAGCATCCACATCGTGGACATCTTGATATCTTGGAGACTTTGGGTAACGAGGTTTGTACTTCGTTTGAGCAGCTGTACAAGCATTGGATGATGGTGTTCTCCAACGAGCTGCTTACCAAGAAATTTTATAGTGAACTGAGCGATTGGTATGCTTGGGCGGTGCAAGTGGCTCGTTTTCCTAACGATTTGTGTACCAATGAGGATGACGAGAGGTTTAATCATGAGGCTTGCATCCGATTGATTACCCGTTTGATTTTTGTCTGGTTCTTGAAGCAGAAGCATTTGATACCAAATGAATTCTTTGATGAGGATTATATTCGGGAGCATTTTATAGAGAACTTCGATCCACACGACCGCAAGAGTCTTCTGTATGATACAGAGAAAAGTAAGTATTACAGGTTGATATTGCAGAACCTCTTCTTTGCCATGCTCAATCGTCCGATTGTGGCAGAGGGCAAGGATGAGGCAAACAACCGTCGTTTTCGTGCCAAGGTTGTAAAGGGTGGCAAGAACTGGGATTTTAATGTGAACAATCTGATGCGCTATGAAGGCGACTTTATGCCTGGTGGTGCAGAGGAGTTCTTGCGCCTTGCCAATAGCAACGTGCCTTTCCTGAATGGTGGCTTGTTTGAATGTTTGGATGACAAGATCAACAGAATATACTATGATGGCTTCTCGGAGAATGAAAGGTCGTTGTCGCAGTTGTTTCTGCCTGATTATCTGTTCTTTGGTGATGAAGTTGGTGCGAGCATCGACCTGTCAAAATGGTATGGTGACAAGAAAAAGAAGAATGTGTCAGCTCAGGGCATCATCGACATCTTGCGCCATTATTGCTTTACGGTAGAGGAGAATACGCCTTACGACCAGGAGGTGAGTCTCGATCCGGAGTTGTTGGGAAAGGCATTCGAGAATTTGTTGGCTGCTTATAATCCGGAGACACAGACTTCAGCTCGTAAGCAGACGGGTTCTTTCTATACTCCTCGTGAGATTGTGCAGTATATGGTGAACGAGAGTTTGGTGGCTCATCTCAAGCGAGTTTGTGGAGAACAGGACGAGGCTTTGTATCGCCAGCTCTTGAGTTATTCCACGGAAGATGTTTCTGTGACAGAAGAGCAGAGTCATAACATCATGAATGCACTATATCTTTGTCGTGTACTCGACCCAGCTTGTGGATCGGGTGCATTTCCTATGGGCATACTTCAGCAGATGGTTCATGTGCTGAAGCGTATTGACCCTACAAATGAGAAGTGGAAGGATTTTATGATAGACCGTGCCATCAGTCAGAGTAAACAAGCCTTTGCTGTAGATAGTGAGACGGAGCGTAGGGAACGTTTGGCGGACATCGAGAGTGCATTCAATCAGAGTGTGAACGACCCGGATTATGCCCGAAAACTTTATCTCATAGAGCATTGTATCTATGGTGTGGATATTCAGCCAATTGCCACTCAGATAAGTAAGTTGCGTTTCTTTATTTCCTTGGTTGTTGATCAGCGACCAACGGATGATGCTACCCATAACTTTGGTATCCGTCCGTTGCCTAACTTGGAGGCTAAGTTTGTGTCTGCTAATACATTGATACCTGTGGAGTATGATAGTAGTTTGGTGGATGGAGCACCAGATGTAATCAAGTATAAGGAGCTGTTGAAGGAATTGAACCACAAGATTTTCTTGGCTCGTCGCAATATCGACAAGCAGAATTTGAAGAAGCAAATCAAGGAAACCCGTAAGGCTTTGGCTGATGCCATCGAGGAAACAGGTTTTGTTTCTCATGGTGCAGCCCAGCAGTTGGCAGATTGGGATATGTTCGACCAAAATACCTCTTCTTCTTTCTTTGACCCAGAATGGATGTTCGGGGTTAAGGGAGGTTTTGATATTGTCATTGCTAATCCGCCGTATGTAACTTATAAAGGAAAACAAAAAATTGAAATTTCTGATTCAGAATTACGTAAGCTCCTCTCTTTATATGTAAATTCTGCAGAATACAAGGTTAATAGTTATGCCTTGTTTATAGAGTTCAGTTTGGGGGCTTTGAATAGTAATGGAATCTTGTCTTTTATTATACCAAGTACAATTCTTCAGAATGAATACTTGAAAAAGATTCGTAAATATATTATTACGAAAAATTCTATTCAGCAAATTGTTAGTTTTGGTAATAAGGTGTTCGGCGCAGTAACAGATTCTATTATATTACAATGTTCTAGATATTCTGTTTCAAATACTTTATATGTTCGAAAAGAAGATTTGGACTTTAATCATTTCGAAGAACATAGAGTTTTTAATCAAATGGATTGGAATGATGGTTCTTCCTATTCGATTAATTTGAAGTCTTCAAAAGAGTCAAATATGATTTTTTTGAAAATGGAAAGTTGTCCATATGTTTTAGGAGATTTATATAAGGTTTATGTTGGAATAGTAGCTAATGGAATAAAAAATTTTTTGTCAAGTGAAAAATTGGGGAAAACTTATGTTAGTTATCTTCAAGGTAAGCATATCGCTCCATATCAGTTGAAGCCTGTATCTTTATATTTGAATTTTCAGAAAGAATTACTGCATAGTAATACTGATGAAACCGTGTATAATTTGCCTGAAAAAATATTGGTAAGAAAGACCGGAAATGTCCTTATGGCAGCATTGGATGATAAGCAGTATTATACGGATCAAAGTTTGTACAATTTGTATTTAAAGCAAGGAAGTACTTATAATAATAAAGTATTATTGGCGATACTAAATTCAAAATTAATGAATTTTTATTATAATACTAAGTTGATAACAAATGCAGATGTATTTCCGTACATAAAGGGCATTCATCTGAAATCGTTCCCTTTACCTAATGTGAATAATGAATATATTCAACGTATAGAGCAACGAGTTCTGCAACTCCAAACAGCTTTATGTAAAAGTAATGAGGATGCAGAAAAAAAACTGTTTCAAAAAATAGACGAATTGGTCTATCAACTATACGGCTTGACCTACGACGAAGTCCTCATCGTTGACCCTGACACTCCAATCTCTCGTGAGGAGTATGAGGCATACAAAGGTGAATAATAAAAGAATGATAATATGAGCAAGATACAAGATTATTATGTTTTTATAGATAAGTTCAAAGGCGACTTGAAGCCTCGTTTGCAGACAGAACTTGAACAGTTGGAAGATTCGCTAATAGCAGAGGAAATCCTCCCTGCTATCAGCGAGTCGGTGGCTCCTGTGCTTAGTATCCTACGCCGTCATCTCACCCTCGTCGTGGATTACGATCCAGAGGGCGGCATCACCGTGAAGACCACTCGTGGGAAGGTGGAGGTGGATGAACCAACGGCAAAGAAATATAAAATACCATCGACAAAGAAAGTGGTGAAAGTAGCGGAGGCAAAGCTGGAGAGTGGGGAAGAGCCAGAGCTAAACAAGCCTCAGAGAGCCAAGCGCAGTCCAAACACAGGTCTCTGTGTCTGGTTGTCTAACGGCGAGTTTATCCAAGCCAAGAAGGCAAACCTCACGATGGTTGAGGCTGTGAAATGGGCTGGTGTGGAAACCGTCGCCTCTCTACGAATTCCCCATGATGGCGACTATCTCGTATCAAAGAAGGAGCATCCGAAATATGCTGGAGAGCAGCAATCTCTCCCCAACGGCTATCTCCTCAATACCCATTCCAGTACAAAGACCAAGAAACAAAAGTTAGAGAAAATCTCCAAGGCTTTAAACTTGGGTTGGAAAGTGGAGATTGTCAAGTAAGAAGAAACCTCGGGAGCCTTTGCTATTTATAAGTGGGTAATCCGAGGTTTTATTTTTCTTGCTCAAAAGTTTGTATTATCAATAATTATTCGTATCTTTGCAGCGCGAGAACCCGCCAAGCCTCTCAACGATGCTCAAATGTGCGGGTCGTTTTTTAAGGCCGTTACCGCCCCGTTTCAAGCATGTTTTGTAGAATTGCGGTTCTATTTTTGCAGTGATATATTGTTAATAATCAGAAAAATGCTTG
>ERZ809407.3035-NODE-3035-length-10081-cov-9.500997_pt1 | contig 10081 bp, 10 predicted proteins | sample MGYA00520792_ERZ809407 | MGnify/ENA primary metagenome ERZ809407 (study PRJEB31576, sample SAMEA3212665) | Homo sapiens | biome: human-gut; feature: human gut; material: fecal | place: Sweden | collected 2012 ...
GCTGTTCGTTTTCTTTTAACGAAGGGGCTGCCTTTCTGGTCTCTGTATTTCTTATCTGTACCTTCTGTTGTGTCACCGGCTCTTTTCTGCTCCGGTCCGGCGTCCCATAACTCTTCGCATTTTTACGGTAAAACATCGTTTTCAGCACATCAAAAAAGCTTTTCACTACCGTCTTCCTCCTGCGGAATCTCTTCCATTCCTATTACTGCTAGACACATTCTAGCATTTACCCTGTGATTTGTCCAGCAAATGCTCAACTATTGCTTTCTCCTTTGCTGTCAAATCTGCATCTGCCAGCAAATCCGGTCTTCGTTCCATGGTTCTTTTAATGGATTGTTCTCTCCTCCATGCTTCTACCTTTGCATGGTCTCCGGAAAGTAAAATAGCTGGAACTTTCTTTCCCATCCAGTCTTCCGGTCTGCTATACTGCGGATATTCCAATAAATTTCCTTCAAAGGATTCTGTGGTTCCGGATTCATCATTTGCCAGTACACCAGGCACCATACGGGATATCGCATCCACCATGACCATTGCCGGAAGTTCTCCTCCTGTCAGCACATAATCTCCAATCGACACATAATCCGTCACAATTTCTTCTAACACACGTTCATCGATGCCCTCATAATGCCCACAAAGCAATACCAGGTCTTCTTCCTTCGCATAATCCTTTGCCATTTCCTGCTGAAACGTATTGCCCTGAGGTGTAAGATATACTGTTCTTGGCTTTCTTCCAATCTTCTGCGCCACTGCCTGCCACGCATCATAAATCGGCTGTGCCTGCATTACCATCCCGGCTCCGCCACCATACGGATAATCATCTACTTTTTTATGACGGTCTAACGTATAATCCCGGATGTTAATTGTTTCTATATTTAAAAGTCCTTTGCCAACTGCTCTTCCGATGATACTGGTATTCAGTCCCCGTTCTACCATATCCGGAAATAATGTTAATATATGAAAATTCATTTTGCTACCTACTTCTTATTAATATCACGAAGCCCATTTAAAAGGTGTACCGTAATGGTGCCTTCCTCTATATTGACATTTTTTACACAATCCTTAATTGCCGGAAGTAAAATATCATCTTCCCCATCTTTATGTAATACATAAATGTCATTTGCACCGGTCTGAAGTACATCCTTTACTTCACCTAAATCTTCTCCGTCATCTCCGACTGCCTTTAAGCCAATCAAATCAGCCACGAAATATTCATTCGGAGCCAGCTTTACAGCATTTTCCCTTGTTACATATAGCCCTCTGCTCTTATACTTCTCTACATCATTTATATTATCAAATTCTTTGAATTTTAATATTACCAGATTTTTAAAGAAGCGCGCCTGTGTAACCTGAAGCTCCATCGGTTCTTTTCCAGTATCCAAAAATACCTGCTTCAGCTTTTTAAAACGCATGACATCATCTGTTGTCGGATATACCTTCACTTCGCCACGCACACCATGTGTATTGGTAAGTACACCTACCTGCAGCATTTCTTCCTTCCAGTCTTCCTGCACTTTCTTCATATCCTATCCTCTTTCTCTTATACTTCCCGTTCTTCAGGCAAGCCTGAATTTAATTATACAAAAGAAGCATAACTGCCGCAAGTAAAAAAGGTAAGATTCTTAAGAATTCTTAGGAATCTTACCTTCTAACGGTCTCTTACTTTTTTATAATCAAAATTGCTCTTATAAATTAAAGTTTTCTACATTTCGCACTTTTGCAGTATCCGTTGCAGTAATCTGCCGGATTCCGCTCTGTTCAATGTTCTCTCCCACAAAGAACTGATACTGCTGCAGTACCTGATCCTTGTGCATATCGGATAATGCCTTCTCAACATCCAGGCTATGTATATCACTTTCAGAACCTTTCATCTCGTAGGTACGATCCGGCTGGTACTGTGCTGCATAATCTGCTGCCCCAAAATCCTGTTCTCTTCGTACCGTAGTCTCTAAGGTATCCTTCTGCTGCTGTTCAGATGCACCGGCATCTGCTGCCGTCTTAACAACCGGTGTATCTTCTACTGCATTCCGGATATTCTGTATGCTGTTGTAATCGTAAAATCCCGCATTGGGACGAATTCCTGAAATATTCATAACGATCACGTTCCTCACATCATAATTATCTGCTACTAATTTTATCGGATAAATTCAACCAAAATCAACCCTTTTCTCCAAAAAGATTTTCTTTTATTTATCCAGCATTTTCTTTAACTCATTCATAAAGGTATTTACATCCTTAAATTCACGATATACAGATGCAAAACGAACATACGCCACTGCATCTAAATCTTTAATCTTATCCATCAGAATCTCACCAATTACAGTACTTGGGATTTCCTTTTCTTCCCGATTAAAAATCTCTGTCTCCACTTCATCAACCAGTCTGGTTATCTGCTCCACGGATACCGGTCTCTTATGGCAGGCACGAAGTACACCTGCTTCAATCTTGGAACGGTCATACTGCTCTCTGCAGTTATCCTTTTTTATTACAATCAATGGAATTGTCTCAACTTTTTCATAAGTTGTGAAACGTTTTCCACAATCGTCACATAATCTTCTCCGACGAATGGAGTTATTGTCATCTGCCGGTCTCGAATCAATTACTCTGGTATTTTCACTGCTGCAAAATGGGCACTTCATCTTTTTTCTCCTATTCTAAAAGCTACGCAAAACACGCTTTGTGAATTTTGCGTAAATAATACCGTTTTTCCATCACCAAACGTTCATAAAGAACTGCTGATATCAGCTTTTACAAATATTGGTCGTACTATTTTTAGTATAACTTTCTCGTATTCTTATGTCAACTAACTTTTCACATCTTCTACACAGACATCTACCAGAATAATATCCGGTCCAATCCGCACAACACGTTTCCATGGAATAATATATTCGCATGCCGGACAAAAAATACAGAAAAATTTTCCCGGCGCAGCTACAACCAGTGCACAGATTCTTCCATTGCACTCATCCAGTTCCAAATCCACCACATTTCCCAGGCAGCAACAGTCTGCAATATTAATCACCTGCTTTTCACACAATTCACAATAGCGTATCATGTGCCTGCCCCACTGTGCCTTTTCTTCTATTTATACTATGCCGGATTTTTCAAAAGTTTCCTATACGTTGAAACGGAATAAAATAATATCGCCATCCTGAACAACGTAATCTTTTCCTTCCAGTCTTACCAGTCCCTTTTCTTTTGCCGCTGTCATGCTTCCACACTCAATCAGATGGTCATAGGATACCACCTCTGCACGGATAAATCCACGTTCAAAGTCGGTATGAATCTTTCCTGCCGCCTGCGGTGCCTTGGTTCCTTTGGTAATAGTCCATGCTCTTGTCTCATCTTCTCCCGATGTAAGGTAGCTGATAAGTCCTAACAATTTATAACTTGCTGCAATCAGTTTCTCAAGTCCGGATTCTTTTAATCCAAGGTCCTCTAAGAACATTGCTTTTTCATCATCATCTAATTCTGCAATTTCCTGTTCAATCTGTGCGCAGATAACAAATACTTCACTGTTTTCTGCGGCTGCCTGTTCTCTTACTCTTGCAACATGTGGATTGTTTGCGCCATCATCTGCAAGGTCATCCTCACTTACATTTGCTGCATAGATAACCGGTTTTGCAGTTAATAAATTATAAGATGCAAACCATGCCTGCTCGTCCTCATCATCACTCAACGGATAAGTCTTTGCCATCTTTCCTTCTTCCAGATGTGCCTTTAAGGATTTCAAAAGTGCCTCTTCTTTTGCAAGTGTCTTGTCCATTCTTGCCTGTTTGGTAACTTTTGCAATTCTTCTCTCTAAGATTTCAATATCAGAAAAAATAAGCTCTAAATTAATGGTCTCAATATCACGAACCGGGTCAATGCTTCCGTCTACATGGACTACGTTGGTATCTTCAAAACAACGTACAACATGAACGATGGCATCTACTTCACGAATATTGGCAAGGAACTGGTTTCCAAGTCCCTCTCCTTTGCTGGCTCCTTTTACAAGTCCTGCAATATCTACAAATTCAATGACTGCCGGTGTCACTTTCTTGGAATGATACATCTCGCCTAACACCTTCAGACGGTTATCCGGTACGGTTACGATTCCCACATTCGGGTCAATGGTACAAAACGGATAATTGGCTGATTCTGCGCCTGCTTTGGTCAGTGAATTAAATAATGTACTTTTTCCTACGTTTGGTAAACCTACGATTCCAAGTTTCATTTTATCTTTTACCTGTTCGAAAATCCTTAAGTTATCAGGTTTTTCGCCTTTCTATGTTATTTTACTACATAATTTATCATGCAAATTTTTAAGCTGTATCAAACTCTTTTCTGCCATGTTGGCAAAAGGAGCTTAATACAGCCTATTATTATATCATAAGTCTTATTATTTTGAAACCATCAAAATTTAAAGTTCATAGTTTCCGCCTATTATCGGTGAAAACTTTATTCATCCACAGATATCTCTGCAAGATTCCGGACAGAAAAATTGCCCTTTTCAAGCTGTTCTTTGGATTCCCTCTTGTTCTTTTCAATAGCACTTGCTTTGTTGAGGTCTGTCTCTACAAACACACTATAGTCTTACCACCATTACAGGCAGCCAGTGAAAAGACCAGCTTTTTTTATCCGGCTTCCGGTTCTCTTTTTATAATACTCTTTGAATAGCATCTACTACCTGCTGCCACTCTTCCATGGCTTTCGGATAAAAATGCTCTATCTTTTCGATGTTTTTTTCTTTTCCGGCACACTCCAGCTGGTAAAAGAAATCTCCAAGCGTTCTGGCTCCGATGCCCCAGGCTTCACCCTTTAGTCCATGGGACTGGGTTACGAATGTTTTCCATAATTCGTTCATCATTTCTGTATCTGTTGCAGTTTCTGAATCTATGATAGTTGCAGCTTCTTTCATTGTTACTACATGATTTACCTTAAGAGATTGGAACGCTTTCTCTAAATGATGCTGCTTCTTCTCTTTTTCTTTTGCAAAGATACCTAACAATTCTTTATAGAACTGTTCATCTCCATCCGCATAGGATAAGCCTTCTTCTGCTGCAATTCCATTCTTCTCAAGATAATGTAATAAGCCTCTTAGCTTTGTTGTCTTTGTATCATCCATGTTTCCCTGGAAAACCATATTTTCTTCCGGCAGATAATCCCTAAGATATTTCTGCAGCATAATCTCCAGTGTACCCGGTTTTACCGGCTTGGTAATATACTCTGCAAATCCTTCGTTTTTGTACAGTTCTTTTGCACCAGCTGTTGCATTAGCGGTAAATGCCACTGCCTGCGTATAATGATTTCGTCCTTTCTCATCTGCACGGATGAGGTGCAGCGTCTCTATGCCATCCGGCTTTGGCATCATATGGTCTAAAAGAAGTAAATCATATGTTTTCTCTTCACATTTTTGAACGGCAGTATTTCCATCCATCACGGTTTCCATTTTAACCTTTGTCTTATGTAAAAGATGTTCTAATACCATCAGATTCTGCTCATTATCATCTACCGCAAGAATGGTAAAGCTGCTGTAATCCGCATTCATACTTTTCTCACTCTGCTTTGTAAAATGATGTTTTTCCGATACTTCTACCCATGGAATCCGGACAGTAAAAGTACTTCCCTTTGCCACTTCACTAATCAGACTGAGGCTTCCACCCATAGCCTCTGCCAGCTGTTTGGCAATATCCAGTCCGAGACCGATTCCGTCTTTCCTGCTGTTCCTGGCCGCATTGCCCCGTTCAAAGCTTTCAAAGATTTTATCCTGCTCTTCTTTTCCTATTCCAATTCCACTGTCTGCCACAGTTATCTTCAAAAAGGTATCTCCATTTTCTGCTGCTTTTTCTACACCCAGCTCCACAAAGCCTTCATCTGTGTATTTCAACGCATTTTCCAGAAGATTAATGATAATCTGACGGATATGTGCCTTGTCTCCATAGAAATGTTTTCCCGGTTTTAATAATGGTTCCTCCATCCGCAGCCGGAAGTTTAAAGATTTCTTCTCTGCCTGTGGCCTCATCTGGGCTGCTGCGTCATGGATAACCTCTTCTAAAGCAAATGCATCCTTCTTTATCTGAAGCGTACCACTTTCTAACCGGGAAGCATCTAACACTTCTTCTATCAGTGCAATCATACTGTCACCGGCAGATGCAATTTCTCTGGTATATCCGCGGATTTTCTCTTCTGATGTCTCTTCCGCAATCACTTCATTCATACCAAGTATCGTATGCATCGGAGTCCGCAGCTCATGGCTCACTTTCATTAAAAATCTGGTCTTGGCTTCGTCCGCACTCCGAAGTCTCTGCATCATTTCCAAGGTTTCTGTCTGGTCGATAAACCAGAGCATGCAGCCGTCCTTCTCACCATTTTCCACAATATCTTCCATACGAAGTTCATAGATGCGGTCATTTTTATGCAATAATCTTTTCCGGTTCGTCAGTGCCTGCAGGATTTCTTTTTGTCTGCTTGCCGCACTGCCCACCTTTATTTCCGGGAAAAGTTCTTTCATTCGCTGGTTGACGGAGATAATTTTATTTTCTGCATCCAGGATAATCAAGCCTTCTTTTCCATGATTAAATGCATTATCCACCGCAGCCTGCTGAGAACCAAAATATCCATAATGAATCATTGCCATCATCATGCAGAACATCATAGTTGTCATGGCAATGACTACCGGATTATAACTGCCAAATACACCCAGACCCTTTAAGATTAATTCCAGTGCAAAAGTTCCCACACCTGCTATCATATAGAGAATCCGTTTCTTATGAATCGGCGAACTCTCCCTGTAACGCATGATACACAAAATAAATACTGCCAGTATAACGACTGCAAGATGGATATAATGAATCACCCAGATAATCCCGTCTGTTACTTCCATCCGGTTATACATACCATCTTTTAAAATCCGCATCGTTTTATAAAAATACGGATGGTATTCTGCAGTAAATACTCCCACCAGCACAATTGCATTTACAACTGCCTGAATAAAATAAATAAATTTAGGAATTTTAAGCCTTCCAAACTCCGATGCAAACCAGAGAAATGCCATTAAAAATCCTGCCTGTCCAACATACTGGATGCACAGCCCGGCAAGTGCCTCACCAACGGTATCCGAATGCACCAGTTCCAGATGAACTCCCACCACAAACAGCATAGTAAAAATATCATAAATAATAAATGCAAGCTGTGCTTTGGAGAGCTTTTTACGAAGGCAGATTGCCAACATAAAAAGCATCAGGATAAGCGCTATAATATTTACCGACACAAGAAAATAGAACATACTTCTTTTCCTTTCGCAAAAGTCTTTTTGACTCTTTTACCATATTATAGCGGAATGCCTGATGCTTTTCCACTGATTTTATTTTGCAAACAAAGGAGTAGATAAATAACGGTCTCCGGAATCCGGAAGCAATACCACAATGTTCTTTCCTTTATTTTCTTTTCTTTTGGCCAGCTCAACAGCTGCCTTTAATGCAGCTCCTGCACTGATTCCCACAAGAATTCCCTCGCTACGGGCAAATGCTCTTCCTTCTTCAAAGGCATCATCATTTTTGATTGGAATAATCTCATCGTAAACAGAAGTATCCAGTGTGTCCGGAATAAATCCGGCACCGATTCCCTGAATTTTATGCGGTCCGACTTTTCCCTGTGAAAGAACCGGACTGGTTGCAGGTTCTACTGCAACAATGTGTACGGACTTCTTCTGCTTTTTCAGATATTTTCCAACTCCGGTTATGGTTCCACCGGTTCCGACTCCTGCCACAAAAATATCAACGCTGCCTTCTGTCTGTTCCCAGATTTCCGGTCCTGTGGTTTCTTCATGGGCTTTTGGATTTGCCGGATTTTCAAACTGTCCTAAAATAATTGAACCTGGAATCTCTTTATGAAGTTCTTCTGCTTTTTCGATTGCACCCTTCATTCCCTTATACCCGGAGGTCAGTACAATCTGTGCTCCATACGCCTGCAGAAGATTCCGACGCTCTACCGTCATGGTTTCCGGCAATGTTAAAATTGCATGATACCCTTTTGCAGCCGCCACAGAAGCAAGTCCGATTCCCGTATTACCGGAAGTTGGCTCGATAATCGTAGCTCCCGGCTTTAATTTTCCCTTTCTCTCTGCATCTTCAATCATGGCAAGTGCCACTCGGTCTTTTACCGAACCTGCCGGATTAAAATATTCCAGCTTGGCAATGATTGCCGCATCCTCTACACCTGCCTCTTTCATATAATTATGAAGATAGAGCATCGGCGTCTTTCCAATCAGTTCCGAAGCACTGTCCACTATTCCTTTCACACACGTTTCCTTCTTTCTATTCCATTCCTTTGATATATCCGGTTGCAGACTGAATTGCCACTGCACCATCTGCAACTGCTGTGACTACCTGACGCAGGCTTTTCGTCCGCACATCTCCTGCCACGAACAGTCCCGCAAGACTGCTGTTGCAGTCTTCTCCTGCAATCACATAGCCTTTCTCATCGAGAACGTCAAGGTTCTTTAATAATTCCGTATTTGGAATCATTCCAACCGCTTCAAAAACACCATCTACAGCTATTGTCCCACCGTTATCTAAAATAATACCATTTACTTTATCTTCCCCGGTGATTTCCTGTACTCTCGTATTGGTAAGTATCGTTACATTGGAAAGCTCTTCTAATTTCTTTTTTGTCTTCTCTGCTCCACGGAATTCTGCTCTCCGGTGAATGAGATATACCTGTTCGCAGATATCGGATAAATACAATGCATCATCCAATGCGGTATCTCCACCACCGATGACTGCGGCTTTCTTTCCCTTATAAAAGGCACCGTCACAGACTGCACAAAAAGAAACTCCTTTTGCCAGCAGCTTTTCTTCTCCCGGCACCCCTAATCTGCGGTTCTGACAGCCTGCCGCATAGACTACGGTTTTCGCTTCTATGTTCTTTCCATCTTCACAGGAAATGACAAAGCTTTGCTCTTTTTTGGTAATGGCTGTAACCTCCGCCTCTTCAATGGTTACTCCAAGTCCTTCGGCATGCTCTAAGAATGCCTCTCCTAAAGAATAACCATCTTTGCCCGGCAGTCCCGGGTAATTATCTACCCGGCTGCTGTATGCAATCTGTCCGGTTCCAAGATATTCTTTTTCCAGTACAACCGCATCGAGGTTTGCCCGCTTAGCATAGATTGCCGCACTTAAACCTGCCGGCCCACTTCCAATGATACCTACATCTAACATATTACCAGATCTTCCTTTGTTGATTCGTCTCCTTCAATATGAAATGAATTGAGTACCGGCTGTTCCGGTTCCATCAGAGAAAGAATCATATAGCTTGCTTTACTGTCATATGCAAGACGCTTATCTTCTTCGGATGGTCTTGAAGGAGATTCCGGATGGGAGTGCCAGTTGCCTAAAGGCATGAGACCATTGGCACGCATATCCTTTACGGCTGCTAACTGCTCTTTCGGATCCAATGTAAAATGCTCATTGGAATGGTCGATATTGGCCAACAGATATACCTTTTCTACCACCTTATCCTCTCCGTCTTTGGTTCCGGCAATCAGTCCGCAGGCCTCTTCTGGTACACAGCTTTTGGCATGTGCCAGTATTTTTTCATAATCTGCTTTTTTTAATGAAATCATGCTATCCTCTTTCTATGTTTCATGGGTTATGTATCTGATAACATTTATTTACTGATACATTTATTTATCTGTACATTCTGCCTGTTCATAATCAATCAGCTCTGTTATGGTCGGATGTTCTCCACAAACGGCACATCCCTTTCCATTCCAAGGAAGCTTAATCTTGTGGAATTCCTGCTTAATTGCATCATAGGTCAATAACTGACCGGTCAGCAGATCTCCTACTCCAAGGATGTATTTGATTGCTTCCATTGCCTGAAGGCTTCCGATGACACCACCCATTGCGCCGATAACACCAGCCTGCTTACAGGTCGGTACGGCATCCTTTGGTGGTGGATTCTTAAATACACAACGGTAACATGGTCCCTCTCCCGGAACATAGGTCATTAACTGACCTTTGAAACGGATGATTCCTGCATGGGAAAATGGTTTCTTTGCCATAACACAGGCATCGTTAATTAAGAATTTTGCCGGGAAGTT
>ERZ809407.3040-NODE-3040-length-10063-cov-5.795064_pt1 | contig 10063 bp, 10 predicted proteins | sample MGYA00520792_ERZ809407 | MGnify/ENA primary metagenome ERZ809407 (study PRJEB31576, sample SAMEA3212665) | Homo sapiens | biome: human-gut; feature: human gut; material: fecal | place: Sweden | collected 2012 ...
GACGGCGCCGAGGCGGGCAGCTTCCGCTGCCACGCCGTCGGTGCCCTTTAATCCTACGCTTCCGCCCATACCCGCGATGGGGTTGACGATCAGGCCTAAGTGTTTCACTGGAACTTCTTCAGATAGCAGCGCCAGGTCACGGCCCACTGCTCGGGATCGTCCATATTGGACTCATCGAGCTGGTGGCACACGCTCTGATACGGGGCGTTCTTGACCTTTTCAGGATCGTTGTAGGCCTCGTCGAAGACGTACTTGAGGGTCTCGATGTACTCGTCGATATCCTCCTTGGACGGGGTCTCGGTCGGCTCGAGGGTCATCGGCTCGGGCACGTAGTACGGGTGATGGCTCTGCCAGTAGTGCATACCGAAGTCCATCATGCGGCGCTGCACGTCCGCCGTGCCGACGCCGGTCTCCTTGGCGAGCGTTTCAAGCGTGTAGCGGCACTGCTCGATGCGCTGCTTGCCGGGGATGTAGGGCGCGTCGACGCAGTGGAGCTCCATGAGCTTTTTGAACATATAGTTGTTGTTGAGGACGGCGGTCTTGGCCACCTGATAGAGACCGTCGGGACCCATGGCGCGGATCCACGCATAGGCCTTGAGTATGACCGGCGCAACACCGTTGAACTCGCGGATCTTGCCGATGGCGGACGGGTTGCTCGTGGTCTCGTAATCGTAGAAGTACTTCTCACCGTCGAAGCCGATCAGCGGCGCGGGCAGGAACTTTTCGAGCTCCTTCGTGCAGCCGACGGCGCCGCAGGCGGGACCGCCGCAGCCGTGCGGGGTGGAGAAGGTCTTGTGCAGGTTGAAAAAGCACATATCAAAGCCTGCCTCGCGCGCGCGGGTCACGCCGAGAAGACCGTTGGCGTTGGCCTGGTCGTAAGCGCAGAGGCCGCCGTGCTCGTGCACGAGCTTGGTGAACTTGAGGACGTTCTTGTTGTAAACGCCGGTATCCTCGGGGTTGGCGACGAAGAAGGCAGCGGTGTGCTCGTTCACGGCAGCCTTGAACGCCTCATAGTCGGGATAGCCGTTCTCATCGGGGTGCAGGTAGATGATCTTGAAGCCCTTGACGTGCGGAGCCGCCGCGTCAGAGGGGTGAGAGTAGATCGTGGTGATGATCTCGTTGCGCTGCTTCTCCTCGCCGCGGGACTTGTAGTAGGCGTACACGAGGGACGCCATGCCCAGGATGCCCTGGGAGCCGCCGCTGGGTTGGAAGGAGAAACGATCCATGCCAGAAATCTCGCACATGTACTTGCCGGTGTTGTACATGATCTCCATGATGCCTTGGCAGGTGCTTTCGTCCTGCAAAGGGTGCATCTCGCGCATCTGGGGAAGGTTGGCGAGCTGGTCGTTGACCTTGGGGCTGTACTTCACGGTGCAGGTGCCCTGGCCGATCTCGATGTTGACATCGGCACCGAGGGTCTCCTGCGCGAGGCGCGCATAGTGGCGCAGCACGCGGGGCTGAGAGATCTCAGGCAGCGCGGGGGCTTCCTTGCGCTTGAGGAACTCGGGCAACGCGCTCACTCCTTCCACAGCCTCGGCGACCTTGGGGTCAGCCTTGTTGACAAGGATGCCGCGCTCGCCGTGCTTGCTCAGTTCGAAAATGACGGGTTCGTCCCACTTCGCCTGATGGAAACCGGTGCGAACCTTGGAGCTTCTATCAATCTTTTTCATATTTTTTTCTCTCCTTTCAACCCAGGATCTCGTTCAGCGCGGAGACGAGAGTGTCGATATCCTCCTTGGTGTGGACTTCCGTCACGCAGTACATGGCGCACTGGCCGAGCGCGGGGAAATCACTGGAGAGATCCTTGCCGCCGAAAATGTGCTTTTTGAGCAGCGCCTTGTTGATCTCCTTCACCGTCTTGCCGGTCTTGTTGAAATCAAGCACAAACTCCTTAAAGAACGGAGTCTCGAAGCGCAGCGACACATCCGGCAGAGCAGCGAGCTTGCTTGCAGCGTACTGGGCGTTCTGCATGATGGTCTCGCCGACTTCCTTCATGCCCTCGGGACCCATGGTCGCGAGGTAAACGCCCGCGGTGATACCCCAGAGAGCAGTCTGCGTGCCGACATATTCCTTGGCCTTGTCGCGCAGGTGGCCGAACGAAGTGCGGTCGTATGCAACGTCAGCGAAAGCGTACTCGCCCTCGGTGTTGGTGCGGCAGATACCGAAGAGGCGGGAGGGAAATTCGAGAACGTAGGTCGGGTCGTCCATCGTGGCCATGAAGCCGGACTGGCCGCCGCCGTAGTTCATGTGGATGCCGAGCGGCTGCAGGTCGCCGCAGACGATGTCTGCGCCGTAGCTGCGGGGCACGGCCACAACGCCGAGGGAGATGGGGTCGACGCCGACGACGCACTGCGCGAGCGCGTCATGCGCGGCGTTCGCGATCTCGCGGGAGTCGACCTCGAACGCACCGAAGTAGTTGGGGTTCTCAAAGTAGACGACGCCGATGGAATCGTTCAGCTTGCTCTTGAGGTCAGCGAGGTCGATGCAGCCGGTCTTTTCGTCGCACTTGACCTCTTCAATCGTGAGGTCGGGCGTACAGTAGTTCTTGATGACGGCGAGCTTTTCGCGATCCATGGAGGCGGGGACGAGAACGCCGGTGCGCCCTGCAACACGGCTGCCCATGCGGATGGCGGTGGAAGCGGCCTGGGAGTAGTCCATCGTCGGGACGTTGACGACCTCCATGTCGACGAGCTCGGCCATCAGGCTCTCATATTCAAAAAGGCTCTGGAAGCGGCCGAAGTCGTTGTAGCTCTCGCCGCCGTAAGCGGTCAGGAACTCGCCCTTGCCGCTGATCTCGTCGCAGATGGCGGGCACATAGTGCTGATAGCAGCCCGCGCCGAGGAAGTTGAGGTTATCGTCGCAGGAGCTGTTCTTCTTGAGCAGCTTTTCGACGTGGCGGCGCAGCTCATACTCGGAGCCGAACGCCTCGGGCAGGTTCATTTCGTTTTTCAAGATGATCTCGTCGGGCACTTCCTCGTGCAGCTGCTCGAGAGAGTTCAGGCCGATCTCGTGCAGCATCTCCTGCTCCACTTCGGGAACGGAGTTCGGGATGTACGGATGGTGCTTGAATCCGATGGGTTTCATGAAAAATTGTTCTCCTTTCATTTTTTGAATCGAAAGCTTACTTGCCTTCGCAATTCTTTTGGGTATTGCAGAATAAAAAACTGGTGTACAAGGCAGCACACCGTATGTTATAATGATGACACCAACGAGAAGGAGGTCTCCCCGTGGCGGATTACAGAGAAAACTGGACCGTAGATGACTGGAAGGTCGAGCTTGATGAAGCTATCTACCAGATACATGAATACATCAGCATTGATAACAGGATGTCAAAGGAATACTATCCTGGCATTTTTTTGATGCCACGCGAAATGCATACCATCGAGGCTGTTGTGATTCATCCCGGGATTAATGCTACCTCTCTTGCCTCTGTAATGGGCTTTTCCAAGGGCATGCTTTCCAAGTTGATTCGTGAGCTGGAGTGCCGCGGAATGGTCACAGCCTACAAGAAAAAGGGTAATCTCAAGGAAGTGCATTACCGCGCAACACCGCTGGGCCGTCGGATCTACGAATCCCATATTCAGTTCCACAAGATGCCTGGAAACGGCGTTGAGGTCTATGAACACTTCTACGCTCTGCCGAACGAACAGAAGCTTGCAATTATTGATTTTCTGTATCAGTATGGTGATATGTATAAGAGTTTTGCCGAGCGTAAGCGTGAGGGCACGCTCTTTCCTTGCGTCCCGACAATAGAATAATCATTCTTGAACCGGCATTCCGGTTCGCAGGATCATTGCGCGAAGCACTGTAAAGTGCTTCGTTTTTCTTTTTAATTTTTGCTTTTTCTGGCAAACAAAATTTGATTAATTTTATATATTTTGTTTTTTAGGAAATTAAAAATCAACCGTAATTCATAAGCACGATTATATATATATTGTCAAGAACGTCAATTGTTTTTTTAATTTTTGAGTAAATCTAGTCATTTAAACAAATTCTATTGACAAAATTTGATTAATGTAATAATATTGTTTCACGTAGAAACAATATCTCTATTTCGCGTGGTGGATTTTCACAACAAAGCGTAGCCTAAATTTGTGAGCTGGGAGGATATTTGAATGTTGGAACAATGCACCCCCTATGACGTCGTAATTGTCGGAAGCGGCGGTGGCGGACTGCGTGCCGCCGTCAGTGCAGCAGAAAAAGGCTGCAAAACGCTTATTATTGCCAAAGGCAAGATCAATCGCAGTGGTTCAACGCTGCTCGCCGGTGCTAATCTCAGCGCAGACATTGCCTGTGACGGAGGAAGCCTTGCAGAAATGGGCATCACCGATGCCAATAAAGACGACACCAAGGACAAATTTTTCCAGGACATTGTGCATGAAGGCTTTTATCTCGGCAATCAAGAGCTCGTCCGCATCTTTGCCGATGGTGCGGCGGACCGCATCCGTGAACTGATGGACTGGGGAATGGAAGTCCTGGGCACAGAGGGTGATCGCGGCATTTCAGTCTTTGGATCAGCAATTCTTGACGCGCTTTTTAAGCGTTGCAACGAACTAGGTGTTGCGTATGTGCAGGATCACCAGTTTACAGATGTCGTTGTGGAGAACGGCGTTGTTAAGGGCTGTCTCTGTGTGGACCTACTCAGCGGAGCGATCCGCTACTTCCCCGCCAAGGCTGTGGTACTCGCCACCGGTGGTAGCCACGGCATTTTCCCGGACAACAGTGGCCCGACAGACTGCGGCGGGGAGGGTCCCGCTGCCGCGCTGCGCGCCGGTGCAGAGCTGATCGACATGGAGATGATTTCATTCTGCCCGTCAGTCATTCTGCACCCGCAGATGTATAAGGGAAATATTTTACCTTACATTCTCAACACTATCGGCTACGGCACCTATCTTAATAAATTTGGAAAGACATTCACGCACCGCCATCTCTCGCAGGAGGCTGAAGCACTTGCGCTCGATTCCGAATGGAACAAGATGCTGCTGTCCTATGCACTTCAGAAGGAGATCAACAGCCGGCGTGGAAACCAGTACGGCGGTGTGTATTTCACGCTCCCGCTTTTGCCGCACGAGCTGAAAGAAGAACTTTACCGCGACCTTCCGAGTCTCTCCACCGGCATTTACCACGATATCACGACGCTCTTTCTCGAAGGCCATGCCGTTACCGTGGCTCCGTTTGCCCACTATTTCGAGGGTGGTATTCGTATCAACGCAGATATGGCAACCTCCGTTCCCGGCCTGTTTGCTGCTGGTGAATGTGCCGGCGGTATGTTCGGTGCCAACCGCGTGAGTGCGGCGACGACCGAAATGCTTATTGAGGGTAATATTGCAGGCAAGAGTGCCGCCGCCTATGCGGAAAAGACTATACTGAACACCGCAGAGCCTTCTTTACTTGCCCGGATGGAAAAGGAACTGCTTCTCCCCTTCGGCACGCAGGCTGGACCAAGCCCTGTCGAGCTTCGCCAACAGTTACATCACGCAACAAAGTCCAGCCTCATGGTCTTGCGAAACGGAAAAGCGCTTGTGCAGGCAGCAGATGAGGTCGCAGCGCTTCGCGATATGCTTCCGTGCGTCAGCCTTGCAAGCAAAGACCGCCGCTACAATAAGGAGTGGATGGACTATTTGCAGCTGCGCGGCGGATTGCTCACAGCAGCAGCCATTCTCAAGTCAGCCGATCTGCGCAAAGAGAGCCGTGGCGTACATTTCCGCGAGGACTATCCCTGCACCGATGATATCCATTATCTGCAGAACCTGACTATTACCAACGAAGCGCTCGATACCGCATGGGTTTCACCGGTTCACACCTTCTACCAACCGGAGCCCGCTTGCATGGACTATATGCTCTATACCGAAGAAACCATCAAAAAGCTGAGTTGAGTTAGGAGGTATCCCCATGAGAGAAATCGAAGTAAGTATTCTTCGCGGAGCAGAGACCGGAAACGGCGTCTATCAGACCTACATTGTCCCCGTAGACGAGGCTGCCGCCGTTTCTGTTATGAATCTTCTCGAGGAAATATACAGCAAGCAAGACCGCACGCTCTCGTTCTTTTCACACGCCGCTTGCCGGCAGGCGGCGTGCGGCAAGTGTATGGTAAAGGTGAACGGGAAAGTCAAGCTAGCCTGCAAAGAAAGGGTGGTGGAAAACAAGGTCATACTGGAACCGTACGCAAAGAAAGTGGTCAAAGACTTGATTTGTGAAGCCTGAGAGGTAAAAACTGTGTATAAAAAGGAGAAATGAAACATGAGCTCTGAAGCAAAAGACTTATCCCTAACACAGCAAGAGGTACAGGATTTGGAGCAGCTCAACAAAGCTCCTCTTCTCAAACGCTGGAAAGGCTATACGAAGTATACTGGTCCGGCATTTCTTGAAGCGGCGACCACACTGGGCGCAGGCTCTTTCGCCTCCTGTGCCGCAATGGGTGCCGCTTATGGATATAAGATGCTCTGGATTCCGTTCTATTCATACTTGCTCGGTATGTTCATGCTGACGCTTGGGATCCGCTTTGCCGTTCACAGCAAATCCGATATTATCACGGCACAGAACACACACCAAAGCAAGCTCATCGGCTCGGTCATTACCGGCGTGATTGGCTCCTGCCTCGGCTATTGGACTTTCACCTTCGGCCAGTATGCGCTTGGTACTGATGCGCTGCAGAATATGGCATCGCTTGCCGGCATCAGCTTCCCGCGTTCGATCAACTGGGTACTGATCTTCGCGCTTTCCTTCCCGTTTGCGTGGATGTACGGCAAAAACGACAAGGCTGTCCGCTTCGTAGAAAATGTAACGAAAATCCTCATTGCTTTGATGCTTGTCCTTTTTGGTGCCGTGCTCTTTGTCACAGGCGTTGACTGGGCTTCCCTGTTCCGCGGTCTACTGATTCCCACGCTTCCCAGCGGCATTGAGGGTATCTCCACCGGCATTGCAGCGCTCATCTCTGTAGTCGCTGTTGGCGACTGGCTGCAGCACCACTATGCCATGCGCCAGCGTGGCTTTACCCCTACTCATGAAAAGCTCGCTCACTTCGACCTTGTTGTCGGAGGTCTGATTCCCGTCACGCTGGTGTTGACCTTTGTCGGCATTGCCTTTGCAGAGACCTTTGCCGGTGGATCCTTCCCCGACGATACTTATGCCATGTCCAATGCGTTAGTCAACGCCATCCCGCACCCCTTGATTCAGGTTGGCTTTTATCTCGGAATTCTGGCCATCGTTATAAGTACAATGATTGGTATGTCCACCATTGCCGCGCAGTCGCTGTGCTATGCTCTGGGCAAGCCCGCCGATCCCAACAGCAAAACATGGAAAATCGGCCTTCTGCTCACGCAGGTCGGTCTGCTTGGCGCTTACATCGGCAAACCCATGTGGGCTGTCATCTTTGTCGCCGGTCTCCAATCCGTCTTTTCCTGGGTCAGCGGCTCGTCCTGGTTCCTGCTGTCGAATGACCGCCGCTTCCTCGGAAAGCACGTCACAAAGAATTACCTGTTCAACCTTGGCGTTCTGGTCAGCGTCGTTGTGCTGAACCTTACATTTGTCACCTTTGTTCTGACTAAGTTAGGAGTGTGGGCATAATGAACAAAACTATGTCAAAATTTCTTGAAACCAGAGTATTTGGTGAGACTATTCGTATCAGAACAGTCCTAACGCTTCTCCTGTGTGTGGTCAATTTTGCATTGGCCTACGGCATCTGCCTTTACTATCTGATGGGAGGCGGTCCAACACTGTTGATTATCAGCCTGATCCTGACGATTCTTTTAGTGCTTGTTCTTGCTTTCCCCAACTGCGAGGTACAAGAAGACGCGGAGGCAAAAGATGTTATTGACTGAGACGCATCACGCCGCAATCCTCGTGGAATTCTACAAGGAACTGATATCCGTATGCGGCAAGGCGCGCGGCTATGACATATTTATGACCGCTGGACGCAGCTACGGCGGTCGCCGCGGTCGCCGCATGGCTCTGCGTGCCATGCGCGACGGTAACCCGCTAGACACGACTTCTTATTTTGCGTATGGTGAACTGCTATGTACCGAGGGCGGCTATGCGGGCGAGCTTTACGAAGCTTTTCCTGGCGTTGTACACGAGCACCAGGAAGAATGTATGTGGGCGGAGGTATTTCACCGCGAATGTCATCAATGCGGTGTGGACTACTGCCGCGAAATTGATGAGGCAATCGTAAGGGGCTTTAACCCGACGCTGCAGTTTGAGTGTATGCAGAACATGCACCTGACCCATTCCTGCGACTTTTACTATCACGGAAAAGAGATTACCGCAGATTTCATGAGCACCTACTCTTCCCGTCTCGTCCCCGGTGTAAGCACAAAACGCAAGATGGCCTATCACTGTGCGGATATGTATGATATGTATTGCTATGTGATTTGTTCTGTGCTACCTGACCGTGCACAGGATATCATATCTGCCGTACGCGGTCGGCTCACAGAAAAGTACGGGTTAGGCTTCCTGCCGGCACTGGATGCCTACCAGAGTACCGACTTCAATCAAATTTAATCTCTCTTCTTAAAGAGGCAGAGGGCAGAAAGAGTGAGGAACGCAACATGAATCCGAAAGCAAGAGGTACCGCTTATATTTTGATCTCTGCGGTTGCATTCGGTCTAATGCCACTCCTGGCCTTAAAGATTTATGGCTGCGGCGGAAACTCTCTTTTTCTGTCTCTCTGCCGTTTTGCATTCAGCATTCCGCCGCTCTACTTTATGGCACGCAAAGAGAAAGTGGCGAAGCATCCACATCTAGAAGGCAGCTTTTTCGCCATCGCAGCTGTCTATATTCTCACGCCCCTGCTTCTTTTTGTCTCCTATTCCTATATTGCCAGCAGTCTTGCCTCAACGATACACTATGTATATCCCGCACTCGTCCTGCTGATTTGCCAGCTGTGTTTACACCAGAAGATTCCTGCATTCAAATATGCAAGCTGTCTTGTCTGCCTCGCTGGTGTTTGGAGCCTCTGCCTGTCTGAAACCTCGCTTCATCCACTCGGATTCATTTTTGCGTTTATGTCTGCTGTTACATACAGCTTGTATGTCGTTTATCTCCCGCGCAGTGGACTTCAAGCGCAGTTCTCTCCTGCTTCATTAACGCTGAGGCTCAACATTGTTGGCACAGGCGTCTTGTTGGTTCTTAATGCAGTGTGCGACACATGGGCTTTTTCCATGAGCGGCGAAGGCTGGTTCTACACGCTCTTGATAAGCTGGGGCACTGCAATCGGGGCAACGATCCTTTTTCAGGCAGGAATTAGACTATGCGGATCAGAAAATGCAGCCATGCTCAGCACGTTTGAACCGCTTACTAGTGTAATCGTCGGCATTTCTGTTCTCGGCGACCCCATGTCGGTGCAGACCGGCATTGGAATTTTCTTAGTGCTTGCGGCTGTTGCAGCTTTATCAGTTTATGAACAGGGGAAATAAAGACTAGCGACTTGAGTTAGTGCGAACATACAGACATTTTGGAGCGATGTCCCGGTCATGATTCATGGTTGGGATTTCTGTTTGCCCTCACGCGCTTGTCTAGCCAAGGTCGGATTCATCGCTGATACTGGGCATAACATCAAAGTAATCCAGATTGAAAGTCAGATTGATGAGATCGTCAATGTCGCTGACATCATCACATTCGGCTTCCATAATGACAACGAGCTTTTCCTGATCGCTCAGGGAAAACTCGTCAGTCAAGACGGCAAGGTAGTTGAGCTTATCAAGGCTTTCATACTCGCCAAGCATTTCCCGAACGCCATAGATTGGGCATTCATAGCCAGTGATAAGCCATTCCTCATACTCCTGTACGTAGCTCCGGGCATTCCTCGGAGAGGTGGGATTCCCGTGATGTGCGCCAGCACAGTTCAAGTTGCCGCCCTCGCCTGGGGGAGTAGTGTCGAATACAAGCAAACAAAGCTGTAAAGTTTTTTTGGTCGCTCCGGTGGCGAGAGCAGATGCTCTCGCCACCGGAGCGACCAAACTCTTGCGGCAGAAGCACAGGAGCAATCCAACCCCTTTAACACATTTTATTTGTAAGCGTCAATTCTGACAACGTATAAAAATCTCCACCTTGGTGCGAATGCGCT
>ERZ809407.3049-NODE-3049-length-10038-cov-6.338876_pt1 | contig 10038 bp, 10 predicted proteins | sample MGYA00520792_ERZ809407 | MGnify/ENA primary metagenome ERZ809407 (study PRJEB31576, sample SAMEA3212665) | Homo sapiens | biome: human-gut; feature: human gut; material: fecal | place: Sweden | collected 2012 ...
CAGGACAGGTATCTCTTCTGCTTTTTCACCAAAGATTTCATACAGTGCAGTCTTGATCTCTTTATGCATGGCTTCTGCGTAATCTGCGGATGCTGGTGTTCCATTGACACCGATAGACCATACCGGTTCATATGCTACCCAGATATTCTTACATTCTTCCTGTGACACACCATAAAATCCTATTTTGAGTTGGCTCCGCAGAGTCTCTGCACTGATTCCATATTCTTTCTGTTCGGCTGTCTCACCGATACACAGTAATGTCTTAAACCCATGTGACAGGGCCGCTTTCACCTTTTTGTTCTCTTCTACATCGCTTTCACCAAACACATGGCGTCTCTCAGAGTGCCCAATCATAACAAGATCCAGTCCCATCTCCGCTAACATGCATGGCGATATCTCACCTGTAAACTGTCCCTGGTCTTCCCAGCACATATTTTGGGCACCAAGTCTTACAAAATCACGGTCACAGCAATCTGTTGCCGTCTGAAGCGTCGTGTAAGACGGAATGATAAAGAGTTCGATATCATCCCTGCTGATATCTTTGGTATTTTCAACCAATTTCTGAAGATATTCTCTGGTCGCACTGATGCCTTTATACATCTTTAGATTACTTCCGAAATATAATTTTTTCATAGCCCCTTCCTCTCTTTTAGCGGTTCTGATCATACTCTCTGAATGCATTTACCTTAGGCTGAGAAGAGCATCCCGCTACGAACTCGTTCGTGAAGAAAGCGTCCACAAGCATCTCCCGTACTTTTGCACCTGTCGTGAATGCTCCCATACAGACAATATTGGCATCGTTACTTAGTCTTGCTCTTGTTGCAGAATATACGTCAGACACCAGTGCGGCATATGCACCTTTTACTTTGTTTGCAGCGATAGATACTCCAAGTCCTGTTCCGCAGATCAGCACGCCTCTGTCATATTCTCCTGATGCCACATGTTCTGCTACATCAATCGCTACATTCGCATAGACCGGATCTTCACTTCCGAAGTCTGTCACCTCTCCGTAACCTTTCTTTTCAATGTAGGCAATGATTTCCTTCTTTGCCTCTTCTGCATTTGGATCACAACCGATTGCAATTTTCATGTTCATTTCCTCCTTCTGTATCGGATATTGGATATTGGATACGATTTATGTTTTTATAATAGCACTCGCTGTTTTTTCTGTCAATGAATCCCATCTGTCTCCATACATTTTTTCATAAATTGCACAAAAACAAGACGATATTATCGTGCAATTAGCAAAAATAACATCGTCCTGTTCTTTCATTCTTATATAACCCGGCTTTCACCCACTCCCAGTCTTCTCCGGCATCTATCCCGCAGGATCCCAGTGCCTGTACCATTTCTTTCCAGTGAATGTCATCCCGTATACGGCAATGCTGTCTCCGCGGTAATACCGCAGCAACTGCAATATCTTTCCACGGATCTTTGATATCGACATCAGAACTCCGCTGGCCGTCATAAGCGGTGCTGTCCATCTGGCGATCTCGATCAGTATATTCGGCGGTGAATCCGAATAATTCAGGAAATACATCTCCATACTCAGAAACAGCGAATCCACCACCGGCTGACCATCCAGAACCGTAAATCCTGTAACACCCATGACAAACGGAACCAGGATCAGCAGATATTTTCCTATATTGCTTTTCTTCTCTTTCATTCTTTTTCTCCTATGATTTTTTACCGCCTGTACAATATAGTACATCAACGGAATCTGATCTTCAATCTATATAAGATCCCTGGTACAATAAAATCACTGATTCAGTCAAATTCTATCACATCTTTATATTTCTGCATATATTTTCTATTTAATGCATTATGGCGGCTATCACCGATCGGAATAAACTTACAAGGTCCTATCCTGTGCTGACTGCAATTGCCGATGGGATTCCAAGTTCAATCTGATATGTCTGTGATACCGGCGACACCAGAAAATAAGAAATCAATCCAAACAGCATCGTTGCAAGAAGAAGATAGAAGTTCTTTGTCTTCATCATTTCTGCGGATGTATACTGCTTTTGTTCTGCCTGCGCTTCTGTATTTTCATTTACCACGCTTTGTTCTCTCAATGCCTGTTCGGCTTTTCTTCTCCACTCTTTATCCGGAGCGGTAAAGAAGATTTCACATAAAACAAAAAAAGCTTTGCCGTCTCATCTCCCACAAAACAACAAAGCTTTTTCTTACTCTATCTCTTTCTTCTCCTGCAATACGTTTTCTCCCATATATGTATCACATTCTTTTTTCTCAGTCACTGCCTGATACAGCCAGTTTCCTCCATACTCACAGGAAAGTCCTAAGAATGCTCCAATCACCAGCGATATCGCCAGCACACTCCAGTTCCCATCCGCTGCGAATGTTGTAAAACATCCCATGAATGTTCCCGGGCAGAAATCAAACCACTCAGATTTTGCAATGATGCACATCACAAATGTAATGATCCCGCACCAGATCCCAAGGTTGCCGAACACCGGACTAAACTTACTCAGTGTAATGATCGTCATTCCACATAAGACACCTGCAAGATTTGTAACAACGGTCTTTTTCACCCCGCTCATGCCATGTTTACCACAGGCAAAGTAGGTAGTGCATCCTGCAAATCCGGCCCAGCCGATCAGTCCGGCGATTCCTGCGAGATAAGACCAGATACCACAGAGGACTGCTGTTACAATACTTAATGCACACAAAGAACTCATATTTTAGTATCCTGCACCGTTATCTGTATTTTTCATGATCTTCACCAGACGGCTTGTTCCAAGTCTGTCTGCTCCAAGGCTCATGAATTTCTCAGCATCGTCGAATGAGCTGATTCCACCTGCTGCTTTTACCTTCACACCTTCTCCAACATGATCATGCATCAGTTTTACATCTTCAAATGTTGCTCCGGCTGTAGAGAATCCTGTAGAAGTCTTGATGAATTCTGCTCCGGCTTTTGTTACGATCTCACACATTTTGATCTTCTCTTCTTCTGTCAGAAGGCATGTTTCAATGATGACTTTTAAGATCTTTCCGTCGCATGCTTCATGGATCTGACGTATTTCTTCTTCTACTTCATCGTATCTTCCGTCTTTTAAGAATCCGATGTTGATTACCATATCAATCTCAGATGCTCCGTTAGCAATCGCATCTTTTGTCTCGAATACTTTTGTTGCTGTTGTACTGTATCCGTTCGGGAATCCGATAACTGTACAGATTGGAAGTTTTCCCTCTACGTATTCTGCTGCCTGTTTTACGTATGCAGCCGGGATACATGCAGAAGCTGTTTCATATTTGATTCCATCGTCAAGAATCGTTTTGATATCTTCCCATGTAGCTGTCTGTGTTAATAATGTGTGGTCAACAATTTTTAAAACTTCACTTGTATTCATAATTTCTTGCCTTTCTTTTTTCATTCATTGTGATAGGTTTACTAATTTTCAGTTTGTCTGATTCAGTTCTTTTATTTCAGCTTGTCCAGGATCGAATGTCCGATCGTTCCTTCCGGCATCTTAACACCGAAGTTGTCTGCGATCGTTGCTCCAATAATGGCAAATGTGTCTGTTTCCTCAAGTTCTCCTGCTTCCTTCATAGATGGAGAATATGCAAGGAACGGTACCTTTTCTCTTGTATGGTCAGTTCCGGTATGTGTCGGATCATTTCCATGATCGGCTGTAATGATCAGAAGATCATCCTCTTTCAGTTCTCCTAATAATTCACCGAGTTTGACATCAAATTTTTCAAGTTCCTGTGCATATCCTTTTACATCTCTTCTGTGTCCCCACAGTGCATCGAAATCTACCAGGTTGACAAAGCAGAATCCTTCGAAGTCTCTCTTTGCAATCTCGATTGTCTGCTCCATTCCGTGTACAGAACTCTTGGATTTGTTCGACTCTGTGATTCCTTCTCCGTCGAAGATATCGAAAATCTTACCAACGGAAATGACATCCAGACCTGCATCTTTCAATGCATTCAGTGCAGTTCTTCCGTATGGTTTTAATGCGTAATCATGACGGTTGCTGGTACGTTTGAACTCGCCTTTTTTCTTGCCGACGTATGGTCTTGCGATGACACGTCCGACTTTCCACTCGTCTTTCATCGTAATCTCACGGGCGATCTCGCAGCAGCGGTACAATTCATCCAGACCAAATGTCTCTTCATTTCCGCAAATCTGAAGAACAGAGTCTGCAGATGTGTAGACGATCATATGTCCGGTTGCGATCTCTTCTTCTGCCAATTCGTCCAGGATCTCTGTTCCGCTGGCACTCTTATTACCGATGATCGTACGTCCGGTTCTTTTTGACAGTTCATCGATCAGTTCCTTTGGAAATCCCGTCTCTGTAAATGTCTTGAACGGAGTTGTGATGTGAAGTCCCATCATCTCCCAGTGTCCGGTCATGGTGTCTTTTCCGTTGCTTGCTTCTCTTAATTTTCCATAATAAGCCAACGGTTTTTCTACAGGTGCAATACCTGCAAGATCTTTTAAGTTAGCAATTCCAAGTTTCTGCAGATTCGGAATTTTAAACTCTTCTACATTTGCCGCAATATGTCCCAGGGTATCTGTCCCCGCATCACCATAAGAAGCGGCGTCCGGCATCTCTCCGGCGCCGAGTGAATCTATGACTACGGTAAATATTCTTTTATATTTCTTTTCGTTCATATTATACACCTTCTTAATTCTCGTATGTCAAATATCTGGAACAGTAACGTATTTGCATTCCTGTTCCAGAATTCTCTATTAACTGATCTTATATTAGAACAACGTGATCAGTCCAACGATCATCGCACTTAAAATACTTACGAATACACCACCGAGCATTGCTCTGAATACCAGTCTTGAAAGTGTACTCTTCTTTTCCGGGCAGAGCACCGCAATACCGGATACACAGATTCCAAGGCTTGAAAGGTTTGCGAATCCGCACAGGGAGATGGAGCATACAATTCCTGTTCTGTAGTCTAATGTTGATAAGATTTTTCCCAGATCCTGGAAAGCAACGAACTCATTTACGATCAGTTTGTTTCCAAGGAATGCACCTTCCATCAGTACCTGATTGGTATCAAGTCCCATCAGGAAACCAAATGGTGCAAATACATAAGAGAAAATCTGCTCCAGGCTGATTCCTGCAAATCCAAGAATCATATTAATTACTGCAACGATACCAATGATACCAACCAGAGATGCAGCGATAGCGATTACCATCTGCATACCTGTTCCGGCTCCTTCTGCGATGGCGTCGATCACGTTGGCGTTATTGCCTTTGTTGTCCATCTTTACGTCCGTGATAGACTGTACAGGCTCTGTCTGCGGCAGTAACATTTTTGCAACAAGGATACTTCCAACCGGTACCAGTGCGCTGGCGATCAGAAGATACTCCATCGGGATACCAAGTGCATGATATCCTCCGAGGATGGATACTGACATACTTCCCATACCGGATACCAGGATAACTAAGATCTCACTGTCTGTCAGGTTTCCGATATATTTGCTGACCAGAATCGGGCTGTCCGTCTGGCCTAAGAACATGTTAGCAACTGCAACGAAGCTTTCTACTTCTGTTGTCCCCATCAGTTTTCCAACTGCTTTACCGATCCATTTTACTACGAATCCAAGGATTCCAAGATAATAAAGTAAGCTTACCAGTGCAGATACGAAGATAATATTACCAAGTGTCTGTACGATAAAGATACTTCCTGTCGAAGCACTGCTGTCTGCCAGGCTTCCGAATACAAATGACAGACCATTCTGTCCGCAGTTGATAACTGCTGTTACACCGTCCGATATGGCAGACACAACCATCTTACCAACCGGGACTTTTACAAGTAAGATTGCAATGACAAACTGTGCAATGATTGCTTTTCCTACTGCTTTCCAGCGAATATTTTTACGATCCCAGGAAATCAGAAAGATCAGTCCGATTACAACCACAATCCCCAATAAATTTAAAAAGACTTTCATCTCGTTCCTCCGTCTATTTCAGCTGCATTCGCTTTATCTGCGTTTGCTTTCCCTTTGTTTCTTCCGTTCTGATCTTATTTCTCGCGGTCTGCTTTGATCAGTTTTCTGATTGCTTCTACAGCAACTGTGATAGCTGCTTCTGTATCATGTACGATTGGATTTTCCATTCCAAGTGCATTTCTTTCCTGGTTTCCTACTACAAGGAAATCAGATCCACAACGTACTCTTAAGTGGCTTGCTGCGATGAAGAGTGCTGCTGACTCCATCTCGGAAGCTTTGCATCCCATACGTTTCCATGCTTCCCATTTGTTAAGCAGTTCATAGCTTACCGGCATTCTCTGTGGTTCATGCTGTCCGTAGAATGCATCTTTACACTGTACCACACCTGCATGGTATGTATGTCCAAGTTCTTTTGCTGCTGCGACCAGTGCATTTGTTACATCCAGATCTGCAACTGCCGGATACTCGATCGGTGCATACTCTCTACTTGTTCCTTCCATACGGATTGCTCCTGTTGCAACTACGATGTCTCCACCTTTAACATCCAGTTCAATTCCTCCGCATGTTCCGACACGGATAAATGTATCTGCTCCGCAAAGTGTCAGTTCTTCCAATGCGATAGATGCTGACGGTCCGCCGATACCTGTTGATGTTACACTTACTTTTTCTCCGTCTAAATAACCTGTATAAGTTACATACTCTCTGCTGTCTGCAATCAGTTTTGCATCGTCAAAATGTTTTGCGATCTTCGCACATCTCTTTGGATCACCAGGCATGATAACATAACGTCCGACATCTCCCGGTCTGATCTGTAAATGATACTGTAATCCTTCTTCTCCTGAATAATTCTGCATGATATTCATCCTCCTGAAATAAAATATTAAATATTGTTTTTTATACATGTCTACTGCTTGTCTCGCTGTTGTCTATTTTATATCTATACTTGTATATTTGCAATATGCAATGTTTTACAAATATCATTGTTCGTTTTTGTGCATCTTATACAATGTCATGTTGTATAAATTAGACAAGTCAGAAATAACATTGACTTTTTCCATGTTTACTTTTATTATTTTAATAGAGTCGGAGTCAGATTATACATGTGCTTCTATATATTCTTACTGTATTAATAATAGGAATCCATCTAAATAATTATTTTCTTATGCTTTATCCGGAGATTTTTATTGACGTAGATTTTGATATAGATTTTATATAGAAGATACTGTTATATCTTATCCCCTTGCTATTTCTATATTTTTAATATACAGGAGTAACTGAATTTATGGAAACGAAAACAGACAAGTCTAAAACCAAGAAATTAAAACATGTAAAAATATACAATGAATTATATGAACTGATCCAGAACGGAACTTATGAACCTGGTTCACAGCTTCCGTCAGAAACTACACTTTCCGCGACTATGAATGTCAGCCGTATGACACTGCGGAAAGCGCTTACCTTATTAAGAGAAGACGGACTGATCAAAGATGTACAGGGCGTCGGACATTTTGTGCGTGAGCCTAAAGCTGCCGGTTCCAGGGGGCGCAAGCATGCCCGGAAAGCCGGTTCTGCAGATGCAGCAGCTTTTGCAGATGCAGAAGACAGCGCTTCAGATGAAACGTTGTCTTCTGATGGCAGTATGACACATCCTGTCCACGACTACTGTCAGGAAGAACTGGACAGTGTCGAACTGGATTTCCGTATCGAACCGCCGTCAAAATCTATTTTAGACAATTTCGACCACTACACTGCTGCTGTTGTCATCGTCGACCGCTGGTATAAGCATGAAGGTCATACCATTGCATATTCTTTAAGCTTTATTCCAATCGAACTGGTCGGCAGGCTGCAGATTGACCTGAACAGCACAGATGCACTGTTGGAATTCCTGGAGCATACCTGCTATGAACAGGGGCATCACTGCAGCCGCTGTGTTACATATTCTACTGCCGGTAACTTCTCTGCGAAGAATTATAAGCTTTCCAGCCACGATTCTTTCCTTATGACACAGGAGAATGTGTATGATGAGAATGAGGAGATACTTGTGGTTAGTAAGCATTATATACCGGCGGAGGTTTTTGAATTGAAGTTTTCTATCTAGTTGATTAACGGAGTTGGCCTCTCGGTCCTTGAAAAAAACAGTATAAAGTGGTTCTTGTTCAGGTTCTAAGGACACTCCACATTCACTAGAACCACTTTATACTGTTTTCTTCAAGTCGTGACTGGCTGCGGAAGTTAATCAATTTAATAGTTGAGGTGGTAACAGGGTGAATCCACTACTGTACAGAAAAATAGCAATAAGTATTGTAAATCTATTACTTTTCCAAGTTTTTCACGGCTATTTTTTATAACCTTTACATATAACCGGAAAGTTATAATATAAGCCTTGATTTTCCGGTACTTCTACACATTTCCGGTATCACAAAAGTTACGCTCCCGCCATTAATTCTTCAGGCATTCGATACACACGGAATAAAGGTTAGAAACTCGTTCCAGTGAATGTGACGAGGTGTTGGAATATCTTAAGGTGTAAAATTATGCGTTGTGGCTCTAAAATTTGCCTGTTTGAGCCGAATGGCGAGTTGCAAATTTTAGAGCCCCGTTTTTAGCAGAATTTTATGCCTTTAGATATTCCCACCGATGGAACCTGAACAGGAACGAGTTTCTAACCTTTATTCCAGTCCGGGTAGCCGGTCTGATGAACTAAATAGCAGCTATCACATCTGTCACAAGTTTTTCAAAATCTTTCGCCACGCGGTCTGCCGTCTCCTGGACTTCGGCATGATTCAGTTTTGCATCACTGACACCTGCCGCCATATTCGTAATGCAGGAGATTCCGCATACTTCCATTCCCATGTGTCTTGCTGCCATGGCTTCGCAGGCGGTACTCATACCGACTGCATCTGCGCCCCAGCTTCTGACCATGCGGATCTCTGCCGGTGTCTCATAGTTTGGCCCGGTCAGCTGCACGTATACGCCTTCCTGAAGTGGTATTCCAAAGTCTTTGGCACTTTTACGGATGATATCCTGCAGTTTTTTACTGTATACTTCACTCATATCCGGGAATCTGGTTCCGAGTTCTTCTATATTCGGTCCGATCAGCGGACTTGGTACTGCTGTCGTGATGTGGTCTGTGATCAGCATAAAGTCACCCGGTCTGAATGATGGATTGACTCCGCCTGCTGCATTGGTCAGAAGAACCTTCTTTGCTCCCATCATCCCCATCAGTCTGGTTGGGAGTACAACATCCTGCATAGAGTATCCTTCATAATAATGCACTCTTCCCTGCATCAGTACGACCGGGACATCTTTCACATATCCAAACACAAACTGTCCTTTGTGTCCTTGAACGGTCGATACCGGGAATCCTTCAATCTCCGTATATTTTACAATCTTTTCTATCTTGATCTTCTCGGCATAATCTCCGAGACCTGAGCCTAAGATGACTGCTTTTTCTGGTTTGAAATCTGTCTTTTCTCTTATGCTTTTTAAACATTTTTCCAGTTTTTTATACATACTTCAACATCCTTTCTTTCACCGCATCATCCGCAAATGCCACATCCACTGCATTCCTCATCATCAGATGAATCTCCTCATCTGTGATTCCGTAAGTCTTCTGGATAAATTCCAGTTCTTTGGTCAGGGTCGTATTGCTGACTGTACGGTTATCGGTATTCACCGTTACCTTTAATCTGGCATTCAGGAACTCTCGCATCGGATAATCTTTTGTACTTCCCACTGCCTTGGTCTGCAGATTACTGATCGGACACATCTCAATACCGATACCTTTTTTCTGCAATTCTTTCTGCACATCTGCATGTCCCCTCATTGCGATTCCATGTCCGATTCTTCCAGCTCCGGCTTCCACAGAATCAAGGATATTCTGTACGTTTCCGCATTCACCGGCATGTAAGGTAAATGGCATGCCAAGTGCTTTCGTCTTTTTGAACAGTTCCATGAATTCTGACATCGGATACAGGCTTTCCGCCCCGGCAAGATCTGCCGCACACACGCCGTGTCCCAGATATTCTCTGGCAGTCCGCAGCATACATGCATTTTCTTCTTCACTGTGATGGCGGAAACGTACAGAATATCCTTGATTCTGT